>Ga0137387_10001180_pt1 | contig 12630 bp, 11 predicted proteins | sample SagtaG_3_FD_104909 | JGI IMG/M metagenome (GOLD analysis project Ga0137387, IMG submission 104909) | Vadose zone soil microbial communities from Angelo Coast Range Reserve, California, USA - Sage2_R_115_16 metaG | ecosystem: Environmental > Terrestrial > Soil > Vadose zone > Saprolite | place...
TCCGCGGTCTGCAGCACGCGCTCCGCATCCGACACCTTCAGCTTGCGGCCGTCCAGTCGCCTGAGCAGATCGGGGACATCTTCGGCGACGAGGTCGATAACTTTCATCTTGAGCGCCTCGGGCGCGGACAGGCTCACGGCTTCGCGCACGGCGCGCTCGGCCCATTCCGCATTGCGGCCGCGCATCTGCGCGAGACTGCGGATGTACGCCGAGGCGTCGTTCACCTGCTTGCGGGTCATGGTGTTCGAGGTGCCGCCGCCTTCGCCTTTTCCGGTCTTGCCAGCCTTTCCGTCGCCTTTGCCGTCCTCGTCCTGGGCGCCCCCGCCGGGCGCGCCGATCGCAACTGGCGTCGCGGCGCCGAGATTGGTCGCCGGCGCCATCGCCGCGATATGGCTCGCGTAGAGAATGTAGGTCCCCGCGCTCGCAGCGCGCGCCCCGCCGGGCGCGACGAAGGCGGCTATAGGCACGGGCGAAGCAAGGATGTCCTTGATGATTGCGCGCATCGAAGTGTCGAGGCCGCCCGGAGTGTCCATCTGCAGCACCACCAGCTGCGCGCCCTGCTTCCCTGCCTGCTCGATGCCGCGGTGTAGGTAGTCGGCAACGGCCGGCCCGATGGCACCGTTGATCGTGAGCAGGACAACCGGGGACCCTGGCGCCCACGCGAGGGCGGGCGATAGCGCCCACAATGCGAGCAAGACCTTACCCCAGCGCAAGATTCGTCTCCGATAGCCCGTTCAGCCGCGCGATGAGCGCGCTCTAAGTGTAAGTCTATACCCCGCAGGCCGGACCCTCTGGACTTCCGTCCGCGATCGCAGTACCTTCATCGGCGGAAAAACGAGCAAGCCGAATCCCCTTACCCTATGCACGCGGCAAGGCGCCGCGGTTCTTTTTCTAAACGGAGAAACCATGTCGAGAAAATCCCTTCTGTCTCTGATAACAGCCGCTTTGCTGTGCTCGGCGCTTCCCGGCTGGAGCCAGAACTTGCCCGAAGGAAAGGGCAAGGAAATCGCTGCAGCGAAATGCATGAGCTGCCATGCGTTGGAGGCGCGTGTGGGCAACGGGTACACGGCCGAGGGCTGGAGCACCGCGGTGCGCATGATGACCAACCACGGCGTACCGCTGTCAAAAGAGGAGATCGCGACGCTCACGCCGTATCTGGCGAAGAACTACCCGGAAAAGAACAAGCCCGACGCCGTGGTGGTTCCCGGGCCCACGAAAGTTTCGATGAAGATCTGGCAGGCATCCACCCCCGGCTCGCGGCCGCACGACCCGCTGGCGGCGCGCGACGGATCGCTCTGGTACACGGGGCAGATGGCCAATGTCCTCGGCCGCGTGGATCCGAAGACAAGCAAGGTCAAGGAATATCCGCTCAAGACGGCTAACTCCGGACCTCACGGGCTCGTCGAGGACAAGGACGGCAACATCTGGTACACCGGCAACACCGGAGCCTTGATCGGCAAGCTCGACCCGAGGACGGGCGCGGTCACCGAGTACCCGATGCCGGACCCGAACGCGAAGGATCCTCACACGCTGATCTTCGACAAGGCCGGCATCCTGTGGTTTACCGTCCAGAACGCCAACCGCATCGGACGGCTCGATCCGAATTCCGGCGAGATCAAGCTGCTCACGCCGCCCACACCGAAATCTCGCCCCTACGGCATGGCGCTCGACTCCAAGGGCAATTTGTTCGTCGTCCAGTTCGGCGTCAACAAGGTGGCGAGGGTCGATCCGAAGACGCTGGAAATCCGCGAGTACACTTTGCCGGATCCGGCTTCGCGCCCGCGGCGCCTTGCCATCACCAGCGACGACATGATCTGGTACTCCGACTATTCACGCGGCTACCTGGGCCGCCTGGATCCCGCGACCGGCAAGGTCACGGAGTGGCCCTCCCCGAGCGGACCGAAGTCCGCCCCCTACGGCATCTCGGCGATCAACGACATCATCTGGTACAGCGAATCGGAAGCCAAGCCGAACACGGTCGTGCGCTTCGATCCCAAGACCGCGAAATTCCAGAGCTGGGCGATCCCGGGCGGCGGCAACATCGTGCGCAACACCTCGGTCACTCCGGACGGCAACTTCGTGCTGGCCAACAGCCTGGTCAATACCGTCACGCTGGTGACGGTGCCGAAGTAGGACCCTCAATAGTGCATGAGCAGTGCAAGGCGGGCGGTGCGCGGCTCGACCGGGTGGAAGTGGATATCCTGAACGCCTTGCGTCGTTCCGTCACTGCATCTTGAGGCCGGATCGTCACCGGGCAAGCGAGAGCAGTAGTAGTAATCGATGTCGTTCGACTTGCGGTTGAAGAGGTTGAAGACGTCGAGATTGACGCTGGTCTTCGCGTCGACCTGGTAGGAAGTCCGCGCGGAAAAAATCACCGAGGACCGCGAGCGCTGGCTGTTGTCCTCCTTTAGCGGCCGCGGGCCGAAGTAGCGCGCGTGCACAGTCCCCGACCAGGGGCCGAGGTCTTTCACGGTCACGCCCAGCGATGCGACCCGGTCGATCGCTCCCGGAATGTGCCTGTTTTTGGGATCGCCGTCGGTGAATTCCGCGCGCGACGCCGAGAGATCGAGGTCCACCAGCAGCCAGGACCGCGGAATATAGCGGTTCGACCACTCGATTCCGCGCCGCAGGCTCGGGCGGCTCGCCTCGGTGGTGCCAGCGTCGCCCTTGAAGACCAGCTCGGAGTCCAGGGTGAGCCGCCACAGCGAGAGCGAGGATTGCAGGTGCGGGATCATTTCCGTGCGCGCGCCGATTTCCTCTCCGCGCGTCTTGACCAGCGCAGGTACCTTCGTCGCGGCCGCGATCGTCGTCCCGCGCGCATCGTTGCTGTGGAATCCCTGCCCGTAGTTCAGGAAGTACTCGGTCTTGTCGAACGGGCCGAACACGAAACTGAGCTTGGGCGAAGCGATGCGCGCGCTCGTCGTTCCCGAGCTCTCCGCAACGTCGTTGTCCACGCGGGCGTTGTAGAAATCCTCGCGCACGCCCGCGATGCTGCGAAAGCTGTCGGTCCATTGAATCGCGTTCTCGTAGTACGGGCCCACTCCGAACTGAACGACTTTGTCCGAGCGCACCGTCTTGAACTGTTCGCGCGCCGCCGTGTTGTACAGCACCACGTTGATGTCGTCGCGGCGCGCGTCGAGTCCGAACTTGTTTGTCGTCTGCCGCTCGTCCCATTTCCCCGTGAACACCCAGCTGGGCGTGAGGCCGATGATGGTGCGGGCGTCGGACTGCTCGAACTGGTCGCCGACGGGAAATGGATGATCCAAAAAATAGGTGAAGTTGGAAAACAGATTCAGCCGGTACTTGATCGCGTAGACGTCCATATGGAACACCGCGCCGTTCGCCAGCGTCTTGTGCCGATCGAGCGAGAGGCTGTAGCGCGATGTCCGGCCGCCGTCGGTCGGATCGATCGCGCCGAAACGTGAAATCGTTCCGTCGTCCACAGCGCGCTGCGGAATCTGGTCGGTCGCGTTCCATTTGCCGGTGTAGCCCATGAGGGACACGGTGTAGCCGTCCGCGTTGGTGCCCTGGCTGAAGCGCAGCACGCCGTTCAGCTTGCGGTAGTCCTCGGGATTGATCCACGGGCCGTCGTTGTGGAACAGCTCGAAGCCGTAGAGCAGATGGCCCGGGCCAGCGTCGAAGGAATTCGCCGCCATTGCGCGCCGGTAGCCGCTGCTGCCGAGCCCGAGCGAAGCGACGGCGCGCGGCATCTTGGTGTAGTAGTCGATGTCGGCAGCGCCGGCCGAGGAGAAATCGCCCTCTTCCGCGAAATACGGACCCTTCTTGTACGCGATCCGCGACACCAGCTCGGGGATGAGGAAGTTGATGTCGGAATAGCCCTGCCCGTGCGCATGCGTGGGCATGTTCACCGGCATGTGGTCTATCGTGGTGAGGAAGTCGGTGCCGTGATCGAGATTGAAGCCGCGCAGGAAATACTGGTTCGCCTTGCCGTCGCCGCTGTGCTGGGTGATGATCACGCCCGGCACGTACTCGAGCACTTCGCCCGGCCGCAGCATCGCCCGCGCCTCGATCAGCTGCGGGGTGATATAGCCCTGGCTCGCCGCGTCGGAGGTGCCGACGGCGTTTTCGTAGTGTCCGATGATGCGCACCTGGGCGGGTGTCTCATTCTCCTGGGCGGGGCTGTGCTGCACGCAAAACACGGAAAAAAAAGCAAGCGCGACTTTCGTCTTCTTCAAGATCGTTCCCATCGGATGGAGAGCGAATCATACCGGGCGCGCTACGAGCGTTGTTGCGCCTTCGCTCCCATGGTAGGGTTCGGCATGTCCCGCCAGCCGGAATCGGACGCAGTGAAAGCCGAAGCAGCCACTAGCGCTACCCCGCAGCGCCTGCCCGCGCCCCAGCTTAAGCGCTTCATCGCCGATGCCCTGCTCGCAGTCGGCCTGCCCGCGAAAGACGCCGCCACCTGCGCCGAGCTGATGATGCGCGCCGACCTCCAGGGCGCCGACGGACACGGAATTTTCCGCCTGCCGCAGTACGTGCGTCGCATCAAAGGGGGCGCGGTCAACGTGAGACCGAAGCTGAAGCTCACCCGCGAGGCTGCGGGCATGGCGCTCGTCGACGGCGACAACGGCATGGGGCACGTGGTGATGAGCTTCGCCGCGAAGACCGCGATCGAGAAAGCGAAGACGGCGGGCGCGGCCTGGGTCGGCGTCAAGCGCAGCAACCACGCGGGTCCGGCGTCGCTCTACGCGGCGATGCCGCTAGCGCACGACATGGTGGGGCTGTATCTCGCAGTCGGAAACGCCAACCACATGGCGCCCTGGGGCGGGATCGACCTGCTGCTTTCGACCAATCCGATCGCGGTGGCGGCGCCGGGAAACGAAACGACCATCGTCCTCGACATGGCGACCACCGTCGCCGCCTACGGAAAAGTGAAGACCGCGGTGCAGCGCGGGGAAACCCTGCCCGAGGGCTGGATGATCGATCACCAGGGCAGGCCGCTCACCGATCCGAAGCGCGCCGATCAAGGCCTGCTGGTCCCGATCGGCGGCTACAAAGGCTACGGGCTTGCGCTCGCGTTCGGGCTGCTCGCGGGCACGCTGAACGGCGCTGCGATGGGGAGCGAGACCGTCGACTTCAACGCCGACGATGTGACGCCCACCAACACCGGCCACGCCATCGTCGCGATCTCGATCGCCGCCTTCGGCGAGGTGGACGAATTCAAGCGCCGCGTGGACAAGCTCGCTCGCGAGATCCGCAGATCCAGGCCCATGCCGGGCGTGGCGCGCATCTGGCTGCCCGGGGAGCAGAGCCGCGCGAAATTCGAGGAGCGCTCCAAGCTCGGCATCCCGATCCCGGAGGCCCTGCGCGCGGGCCTGGACAAGCTCGCCCGAGAATTGAAAATCAAAGCGCTTGCGCCCTGAGGGCGGCGGCGCCGTCAGTCGTACCCCACCACGACTATCGCACCGTCCGCCGGCTGCAGGGCGACGGCAAAGGCGCCGGCAATCGTGCTCGGGCCCGAGGCGGCGCGGGTCACGATGCCACCGGTCCCGAAACCGGAATCCGGGCTGCCGTCCGCGTTGTAGCGCAGCAAGGCAAGGCGGTCGGCGATACCGGCGTCGGCATTTCCCGCTACGACGATCTTGCCGTCCAGAGGTTGCACGGCGACCGCAAAGCCGTTGTCGAACGCGCCGACGCTGGTGGTAACGTATCCATTCGGGCTGCCGAACCCGGTAGTGTCGAGCGTGCCGTCCGCGTTATAGCGGAGCACGGCGATGTCGGAGGTGGAAGAATTCGCAAAAGCGTTGCCCGCCACGACGATTTTCCCGTCCGCCTGCAGCGCGAGCGCGTTGGCGTAGTTGCTGCTCGAGCCGATGTCGGTGGTGACGATTCCGTCACCGCCGCCGAAGCTGGTGTCGAACGAGCCGTCCGTGTTGTAGCGCAGCAGGGCAACGTCCCAAACCTGGGTAGAGGCGCTTCCCGCCAGACCGGCCGCGACGATCTTGCCGTCCCCCTGCACGGCGAGCGCTGTCGCGGCGGCATCGCCCGAGGCGATCGGCGTTGTGACGATCCCTGTCCCACCGAATGTGTTATCCAGCGCACCGGTTGACGTGTATTGGGCAAGCGCGATCACGAACCTCACGCCGATTAACGATTGCCCTGCGACGAGGATGTTGGTGCCGCTCACAGCGATCGCGTTGGCGCTGGTTGAGCTGCCGGATGGGATGGGAGTCGTCACAATCCCCGTCCCCGCCGTGCCAAAACCGGTGTCGAGAGTACCAGCCGTGCCTAGCGCGCCAGCGGTGTTGTAACGCAGCAGCAAGAAGCTGGAACCCCCCGACAAAGAGCAGCTCCTTCCGGCGACCAGGAGCTTGCCGTCGGCTTGCAGAGTCGCGGCGAAAGCGCTCGCGTCGGCCGAAGGCAGGCTCGTGACCGTGGTCCCGTTGGTGCCGAAGGTGGAATCCAGCGAACCGTTCGCGTTGTACCGGATCACGACGATGCTCGCGGGCGTGGTGAAGCTGGTACCCACAACGATGATCTTGCCGTCCGGCTGCAGAACGACCGCGAAAGCGACATCGTCCCGGGAGGGATTGACCTCGGTCGTCACCGCGCCGCTCCCGCCCAGACTCGTGTCGGGCGTGCCGGCCGGCGTCCCGCTTGCGTTGTACCTCTGCAGCGCGACCGCGGTCGGCGGGATTGAGTACGTCGTCGTCTTGTAGCCGCAAGCGGTCAGAACGGCGGATACAAGGAGGACGGCCAAGGCCGGTCCCGAACACCATGAGATTTTCAGGTTCATGTGAGCTCCTTTTCAAGCGGAAGCTTAGTTCAAATCGCGTGCTTTCGTGCATTACAATTCGCTGTCCGCGGACCCCCCCCACTTCGGAGCGGCGACATGAGCACACCCATACAGACGGTGCTGATCTACGGCTACGGCGTCATGGGCCGCGGCGTCGCGAAGACTTTCGCCGACGCGGGCTTCGCCACCCTCGTGAAGAGCAGCCGCGCGGGAGAGCTCGAAGGGCTGCCGGCGAAGACGAGCGTGGTCGAACGGCTGCCGAAGGAGGCCCCGGACCTCGTCATCGAATTCGTTCCCGAGGACGTGCGCGTCAAGCAGGCGGTCTACGCTGAAATCGAAGCGGCGTATCCGGGCGAAGCGCCGCTGATCGCGACCGGGACCTCGGGACTCGATCTGGTCGAGCTCGCGCGCGAGATGAAGCGCCCCGAGCGCTTTCTCGGCGTTCATTACTTCATGCCGGCCGATACCGCGCCGGTCGTCGAAGTGATGGCGGGGCTTGCGACCTCGCGCGCCGAAGTGGACCGCGTGGCCGATGCCCTCAGGCGCACCGGCAAGGAGCCGGTGGTGCTCTACAAGCCCATCGTCGGCTTTCTCGTCAACCGCCTTCAGCACGCAATCCTGCACGAAGCCTATTACCTGATCGAAGCGGGCGTCGCCTCGGCGGAGGACATCGACCACGCCGCGCGGCGGATGCTCGCGCCGCGCATGTGCCTGAACGGCCTCATCCAGCAGAAGGACATCAGCGGCCTCAAGATCCACGCCGACGCCCAGGAGTCGATCGTGCCGAAGCTGTTCCACAACGCGACCCCCAATCCGATGCTCCAGACGATGGTCGCCTTAGGTCGCACCGGGCTCTCGGCAGGCAAAGGCTTCTACGACTGGAACGGCTGCGACGTCGAGGCGGTGCGCAGACAAGCTTCGAGCCAGCTCGCCAGGCTGCTCGAATTCCTACGGAGCGGAATCGGCCCGCCGGCGCCGGGGACGCGGCCGAAGCCCGTCTCGAAGTAGCGGATCGGGAAAAGAGCTGCCTGCCGACGATCGATATGTGTGGCGCCCGCTATCCATGCTCTCTTCCCTTGAACACCCACATCGAATCGGTTTTGCCCGCACGCTCGAACCCGCACTTTCGGTAGAACGAGACCGCCTTCGCCTCGGCGATGAGTATGTGCTGGTGAAATCCGCGATATCGCTTCATCAGCCGCTTCATCAGCTCCCGCCCGATGCCGCGACGCTGGAACTCAGGCAGCACCAGCATGTGCGGGTAATACACGACCAGGCTTCCGTCCGAAAGGGCGTTTCCCAGGCCCACGAGCGAGCCCTTGACCCAGGCCGTGACGACCGAATGCGAGCGCTTGAGCGCGCGCATGAGGCGATCGGGCTTCCTTGCCGCAGACCATTGAACGGACCGGTACAGGCGCAGCACCTCTGCCCTCGGTAGAGACTTCGTTGCGCGATAACGCACCCGCACCGCGTTGCCTCTCCTCGACCTTTGGCCAGGCATGGCTACTCCCCGCTCATGGTGACGTGGCCGGGCTGGCTCCTCACGCGCTCGAGCCATCCTTTCACGGCCGGAAAGCGCGAAAGCTCGAAGCCGCCTTCGTGGGCCACGTGCGTGTAGGCATAGAGCCCGATGTCGGCGATCGTATAGCGCTCGGCCACGAAGAAGCTGCGGCTCGCCAGATGCTTCTCCATGACATCGAGCGCGGCGTACCCGGGCGCCATCTTTTCCTGGAGCTTGGTCTCGTATTTCTCCGGGCGGCCGAGGTAACGAATGATGTAGCGCGCTACCGCGATATAGGGCTCGTGGCTGTACTGCTCGAAGAAGAGCCACTGCAGCACCTGCGCGTGAAGCAGGCGCTCGGAGGGCAGGAAGGGTGTTCCCTCCGCCAGGTAGTGCAGGATGGCGTCGGACTCGGGCAGATAAACCCCTCCCTCGATCTCGAGAACGGGAATCCCGCCGTTTGGATTCTTCGAGAGAAAGGCCGGCGTGCGGGTCTGCTTCTCGAGAATGTCGACGTGCACCCACTCGTGCGGCCGCTTGAGCTGCGCGAGCAGCAGCTTGACCTTGTAGCAGTTCCCCGACTGCAGATCCCCGTAGACGCGTAACATTCCGGTCGCCAGTCTACGCTTTTCGGAATTGATTTCTCAAGGACTGCTTCGCTTTCATTTCTCGCCGCTGCCCGAAAGCAGGAGCACCGTGATCTCTTTCGCTGCCGCGGGCTTCAGCGTGCCCTTGGCGAGCGCGAGCGGGATGGTGCGCAGGCTCAGGATGCGATAGAGCTCGAGCGAATCGGGCGCTTCCTTTGCGAGGACGTCGAGGTGCCTGCGGATGGTGCCGGAGTCGCCGCGCGCGACCGCGCTGCCCAGCCCGCCCGCCGCGCCCAGTTTCTCGACATTGTCCGCGGTGCCGCGCAAAAGGGGCAGGAGCGCGGCGAGGGCATCGGTTTCCGCGATGCCGAGCTTGCCCCACAGCGCGATTGTTTCCTGGACGAGCGCGATGACGAAGGCGCCGGAGAAATTGGCAGCGGCGTGATACAGCGCGCGTCCGCCTTCGGGCAGGCGCAGCGGCTTCGCGTCCAGGGCGCGCGCCAGTCGTTCGAGCTTTTCCACGAGCGCATCGGGGCCGGCGAGCGCGATCGTGCAACCCGCGAGCGCGCCGGGAGGCTCTCCCGCCTCTCCGAACATGTGCAGCGGATGAAAACCTCCCGCGAGCGCGCCGTCGGCGACGGCTTTTTGCAGAACGTCGAGATCAGCGGCGCCGCTGCAGTGCACGCAGGCCGAGCCCGCGCGCCAGCTGACGCTCGATGCGACCGCTTCGATCGCATCGTCGGGCACGGTCAGGAACACGATGTCGGCGCTGTCCGCGACTTCCTGCGGCACGCAGGCCCGCGCCCCGCGAACGCGCTTCGCGAGCCTTTGCGCCGAGGCGCTTTTCCGGCTCGCGATCGCCACGACGTTCACTCCCGCGCGAGCGAAGCCGGACGCGAGCCCGGTTCCGACACGGCCCGCGCCGATGAAGCCGAGCGTGATATTTTTCCGAGGCATTTGTTACGAATTGTACGAGAGTGCGCGACCTGTCGCCCGCGGGCGACAATTGCAATCATTCGAGGCGCGCCGTCAACGCCGGTGGCGGGCTCGCGTTTATCGGGTACATGTCCGCAGCACATGGACATCAACTCTTAGCGAGGTTCCAAATGAAAAAGCTGCTCGCAATCCTGATGCTCTCCGCATTCGCAGGCACGACTCTCGACGTCGCAGCGCAGACGCCCGCCACGCCGGCGACACCCGCGCAATCCGCGACCCCGGCGACGCCCGCGAAAGCGCAGAGCAAGAAGACCGCCAAGGCGGAAGGCAAGAAAAAGGCCAAGGCCAAAGGCAAGAAGGCCGAATCCAAGAGCTAAAGCCGCACCGGCCCACGGGCCGCGCAGGACCAGAAAGGCGGGACCTCCCGCCTTTTTGTTTTTGTGGAACGCCCCCGCCAGCCTCACGGAAGGGATACAATCGCCGGCCCGACCCATCTTGAAATCCGCAACTCAAGACCCCACCTTGCCGCTAGCTTCTCACACACTGAGACCGAACCTATGAAACGCATCTTCCTCTTCATCGCGACCAACCTCGCGGTGGTGCTGCTGCTCTCGGTCGTCGCGAGTGTGCTCGGCGTGGACCGATTCCTCACGCAGAACGGCCTCGATCTCGAATCGCTCCTCTGGTTTTCGCTGCTGATGGGTTTTGGTGGCTCATTCATATCGCTCCTCATTTCCAAGCAAATAGCGCTGTGGTCCACGGGGGCGCACGTCATCAAGTCGCCCGAGGGTGCGCATGAGCGCTGGCTGGTGGACACCGTGAAGCGCCTCGCCGACAAGGCGAACATCGGCATGCCGGAGGTCGCGGTGTACGAGGGCGCGCCGAACGCTTTTGCGACCGGCGCTTTCAAGAATTCAGCGCTGGTCGCGGTCTCGACCGGCCTGCTCGAATCGATGAGCCGGGAGGAGGTCGAAGCGGTGCTCGGCCACGAGATCAGCCACGTCGCCAACGGCGACATGGTCACGCTGACCCTCGTCCAGGGCGTACTCAATACCTTCGTGTATTTCCTGTCGCGCGTCGTTGGCTTCATCGTGGACAAGGCCGTATTCCGCACCGAGCGCGGCATCGGACCGGGTTTCTACATCACGGTGATCGTCAGTCAGATCGTATTCGGGATACTCGCCTCGGTCATCGTGATGTGGTTTTCGCGCCAACGCGAGTTCCGCGCCGACGCGGGCTCGGCGCGGCTGCTCGGCACGCCGCAGCCGATGATAGGCGCGCTCATGCGCCTGGGCGGCATGCAGCCGGGCGCCCTGCCGCAGTCGCTTGCCGCGGCCGGCGTGAACGGCGCGCGGGGATGGGGGGCGCTCTTCTCCAGCCACCCGCCGATCGAAGAGCGCATCGCCGCTTTGCAGGGGCGCGCGTAAGAAACCCGGCCGAAGCAAAAAGGGATCGTCTTAGTTATCGTCGTCGCGATGATCGGGACGCTGCCAGCCGGTGATCTCCAGGATCACGCCGTGGCCGGTGACGTTGTGCTGGATGCTGACGAAGAAGCGCTCGCCGGTGGCATGGAAGATCCCGCCGGGTAGCATGATGAGTCCCAATATTGATGCCAACAAAAGTTTTTGCACGATGGCCTCTCGAAGTTGAGTAAGAGAACGAAGCGGTCAACCGATGTTGCTTTTCTTCGACCGCCGTCGCGCACCATCGCACGCGGAGATTACGTTGTGATGACGGTTGCGGTAACTAGGGCAGCTTCAACGCGTAGAGCCCGTCCCTCTCTCTTGTAAGGCGCCCGGTTTCGCGCAGCGCCTCGAGCGCGAGCACCACTTCGCGCCCGTCGCGGCTCGCGAGCGCGGCCATCAACGCCTCGAAGGTCTTCGGTCCGTTGGCGAGCGCCGCTTCGACCGAAGCGAAACGCTTGCCCTCGAAGCGCGGCGGCTCCGGAATCGTGGATTCGATCCCGCGCCCTTCGCCGAGCGGCAGCGTGAGATCGAATCCCGCCTTGGCGCCCGTCTTGGCGCCGGAGAGCGACGGATCGAGCGGCAGCGTGCGAAAGCCCGACTGCACCACGAGGTCGCGGTCTGCCTGGAAGCGCGTCGCAAGCGCCCAATCCATTTGTTCCTCGGAGAAAATATCGATGTCGGGATCGACCACGAACACGTGCTTCACGTTGGCGAGGCAGCCGAACGCGGCGGCGATCGCGTTTCGCGCCTCGCCGGGCGAGCGCTGGCGCATCGCGATGCGCAGGTTGTACATGCCCCCGCTAGCGGGCGTCGCGTACACGGCTTTCGTCTCGCGCGCCGCGGTCTCGAGCGCGCGCCAGACCATCACCTCGGTGCGCAAGGCATTGAGCTGCGCGGTGTCCGTGCGCGCGAGGCTGCGGCCGCCGATCGTCGCGGTCTGGAAGAGCGCGTCACGGCGCCGCGTGACCGCGGTGAGATGGAACACGGGATTCTGCTTCACGCCCCCGTAGTAGCCGAGAAACTCGCCGTATGGGCCCTCGGGCTCGACGTGGCCGCGCTCATCCAGGTAGCCCTCCAGCACCCACTCGGCGTCCGCGGGGACGCGGATGTCGCAACTGACGCACTTCACCACCGCGAGCGGCGCATCGCGCAGGCTCGCGACGAGCCCGAGCTCGTCCAGCGGCAGGCGCATCACCGCCGCGACGTAGTCGGCGGGATGGGCGCCGACGACGAAAGCGACCGGCAGCCGTCGCCCCTCTCTCACCGCCGCCTCGTAGAGCGCGCGCAGGTCGGAGGGCGAATTGAGATCGACGCCGGCCTCGCGCCGGCCGCGCAGCATCAAGCGGCGCACGCCGACGTTGGTCCAGCCGTTCGAGGGATCGA
>Ga0137387_10001182_pt1 | contig 12614 bp, 25 predicted proteins | sample SagtaG_3_FD_104909 | JGI IMG/M metagenome (GOLD analysis project Ga0137387, IMG submission 104909) | Vadose zone soil microbial communities from Angelo Coast Range Reserve, California, USA - Sage2_R_115_16 metaG | ecosystem: Environmental > Terrestrial > Soil > Vadose zone > Saprolite | place...
CTGCTCGGGCTGCTCGTGCTGCTCGTGCTGCTCGCGCTGCTCGGACTGCTCGGACTGCTCGGACTGCTCGGACTGCTCGGACTGCTCGCGCTGCTCGGGCTGCTCGGGCTGCTCGGACTGCTCGGGCTGCTCGGACTGCTCGGGCTGCTCGGGCTGCTCGGGCTTGAAAGACATCAAAAAAATCGAAGGTGACGTTGCCGCCGCCGGCCCGCCGCCGATCCCGATCATCCCTAACATTCATCAGGCAATCTACGCCGCCGCGTCCAATCCCGGATCGCTGGAAATGGGCGATGTCCACACCTGCGACAACACGCATTGCCGCGGCGGCTGGATCAACACGCTCGCCGGCCCCGCCGGAAAAGCGCTGGAGGATTTCTACAACTGGGAATTGGCGGCGATGCTGATTTACGACGCCAGCGATCCGGCATTCAAGATCAATCCGGCGCGGTTCTACGACAATAACATCGATGCGCTGACCGATATGAAGCGGTTGGCCGATCTGGAGGAGGCCTCGTGAGCAACGATCTGCTGATGGCGATCATCTGCACGGGCATTCTTTTGCTCACGGCCAAGTGTGAAGTGCTGTTCATTGGCTGGGTGATGAGATGACTGAATGCCGGCACGGATTATCAGAGGACTGCCCTGGTTGCATGCAGGAGACGATCGACATTCTGTTAACGGCCCTTCGTCGCATCAGGTCGCTTGCGGAAAAGAACGTTTCGAAATATGCGCGGGAAATCGCGGCAGAAGCTCTTGAGAGCCGCGCTAGTGTTGGACGATCGCTGTGACGCACAGATGGGACGTTGGCGAGCATGAGGGCTGTGGGATTGATAGCCAGCGCGCATGCCGTATCTTTGCAAGACGGAAAGCAACCATGACACGACAGGATCTAGAGAACTGGTCCGACAAAGCCATGTTGACGCTCAGCCGGCTTGCAGAGGTAGCCAAGGCATCCGACGAAATGGCGCTATACTATTCCGCCAACCGAGCCTGGCATGAACTGGATGCGGCGCGGCTGAAAGGTAAGTCATGATTGGTTGGATCGATGAAGTGCACGAGGGGCTCGTTTACGGCCGACTGCTCCACAAGGGCAAAGAGAAGGAGTTTTCGATTCCACTTCTCCAAGTCATGGAAAGCGCGCGCGTGGACCTTGAGCCCGGCCGCTACGTGACCTTTTGCAACGGCTATTTGGCCGTCAATAGCGTGATGTGGACGACGCACGATATGGAGCAGGCGGATATCCGAGCGAAACGCTGGGCAGATGCTTTCAGGTACAGACCATGACCCTACCGGCCGAAAAGACCTTGGAGCGGGAGAGCAGCGCGTTCACCTTTGATCAGGCGGCGGCTGAACTGCTCGTATCCAGGCGATGGCTGGAATATTGGCTGGCCGATCACCCTGTGGACGCGACGGGGAACCCATTTTATGTTCCGATGGGCCGCCGCAAGACATTTGAACAAAACGATATTGCCCGCATCCGGGCCTGCATCCGAGAGGAAGAACGATGCCGCTTAAGCTCTATCGGCGTAAAGGCAGCGAAACCTACAATTACCGAGGAACTATTGGCCCGGCTGGCCGTCGCAAGTTCTTCTCCGGCTCCTGCAAAACCTCGAACAAAGATATTGCGGCGCGGCAGATTGCCGAGATCGAAGCCAGATACTGGGGAGGTCATTTCGATGGTCCGGGGTCGATCCTGACATTTGCGCAGGCGGCCGCCATGTATCGCGCTGCCGGCAAGGGCGACAAGTTCCTGCCGCCGGTCGAAGCATATTTCAGCGCCACATTGGTGAAGGACATCACCCCTGGCGCCATTCAGCAGATGGCCGTCGCGCTCTACTCGCACTGGAGCATGGCGAGCCGCAACCGCGGCGCGATCATCCCCGCCCAGGCCGTCATCAATCACGCCGCGGAATCCGGATTATGCCAGCATATCCGCGTGAAGCGCTTCAAGCCGGATACCAAGGAGAAACCGTTCGTAACGCTGGAGTGGCTGAAGGAATTCGGGAAACATGCATCTCCCCAGCTCCATGCATACGGGCTGTTCATGTTTCTCACCGGTGCCCGGCCGACCGAGGCGCTGGAGGCTGACATTGACCTGCCGAGCCGGACAGCGCTGCTGCACGAAAGCAAAATCGGCCACGAGCGTAGGGCTCATCTGCCGCCCATGCTGGTCGCGGTCCTCGCCAACCTTCCGGAGATCAAGGACCGGCCGCTGTTCTTCTATCGCAAACTTGCGGATCTGGAAGCGGCGTGGAACCGCGCCGTCGAGCGCGCCGGTATTCAATTTATGACGAGGCACTGTTGCCGACACGGCTTCATCACCGGATTGTTGCGCCAGAAGTTCGACGTCAAGACGGTGGCGTGGCTCGCCGACATGACGGTCGAAACGCTGGTCAAAACCTACGCGCACGCGGTCAAGGACCGCACGCTGACCGATGCCCTGGCCAATGCAGAAGAACGGCCCGTTATGGATATAGCGGAGGCTCTCTTAAAAACAGGAGCCGCGAACTCATGATGGAAGACCTTGAGCATAAGCCCATGTACGTGCCCCGCTATGTCTATGGCATCCAGTCTGGGCAGTTCATCAAGATCGGAGTGGCGATCAGCACAGAGCGTCGCATGGAGACGATGAGGTTATACAACCCGCATCCATTCACTCTGGTGTTCAGGCGCAAGACAGAATGCGCCTATCATTGCGAGCGCAGGATGCACGAAATTCTCAGCGCCAAATCGATAGGCCGTGAGTGGTTCGACGTTACACTGGATGAGGTCAAAGCTGCTGCCGTGATCGGAATTTTGGAGGCCAACAAGGTTTGGCGCGCGCAGTTGAAGAAGGAAATAGCGTGGAGGATGGAAGTCCGTGCAAGGCAGATCAATGCGCCTGCTGTACATCTTCCTGATCTAAAATCTGAAAACTCAATAGATACAATAGCTTCTTGACTTAACCAATTTCCCGCTGTTGGAAACCGGTTAGCCAAAAAAGCTCAACAATTCAAAAGAATAAATTATGGACAGCGCACCCGAACGCAGGTCGAAAACGGGAACATGCAGGCTTACTCATGCAGGATTCGTACGGCCAGTTTCACCGTCTGTTCGCGCCGAGCTTCATCACTAACGCTATTGGCTAAGTTCCAAGAAGAAAGAAAGCATAGAAAATGGCTGCAGAAGCATTCCCACTTCAATGGCCCGAAGGCTGGCCGCGGACGGCACCGTCCAGGCGCGGTCCGTCTCGGTTCGGAAAGAACCTCGGCTTTAGCCAAGTCACCAAACTACAGAATGAACTGCGGCTGCTCGGCGCCCGGAACACTGTGATCTCGTCAAATGTGCCACTGCGGAATGATGGCCTCCCCTACGCCAGCGAGACCAGGCGGCGCTATTATGATCCTGGGGTGGCCGTCTACTTCACCCTCAAGGGCAAACCTCTCAGCATGGCCCGTGACCGCTACAACACGCCTTGGGAGAACATCCGATCGCTCATTCTAGCAATCGAGGCCATCCGATCTATTGATCGCCATGGCGGTTCCACGATGATGGAGCGAGCATTCGCAGGATTTGCGGCCATCGCACCGCCAGATTGGAGGAAGCCATGGCGCGAAGTATTCGGCGTGAAGCCGGACTGGCGAGGTGACATCACGGCGCTGTACCGGGAGAAGGCCAAGAATCGTCACCCGGACGCTGGCGGTAACGACAACCTGATGGCCGAATTAAATATTGCCTTTGCGGAAGCGAAGCGCGAACTGCACTCCTGAACTTAGCCGCTGAGGAAATGAGCATGGCAGCATCAAAGTTGGTTTATCCAAAATCCTACCGGGAGGCGCTGAGGCCGGTCATCAGTACTTTGCTCGACAGGCTGGAGGCACGGATATGAGCCACGGTCCTTATTTCCACGTCACCCAGAGCGAAAAGGAAATGTGCGAGACAGTTACAACGACCTTTGGGTATTTGCCTTTGTGCAAGCCGGAGAAGGGCTCACCATGGTTCGCTGGTAATGTGACAATCGGCTACACGGCAAGTGACGCGCGGGTTGCGTTCACGAAAGCCTGCACCGGGAATCCCAGCTATGAGACCCGCGATTGGAACGACCTCAAGAAAGAGGGCTGGCGTATCGTCCGCGTCAAGATCAGCGAAGCCTAACCGCGTGTCATGGAACAGGCAACAAGCGGCGTAGGGCGGCGAGGAGAATATGATGGCCCTTCGAATGAAACCGATAGAAACCAGACCCGAACTATTGAAGGCGCTGGCCGAGGCAAAGACCGCTTGGGAAAAGATGGCGCCAGATGAAAAAGAGATGATGCTCCGCAAACAGCGGGAAAGCTGGACCCGTCAGGATATGGACTGATCTGATGAAAAAACTATTTGAGACCGAGATCGATTCTGCGGAACTTACTTTGCGGATCGCTGAAGCCTGCCTTGGCATGAGGCGACCGCAAAGGGTGTCGGCAGAAGACGCCTTGGCTCAGCTTCGAGCCGCAGAACCGGAGCATATTGCCGGATTCGATCGCGCGGCACTGCGGGCGGCCGAATATTTCATTGAGTGCATCAATAAGTCCGGCCACTTTGCCGAGATGAATTAGCACAATGGCGAACGGCACACGATGGCTGAGTGGGCGCGAATCTCTGGCGTTGATAACGTAAAGCTTTGGGCTCGCCTTAAGGCAGGGTGGCCTATGGAACGCGCTTTAATTCCCTTCTAGCCCACCAATCGGCCAACGCTCCAGCCCCGTACACCACCCCGAACAGCGGCAGGCACGCATACGCCAGCAGGATCGCAAGGCAGGCGACGATCTTAACCCGGAGCGGGTAGTCGGTCATGCCGGATGTCCCACCAAATCGCCAAGGCTGCAAGGGCCGCCACAACACTCACGCAGCGGCCCAGTCCAGCCAGATGGTCAGGTGAGGTTTGGCGTCGCCGGGTTGGCACTGACAGCCGCATCAACCGAATCGGCCGTGGTCGTCAGCGCAGTCACAACGTCATTGATCGCGGACTGAGTTGCCGGGTCCTGGGTCGGGATGGCAGCGAGCTGTGCCGCGAGCGCCGTGTTCTGATCCTTCAAAGCCTGAAGGGCGGCGAGTGCGGCGGTATCGCTGGCCTGAAGTCGAGCAGCGACAGCCTGTAGGGCAGTTACGTCAATCATGATATGATCCTCTTTGTCCAGAACGAGGTCCAGCTTATCATCGATCACATTCAACCGGGCTAGAACCTCGGGATCCGGCGTGAAGTGGACGTGTACGTGGATGTCGGAAATTTCGATCTCTAATTTCATCTCTGGTCTCACCGTAGCTTGATCCATTTACCGCAGTTGGTGCACTCACTGTACCAACCAGTCCCGGCCATGTGGTCTTGAACATTTTCAGTGGCCTTCCATGGATAAGGATGACCGAGCAATGAACACCAGAATCGTCTCCACATCATTCCGGTCCAAGCATGAGGCCGAGGGCGATCAATGTCACGATCAAGATCACCATCCAGAACAGGACAGATTTATAACCCGGCGGCAGCATCAACATCCGCGACATATCGATGGCGTCCTTCCGATCGGAGGATCGTCCTGCTCAGTGAAAGTTGGGATGAGAAATCCCGGTACCTCCGCCGGTCAGGATCGTGATCGCGTAGATGATCGCGATCAGCAGCACTACGAACCAGATTCCCTGCACTAGCAATGCCGGCATGGCATAGACGAACGTGTTGATTCCGTAGATCACCAGCGCCACGACGCCGCAAAAAATGATCAGATACACCAGAAACCAAAGTAGGTTGATTGCTAAGCCGGCCATGGTCGATCTCCTTCAGTGGATGAGCCCTTTGGACTTCAGCAGATCAGTTAGAATCTCCGAGGCCTTGGTTAGTTCATGCGTGGCTTCAAGCAGGTTCTTCTGGGCTTCTCGCAGCCGTTCTTCTTGAGCGGAATAGTCTCTATCCCCGCTCCCATTGTCGGCAAATATACGCCGAACTTGGTTCACCACATGAATCACCTTTTGCCTCTAATCTCATTAGCGAGAGAGAGTAGTGCCGCGGCATTGCTATGAATTGCTTCTGAAATGCTCTGTGCCGCTTCGATTCTTTCGTCATAGCTTTCAATCAAAAGATTTTCCAGCATCTGGATACGCGTGTCTTTTTTCTCTTCCCTCTTTTCGGATTTAAAAAGCATAACCCATAGGATGATAGCGATCAGTCCCGGCGGTCCCCAGGCTTTCAGTAGTTCTTGCGCCACGTCCATTTAGATATTCCGTCCCTCCGACCGAACGCACTACTCTATCGGCTTGTTGAAATCATCCAGATCAGCATCGAACGCTGCACGGACCTTGGCGATGTCGTCATGCGTGAGCGTGCCATCCTTCGCGCCCTGGGCCAGCATCTTGATCTGCTCGACGCGGCTGTAAATGCTGATACCCGCTTCGACCAAGGCCGGGAGCGACTCGACGCCCTTGATGATCAGGTCCAATACGATCGGGTTCATATCGTCGAACTCCCAAGATTGATGCCAAATTGCGTGGCCGTGGCCTTCACGTTGACGTACAGCGCCCTCAACTGGTTGTAGACCACGGCTGCATTGATCTGATCGTTGTTGTCTACGAACGACCTCAATTGCACGATCAGCGGTTTCACCTGAAGCGTATAGGCCTGAATCTGCCGGATGTTATCCTTGCAATGGACATCCGCGGTGCCCTGCACGCACGCCTGCTTGTAGGCCTTGAGCAGATCAATCGCGGCGCCGAGCGCGACTTCGACCTGCGCTTCGTCTGCCGGCGTCACCGGATTGGCGATGCTCTTGGTGGCGAGGGATATGCCATCGGTGATCGCCTGAAGATTGGCGCAGGCACCGAGACTGAGCGATAGCGTGAGGGCGAGAACAACCTTGCGCATTATGCGGCCTGTGCGGTTTGAGTGACTTGCTGAATGGCGGCTTGGGTCGGTGCGATCTTGTCCACGCTGGGATCGATTGCGATGGCGGCCAGCGTCTTGTTCGCCGCAGCATTAACGTTGATCTTCTCGACGCCGGGCATCGCGAGTACATCGCGGACCTGAGCGCCTTGGCTGGTGATGATCACCATCACCGAGGACAGGATCGTGTTGCATAATCCCGCGACCGATATGATCGTGTGGGCAATCCCGGGCCCGAATAGATCAGTGAGTTGCGCCGTAGAACCCGCCATCACGCTCAGCACCGCAATCACGATGGAGATGATCTGGTTGCGGTTGAGGTTCACGGCTGCCACTCCTTGATGACGCTGGGGTCTAGGATCGTCATGCGCCGCAGGAGCGCCGCGCAGCCGATCTGCCGGTCGACAGCATTCGGATCAAAATGACCGTCCGCGACGTATTTGCCGTGGCTGTATTGATTGGTGGACGCCCAGATGTACGGCGACGGCATCCCGCGATTGGAGTAGCCCAGCCCGTTATATTGCTCAAGCAGGGTCAGCGCCCCGCCGATGCTCCAGTCGGTCCAGTGCGCCGCGTGGGGCGGGCAGACCGCAAGGGCGTCCTCGGCGGCAGCCTCCCACGACAGGAACGGCCCGCGGCCCTTTGGAACATGCACCGAAACCCGATCAAACGGGTCACCCTGCGCTAGCGAGGCCAGCCAGTTTTGGGATGATTCGCGCTCATGGATGACGGCGATCACCGGCCAGGGCACCGTGGTCTTGAGCGCCACGGTGATGTAGCGCTCCTTGGCGGCAATCAACCGGCCGGAAACGCCGTCGATGATGCGGAGAAGTCCGGCATTGACCACGCAGGCCCTCCAGCGCGCCTGATTTGCAGCCTTGAGCTTTGCCAGATCGGTCATGGCCAGAACATGGCAGCGCGGGCCCTTCTAGCAACGCACTCCTAGTTCAGTTGCTTCCGGGTCGAGCCGCCGCTGTCGGTCGAGAGGCGGCCGAAGAAGTTACCCGCAGCGTCCATCTCGATCACGGAGGGATTATAGGTCGGAGGCGGCGGTGTGCCGAGGATGATGTCCCGGACGTAGATCGCCAGCCGGGCGTTTGCTGCGTCGTTCAGATGCAGGCCGTCAATCGTATCGCTGGCTACGATCTGAGAAGCGGAGTCCACCAGCACCACGTTCCGGCCGTCGGCAGCCAGTTTGGCCTTGGTGTCGTTGACGATCGCGATCAGCGCGATATTGCTGGCTGGCGATATAGGGAAGTTCCGCGTCGGCGTCATCAGGTACAGGGTCGGCCCCTGCGGCTGATTGGAGCCGGTGATGTGCTCCAGATAGATGAAACCAGATAGCAGGGTGATTTGTACTGTGTGGGAACCGGCCGAGAGGCCATTGTAGCGCAACGCATAGGGAGCATAGGTCAGCCCGTTATGCGTGGTCATTCCGGTGCCGTCGTCAGTGAAGGTGCCGACCACTGTACCGTCGATGCTGACTTGCGCTGACCCCGTGACTCCGGTCTGATAGTCGCTGCCGACGTAGACCGTGGAACCGCTGACAGTGGCCGTGATAGTCGATCCAGCGGTGTTGCTATAGACGCCTTGCGACCATGGGATGCGACTGTCCGGAAAGCGATTGCCCCACGTCCCGGTTTTGGTCATCGCCGCCGGATAGATGCGCGACGGATAAGTGCTCCGGATCGCCGTCTCCAGCAGGAAGCCGCGATAGAACTCCTGCTGAGCCGCAGTGGTGTACGGCAGTGAATCGTTGATGCCGATCATCAGGGTAACGATGTCCACCCCGGCAAAGCTCATGCCATCGGCGACGACAGCGGTTTCGGCCGCCTGCTGGCCACCATGGGCCTGATTGTTCAGCGTCGCGCCGAGATAGCCGGCCAGCAACTGGACCCAGCATTTTGCCGGTGTCGTCGGCCCGGTCAGGCATTCGCTAAGCGAATCCCCTTCTGAGACGTAGGTAAGAGACTTTGCGGGAAGCGGAAAACATAGCGTGAGCAGAATGGCGAGGTAAAAAAATATCGATTTCATGTAGTCCCTTTTATCACCATGAGGCCGTCGCAAGGGCCGATTCCGTACCTGCGCCGCTAACAGATACTGAAACGCTGGCACCGGGTGTAGGGGAAAGGCTGGCGCCTGAATAGGCATTGCTGGGATTAACACCAAAGTCTTTAACAAGACCACTCCATGTAAATGCTATTGCACCACCTGTTCCAATCATGCCGATAGCAGCTCCACCGGGGTTGGAGGTGAGCGTTCCAGCCATCGGATTAGCGTTCACACAATTCGTCATGGTGGAAAATGGCGTGACCACTCCACCTGTGTTGTTTAGTGTCCATACTCCTAAATCAACATCGACAGTCCCAACTGTATAGACGATGACAATGTTTCCAGTTGTGCCTGCGGTGACGAGGGCACCGTGCAATGAAGAGATGGTTGAATTGGTGACGCTATCCTTGCATTGAGCGATCGCGGTTGCTGTAACGCCGGCAATGGTGACGCTCGTGATTGCCTCAGTCACGCCACCAACACGGGCGCTCAGGCCAGCGACAACGATCCTATCCGATGCAGCGGTACCAATGTTCACTGATGTGAAGGTGCATGTGGTGCAGGCGCCTTGCGAAGTAGACGTGATGAACGTTGACCTAGGCGAGGTACTGAACGGACCGAGGCCGGGGCCCGGAAATGGCAGTCCCTGCGCAAATACGACATGCGAAAACAGCAGCGCCAGTGCGGCGATTAAAAAGCGCTTCATCGGGCAACTCGCCAGTTTAGAGTTATGGCCCCCGGAGTCACGCTGGCACTGGTGTTGTTGCAGACGAGAAAATTCACGTTACCGGCGGTGGGATATGCGAAGATTGTCAGCATCCCGGATGTCGAAGGAATATAACCGGTGATTGCCGTTGGGTTCAGGTTGAACGAGGCGGTGACAACATCCGTCGTCACTACGTTGGTGGCCGCAACCGTCACGATCGCCGCGCATGCAGCCGAAGAAATAGCGCTTGTGTTTAGCGCGGTAGAACCGCTCCCAATCGTGCGCGCGATCCCCAGGGTAGTGCCGACGTTGATCGCCAGCGTGGATGCAACGGTGGTGCCGAGTCCTGAAACGCCAGTCGAAATCGGGAGGCCAATTGCGCTGGTAAGCGTGCCGGAGGAAGGCGTTCCGAGCGCGCCGCCATTGACAACAGGCGCACCAGCGGTTCCAACGTTAACACCAAGGGCCGTCAATACCCCCGTGCCCGCACCGGTCAACCCCGTGCTGATCGGAAGTCCGGTGCCATTGGTCAGCACTACAGCCGAAGGCGTCCCGAGCGCCGGCGTCGTCATTGAGCACGACACGTTCATGCACACCGCGCCGGTGCCGCTGAGCGTGTATTCCCCAAGCACGCCGGCATTGTCGTACAGGATGCGCGTCGTGGTGCCGCTGGTGACTGGCGTAGTCCCGACGACAAGAGGGACGGCACCTAGCTGTTTCGCCAGCGTGTTGAACGAGATCGCCTGAGACGGGCCACTCTGTCCGCCGACCCCCATCCGCCCAATGACACTGTGATCTGGAACGACCGGGAATTGCTGAGCAGACGCCGCAGCGACCGCGAACAGGGCGAGGATGCCGACTATGGCTGCTTTGGTCTTTTGCATGGCCGGGAGGATGGTGGAACTACCTTCGCCAGCAACGCACTCCTAGCCACGAATGCCCATACCAGCTTGGGGGCCGTTCATTATCAGATTTGGATCCTTCAGCTTGGTCGGCTTCCTGCCCATGATCTTGTCGGTGCGGTCGGCCACGCCCTGCAGAATGATCTGCGGATATTGCATCTGGGTGGCGGCCGCAGCGGCCTTGCGGGTGGACTCGATGGTGGCCTTGAACATCTGTTCCCGCACGAAGGCCGGCAGTTCGTGCCAGTTCGGCTGCTCGACATAATGGGTCAGCGCCTCGCGGGTGAAGGCGCCGGCGGTCGACTGGTAGGCGTCATAGATCTTCGGCGGCAGTTTCACCCCGGCGATGCGGTTCTGCGGCGGCGCCGGGTGAAGGTCGAGCGCCTGCATCTCGAGAGCGATCGGGTCGGCAACGGCGTTGCGGTGCTGGATGATGGAGGACAGTCCTGGCGCGTTCGGGACATCGCCGCCATAGCCGGCGTTGGCGACCGGCAGCCCGGTCCAGTCGCGCTTGAGTTCAAGGCCCTGGCGCTGGTTCGGGATGTAATAGCGCAGCCCGTCGACCACGCTCTTGGTCTCCCGCATGTAGGGATCCATCGAGCTCGCGATCTGGCGCTGCATCGACGAATAGGGCAGCAGCGAGCCTGCGAAGTTCGAAACGAATTTGGCGCCCTTGCGGTCAGGCTCGTTGATGGCCTCCATCAGGCCGGCAAGCCCCTGCATGCCGACCTCATCCTCCATCAGCCGGCCGGTAGAATGGACCGTCATGCCGATGGCCTTGGTCAGATCCTCGGCGTCCGGCTTGAGGTACGGGATCACCTCGGCGAGGTTGGAATAGAGCCCCAGCATGGTACCTAGCGAGCCGAACCGGTTGAACGAATACCAGTAATCGCCAATCCGGATCGAATAGGGCTGGTGGCCGGTGGCGATCCACTGCGCCCGCTCCTTTGGCTCGGTCGGGCCGAATCCGGTCATACGCTCGTTCAAGGCCTGATTGACCGCCCACACGCCGACGGCCGAGCCGACCACCATGCGGGCGATAGCCATGTCCTGCTTTGCAGCGCCGACATCACCCTTCAGCGCGGCCCGGGTATCGGCGTCGAGAAAAGCCGCTGGCGTGCCCTCGACCGCCCGCTTGAGGATGTTCATCGGAATATGGGTGAACGGCATGATCAGCGTGCCGACCTTGGTCGAGTGCACGAACGAGGACAGCGCCTTGCCGGTCTTGCCGAGCTCCGAGATATAGGTCAGCCGATAGCCTTCCTCGATCGCGCTGTTCATCATCTCGACCGTCGGGGTATCCGCCGCCGCCGCGCGCCGCTGCCAGAATGCATCGTCCGATAGCTTCAGGCCGTCCGCCGCCGCCGCGCGGTAGGCCTGCGCCTCGATTGAGGCCCGGTAGCCGAGGAAATTGAAGAACGAATGGATCGCGCTGGCGCCGCGGCTGGGCGCACCGATGACAGCCCCCAAAGTACCGGGGATCGGCCGCTGCTGGAAGGTGACGTTCTTGTTCTGCTTGGGGACGATGCTCTGCGCCAGTTCCCCCGGCAGCGGAGTTTGCAGACCGGTCTTGGCTGCCGACAGACCCGCCTTGAGAGCGTCCGGCACGCCGGCGATGATGCCCCAGGTGCGCGCCGCCGCCTCGCCAGCATAGACACCCTCGATATCGCCATAGATGCCACGCCGGACCGCGCCGACCACACCCGCGACCGGCGTCACGAGGGCGGACTCATAGCCAGCGAAGGCCGCATTGGCGACGATGTACTTGGCATGCGTGATCGGCCCCGAGATCAGCGCGTTGATCCAGTAGAACCGGAACTAGTCCCAGAAGGTCGGCTTGTTGGCTTCGGACAGGAACCGGGCCGCCTGCGTGCCGTCCATGTCCCCGAGCGCATCGGCGATCTTCTTCAGGCCTTCCGGCGAGCGGTCCTGATCCTTCAGGAACTGGGTGAAGCCGCCCTCCTCCTTGGATTTCTGCATGAATTCCTGGAACACGTTGCCGGTGCGGCCCCATTCGGCGCGGTGCCCGACCACCTGTTCGACCCATGTATCGCGTCGCAGCATGGCCTCC
>Ga0137387_10001183_pt1 | contig 12614 bp, 23 predicted proteins | sample SagtaG_3_FD_104909 | JGI IMG/M metagenome (GOLD analysis project Ga0137387, IMG submission 104909) | Vadose zone soil microbial communities from Angelo Coast Range Reserve, California, USA - Sage2_R_115_16 metaG | ecosystem: Environmental > Terrestrial > Soil > Vadose zone > Saprolite | place...
GGCCCTGACTCGCTTGAGCAGGGTGATCGACTCGGCGAACGGGAAGCTCGTCATGGCGCTGGCGTGTCTTTGCTCTGGTAGTCCCAGAACGGCAGGTCGGCCATCGCGTCGGCGGGCAGCAGATCGATGCTGAACGCCCCGCTGCGGCCGGCCAGTGAGCGCAGGCTGCGCCGGTCACCCGGGGTCAGGTAGACCCCGGGTGCGGTGCGCTGCACGGTGTACGGGCCGATCGTCTCCTGGGTGACCGAGGCGGGGTTGGTGTAGGCCCGCCCGGCAACCCGCCGGACCACCGCGTCGGCACCGGCCGGCAACGGCTTGACGATCGCCTCGCAGAGGGCCTGGGCATCGCCGATCAGCATCAGCGCCCGGTCCTCGTCCACCGCGTGGTTGAGGTAGACGGCGAGATCTTCGGGGCTGGTCACGAGAGTAGGCATGCCCAGGACCGCCTTTCGCCGTCGGGGGATTCGGACTTAGATGGCCAGCCCGGTGACCAGGCCGTGGGCCTTTTCCAGGCCGTAGGCCAAGCCGACCTCGCCGTAGAGCTGCACCTTGTCCGAGGCGCCGGTCTTGGCCAGCGGCTCAGCGAAGAAATGCCCCTTGCCGGGGATCTCCAGGTACACCGCGTTCAGCTGCTCCATGCTGACCACCGCGAGCGCATCCTGCGGCATGAACCGATCCAGCATGATGTTGAGCGTGCCGAAATCCGTCTCAATGGTGGTCACGTTGACACCGCCGACGGTGCGGGAAGTCTCGATGAACTTCCCGTAGGCGTTGGCGTAGGCCTTGCTGATCGCCAGCTTCTGCGAGGAGTTGGTGAGCAAGGTGGCGGTGGTCTGCTCGGTGATGCCGCCGTTGTCGTAGGTCAACTGCAGCAGCGTCGAGATGTGATCGACGGTGAGCACCGTGGTCCACGGCTTGCGGTAGCTGACCGTAGCAGTGCCGATGGTGACAGCGGCGCCACCACTGGTGAGAGCCACCTTGAATGCGTTGGTGGACTTGCTCACCACGTAGTAGGTGCGGCCCACCTGCAGGCTGGTCGAGGCGCCCACGTCGGTGAAGGTGATCTTGTCACCGTTGGCCAGCCCGGTGGCGGTCTCGGTGACGGTATCGGTCGCCGCCGACAAGCCCGTGATGGTGCTGGTGCTGTTGGCGATCAGGTTGGTGGTGATCGCCTGGAGCAGGCCCCGGGTCTTGCGGGTGGTGGTGTTGTCGGTCGGCTTGTTGTAGGTGCCGAGCAGGAAGCTGTACTCGATGTCACGGATCATCTGCTTGAGCATCTGCTCGGTCTGCCAGTCCAGCTCGTCGGTGATCGGGTTGGACAGGTCGTTGTTGATACCGGACTTCTGTCCGACGGCGGCCTGCTTGGTGTAGCTGACCGACACCGATTCCTGGTGGATCTGGGTGATGTTGTTGACCTCGGCACGAACGCGCTCCTGCGATGCGGGCGCGTCGGCACCCTCAAGCACCACGTTCTGGCCCGCGTTGCGCAGGTCGTACTGCTGCCACTCGAACTCGACGTTGGTGGTCTGACCGCCACCGTTGAGCCCGCCGATCGCGGAGAACAACGGCGTGTCCGCCGGGGTGAGCGCGTGCAGAATTCCGGTGTAGTTGGGCAGGTTATAAGTCGTGCCCAACGCAGTAATGCCAGCCATCGCTGGTCCTCCTTTAGGGGGTTACGCGGGATTGGGCACGCTGCCGTCAGCCCTGCGTGTTACTGGACCGGCTGGTCCAGGAGCTTTTGGTTTTCCAACTTGAGGACGGTGCGCCAGTCACCCGCCTTTTTCGCTGCCGCGATCTGGCTCTGGTAGTCCGCGACTCCCGAGGCGCTGCTGCCCTGTGCCGGGTTCGGCGCGGGCACTCGGCGCTGCGGCTCGCCGCTGGGCTTTGCCAGCTCAGGCTTGCGCTTGAGCAGGTCGGCCAGATCGGTGGTGATCTTGGCGTTGTCGATCTCGCCGTCATCACCGACGTAGCTGGTCAGGTCCAGGTAGGCGAACGGCACATCCACGTCGATGAACCCGGTCGCCCCGGCCCGGATCTCAGCCCGGACCGCACGCGAGGTCAGCCCGGACGCCCTGCTCTGGGCTTCCTGGGCAGCGTGCTGGGCCTTTTCCAGCTCGGTCTTGCCGGCCTCGACCAGCCGCTCGTACTCATCGACCTTCGGCCGCATCGCCTTGATCTGCGCGGCGTTGTCGCGGGACTTCTTTTCCCAATCCCGGGCCTTGGCCTTCCAGTCGACCTCCTCGGTCGGCTCGGCCGGATTCGACTCGCTCGGCTCAGTTGGCTCAGCCGGGTTCGGGTCGGTCGGGTTGGTGGGTTCCGGCTTGGCCGGTGCTGGTGCGGTCATGGTGAAGCAACCTCCGTGCGGATGGTTGGTGCAGCTGTGCAGCTGCCGGACAGGGGTGTAGCTGTTCAGCTACCTTGCTGGGCCTCGTAGGCCACTCGGAATGCGTTGAGCGCATCCCGGCCCTGTTTGCCCTTACTGACGCGGGAATACAGGGCGTCCCACTCGCGGATCTGTGCAGATGCCTCGTAGGGACCGAACACCGGCACGAGGACGCACCGGCAGTGATCGTGGAACTTGGCTTGGCCCTCTCCGAGGAAGGCCACGCCGGCATCGGGGTTGCGCGGGCCGCGCACGTTGGCCGCGCCGGTGTGCTCCTTGTAGACCGCACCCCGGGTCGCCATCAGCGCGCAGAACGAGCACGCTCCCGGCTTCGGAATCCGTGCCCAGCCCCGGGCCTGCTGGTCGAGGCCAACGGTGTCGATCACGGTGTGCCGGCCGACGTCGAGCGCCATCTTCTCGCTCGCGCCGAGCACCTTGGTCTGCACCGTGGTGAAGGTGTCGGGATGCTGCGGACCCCACAGGCTCTTGGTCGCCCAGTCGATGGCGACCTGCACCTGCTCCGGTGGCGGTAAGGGCGCGGTGCGGATGGTCAGCGGGGCGATGATCCCGACCGCGCTGCGCTCGGTGCGGTAGGCCTGCGCGGCCAGCGATGCCGAGCCCTGCCCGTACCGGCGGACGATCGCCAGGACGGCCAGTTTGAACCGGGGCAACGTGCCACGGAGGTCGTGGGAGTCCACCAGCTGCCACGCCTGGGCCAGATCTCGGCCCATCAGGGTTACCAGGCCGACCTGGGAGGCCTGGGCCGTCTCAGCGCTGCTGAGGGCCGTTGCGGCTTGTGGGGTTGTCATTGGCCGGTGCGGCTGTCGGGTTCACGGCGGCCGGGTTGATATCGCGGGCCACCGCCAGGTCGGTGCGGGCCTCCTTGGCCTGCAGGCTGTGCGCCAGCTCGGCCAGGATCGAGGCGCCCTGGTCGAGCTTGCGGTCCTCGGCCAGCCGGGCGCGCTCGACCGCCGAGTAGCCGGCCCGCTTGAGCACCACGTCAGAGGTGGGCGACACCATGCCGGCGGCTACCTGCTTCTGCAGCGCGTCGGTGGTGGCGGCCGGGGTCGGGGTGGCGGGGTCGGCCCAGTCGGCCTCCATCCGCTTGGCGGCCTCGGGCAGGTCGCCGCCGTTGAGGAACCGCATCGCCATCTGCATGGCCTGCACCCAGGCGCAGCCGAACAGCGCTTGCTTGCGCTTGGCTTTGCGGTCCCGGCGGGCCTCCGAGGAGCGGATCGCGTCGGCCGAGGCGGGGTTTCCCTCACTGTAGAGGCCCAGATCCTGCGGCGGGGCGCCCAGCATGCCGGCCATTTTGGAGGCGTACATGTCGATGACCTTGGTGAACGTCGCCGGGTCGTAGGCCGGGAACTGGCCCAGCGTGGGTAGGTTGCCGTCCTCGTCGCGCTCCAGGGCCAGCATCCGGGTGATGTAGGTCTGCCAGGCGGTCTTGATCTGGCCGTTGGCGTCCTGGAAGTCGGACTCGGTGACGCCGAGGGCGTAGCGCTGCGGCACCGAGTAGATCTCGCCGGCCACGTCCAGCTGCAGCAGCGTGCGGCAGGCGGCGTCGGTGACGGACATGATCGCCGGGGTGATCTCCGACGCTCCGTCGCGCATGTTCGAGCGGGGCCGGTTGGCCATCCGCACCACGGGCACCATGCCGAAGTTGTGCTGATCGCGGTCGATGACCTGCCACTGGTAGTCGTCGTCCTCGCCCAGATGGATGGTCTGGTCCGGCAGGTACAGCGCGCCCTGGCGGCGCTCGTCCAGCCAGTAGGTCTGCAGCGCGGCGATCGGCTTGCGGGAGCGGACGTCCCAACGGACCGAGATGTTCAGCGGGGACTCGGCGCTGATGATCGGCGACTCGCCCGGCTCCGGGTTGGACCCGACGGTGAGGTAGGCCCGGCCCATCGACATCGCGTCGATATGGGCCAGCGACTGCTCGGCGTCCAGGTCGTTGTCCTGCCAGATGTCATACAGGGTCTGGTCGGAGTCGGTGGCATTCGCCATGCGGAAGCCCTCGACCGACAGCCGCTCATCGATCGGGTCGATGGCGATGGCCGGCCAGCCGACGATGGTGCGCAGCCCGGCCAGCTCTTTGGGGATGCTGACCCCCATGCTGGTCAGGATCTGCTCGCCCCGGTAGTAGCTGTCGGTCATCAGCATGCTGGCGCGGTTGCGCCAGGCCCGCATCTGCAGCCAGGCCACGACGTCGCGTTCCTCTTGACTGAGGTGGATCGAGCCGAGCAGCGGGATGCGGACCGGGGTGAACAGCGGTTGGGTGGGCAGCACCGGGAAGGACATCAGCGTCACAACGTGGTCCCTCCGTTAGGGCAGCAGGATGACCCGGCCTCGGCCGGTGGACTTCACGCCCTTGGCGACGGCCTCAAGCCGGGCCTGCCAGGCCAGCACGGCGGCCACAGCGGCATCGATCTTGCGGGGAGAGTCGGGGTGCTCCTTGGCGATCTGGATGCCCGACGTGGTGGTCCTACGGCGCGCGTTGAGCACGTGCCGGGTGAGCGCGTAGCTGCCGTCGTGGGTCAGCTCGCCGTCCACCACGGCCGAGTGAAACTCCTCCAGGGCCTGCACCACCTTGCCGGCCCGGCCGCCGGTGATCCACCACTCGATCGGGTGGCTGACGGTGGCCTTCACCCGCAGCTTGTTGACGAATGCCGCCTCCCAGTTGGCGACGTAGCCCTCCCAGCGGGCCGGGTCGGCGTAGAACCCGACCACCTTGTAGCGCAGGAAGGCCCCGCGCACGGCGGCGTCCACCTCGACGGTGGGCACCTCCCAGCCCTTGCCGGCCGGGCCGATCGGCTGCTCCCAGACGCCGACCTCGAACAGGTGTCCGTCAGACACCCGACAGCCGATCAGCGCGGTGGCGTCGGTGATGCCCTTGGTCCGGCTCCGTGAGCCGTCAAAGCCGAGGGTGATCGGCTCGGTGTCAGCCACCACGTTGTCGCGGTAGCGGGCCGCCCATTCCGGTGCGGACAGCCAGGCGTCGGTGGCGTGGGTGACCTGGTTCAGGTAGTAGCGGCGGGCGTCCTGCGGGTCGGTCGCCGGGTCGTACACCTCGTCGGCGATCCGCTCCAGGTCCACCCAGTGCGCATCCCCGTAGGCGTACTTGAGACCGGCCAGCAGGCTTTTCCGGTCCACCAGGTCGGTCTCCGGCGGCGCCTCGCGGTGGTCATACAGCAGGCCGGTGTTGCGGGCTCGGCCCTCGGCCACCTGCTTGGCGTACTCGGCCGACGCCTCAGCCACGCTGGACTCGCCGGGCACGAATGCGTTGGGGCTCTCCACAGAGACACCCGAGGTTTTCCCCAGGTTGCGCCGGATGGTGGCGGCCAGCTTCACACCCCCGTTGGACGGCACCCAGCCCTCGGTCTGGTCCAGCACCGCGAAGTTGGGCCGGTTACCTTCCCGGCTGATCGCCGCGCTGGTGACGAACTCGATCCGCCCCCGAGGCAGGTTCACGAACGTGTTCATCGGCTCCAGGCCGGGGTAGGCGTCCATCGCCGGCCCGTCCCGCAGCATCTCCAGCAGCGGCGCCCAGGCGTTGCGGGTCTGGTCCTCGCTGACGGCGGCGAGCTGCACCCACGGAGTGCGGATGGTCTCCCACGGCTTGCCCACCGGCTCGCCGTAGGCGTCCCAGCCGTCGAACACCACCTCGCCAAGACCCTCCACGCAAGCCAGCGCTGCCAGCAGCGGTGACTTGCCCGCGCCTTTTGGGCGCGAGTAGACCGCCCGTCGGTAGCGCCGGGAGCCGGTGTAGGGGTCGAGGACGTAGAGGTTGAGGACGAACTGGGCTTGCTCGCGGGTGAGCAGGAACGGCTGGTAGACGCTGCGGTCCGGGGCCGCCAGGTGGTCCTGCATCCACTGGATCGCGTGGTAGCCGAGGGTGGGCATCTCACCCGGGTAACGCGGCCCCCGCCAGGGCATCAGTCGTCCTCGGCGGCCTTCGCCGGGGGCAGCACGTGCAGGTCGGCGAACCGCTCGACGGCCGAGGGCGGCTCGGCCGGCCGGCGGGAGTCCTTTTCGTCGGCGTCGGCGAAGAACATCCGCAGCTTGGCCCGGTCCTCCGGGGTGGCGCCGAACTTGGCGACCCGGGCGCGGACCTCGGCGGCCAGCGTCCACTGGTGCTTGCTCCACATCGCGTGGTGCATCAGCGCGGTGTCGAGCAGAAAGTCCCAGTCGGTGGCCATGAAGATCTCGGCCTGCGGCGACTCTTTCCAGATCCGCCACCACGCGCGGGTCCGGGGGTGCCAGTCGACATCACGGGGCAGCGGCGGCTGCTCGGCCTTCTCGAACCGGATCGTGGTGTGCGGGATCGGGTCGGAGTTGCGGCGCGCTCGCTTGCGCGGGTCTTTCGGAGCTGGGCCGGTCATCCCCATAGTCGGCTCATTTCTTCCCGACGCTCGGGTACTTGCGCTTGACCGCCGCCCGGACCTGCTTTTTCTCGGCCGGCGTGCCGTGCTGCTCGACCCGAGCGAGGGCGTTGCGGGCGTGGCTGACGTCGTTGATCGGGTAGGCCCGCTTGGACGGGATGGCGAACGTCGAGTCGGCCATCTTGTTGCGCTTGGATGACGACAGCTTGGCCATGAGACCTCCTAGAGACGCCGACGTAATTTCGTGAACAGGTCGATGAGCGAGCCGACGATGGCCCAGCTCCAGAAACCGACTACCCCCACCAACACCACCCCCGTTAGGACGGCGGTGTCGGTGTCGATCACCCCTGATGTCGCCCCGCTTGCTCGCCCGGGGCGTGCCCCGGGGTGGCGCCGGTGGCGATCTTGTGCAGGGTCGCGCAGAGGCCCTTGACCACGTGGTCGCTCAAGGGCTTGCCGCCCTCGGAGACCTCGGCCTGGATGTTGACGATGCACCGGTCGAAGTCGCCGGGCACGCCCCAGTTGATCTTGGCGGCGCCTTTGCCCTTGGTCCAGTACGCCAGCAAGGCCGGCGGCAGCCGGGTGGTAGCCATCGGCTACGGGCGGCCACGCCAGAACAGGTTGAGGCCGAGCAGCACGTCGGCTACGACCAACAGCCAATTCGTGGTGTTCAGAGTGTTCACAGCGCCCTCCTCTAAGCGATGCGCCGGCCGTGCCAGTGCCGGCCGACAGCCGGGGTCAGCTCGTAGACGATCGAGCCCTCGCAGCCGCGCAGCACCAGGTAGGTGTGGCCCTTGGCCGCCTGCAGGAAATAGCCGGCGGCGCGGTGCTGCTTGGTGGCGGTGACCAGGGCGTTGGAGAAGTCGCAGTAGTCGCTGGCGTCCTCGAAGTGCTCGACGTGCCAGCGGCCCCGTTCGTCGGTGGTGATGCTGGGTGCGCCCATAACGAACCCCTCCGGTGCGGTGGGGGCGTACTAGCGCAGGCCCGGGTGCTTCTCTCCGGGCCGAGCCCGGGTGAGCCGGGCGGCGGCGGACTCGGCCTGGGACTTGGCCCAGTGACAGGGATGGCAGGCGGCCTGCAGGTTGTCGAGGCCGTGGTCGTCATTCGGGACCACGTGATCGACTTCGGTGGCCACCTGGGTGCACGTCGGCCCGGCGATCTGGCAGCGGTGGCCGTCACGGTAGAGCACGGCAGAGCGGCGGCGTTCCCAGTCGGCCGGGAGCCGGGTCTTGCGAGTGGAGGACGCCCACGGTGGGGCCATATCGATGAGGGCCTTTCGGGCACAACTCTGCCAAGCGATTCCGACGTTAGCACTTGACAAGCGGCCTGTCTTGTGCTCTTTAACCCGTACAGCCCGTACGCAGCCTCAGCCGCTATACCGAGCGGTCCGCGCCAGGCCCGGGTTGGGGGTATACGCCCCACCCTGTCCGGTTCTGTCCGGTTTCGGGGTACGGTCGTTCTGCCTGTCTCGCCTGCCTCATCGATGGCATGTGCCTGCAGTGCAGAGCAGGGCAGGCCTACCGATGGCAGCTGCCTACCCATGCATGCCAGGCCTACCGATGGCAGCTGCCTGCAGTGCATAGACAGTGCATCGATGACCTGTTACCTAGTCGTGTCCTCATGCTGCCCTTACTTGGCATGCGGTCTGCCATACTGGGCACTCACCAACACCATGTCTTAGGGAGACTCACGCCATGATTCAGCTACTCGTATTGGCAGGCCTCATCTTGGCTCTGCTCATCGCTGCCCTTGCTGTCAAGCCCGGCAAGCGCAACGACCGACGGGCACTCGCCGATCTGGACAAGGCAACTACTCGCCTCATGGCGGGCACTGCCCGCAAGCTGGCCAACCGATAACCGACCGAGCAGACCGAACCAACCAACCTTAGGGAGACAGCACCATGACCGAGATTCAGCGCCCAACGATCTACCTCCGACCGACGATTGAGCTACCAACCATCGGCGCCCGTGTCCGGTCGGTCCGCACGAGCAAGCGTGGCGCCGTTCGCAACATCGCAACGGTTGGCGGACAGCTGAGCTACTTCATTGCATGGGACAACGGGACATCGCACTGGACGCGCGTTAACGGATTCAGACTGATCTAGCCGAACCAACCGAGCACCAACCAACCTTAGGGAGACAGCACCATGAGCAGAACACCAGAGGAAGGGCACACGAAAGCGTGCCTGGCACGGGCAATGGTCAGCGCTGTTCAGAACATGCGCGATGCGGACTACCTGACAGACCATGACTTCCGTATCGCAGCACAGAACAATGACGCGCTGGTCTGGGCTGACAGCTATCTCGCCGATGGCCTTTGCGATTGCGTCTGCCCGCCATTGCCAAAGCGGACCGCGCAACTAGTTGTGATCGGTCCGAACCTGCTAGACCAGAGCAAGGGAGGAATGCACGTGCACGCCTACGGGTGCGCAGACACTCACAAGGCTGAGTATCGCTTTCACGATATCGACACGAGCACGCCCTACGACTTCGGCAGTGAGCGTGAAGTTGTCGAGTTCGTTTACCCTCCGAGCGACTTTGACTATGACCCAGAGACCGAGCTGGCCAGCTATGCCGATGACATCTATTTCTACCCATGCGCCGTTACGGCGCTGGCAGCGGTCCGCAACGCTGGGCAGCGGGTGAAGTCATGACGCACACTCACATCGCCTCAGGCCTGGCAGGCTACGGACCGGATGCCAGCGATTCCGATGGATTCACCACTACGCACACGGTCCGCGAGACAGCCGAGGCCATCCGCGAGAAGCTGAGTATCTGGGCAGACAACGCCTATGAGTCAGCGGAAGCGCTCGCCGATGCCGGGCAATTCGAGGAAGCCTGGACCGAGCACCGGCGGGTCGGCGCAATGAACGTACTTCGGATGAACCTTGACGGTATCCGAGCTGAGTCGCCGCTTTACAAGAGCCGAGATTCTGAGGCATGGGACACCACGCTAGCCCGATTGATCAGCGAGAATTTCCCGCTTGACGTCTCGCCTAACTCACGTCTGTACGTGTGGGATTGCAGCGAAACCGAGTGCGAAACCGAGCAAGACTCATGATCCGCGCGCTATTGGCAAGCGTGGCCATCGTGGCAGCGTTTGTGCTCGGTCACCAGACCATCGGCAACGGTCCGCATTGCCCTACTGAGGACAGCTGCAGCGTGTCCTACGGCAACGGGCACTGGACAGTCACACCGGCAACACCCTAGCGACGTTTGCTCGTGCACGGTTTCACCCCGTGCACGTGCCATGCGCAACTAGGCGCCGAACCAAACTTAGGGAAGGGTTCACCATGACACGCAAAGACTTTGTGCTCATCGCAAAGGTGTTTCGCCACGCTGAGGAAGTGATGACAGCTGAGATCAAAGCTCATCGTGACTCAGCCGATTACGACCATGCGACCATGCGCGCGCTGTCCAGTAGCTGGCATGCCAACCGGACGGTTGCCCGGGATATGGCGGACGCGCTGGCAAAGGCTAATCCGAGCTTTGACCGTGCGCGATTCCTGCTCGCCGCAATCGACAGTGAGGTCTGATCATGCCTGCAGTCCAGATCACTACCCGCTATCACGGTCCAACCGACACGCGAGGCAGCCGGATTACGGCCAACGCGCTAGGACGTCGCGCAACCGTGCCTTATGACTACGCGGCCAAAGATCCGCACGCGATTGCTGCTCAAGCGCTGGCGGACAAGCTAGGGCTGTCCGTGCCTGCCTATGTGGGCACTCACAACGCTGGCAATGTCTACCGAGCAGAGAGTGAGGTCTGATCATGCGTAAGACAGTCAAGCTAACCGAGCTGATCGCTACGGCCAATCGCATGCTTGCCAGCTCGGTCGACAGTGAGCAGGCAGGCAGGCTTGCCGTGTCGGTGCTGCTCGAAACCGTTCTGTTCGATCACGGCGCCTATGCCGGATTCAACTACCTGGCAAGCGAATTCCTGCCTGCCAGCGAGCAGACAGACACCAACGCGCTGCGACCGAACTACGATGACTCGCGGCGCCGATACTTCACTCATCACAAGCTGGTGAGCGGATCATGATCTATGCGCTTTGGCATGGCGGGTCAAGCTATTCCGTTGGCGAGCTTGAGCGAGACCTAGAGACATTCCCATCGATCCGCGTAGCTGGCTGGGCATTGCGCACCCGTGCCAACAATGGCGGATGGATGCCGCAAGGCTTCACGTATGCCGATGGCCGGACCGTGCGAGCGCTTACCCCATGCGCCGATGAGGGCTGCGAGGTGACCGTTTACCTATCCGACCCGCGCGGGTCACATGATCCGTACCCCGACTACATTCTGACCATCGGACCGCGTGGCGGTATCAAGCGTGAGCGTGCCTGACTGGTGACGTTTGGCCGCGTGCGAGCTTCCTGCAGTCGTACGCGCGCCATGCTCACCAGAGCAGACCAACCAACCCTTAGGGAGCACGAGAGATGACCAACGACCCGCCAACGTTCGCCAGCGAGGCAGCTGCCATCGCGGATGGCTTTGCATTCGAGGTCTGCGAGGAGTGCGGCCTAGACCTTATGGCGCATCGGATCGCACCCGACCCGCTAGGCCACGCGCACTCATGGTGCCGTTACCCTGACTACCGCGAGGAATTCGTACGCGGGTACGCGCTGGCCATGCTCTGGGCTAACACGCATTACCTCAACGATGCCGAAGGCACCCGTTCGGTCGATCCCTACGCATGGCAATCACCCGATGCCGATTGGCCAATCGATGCCTTTAGCGTCACCTCACGAGGCAAGATCCACGAGGACTGCGCGGGCTTTGTGACCGAGTGCGCAGACCTGCTGACAAAGGCAGCCGATGAGCACGGCTACACGGCCGGGCAAGCTGGCCATGACTTCGCACTCACCCGCAATCGCCACGGCGCTGGGTTCTGGGATAGAGGTCTGGGCAGCATCGGCGACGTCCTCACCAATGCCGCGCACGTCTATGGCGAGTCGACAGCCTGGGCAGCCGACGATGACGAATACGCGCACCTCAACTAGTGGCCTAGTGGCCCGTCCTAGTGGCCGTAGTGGCCTCACCCGAACCAACCAACCTTAGGGAGCACACCATGTCGTCAATGAAGAAATTCGTTGTGCAGATCTCGCGCACCGAATACATCGCCTACCAGCTCGAAGCCATCGACGCGGCCGATGCCGAGACCCGCTACCTGATGGATGGCGAAGAAGTTGCCAGCGAGACCACCCGCATCACGGTCGACTCCGTAGATGAGGGCAGCGCCGATGAGGTGCTCGGATAGCGCCTAGTGGCCTCACCAGACCAACCGAACCAACCAAACTTAGGGAGTACACCATGTCGTCAATGAAGGTCTTTTACGAGCAATACCGCACCTTGCGTGACCGCAACATCCCGGCCGTGCAAGCGCACGCGATTGCCAAGCACGCGGCCGGTGTCCGGCTCTGGGAGCGGGAGCACGTGACCGATTACCTCGCCGATCCGGGGGTGAAGGTTGAGCTTGACGGCCGGACGTTCACCGTAGTGGCCGAACATGACTCTGATGTCCGGCCGGACGAATTCGATTGCTATGACCCGGCCGACGTTGCGGCATGGGAGGCCGACCGCTGGGAATACGTGATCATCACGGTCACTACTGAGGTCGACGGTAGCGAAGGCTCCGACTCGCTCGGCGCGGTCGACATCGGCGACTACTGGTATACGACTAGTGGCCTTGACTACTGGCAGCAAGTCATCTCCAGCGCACTCGACAACGACATGTTCGATGGTGCGCTTGAGGACGCCAAGCCGGGCATCACTCGGCAAGGCGTCATCTTCTGATGAACGCTGTCTGGTCAGACAAAGATCCGGCGCCGATAGTGGCCACCTTCAACCCAAC
>Ga0137387_10001186_pt1 | contig 12600 bp, 12 predicted proteins | sample SagtaG_3_FD_104909 | JGI IMG/M metagenome (GOLD analysis project Ga0137387, IMG submission 104909) | Vadose zone soil microbial communities from Angelo Coast Range Reserve, California, USA - Sage2_R_115_16 metaG | ecosystem: Environmental > Terrestrial > Soil > Vadose zone > Saprolite | place...
GGCCATCCCCTAACCGTCACCATTGGCTTGGATCCTACTCAAGTGCCATTCGGAGACTCCAGAGCGAACCAGCGGCCCGACATCGTTCCCGGCGTACCGATTGTTCCTCCGAACCAGAATCCAAACAATTGGGTAAACATCGCGGCTTTCGCGCAACCTCCTCAGGACGCAAATGGCGTTGATACTCACTTCGGGGATGCGCGGAACGGGATTGTTCGCGCTCCCAATGTTTGGGAAGCGGACATAGCTCTTCACAAGAGCACGAAGCTGGGGGAGAAAACTGCGCTCGAATTCAGGGCTGAGGCATTCAACATCTTCAATCACAGACAGCTTGGAGATCCGAGCCATCTCGATATTTTGTCAAGCTCCAATTTTGGACAGATTGACACTCCGGTCAGCTTCAACCCGAATAATGATAATTTTGTCGAACCAGCAACCGGTTTGGGGCTGCCGCGAACCTTGCAGCTTTCTTTCCGCGTGAGGTTTTAGCCACTGCTTGCGACTGCAGACTGCCTGACACCAAATTCAGGCTCCCGGCATTAACGGAAGGTTCATCTTCGTTGTCTAGACTTGCTATACGAAAAGACAATGATGCACTACTGGGATATTCTTCAGAGATAGGACTCTATGTCTTCCAAGTCTCTTCCACTTGTTGTGTTGCTGTTCTGCGCTGTTTTTATGTGCTTCGCTCAAAACCAGCCAGTTGAGCTGACGGCACAAGTAGGTAGCACCTTCCGCTTTGCATTTCTTGGGGACACACGTTTCACCAATCCTAAGGACACAAGGGACTCGAATGCTACCGTGCGGCAGACGCTGGTTCAAGCCATAGCCGACGCCCGCCCCGCATTCGTTTCAATAGGCGGAGACATCGTTTATCACGGCGATGATGCCAATGACTGGAAAACATGGGACGTGGAGACCGCGATCTGGCACAAGCACGGTATTGCCATGTACCCGGTACTCGGCAACCATGACTTGAGCGGGGGTAAGCTTGCGCTCGACAACTATTTTCAGCGCTTTCCTGAATTGAAAAACAGCCGCTATTACGCTGTTCGCGCGGGGAATGCGCTCTTGCTCGTGCTCGACAGCTCGCTCGCAGAGTTGTCAGGACCGCAAGGCGAATGGTTTGCCAAGAAGCTGGACGCCACGCCTTCGGATGTTGAGTTTGTTTTCATTTTGCTCCACCACCCGCCTTATACCAGCTCATCGGATGAAAAAGTGTATGGTGGAGGCCACTCAGCGCGCTCGGAGGAGCAGGAGCTGGGCCAAATGCTGGAGCAGCGGCAACGGTCTGCGCGCACCCGCTTCGTGGTGTTCTCCGGCCATGTTCACAACTACGAGCGCCACGAACACAATGGGGTCACATATTTTGTCAGCGGAGGCGGTGGGGCACACCCCTACCGCATTACGCGCGCTGCGGGAGACCCATTTCCAGACAACAACATCAACTATCATTTCCTGCTTGTCGAGGTCGAACACGGCAAGCTGAATGTGACGATGAACCGATTGCAGATGGAAAGAGGGAAGCCTAACTGGACGAGACCGGACACGGCGACTATCTCGGTCCCCACGGTTACGAACGCCGCAGCCGCACCCGCAAACTGATCCGCGCCTTCGTTAATACAGCGGAATATCCGACAGTCTTGGGTCTTCGGTTACCACAGCGGTTGCTTTCATATCGTGCTTCTAAAGGATCGCGGCTCTACTCTTGGGTCAAGTTCGTGATCCAACACCACGGACGATTTAGCGGGGTCATCCGTGAGGGCGCAAATGTCCCACTATTATGTCCCAATTGGGTTCGGAGATTCGCCGCAGGAAAGTTCTGATCAGTGTGGAATGCAGGCGTCCACTCGACCAAAACGGCAAACCGCGTGAGTCTCGCTACCAGCACTCGTGCCCGAGTTCTAGAACGGAGATCCGTTTTCATCTTTCGAGCTGCGCTGGCAAACCAGAAGCTCGCTAGCCTTTTTCTGCACAGAGCAGCATGTCTCATCGCCCTCTTCTGTACCGCCTGGCACGGTCGTGCAAATTGACCTCAATTCCGTCTCGGAAATAGATTCTGGTTATGTTCAAGAAGCAGCACGTCGCCTCGGTTCCCGATGTGCCCGACTTTGTGCACATTCGCGCGCCACACACGTTCGCAATTTTTCGAATACCGGGGGTCTTTCGGCTCCCCCTGGGGTCAGTTCGACTGTGCCCAATTTTGTGCCCAGTACCAACCCAGATGGAGTTGGACTGAATAGCGTCTCCTGCAATGCAAGTCGTTGTTGCACCTCACTCCTGCTACTCAGTGCTCTCGGTGCTCATTCGGTGCAAGTGGTTGATTCTCCGCTCGTGAGGAACTCAAAATCCGCCGAGGTTCACCCCTCGTGGGGGTTCAACTCCCCCTCCCGGCACCATGACCCAACCCATTCAGCCGGCACTAGTTGATTGGCAGAGTGGTTGATGATGAGGTCTCGTTGGGATCAACCTTCTCGGATGCGATTCTGCCCAAAGTCTGACCAAACTGTTCCTCTGCTGACTTTTGTTCGAGGGCCGCTTCGGCATTGTCCCGCTGCTGCCCAGCTTCCAGCCTGGTCATAGCGTCACGAATGTCGGATTGCGAAACGATTGCATAGCGCTCGAACACACTCCGTGTTTTCCAACCGCCGATCTTCATGATGACACCCTCAGCGACCCCAGCGCGGCGTAGGTTCCTCGCTGCTGTCCGCCTCAGATCGTGAAAGAGCAGGTCGGGAGCCTTAGCAGCTTCGCACGCTTTCAACCACGTTCCTCGAAAATCGCGAACGGGCTTGCCATCTTCCCGAGTGAACACGTGGTCGTGAGAGCTTTTGCCGTTGACGCATTGGGTCAGCAGCGCCTTCACGGGCAGTGTCATGCTCACCTCCCGGCCTTGCAAGTTCTTTGTGGTTCCCGGTTCGAGTCGAATCGTACCGGCTAGTAGGTTTACCTGATCGACACGCAGGGCCAATAGTTCTTCGTGACGCCAGCCATACGTGTAACCCACTTCAAACATCGCTCGGAGCCAAAGGCCGATCTTCCCGGTTTCCGCCGCTAGCCTGTCATGCTGCGTGGATTCAAGGAAACCAGTCCGGATGTTATCCTCGCGTAGCATTGCGATGTAGGGAACCATGTGGACTTTGGGTGGGGTGGACTGACGCGCGAGATTGAACATGCGTTTTAGTGCTGCCAGTTCACGGTTGATGGTTGCATTCTCTGCGCCCTCCTGCTGCCTAGCGTCGATATAATGAGCCACAATCTGGCTCGTTACCTCGACAGCCATCATAAGGCCAAAGAATGGCTTCAGGTGCAACTCCCAGCGCGCTTTCAAGTCCTCGATCGACTTGCGCCCATTGATGCGATATTCGCGAATTAGATCGTCGGCCAATTCGGATATACGCATCTTCTCAAGTTTGAGGGCCACATAGGTCCCGGTGGAAATTGCTGCCAATCTCGCCCGCAGGAGTTTCTCAGCTTCCTTTACTTTGACTGTGTGGGCACTTTCCCTGATTGGCTTGCCGTTGCGGTGATACTTTATCCAGAGAACGTTGCTGCCTCTCATTCGGAACACACTACCGGTCCCGCGCGGTCTTTTCATTCTTGGCCTCCCCTCTTTGCTTTTCCGCACGCGCCTTTCCGCCCTTGCGTGCCCGTTCAATTCGCTGTTCTGGTGTGAGGCGGCTCGCCGCAGCTTTTCCACCTTTTGCACCGAGTGTCGCCAAATATTTCCTAAACTCGTTCCTGCCCATCGGTTCTCCCTCCAAGACCGCCATCTTAGCGGCTTAGCTGAGGATTATGAATCAACCGTCTCCGCCTGTAAAGAAAAAGTTTGAACTGTTCAGTCAATAACACGCTTGTTGCGGTCAACCCATGTGTCCAAATCTCGCAAGTCGAGCAGCCAGGGTGCGTTTTCGTTGTACTTAATAATTGGCAATTCGCCGGACTGGATGATGTGACGGAGCTTCCACGGGCTGAGGCAGAGGTACTGAGCTGCCTCTCTGATCCGCATCAGCCTCCGCGCACTTGGCTGCAGCTTGGTCATAGTTTAGGCAGAGCCCCCTGAACAGCCGCATCAACACTGCCCGCAATGCGGCGCGGCGGATTCACAATCCGTTGAGCCCGATCAAGAAACGGCGCAGATCTTTCTCAGAGCGTCTGCTACAAATGGCGAAAATTCGGCGAGGAGGGGTGCTTTTCGCCGAAAAGTGTCCCCAAATAATTGAAAAGGCAGGAATATAGCTGATTTAAAAACTTCTCGACTCAGGTCGGCGAAAACTCTCTAGGTGTCGAATGAAGGCCGCTTGTCAATTTTGAAGAGCGCTCGGTACCCGGTCCCTTCGACATACGGGATCGGATCGGCCGAGATAAAAAAATGCTTTCGAAGCACTTTGCGTATTTCCTGTATTCGCCTCTCTACTTCGAGCCATCTCTGACCCGTTTGCGCTGCATTCCGAAGTAGGCCGCCCTCTGCCGCAAGCGCCAGGAAAGTTTTCCAGGCCAAGTTCGGCTTTCCGCTCCTACTGTCTTCGAAGCCAAACTCTGTATAATTGCGAGTTTCGATCGTAGTACCGTTACGAATCTGAACTCGCTCCTCGCTTATGAATGAGATTTCGATCGTGTCCCAGGTAGCCGTCTTCTGGCCGCCTAGTTCGGGAGCGCCCTGCGCTTTCTGAATCGAGCCAGCTTTGACGGGAGCATCACTATCAATTTCCCTTGCTATCTCTCTTGCTAGCGCAAGCCATTCGTCCGATTTCAGCACTCCCTTTCGAATCTCGGGCCTCCGCCATTCGTCGCAGTTGTGAACCAGAAGATAGTGAAGTAGAACATGCATTCTGGACAAAGCTTGGTCCTGTCGGAATACCTTGTTCTGCAATGCCTCGCGAAAATGCGGTGTCAGTTCGGAAATCACGTACTTACACAGCTCCAGGGTCTGGGTTTGGACCGGAAATTTCCTGACCGCCTCACCGATAACCACGAAGGTTCGCGCCACCAGATTTCTCGGATAGTCCACCGGCAAGTCGGATATGACCTCTGTCGGTTTGGGCTCGTGGATTGTGCCACTCCCGCCAACAGGAGAGATGGGCGATGGTGCCTTACTGACTTGGACTGTCTTCTTCAGCGAAGGGTCGATATGCAGCGGTGGGGTTTGGGTGTCGGTTTTTCTCTCAACGTCGATCGTTGCTTCGATGGCCGATGGGAGGCGCTTAGGATCTGAGTTGAATGGTGCGGGCGGCACTGAGTCTTCAGGCTGCGCTAACAGATGAGCCGGCTTTGACGGTGAAAGAGACGGGTCGTCAGTGGGGAACCCGCGGACAATGCGCGCTGCACGTCGCTCCATTGCATTGAAGCGGCTAATAGCAACCGCCTCATTATTCCTCGGGGGCAGGTGGAGTAACTTAGCGCGCCATGTTTCCCACAGCTTCAACCTGACAGCTAGGCAGCACTCTTTCTGACTCACTTTCAGCAAATTACGCTTTTCAGGCGGCGAGCCTACTGCGCAAAGCAGCAGTTGTAGAAGGCCGGATCCCTTGTAGCTAAGGATCTCTGATTCTTTCCAATCCATGATGAATGGTTCTATGCGATATGCCCATACCGCCCGATCGAAATCGTCCGACGGTGTTTTGCCGCCGATTTTATAGGCATCGCAGCACAGGTCGTACACACGCTGCACCCATCCGTTTCCACGTTGTTGGATTATTTCTCTGAGTTGCCAAGGAACTGGCTGCTTGCCTTGGAATTCCGCGAGTGAGCGATCTGTCGAAATCTCATTCTTGATGCTATCTACGAGCCGGTCGATTTTCCGCTCGACACTGGTTCTGATCTCCTCCCAGATGCTTACGTCGTAAATCGGTGGAGTGGACAAGATTCGGCGTCTCCGGTCAAAATCTGATCTTACACGCGGTCAGAGACCAGGGTCAGACGATAGGGGGGATAGGAGACAGCGCGCTCCAAAGTTGCACCCCCCAATTTGCCCAATTTGATATGCAATCCGGGCTGGAGCCTAGCCCGGGGCGCAGCGGCATAGTTATGGCGACCGCGCTGATTGCCCCAGCACTATCGGCCAAACCGTATTGTTGTTTTACGAGCCTGCAAGGGCCCTTCTGTGATATTATCCACCGCCGGTCCTGACTCGCTGCCAATACGAGGTTTCAAATGGCTCCGATTCGGTTACTAGTGGGCCTCATTCTGCTGACAATCGCAACTCAGGCGCAGCAGAGCACTCCTCAAGCGATTAAAACTCCGCCTTCCAAGGGACGACTAGATGCAGTCCCAACTGCAGCTCAAGGTTCCACCTCCCAAACTGTAAATGTACTACCCTCACACCCGCATGACCCGATTTCGCTGAGTGTGCTACACGAAAAGCACTATCCCTTTTCTCAATACCTTTTCGAAGGATCTGTGGCGAATGGGCGCATGGAATTAACCGCGATGATAAAGAACATTTCGGCAAATCCAGTGACCGTCTCAACCTATTCTCCCGCCGTCATAAACGTTAAGGCGATTTCGTATCAGCGCTTTGGTTTCGTTAACGAAAACCTCTTGCGTCCATTGGAACGAGAGGTCCTGTTTCAGGACGATCCTAGAGGTGTCGCCAGTCTGGCATTGGTGACCTTGGCATCCGGGCAAAACGTACAATTCCCAATCAAACTTATAAGAATGATTGACCTAAGAATCGATCGAAGAATCTTAGCACTTATCTACACCCCACCAGGATGTGGCATTTATACATTCACGTTTCAATATTTTTATGTTGGTCCTGACAGGAATTTTCCAAATGTGTATCACTTCGCTGTTACAGCACCGCCGATTAAAGTCGACATTGGTTCTCCGGAAGAGAAGATATGTTTCCGATAAGTGGATCAATCTCTCGTGCTGCTCGCGCGAAGGAGCTGTTGTGTTTCATTCTAGCAGTAGTCTCATTGTTATGCGGTCCGCAGCCGGTGGAGGCCGGAATTGTAATAGATCCGAACAACCGCGACCCAACTTTTAGAACAGACGTCAATAACGTTTTGGCAGCATGGGAGGCCACGACGGATTGCCGCAGTGATCCGTTGTTCGCGCATCTTTTGGATGTGTTAAAGCGAACGCCTTGGCCGATTGAGATCGTAGAAGAAACTGACGATACAAAAGGTACTCGAACTGAGCTGGGATTTGGTCCCGATCGAGATCCCAGAAACCCGCTGCTTGGTGATTCGTCCACAATTTATTGGAAGCGATTCAATACAGATCTTTACAGCTTTTCATCAGTGGCGAGAGATCCAACCGCCTCATTGATTCACGAACTGGCGCATGCCGCTATGGCTGCTGAAGGCACGCTACCGGAAAGCGAATTTGGACTATGGGAGCGGCAAGCCCCATTAAGCGAGGAGCGCGGAGGCCTCTATATCGAGAACATGTATCGTCGTGCTCACGGTTTGCCGATGAGGGAAGAGTACAATCTCTGGTTCATCAGTCCGAGCGCACACCTTCCTTGTTGCGCTGGCGCATCCGCGTCTTGTTCATCGGGCTGCTGCGCTGGCAACCGAGACTGCTCATCGGGTGAGTGCGTCTGCAAGGCAGGTTATTTCGATTGCTTCGGTAGCCAAGGAGGGCCGTGCTGTCCCGGTGGATCCAGCTGTAATACTGGGTTCGTCGATAGCGGACTAGATAACGGCAGGGTTATCCCTCCTTACTGCTGCTCTGCCGGTACATCCGCCTGCGGTTACCGGCCGGGTGGATTCCCCAATCCGAGCCAAGTTGTGTGCTGCGCTTCAGGCCAGCACTGCGACCCAGCCGGAATACTCGGCTGCGTAAATTAACTGCTGGCAAGCGCCCTTGCGATCAAGCTCTGTGAGACAGCGGAGACATGGCGGAAGCTCGTGGCTCCGGTTGCTGAATACGTTGCGCAAGAATTGTGGGCCCCATTGCAAAACCATACGAAAAGCTGAAACTCGCAACCCGCCTCACGCAGCGGACCAAAAGAGAAATTAAGGGGAGCGACGTACCAGAAGTGGAGCAACCCAAGCCAGACCGCACTTGCCTTGGATGTGGGGAAACAGATCGCGAGACGTGCCGAAGACCGGCCAGCCAGCTCCAATCCGCCCAGCTCGCCAGCTCGTGCGTTATTGAGCTAAATGCTGCAAGATCGGGGCGCGCGCCGATTTGTGCGCGGATGAGGTAAAGCGCGGACGCGACAAGCATCCAAGAACGCGCTATTTCTCATTTACTTGCGCAGCTAGAAGATAAACCGCAAGACCCGCTTGAACAGCTTTGTTGAGAATGCTTGGCCAGCCGATGGTTCTTATCGTAGTCCAGTGGTCTGCATAGAATTCTTGGATAGGGTTGGAATAAGATCGCCCCAACCATTCACCTGCAGGTGCTTTCAAATCTGCTCTGTGTGTGTACTCATTGCGCCTTCTGAAAAGATAGTTTTCTTTTTCAATGTCGCTCGGGTCTCGATATTCCGTCAAATCAGGGGGATTACTCAGACTGTGCATATCGATAGTGCGAAGCAATTCGTTGCGAATATGTGGCGGCAATATCTCGTGCAGGAAGCGAAAAAATGAGGATTTCACACCATACAGATCGAGGTACTGCCGGTAAAGTGCGTTGGCGGCATCGATAGTGTCGCCTGACCGTGCCGCTTGTGCTTTCGCCGCCTCACGCTCATCCTTATGCCCGGAGGATTTCAACCAACTGCTGAAATCTAACCAATCGGCGGGCTGGCCTAGCCGATCAAAGCAAGTCAAATATAGATAACTTATAAGGGGCTCGTCGTATCCGAACAGTGCTTTTCTAACTGGCTCCTGCTGCAAACAACGACAGACGTGTAATCGTTCAAGCACGGTAAATACGACGCTTAGAGGATTGTTGCCTAGCTCGCTTGTTTTATAGAAATGCTGTATCCGAACGCGATTAGAAAAGACGGTGAGAGCAGTGTCAATTTCTCTGCGGGTTATGTATTCGCCAATCTCATCTTCGACTCTCTTGGCAAACTCAGGTCTGACCTTAAATTCCGACACCAATTCAACGTGCCATGTTGAAGGCGCAATCCAGCGAACAGCGTACGGCACGGTCCCGTCAGAACTTTGCGGAGAAATTGCTATCGGTTCTTTGCCTTCGGAGAACCGCACAAAGACAATTGTCCCGAGTCTCAACTTAGTCCTATCATATTGAGTCGAAATCTTCTTTCCGTTTATCTCAAATGTGACGAGGCGGGTGCTCATGGACCCACCATAATATGCCTTGAGAGGTTCCAAGAACGGGTTAGCGCGGATGCCGCAGCGCGATGTGCTCCTCACCAATAGCTGAGTTCTCCTCTTGCGATCTGCACCAGCGCCCGCCTCAGCGCTCAACCGGAAACCGGCGCCGGAGACGCAGGTCATTAATTTAGCTTGACGTAACCAGTAGCCGCTGATTAGGATTGTGCGCTCCTAGCAATAGCAGGCGCACAAAGCATTGTGTCTGCGGCCGGTGTTTAGCCGGCCCGGAAGTATTGATAGATATTCTGCCCCTCGCTCCGCTCGGGGACCGCTCAAAGTAGGAGCCTCGCAAGCCGTGGCAACGTGGCTTGAACATCCGAAATACGTTCCGGTACGTGACCACCTGATTGAATCTCTCCGATGTGCCCGCTATCGGTTCCGAGGGTTGGAGCGGGTGATTTTTCTCTGTGGCGGGGCAGCCAGCCCTCGCCGAGACGCCTTGAGGGCGTATCTCCGCAAACACGCTCCATGGTTAAACTTGTTTTATGCTGAACTCGTCTGGGAACACATCTCTTCAAGGGCAGGTCTCGGCGCACTGAAGATGGAGGCTGACCTCGCGGCATTAGCTGATCTCGTAATCATCATAGTGGAGAGTCCGGGTATTTTTGCGGAACTAGGAGCATTCTCGCTCAGTGAGCCCCTTCGAAAAAAGCTACTGCCCATTGTGGACTTTGCATACAAGGGCACTTCATCATTTATCTCTACGGGGCCACTCCGGTGGATCGATGCAGAGTCCGATTTTGCGCCCACGATCTACGTCCCCCTGGTGCGCATCCTGGAAGCAGTTGATCATATCGAAGAGCGTATAGCTCGCATTCCAAGGACTCGCGCGGTAAAGATTTCTGACCTTGCTGCAAGCCCAAAACACCTGCTGTTTTTCGTGTGTGACTTGATCGCGGTCATATATCCAGCAACTGTCAATATGGTTGAGTTCTATCTCAGCCGAATCGCACCTTCAATTCTTCTCAGCGACATTAATGTGCCGACACTGATCGGCCTAGCTGCAGCAATGGGCTTGCTGAAAGCAGCACCCTTTTCAATTGATGGTCAGGATGAGACATTCCTGTGGCCTGCGCTGCCCCACGCGGTCGAGCATCCTTTCCACAACCCGCGTCCAGTGGATTTGCCGAGTCAGCGTGCAGCTCATGTTTCCATCCTGCTCACGATGCCGGAAGCCAGAAGTGTGCTCCAGAGTTTGAGGAAAATTTCATGATTTTGGAACGCGTGGCGCTTGAGCTTGGAGTTCCACTTCATTTCATCGAGAGTCTGGCGCGCACGGCTTCATATGAGTACAAGAGCTATCCGATTCCAAAGCGGCAAGGAGGCTACCGAGAAATCCACCATCCGTCGAGACGACTCAAGGGACTGCAGAGGTGGCTGTTATTGAACGTTGTTGAGCAATTGCCTATTCATTCTGCAGCAAGTGCATACCGAAAGCATCGATCAATTTTCGATAATGCGAAAATACACGCGCCCAGGCGATACCTACTTAGAATGGACTTAGAGAATTTTTTCCCGTCCATTACCGAGCCGGACATAAGGAAATACATCGAAACGCATGCCACGTTGTTCTCCGGATGGACTTCGTCTGATGTAGGAAGCTTTTGTGGGCTTGTGTGTCGCCACTCATCTTTGACAGTCGGTGCACCTACGTCTCCAATGCTGTCGAACGCCCTTTGTTACGACCTGGATGTCAGTCTCGAAACCCTTTGCGACAAAGCTCATGTGGCTTACACGCGATATGCCGACGATTTGTTTTTTTCAACTGATCAGCCCAACGTACTCCGCCAGATTGAAACAGATGTTGCCCGGGCGATTTCAGAGCTCAAGATTCCTGCAAAGCTCCGCCTAACAGTCCGTGGTGAAAGTCTGGATTCGCCGATGAAGTTTCTTGCGTAATCCACAGCTGGGGTTCGTACACTGCGTGCATGGCGATGGGACGACGAGCGAAGCAGCGGCAGGAGCAGGAACAGTTCTGGGTGGCGCACAGCGAGTTGCCGCGGACGGTAGCGCATCCGTTCTATCAGTGCTTGAACCAAGTGCTGGAGGAGCGCGGGTTCGATGCATTCGTGGAGGGGCAGTGTGAGCGCTTCTACGCCGAGGCGATTGGGCGGCCGTCGCTGGTGCCGGGGCGGTATTTTCGCTTGTTGCTGATCGGCTATTTCGAAGGGATTGAAGGAGAGCGTGGCATCGCGTGGCGGGCGGCGGACTCGCTGGCGCTGCGCCATTTTCTGGAACTGAAACTGAGCGAGGCGCCGCCGGATCACTCGACGATTTCGCGCACGCGAAGATTGATCGATATCGAAACGCATCAAGCAGTGTTCCGCTGGGTGCTGGAGTTACTGGCCGAGAAAGGGCTGCTCAAGGGTAAGACCGTGGGCATCGATGCCACGACGCTGGAAGCGAACGCCGCCATGCGCTCGATTGTGCGGCGGGATACGGGCGAGGGCTACGAAGAGTTTCTGCGGCGGCTGGCGGAGGAATCGGGAATCGCGACGCCGACGCGGGAGCAGTTGGCGAAGTTGGATCGCAAGCGGGCGAAGAAGGGATCGAATGAGGACTGGGTGAATCCCCACGATCTGGAGGCGGGAATCACCAAGATGAAGTATGGGCGCACCCATCTGGCGTACAAGGCCGAGCATGCAGTGGATCTGGAAACGGGTGCAGTGGTGGCGGTGACGGTGGCCACCGGCGACGCGGGCGATACAGCGACGATTCTGGAGACCTTGCCGCAGGTGGGCGAACACATCGCCGAGGTCGCCTGTGTCACGAACAACGAGGAAGTTGGAGAGCGGGTGCAGGCCGAAGGCCCGCGAGAGGCGGTCACCGATAAGGGATATCACAGCAACGACACGCTGCAGGCGTTGGCGGAAGTGGAGGTTCGAACCTATATCTCGGAACCGGATCGCGGACGGCGTCGTTGGAAAGACAAACCGGAAGCGCAGCAGGCGGTGTATGGCAACCGGCGGCGGATTTGCGGGGAGCGGGGGAAAGAGTTGTTGCGGCGGCGGGGGGAGTTGTTGGAACGCAGCTTCGCGCACGCCTATGAGACCGGAGGGATGCGGCGCGTGTACTTGCGAGGACGGGAGAATGTTCTCAAGCGCGTGCTGATCCACCTTTGCGCATTCAATCTGTCGCTGGTGATGCGTCAGTGGCTGGGAAAGGGCACCCCGCGCGGTTGGCAGGGCTTCTCGGCCGACACTCTGCTGACTTTCTTGCAACTCTGGATGGTCGTTCTCGCAGGCACAGCACCGGAAGGCGCATCGCACACTGCGGCGCATGCCCTACGTGTCCTTTGCATCGATTCTTCATCCCGCCCGCCGCAGAACGAGCAAATCACTTCTGCCACGGACTGCTA
>Ga0137387_10001187_pt1 | contig 12594 bp, 9 predicted proteins | sample SagtaG_3_FD_104909 | JGI IMG/M metagenome (GOLD analysis project Ga0137387, IMG submission 104909) | Vadose zone soil microbial communities from Angelo Coast Range Reserve, California, USA - Sage2_R_115_16 metaG | ecosystem: Environmental > Terrestrial > Soil > Vadose zone > Saprolite | place...
CCTGCGTGCGCCTGGCCGCGACAACTGGAACCTCTCGCTCTTCAAGAGCTTTGTTTTCAGCGAAACACGCGGCAGCAAACTGGAGTTGCGCCTTGAGACTTTCAACACCTGGAACCATACCCAGTTCAACGGCATCAGCAGGAACCTGGGTTCCAGCAACTTCGGCCAGTTCACTTCTGCCTTCGACCCACGAATCCTCCAACTCGGGGCCAAGCTGTACTTCTAAGCCTCTGCTGAAAGGTCGGGATCATGTCCTGCGCATGGTTTCGTTTATTGCCAGACGTGAGGGAGTGTCCTAGTCTAACTGCATGGATGGAAGGATTTTGCGGCCGCGCTTTTCCACCATGAGGATCTGGAAGCTAGAGGTGGCCTTTATCGCGCTGTTTCTGCCGGTGCATGCAAGCCCACAATCATCCACTCCTTCTGATGCAATCGCCCTCGAACAACAAGGAAAACTGCAAGAAGCCGCCCGGGTCTGGCGTGTGGTTACAACGCAGAATCCGAATGACGCGGCGGCTTTTGCCAGTCTGGGCGTGGTCCTCTCCAAGGAACAGAAGTACCAAGAGGCCGCTTCTGCTTACAAGAAGGCGATGGCGCTGAATCCTAAGCTGCCCGGAGTGCGACTGAATCTGGGCTTGGCGGAATTCAAGCAGGGACACTTCAACATGGCAATTCCAGCGCTACGTGCGGCCCTGGGAGCGGAGCCCCAAAATGCTCAAGCGCGCACCCTGCTCGGCCTGAGCTGCTACGGAGCCAAGCGATTTGCGGAAGCAGCCAAATATCTTGAAGTAGCTGCAAAGTTGGATCCATCCAATACGGAGTTGCACCGCGTGTTAGCGCAGAGCTGTCTTTGGTCAAAGAAATACTCCTGCGCGTTAGACGAATTTCGCCAGATCTTGCTGCAGGATCCGGATTCTCCGGCCACCCATATCCTGACCGGAGAAGCCTTGGACGGGTTGGGGAGAACGCCGGAGGCTATTGCAGAGTTTCAGTCCGCCGCGAAGGCCGCGCCGCGAGAGCTGGAAGTGAATTTCGGATTAGGCTATCTGTACTGGAAATCGCATCAATATGAAGAGGCGAAGAGCGCGTTCGAAAAGGAGCTCTCCGTCGATCCCAGCCATCCCCAATCACTGGCGTATCTTGGCGACATCGAGTTGAAAGCGAACCATCCAGAGGAGGCCCTCGCGTTGCTCAACAAAGCCGTGAAACTGAGAAACGACATTCGAATCGCCTACCTCGACATGGGCACCATTCTCATGCGGCAGAAACACTTTCAAGAAGCGCTGGCCGCGCTTCAGCGCGCCGAGAAACTGGATCCCGCTCAACCCGACGCTCACTACCGGCTCGCGCGTTTGTATCGCCACATGGGGAACGCCGCGGCCTCGCAAAGGGAATTTGCCAAGGTTCGCGCACTCCACGAGAAAGCGGAAGGTGACGTCTCCTCCAAAATGTCCACTCCTCCACCTAACTTACAGCCGTAGAGGCCACCTTGTGGAGTAGTTTCTCGGCTACAAGTCTTGCGCCGAGCAGTTACACGACTGTCACCTGCCTTCGAATTGTTGAACAGACTGCGGCTGCAGTTTGGAAATATTGTCTCAGGTGCGTTCACGCCCGTGCTCGCCAAGCACACGATACCGCGAAGCTGGTCATCTACCGGGCCTTCGTCGAGGGCGAGTTGGATGTTCCGAAGCACTTAGCCCGGCGAGTCCACGATTTCTATTTCAACCCACAGACCGAAGAATTCGCTCCAAGGACGACATGGAGTCTGTCGAATGCGTTCACGAGTGCGTTCAAGGAACTCGACCCAATCCCGCAGTTCAAGGCAACGGCAAAGTTTGCATCGTTTCTTAAGTTGGCGACTGCGGGCGGGAAGCAATAGTTAGTTAGAGGGCCAGAAACGTCGGTCGGACCTCAAGGGCCGCTGCTGGTGGCGGACTCCGCCGGACGGCCATGTGGGGTCTGGGAGCAAAGGGACGACTTAGGTCACAGAACGCGCGGAACTTCCGGAGTTTTCCGAGTTAGAAGTGAGATGAAGATGGCGACGGCTGCGCCAGCTACGATGGGAATCCAAAACACATCGGCAGGTCTGATCTCAGCGACGCGAGCGGCCAGCCTGGGCCCGGCCGCACCGCCAACCAAAGCGACGCTGAGGATGGCACCGAAGACCGTGCCTGTTTCTTTGGGAAAACGATCCGCGGCCAAACCGAGGACGGTAGGAAAGATTGCGGATAGTCCCAACCCTATAAACAGGATTCCCGCAGTCATCGGAGGAAACTGCCGACTGGCTAAGGCAAACGAACCGCCGAATATGGCCATTGTACAGCATAGCCAAATCGTGCCGCGGCTCCCCAGCCAGCGAAGCCACAGTACGGCAACCAAGCGGCCTACTCCAAACGCAGCGCTCAGGCCCGCGAGAGCGAGATTTGCTTGCTGCGGTCTGGCGCCCGTGACCAGGCTAGTAATTTTGCTGGACCAGACGAACATGCAGTTTTCGCTTCCGGATTCAAAAAACAGCAATGCCCCCAAAAGCCAAACCGTCGGATGAACAAGAACCGAGAGAAGAGAAGCTAACGAGGTTTCGGAGCGCTCGGAGCGTGGGAAACGTAGCAGCAAACTTGGTATCAGGATCGCAAGGGCCACGGCCGCGAGCACGGGGAGGGCTGTGGAAGCCGACATGCCACCACCCAGTGAGGACATCAGGAGAGGCGCAGCAATCGCTCCCAGGCTGAAAAACAATCCCAGTAGATTAAGTGCGGCGGCGCGGCTTGCGGCGGCCAAGTCCGCGACGAGGGCATTGGCAGCTGTATTGAGGAAGCCGCCGCCGAGACCGTAAACGAATGCCGAGGCGATGAGCGCTTCATAGCGGTGCAAAAAAGGAATCAGGCCGAGAGAAACTGCGATAAGCGCCAACCCGGAGGACAAAACGAGCTTCGCGCCGAACTTGTCCAGGATTGGGCCGACAATCACGGTGGCTGCCAGGATACCTACTAAAGGAACGGAGCCCAGATTGCCGGACTGCGCGTAATTGACTTGAAGGGATGGGAGCATCGAGCCCATGAGAAGCAGGACGACCCCAAAGAGGAACATGCATAGGCAGGCTACGGCGAGCAATCCTGCGCGATGGAGTTCGAGGTGTTTGGCCATGTTGAATCCATTTCTCTACAATCGAAAGTGATCCCAGGCAAGCTTGGCCGCGCCGAGCAATCCTGCATTCGCCTTCAAGGTACCGCGCACGATGCGCACTTGTCTGGCCGCTACAGGTTGAGCCCAACGCTTCATCTCTTGGCGAGCAGAACCAATTAACAAATCTCCTGCTTCGGCAACGCCTCCGCCGATCACAATCATTTCAGGATTGAGCGTGCTGACCAGGTTGGCGAGGGCCAGCCCCAGATAACGGCCTGCGTCGCGGAGAATTTCCCGCGCGACTTTGTCGCCGCGGCGCGCCAGTGTCGTGACTTCGCGCGCGGTGAGCTTCCGGTGCAGCCTGCGGCCAGCGGCGGCAGCAATGGCGGGGCCGGCGGCATGCGCTTCGAGGCACCCAGTCAACGCGTACTGAGGAAGAAAGGCATCCCGCACGGCCAACCATCCGATTGCGCCGGCAAGCTCGCCGTGGCCGCGAACGAGTCGGCTGTCTGAGAGAACACCTGCTCCAATGCCTGTTCCGACGATGAGGAAAACCACGTCGGAGCAACCGCGCGCTGCTCCCCGCCACGATTCTCCAACGACGAAGGCGTTGCGGTCGCTTTCGACCAAAACGGGTAGGTTAAACTGCGTGCGCAAAGTCTGGCCGAGCGGCCAACACTTCCATCCGCGAATGTTCGGAGCCCAGACTCTGCCGTCCGGCCAGGCCAAGCCGGGCACGTCCACGGCAACCGCACGCGCTTTTTGCTGAGGCAACTGCCGCAAAAGACGTGCGGCCACATCCACAACGGCACGGCCGCCTTCCGCCGGAGTGAGAGCTTCGCAGCGACAAGAGATTTTTCCGGATCGGCTGACCCGTGCGGCAGCGATCTTGGTTCCCCCGATATCGGCAGCCAGAATGCAATCAAACATGCTTGAGAACCCTCACCGCGCGACACTTAGCTTGCCGGCCCGATTTCGCGCGTCAGATTCAAAGAGAAAAATTCAGTGGCTCTCCAGCCCTTCCAGCTGAAAAACCCAAATCTCTTCCCCCACCAATGATCTTTGGAGAGTGATTTTTTGTTCGCGGGATTGCAAGCTAATGGGGCGATCCTCTGTGAGGTCACGAGCTTGTCGAGGCACCCAGGGGAGGCGGAGAGTCAACGTCAGGTTGGCGGGTTCCTTCGAATGATTGAAGACGAAGACGGTCTGCAGGTCGTTAGCAAGGAGGCGCCGTACCTCAATTTCTGAAGTTCCGGGGCCGGAGACTTCGACTTCCGGCGTAACCCCGGTCGCTTGCGCCAGGGATAACAGCAGGCGTTTCGTCGAGGCGTCATGCTCTCTCTCATACGAGAGAGCCAAGAAGGATCCGAAGAGAATCGCCTTGCCCTTGCCAACCGCGTTTTGAACAATAGCAGCTTCACCGTCGCTGAAACGCGCAAGTACCCGCGCCCCCGGAAGGGGATCAAGGCCTTCCGCGAATGCGGCGCTGGTAACGGCAAGAGGAGTTGGCAAGCCCGGCAGGTTGGATGAGACCTCAGTTAAGAAAGAGGGTTTCTCGAGAGGGCGGATGAATTTTTCCCTGGCGCCAAAGATTTCGTCCAGACCAAAACCGGGAATGATCGAACTGGCAAAACCACGGTCGTCGTTCCAAGCCAAGCGAGCTTCGGCAAGTGCGGTGCCGCCGTTGCGCACGTAGCGGGCCACGGCATCGGCGACATCCTTCGAGAGCATGACTGGATAAGGAAGCAGGATGAGTTTGTATTGATCCAGTTTGTCGTGAATGAAGTCTTCAGGGTGGACGAAATCCACGGGAATCTGTTGCTCAAAAAAGACTTTATAAGCTCCCAGCAGGGAGTCCCGCTCCGCATTTCCGAGTTTCGAAAGCGATGGCTGGGAACCGCCCACCATGTAGGAAAGACGGTTATAGAGAATTGCCACCGGGGCAGGTGCGGGTTTCGCAAGCAGCAGTTCAGATCCGTGGTGCGCGAGAATCCCGGCCACTTTGCCCGCTGCACGCGCGCGGTCCGTGAGGGAACCATCGAGGTTGATGAGGCCGTATCCGTTCGATTCGAATCCCGAGCTCATCGGGTACCACGCGTAGATGGCAAGTGCGCGAGCGCCGTGGGAGACCACCTGCCACATCCAGAACTCCTCATCATGGGGAGTGACGGGTTCCGCGATGCGCATTCCGGTGACGCCCTGTCCGGCCTGAAGCTCGCCGATCCAGAAACCCTTGCCAGAGCTGTGCCCGGCGGAACGCGTGAAATCGAGCCCGGCGGCGAGCATCGGATAGGGCCACGGGCGAGTGGACTGCGAGTGTTTTGGGTAGATCGAAGTGCCGAAAAAATCAGCGGCCGCGGACATCTTCCAATCATCCGGATTGCCGTAACCATCTGTTGGCGAGGTGAAAAGGCTCGGAACGGCGGCATGGCTCGTGATGGGATGCAGAGAGTCAGCTTGCCGGATGGCGTCCACGCGCGTTTTTAAGTCGCCTGCCAGCTTATCATCGATGAAAGCACGCCAATCGAGGTAGTCCGTGTAGGAGAGTATGGTCGGGAAGCGGGGAGGGGAAACCTGATCCCAGGTGTCAAAGTTGCGGTACCAGGCGTGGTTCAGCGCTCCGAGGCTCTGATACTTCGTCTTCAGCCACTCGCGAAACCGTGCCTGCGTGTATTGGCAATAACAGAACTCTGGATTCGCAAGATAGGGGAACTCCGCCCAGTTGATGACGTGCGGCTCGCTCCAGACGTCCCAGCCATACAGAGCAGGAGAACGATTCGCCTCGCGGGAAAGTTGCCGGAGAAACTGGACAATCTCCCTGCGCACGCCGGAATGGTCTATGCAGAATCCCGGTGCAGACTGCGAATTGATGACCGCGCCACTGCGATCCACGAACCGGCCATCCGGGAATTTGAGGCCGACCCAGTCGGGAGCGGAGTCGAGATAGATTTGAACAATGACGCGAAGGCCCCGGTGCCGCGCTAGGCGCAGGAGAAGTTCCAGATTTACAAAAGAAAACTCACCGGGCTTAGGTTCCGCAGTCGCCCAATCCACCCACGTCTTGACCGTGTTGAACCCGGCCGCTTTGATGGCATCAAGATCCTTGCCCCATCGCTCGGCGCTGGACGCATCCACAGGTTCCAGCATGGGCGCCCGGGCCTTGCCGCCGCTGTACCAAACAGCCGCAGGATAAAAGGAGCTGTCGTCCTTCGCAACATCCTGAAGTCGGGCAGCCGCAGCCGCGGACGAGAATGCAAAAATCATCCAAGCAGCCACGGAAAGAGATTGCGACAATTTCATCTGCGGCGTTCTCCGAGAACAGTGCGCATATATTCCCGGTATACCTGTTCGTTGTGGTCGAGAGCCAATCCAACATTAGGTGAAACAAAGGTTGCGGGGCGCACACCGCTTTTTGCTAACCGAACGCCTACATCAGCGACCAGCGACATGGCGATCGAAACGGAGGCCACCGTTGAGCCCGCGGCAAACTTTTCCGGAATTCCATCCGCTCCGACTAAGGCATCTTCCGGAGGCACGCAATTGTCTATGGCAATGTCCGAGACATCAGGAAGTTTTTTGCCGCTGGAATGCGTTGCTGGCGCCTGGCGGTAATTCTGGAGAGAAGAAACGGAGACAACGGGCAAGCCCATGCCGCGGGCTTCCATTGCCATTTCCACCGGCGCAGCGTTGAGGCCGCCGTGCGAAAAAACCAGCATGGAATCGCGCCGTTCGAGGACGTAACTGGAAAGAACGATCCGGACGTAGCCTTCCTGGCGTTCCAGCCAGAGCAACTCCCGCGGCCCTCCCGGCCCGATGATGTTGAACCACATCAGGCGCGGATCGTAGATGGGATAGAAGCCGACGAAACTCCCATAGCGGGGGAAAATATCCAGGACGGGGATGACGGAGTGCCCGCTGCCGAATATATAGACTCGGCCGCCCGAAGCAATCGAGCGAGCAAACAGTTCTCCGGCACTTTCAATCTTATCCTTCTGCGTGGATTGAATGGTCGAGATGATGGCACTGATCTTGTTCAAATACTGTTCGGCGGACACTTCAGCGCATCCTCGTTTCATAGAAAGCGGCGAGATCAGGAGACCTTGGCAACCGGCAATAGTTCGCGATTGATGCGGGTCAACCGATTCACGATCTTATAACGGTCGGCCCGATAAACGGACGTCACAAACTCCACTGGCTGTCCGCTTTGCACAAACGAAGTCCGCGTAAAGTAGAAAACCGTGCTCTCCATCGGGATCTGGAGGAGGCGTGCCTCTTCTGATCCCGCGGGCCCCGCTTCCACAACCTCATCGGTCACGGCGATTTGTATCCCATACCGCTCGGCGAGGGTCTGATACAGGGAAGTACGCGGGTCGAACGTCTCAAGTAGATCGGGGCAAAGGCGCAACGGCAGGCAACTGCGCTCAACGCCCATCGGGAGCGAATTGGCGAGACGGATGCGGCGAAGGCTGACGACCTTCTCTCCGCGTGATAACTGAAGAGCGCCAGCCGTCTCTCGGTCGGGGCGGACGAGTTCGAAAGAAAGGACCTTCGAGCCCGGACGCGCTCCCCGCTCCTCCATTTCTTCCGTGAAGGAAAGGACGCGGCGAAAGCTCTTTTCGAGCTTGACGCCAGTCACAAAAGTGCCCTTGCCCACCTGGGTGTTAGCGACACCCAGATCGCAGAGTGACTTCAGCGCCTGGCGGACGGTCATCCGGCTAACACGCAACTGGGAAGCGATGTCGCCCTCGGAGGGCAGAGGTTCAGCCGGCTTGAGGGTGCCGGAACGGATCTGGTCGAGGAGGTGCTGGCGGATCTGGTAGTAGAGGGGAACGACGCTGGTGCGGTCGAGAGCAGGCAAGATCATTTTGAGAATTCCTTCTTGTCTAGACAACTAGCTATATAGTATGCTCCGGCCACCTTGTCAAGCCTTCACCGGGGGGAGGGAAACAAATGAGTAAGAAATGGATCGGGACTTTGTTCTTTGCCGTCGCGGCACTTTCCATCGGCACTTCGCGTACCTGTGCTCAGACAGTCACGGGAACCTTGAGTGGCCACGTCACCGACAAGAGCGGTGCCACGGCACCGCAGGCGAAAATCACCGCGGTCAATGAGCAGACGGGGGCGATTCGCGAGGCCACGACCAACAACGATGGCTTCTACCAGTTTAGCTTTCTCCCCATCGGAAGCTACCAGGTGACCACCGTTCTGGCCGGATTCCGCACGGTGGAAAAGCATGGCGTGGTTGTGGAACTGAACAAGAACACCGTTTCAGATTTCGTTCTGGAGCCGTCCTCCGTTTCGGCCACGGTGGAAGTCCTGGCCGGGGAAATCCCGCTGATCGATACAACCAGCGGCGAACTCAAGCTGACCCTCAACGAGCTACAGGTGGAAGCAACGCCGCTGCCCGGCCGTAACTATATTTCTTTGGTGGAGCAGGTCCCCGGCTTTCAGCCAGCCGCTTTCAACGGCTCTTCCAACAATCCAACGAATTCGACGGGATCCTACGCTGCTTTCAGCGGGCAGGGAACACGCTCGGCCACTTTTCAGATTGACGGGGTGAACAACGACGATTCTTCGGAGAACCAGAACCGCCAGAATGTGAACATCAGCACAATCAAGGAGTTTCAAGTTTTGACGAACGCTTATTCGGCGGAATTCGGACGCGCTGGCGGCGCTGTGGTTCTGGTACAGACCAAATCTGGCACAAACGAATTCCACGGGGACGCGTACGATTTCATCCAGAACGACATCTTTAACGCCAACGACTTTTTCCAGAACCAGGCCGGGGGCAAGAGGCCACCAGTGCGGCGGAACCAGTATGGCGGTACCATCGGCGGGCCGATCTTGAAAAACAAGCTCTTCTTCTTTGGAAGCGGCGAGAAAGTGGCCAATGTGGGCAAGGGAAGCATCTCGCGGTTCACGTGGCTGCCGACGGACGGCCCACGCGCCTGCAATCCGGGCGAAACACCGCAGCCAGGAGGCCCGTATTGCGTTGACCCGAACACGCACCCCAACCTGCAGCGCGACCTCGATTTTATCAAGTCTGTGATGAGTCTTTGGAACACGCCGGAACTCCAAGGGAAGACTCCCAATGATCCGGCGGCTTGCGCGCAGGTGATCCAGAGCGGGCGACCGGACCGCTGCGTGCTGGTTTCCGGTCTCGGTTTTACATTTCCTGACTCGGATTACACGGGGAGAATGGATTGGAACACGAATTCAAGTACGACCATGACTGGGCGTTACCAATACAGCCGGCAGAATCGGATTTCGCCGCGCGTGATCCTGGGCGATAATTTCGGCACAAACAACAACCGCCAGTACAACCTTGGCTATACGCTCACCCATGTGTACGGCCCACGGCAGACCGGGGAATTCCGGTATGGTTTCGGCAACCGAAACACCAACCAGAATGTTACCGATAGTAACGGAATTCCTATCATCCGCTTTGGGACGACGCTGGTGTCGCCTGGGGCCTCTAGCGACACAATACCCTTTGGTGGGACGATCATCGGCACGTCCACGAACGTGCCGATCAATCGCTTCCAGCGCGACCATCAGCTTGTTTACGACCACACGATCGTCTTCACGCGCCATACCTTGCGCATGGGCATCGATCAGCGTTTCCAGGCGCTCGATGATGTGGCGAGCGGCACGCAACGGGGTTTCCGGACATTTGGCAGCATCAATACAGGTGCTCAGGCATTGGCTGGAACGGGCTTTACCGGCTGGGAGGACTTTCTCGACGGCGTGCTCACCGGCTTCAACTTGGGGTACGGCCAGCCGAAAGCGGAAAACCGCTATGGCGAGGCCAATCTTTACGCCCAGGATGATTTCCGGTTGAGGCGCAATCTCACGCTGAATCTGGGTGTGCGCTGGGAAGGCGTCCGGCCGCCGCACGAAATCAAGGACCGCTTCAGTTACGGCTACGGCGGAGACTACAACAACATTGGCCCGCGCATCGGCTTTGCCTGGACGCCCGAGGCAAGTAGCTCGTTTCTAAGAAAAATTACGGGCGGACCGGGGGATTTCGTCATTCGCGGGGGCTATGGCATCTACTATGACCGCATATTTCAATCCATTTTTTCGCAGAGCGGCTTGAACTTCCGATTCCAACCGCCCAACGGCTTTTTACTGACTTCGTTCGCGAATCCCTGCTCGGCAAATCCCGGCGCGAATGTCACAAATCCAGCAGGAACGGTATTCGTCAACGGAGGCCAATTCGAAGTTTCTGATCCTTCTTGTGGTTTCCAATTCACTCCTGGCGCGGCCAGCCGGTCTGTGCAGGCTGCGTGCAGCACTACTGCTTCGGGTTGCAACGGTGTGAAAGAGTTGGGAGGCCAGTTGCAAACTTCCTTGTTGATCCCTGACAAGAATTTTCACTTGCCTTATGTTCAGCAGTGGAACCTGACGATCGAGCGCAGATTACCTTGGAACACAGCTCTGCAGATTGGCTACAGCGGAAACCGCGGGATAGGGCTGCCTTTCTTTAGTGGAATCAACGACGCGCGCTTCCCCATCACCTCGCCTCTGGTCACCGTGGACGTGGGCGGCGGGAACTTTCAGCCCGTGGTATTCGACCGTGCCTGCTCAGACTTCAGCGACCCCATCTGCGACACGTTTGATAGCAGTGGCAACGTGGTGCCGGGTTCGAGCGGTGCGCTGAGAGCATTCTCCTCGCTGACCAGCACGTCCGCCTCTTTGGCACAGAAAGGCATAGTTATCGTCAATGGCGTGCCGCACGGCTACGTTTCCCTGGGTAGTACTACGTCCGAACGCATTGCGGAGCGGCGACCCGACCCGACAAACGGCCGCAACGTCCTCTTGAGTAACTTTGCCTTCACCTACTACAACGCGATGGTGCTGAAGGTCACCAAGGCGACCAGCCACGGCCTGACACTCTCCGGCTGGTGGACGTGGAGCAAGACGATGGACACGGGCTCGGAAGCCACGTTCACGGGAACGGACGTGAATGCTCCGGTTGGCGCAGTCGACCCGCAGGCTTCTCTGCGCGGGCTATCCAGCTTTGATCAGACGCATCGCGTGGTGATTTCCGCAGCGTACGAATTGCCATGGATGAAGAATCAGCAGGGCGCTCTCGGGCATATCGTGGGAGGATGGACGATCAGCGGCACGGCAACCTTCGCATCCGGACTGCCGTTCACGGTCCTTTCCGGATATGACGCCAATTTCGACGGCGTGGGCGGTGACCGCCCCATACTCCTCAATCCTAGTTTGCTTTACTCTTCGGTTGACAACGGCCGGGCACAGACAAATTGTCCGACGCCCCTGGTTCCTCCGGGCCGGTGCTTAGACACCCAATCGGAGCTTCAGTTGCAAGGTACGGCCTTTCAGCCGTCTCAGGCAAACTTGAAGTCTGGGGATCAGTTTCCCGTTGCTCCCGGACAGGATTTTCCGGCAGGGGCGATACCGCGCAACTCCTTTTTCCAGCAGGGCCAGAAAAACGTGGACGCGGCATTGGCAAAGAGATTCAAAATCCGTGAGAGGATGGGCTTAGAGTTGCGAATGGAGCTCTACAATGCCTTCAACCGCGTGACCTTCGGAATTCCAGCACGAACTGTGAATAGCACAACTCCGCTAGGTCAAATTTCCGGCACCATTAACTTGCAGAACTATGTCAATTCGGCACGCAGCACGGGCGCGCGCATGGGCCAGTTCGCGGTGCGCTTCGTGTTTTAGCTTCTTGGTTCCGCTCGGTTGCATGCAAGCAGGTGCCCCGTTTCTTGTTTGATGGCACCGGCAGCACGGATTTCGACTGCCGCCCCTGCTCTCGACTTACAAAACGATCTTGAATTCTGAGTTTGGCAACATTGTCCCAGGTGTATTCACTCCAGTGCTGGCGAAGCACACGAACACGTGAGTTTGGTCGACGTTCTCTCGATCGGGGATGGCCGGATTCAGCGGGATTTTGAGCCGATGAAAAAGCAAGTCGAAGTTTGGAAAGCACCACGGATTCCAGACGAAGCTGCGAAGCTGGTCATCTACCGGGTCTTTCTCGAGTGCGAGTCCCAGGAGAATGCTGGCCCCGCCCAAGAAGATGAGCAGACCCGACCCTCGATTCAACCACCGCTCACCCTCGTAGGCAAGCACACCGACCGGACATCTGAGCGATTCGTGGGAAGCAAGCACCGGGGTCGACACGTCTGGCTTGGAAATCGAGGCGAAAGCGTTCCCTTTCGGAGAACCTCTGACGATTCGCGGAAGGTCAAGCGATTCCTTGGCTACGACGCGGATCAGACCGTCGCGGCCTTAGCGAGGGGAAGTTTCTTGTTCAGCCCCACCTTCAGCAGTTCGGTTTCAAGCAGGCCACCGCTCACTGTAGTGTTCACTCGATCTGGGTCAATTTCAGATGGCAGCCCCACCACTCGGAAGATGTGTTTGGAGCGCCGTTCGGAATAGATGGTCGTTCCTTCCTTTTGATCTGATAACTCTTGCCGCTTGCCGGTGATGCAC
>Ga0137387_10001189_pt1 | contig 12580 bp, 13 predicted proteins | sample SagtaG_3_FD_104909 | JGI IMG/M metagenome (GOLD analysis project Ga0137387, IMG submission 104909) | Vadose zone soil microbial communities from Angelo Coast Range Reserve, California, USA - Sage2_R_115_16 metaG | ecosystem: Environmental > Terrestrial > Soil > Vadose zone > Saprolite | place...
CTCCTCGCGCAGGTCGAGCACCTCACCGGGTAGCCCCCCAATGTGGCGGCGGCATGCGGACGTTCCCTACACGATCCTCGTCCTCGGCGTCTTCACGCTCGAGGTGCTCGCGCTGGGCGCGCTCATCTGGAGCTTCTCCCTTCGCCTGGGCGGCCTGGCCTCCCGGTCGCACGTCGACATGGTGCTCGTCGGAGCCGTGGTCACCACGGCCCTCGCGCTGCTCACCCTGACCGTCTACATCCTCGGGTATCACGCGTTGTCGGCCGTCCGTGAACGCCGTCATCGCGAACTCTTGGAGCGCTGGACTGAACAATGGATCGCCACCGTCTTCTTCCATCAGTCGCCGCCCAAGCCGCCGCTGTCGGTCGAGGCAGAGGACGCGGCCTTCCAACTTCGTGAGCTGATCAAGGGCGATGAGGCGCATGCGGTCTCCGAGCTCCTGGAATTGTTCGGCGTGGATCAACGGCTCATCCGCCAGATGAGCTCTCGACGCCTGGCACGCAGATTGGAGGCTCTTGACCAACTGGCCAGGGGGAGGTTTCGGGGCGCGTTTTACCCCCTGCTCGCGCAGCTGGAAGATCGCGAGCCGATCATCCGCCTGATGGCGGGACGAGCCCTGGCTGGCACCCTGGCCGAGTGGCCGCCGGGCCTGGAGCAAACGCACGCCGCCGCGGCGTTCACGGAGACCCTGAAGGAGGCGACGCTCCCCTCCGGCGCTGCCGGGGAGGTCCTCCTGCTCCTCGAGGACGCCGCTCGTCCGGTGCTGGCCACCCTCCTCGTGACCACCGCCGCCCATCCCAAGATCCTGCGGGCGGCGCTGGACGCCGCGGGGCGCCTTGGCCTCTCCCAGCTCAAAGGGAAGGTCGGACTGTCCATCACTCACCCCGATCCCGAGGTCCGTGCGGCGGCACTTCGGGCCCTCGCCCGCTTGGGCGAGTGCCCCTCGAACCTCGCCGACGATCTGGTGACGGCCCTGGACGACCAGACCGAGTTCGTTCGGGTCCAGGCAGCCCGTGCCACCATCGGCCTTCCGCAGAAGCTGGTCGTGCCACTGCTGTACGAGACGATGGCCGACCGGTCCTGGTGGGTCCGGCGGGCCTCGGCGGAGTCGTTGCTCCGGCTCGGCACGGGAGGGCGAGCGGCGCTGCGCCGAGCTGCCGAAGGCCACCCGGACCGCTTCGCCCGCGACATGTCGGCGCAGGTGCTCACCGATGCCGGGGAGATGGAGCCCACGGACCTGGAGGTGACGGCATGAGCCCCTGGACGTGGGCCTTCGTGGTGGTCCAGTTCAGCATCCTCGCCTACTTCGCTATCCTCAACTTCCTCTTCGCGTTGTTCGGCTACCTCGGGCTTCGGGCCGTGACCGTCTACGCGCGGGACCTCTCGACCGCCGCCCTGAAGAACATCCTCGAACGCGAACTCGAGATGCCGGTGTCCATCCTGGTGGCCGCGTACAACGAAGAGGCGGGCATCGTGGCGAGCCTTCACTCGATGCTCTCGCTGCATTACCCGGAGTTCGAGGTCATCGTGGCCTCGGACGGATCCACCGACCGGACGATGGAGCTCCTGACCGAGCACTTCGCGCTTGTGGTGGACCCGCGGATCTATCGCCGGAGCCTCCCCACCGAGCCGGTGCTTCGGATCTTCCGGTCTCTCCGCCATCCGAACCTGGTGGTCGTGGAGAAGGTCCGGGGCGGACGGGCGGACGCCCTCAACGCCGCGATGAACATGGCGCGCTACCCGCTCATCGCCGCGGTGGACGCCGATTCGCTCCTGGACGCGGAGGCGATCCTGCGGGCGTCACGGCTGTTCCTGGAGGACGAGACCGTCATCGGAGTCGGAGGGACCATCCGTCCGCTGAACGGCGCGGTCTTGGTGGACGGTCGGGTGGCAGGCCTGCAGATGCCGTCCGGCTGGATCGAGCGCTACCAGGTGCTCGAGTACGCTCGGGCCTTCTTCACCGGGCGGGCCGGCTGGAGCTCGCTCGGAGGCTTGCTCGTCATCTCCGGCGCGTTCGGGCTGTTCCGCCGGGATCCAGTCATCGAGGCCGGGGGCTACTCGACGGACACGGTGTGCGAGGACATCGAGCTGACGGTCCGGATACACCGCAAGTACAAGCGGGCGGGGACCCCCTACAAGATCCTGTTCAGCCCCGACCCGATCTGCTGGACCGAGGTGCCGCGGTCGATGAAAGTCCTGCGGAGTCAGCGGAACCGATGGCACCGGGGGCTATGGGAAACGCTGTGGCGCTACCGCCGGATGTTGTTCAACCCGCGGTACGGGACGGTCGGCATGGTCGCCCTTCCCTACTTCTGGGTGTTCGAAGGGCTGGCCCCGCTGGTCGAGGTGCTCGGGTACGTCATGCTCCCGCTCAGCTTCTTCTTTGGGTTCCTGTTCTGGCAGTTCGCCGTGCTTTTTCTCTTCCTGGCCGTGATGTTGGGGATGCTCATGTCGCAGGTCTCCGTGGGGATCGAGACCCTGTTGCTCGCTCGGTACCCGCGGACCCGGGATCGGCTCATCCTGTTCCTGGCCGGGTTTCTGGAGTTCTTCGGGTACCGTCAGGTGCTGACCGTCGAGCGCGTCATCGCGATGTTCCAGATAAGGACGAAGCGAAGGACGTGGGGGATCATGACGCGCCACGGCATCTCAAGCCCGGTGATGGCAGGACGGAGCAGGCCGTGATCGAGGAAGATGCGGACGCATCCGTGCTCGACCCCGAGGTCCTGGAGCGACTCGAGCGCGAGCTCGGGGGCAGCCCGGAGCGCGTAGCCACGGTCCTTGCGGTCTACCTCGAGGAGGTCCAGCCCTACCGGGTCGACATCCGGGAGGCGTCGCAGGCCGACGACGCCGAGCGCCTGGAGTTCGCCGCTCACCGGCTCGGCTCCGCCAGCGTCATGGTCGGGGCCACGAAGCTCGCGCGCCTTTGTCGCGAACTCGAGTCGTTGAACCGGGCCTCGACCGGAGATCGGGGGAAACGGCTGGTGGCCCTGATCGAAGTGCAGGCAGATGCCGTGTACGCTTCGGCGCTGCACGTGCTTCACCGGGGTGCGCAGTGACCGAAGCGCTCTGTCAGACCAATGCCTACGCGAGGGCGACCGATGCCGTCGTGCTCGACATCCTCCCCGACGGCCTCGTCCTCGACAGGACCGTCTTCTACGCGCGGAGCGGTGGCCAGCCCGGCGACAACGGCCGGATCCGGTGGGTGGACGGGGACGTGGCGGTCCTCGACACGTACAAACGAGATGGGTTCTACATCCACCAGGTCGACACCGCCGCCGCCGTCCCGAGCTCGGGCACCGCGGTGAGCGCGGAGATCGATTGGACCCGTCGCCACCTCCTCATGCGAACCCACACCGCGCTGCACGTCCTCTCGGGCATCGTCTGGCGCGACTACGAGGCGAAGGTCACCGGCGGGAACATGACCCCGGGCGAGGCCCGCATGGACTTCGAGCTCGAGTCGATGTCCGCCGAGTTCGGCCGGGAGATGGAGGCCAAGCTGAACGAGGCCATTGACGCCGACCGGACGGTGAACGTGCTGTTCCTACCCCGTGCCGAGGCCCTGGCCGACCCCGAGCTCATCCGCACGAAGGTCAACCTGATCCCCGAGACCGTCGACCCGATCCGGGTGATCGACATCGAGGGCCTCGACCGGCAGGCGGACGGCGGGACGCACGTGCGCTCGACCGGTGAGGTCGGTCGTGTCTCGGTGATGAAGACGGAGAACAAGGGCAAGGCATTCAAGCGGATGCGGATCGCGATTCTGTAGCGTCAGAGGCCGGCCAGACGGCGAAGGCCGGCAACCTTCCGCAGCTCGTATCGTCGCCCATCCCTCCTGACCAGCCCTCGTTTCTGGAGCTCCGTCAGGATGCGGGTGACGTTCTCTCGGCTCCCTCCGCACAAGCTGGCCAGGTCCGAGTGGGTCACCACGGACGGAAGGACGGTCCCGTCTGGGGGCAGCTCGTCCAGGCTCGGGCTGACCAGCTGGAGGAGGCGCTTGGCCACCCGGCCCTTGAGGTCCAGGAACAAGAGATCCTCCACGAATGACTCGTGGGCGTGGATCTGCCCTGCCAGGCTCTGGAGGAGCGCCCTGGTCGCCTCGAAGTGCTGGGACAGGAACCGCAGGAACCGCGCGCCGTCCACCGTCCAGACCGTGCAATCCTCGAGCGCGATCGCCGTGGCGCTCCGGCGCTGCTCGCCCAACACGCCAAGCTCTCCGAAGAACTGCGGGTGATCGAGAGTCGTGAGAAGCTGGCGATGGCCCGTCACCGACACCGAGCTCACCTCGATCTTCCCCGAGAAAAGGAAAAACACTTGGGCGGACTCGTCGCCCTGATGGAACAGGTACGTGCCGCGCCGGTAATGACGGATCGATCCCTGCTCTGCGAGTTCGCGAACAGCCCTCTGGGCCACGGGTGCGAGGAGCGGGCTGCCGGCCATTACTCGCTGAAGCGCCAAGATCGACGGGACAATGACCGCTGGCATCGCGCAGGAGCCTACATGACATGGGCCCGGGGCAGACACCCCGGGCCCACATGATTCGCGCGCGATGGCTCCCGACGGTCAGCGGGCCGACCGCGCGGACCTGGCCGACCGCGCAGACCTAGCCGACCGGGCCGATCTCGCTGAGCGGCTCACCCGCGTCGCGGCGGCCTTCCCACCCTCCGCGGTCTTCTTCTCTGCGGGCTTCGGCGTGACCTTCTTCTTCTCAGCCACCTGAGTCACCTCCCCTCCACCTCTCCGAGGTTCCACCCCTGGGTGGTCCCGTCAATAAGTCTGGCGCGATTCTGCGCCCGGAGAGCCCGCGCGGTCTGTGTCGCCGGTCACGCTTTCGATGGTGCCTTCCGTCACACGCGCACCGTGACGGGCGTCACGTGAGGTCGCTCAGTCCAGCTCGGGCAGGGCCAGCGGATCGGGGCGGGGCGTGCAGGTCCCGCAGTACAGAGCATCCTCGACCACGAGGGCCTTCATCATGTCCCGTCCGCGGTACAGCTCCAGGATGTACGGGTGGGTCTCGGCGTGGTTCTCGCAGATGCCGCGACCGCAGAAGCGGCAGACGCCCACCGCGGTCCGTCGACAGTGCCAGCAGTCCATCGGCGTCTCCTCACACGAGGGCTAGTGCTCCAAGGTTCGATCCGGTGAGATCATCGGGTTCGGGGTCGCCATCCGAAACGATTCGCGGACGAGGTCGTCGAACCCTTCGCGGCCGAGCCAGAAAAGTCGAACCGGCGTGCGGGCCACGACCGTTGCCGTCCTCGACGTGTCCATGAGCAGGGCGATCTCCCCGAAGTACTCGCCCGGCCCCAGGACACGCACGAGCACGCCATTCTCCAGTACCTCCACCTGTCCGGCAGAGATCGCGAAGAACGCGCTGCCCACCTCGCCCTGCGTGACGATGCGTTCTCCGGGCGAGCGATTCTCCCACGTCCCCCGCCGGAGCACCTCGCGTAACTCGTCGGCCTCCAGGTGCGCATAGCAGCGCAGCTCCCGAAGGTCGGCCATCGCCTGCAGGGTCGGGGCGAACTCCGGCACCAGCACCATGTCGGCGAGCAGACGATCAAACGTCCCCTTGTCGATCTGAAAGAGCTCCGATGGTTCGAGAGCCCGGACGGTCGCCAGGCGGGGCGCGGCCTCCACGAGCCCGAGCTCACCGAAGGCCTCTCCTCGTCCGAGGACCCGCAGCGCCCGTTCGTTTCCGGACTCCCGGTCCTCCTCCACCACCTGGAGCGTCCCTGTCCGAACGACGTAGAAGGCGTCTGCCCGCTCGCCCTGACGAACGACCGGCTCTCCCGTCGCGAAGGACCGAAGGCGGACCCGGCCGGCCAGGTCGTCGAGCGCCTCCGCCGGCACGTCGTCGAATAGCGGCAAGGCTTCGATCAGGAGAGCGGCCTCCACCCTCCACTTGCGCTCGAGCCGGAACCGGATCCGATGGACGAGGGACCAGATCCTCCGGCCGAGCGAGGCGATCAGCTTCACCGCGCCCCGGATGGCAGGCCCGGCGATCAACAGGGCGAGCAGGGCAAGGGTGATGCGACCGCCGTAACCGAGGTGCCACAGGCCAGATACCAGGCCGCCGAAAACCTCACGCCACAGGAAGAAGGCGAACACGAAGGCAAGGATCGTGAACAGGACCCCGAGGGAGCCGTACACGCCAAGGCCCACCTCCTGTATCGAGAACCGCGACTGGCTCCGCAGCTTGTGCCATAGGTCGTGGCGCACGAATGCGAGCGATCTGGGGCGGAGGTCTGGGACCTGAATGAAATCGGACAGGATCCAGTACCCGTCCAGCTCGAGCAAGGGGATGAGGTTGAGGAAGATGAACAAGTAGTTCAGGACGCAGAACTTGTAGAGGGTTGGGGACAACGCCGCGTGCGGGAAGCGCCACACGACGATGGCGGCGATCCCGGCGATCACCGTCTCGGCGTACGGTCCTGCGAACGACTGAGCGATGCGCTGGCCCCGCTCCATCATCAGCCCGTCCGAGGAGTCGATGAAGTAAGAGGGCGATCCGAAGTAGATGCCGAAGCCGGCGCTGCGCACCTTCCTTCCGAACCGGACCAGCATCATGGCATGGGAGAGCTCGTGGACGAAGATCAAGAAGTAGTTCAGCGCGATGAGGATGAGGGATCCGAGCACCAGCGACCGGCCGGAGAGCGTGAACCGGCGCGAGCGCTCGACCGAGATGAACGCCGCGAACCCGAGGATGGCCAGTGCACCGAACAGGGGCTGCACCCACAGCGAGAAGACGGCCTTCAGGCCATGCCGGTAAAGCCACCGCACGGGTCGGTCGGCGTTGCGTGACTCGATGTGCATCGTTCGGCCGAACTCGCGGAGCTTCCTCCGCCACTCGGACACGGGATGGAGGGCCCGCTCTACCATGCCGATCACGTCCTCGAACCGCTGGTCGAAGAAGTTGCTGACGTACAGGGATTGGACGAGGTCGGCGAGGCCTGAGAGCTCGAGATCCCCGGAGTCGTGAAGGCCCTCGGCAGCGATCTCCTTCATCGACCGGGTTCCGTCCATGAGCCGGACCAGCGCGGCCTGGTTGGGCTCCAGCTTGTAGTGGATGAGGTCCCGAGGGTTGGCCACCATCGCGTAATCGTTCGCCCATCTGAGCTTGAAGTCCTTGATCTCCACGTCGTCCGAGAGCCTTGGGCGAAACTCCGCCGGGTCGGCCCGCTCGGCGACCAGCGCCCACACCCCTGAGGACGCGGGATTTTCGGCTGATGAAAGGCCAGAGAGTTCTGCAAGTCTGCCCCACAGGCCCGGGTAGACGCGAAGAGGTGTCACTTCCGCCTGCCTTTCCCGTCGATCGCATGCGAATCCTCGGGCATCAGCCCGGGACAGGCAACCCTAGCCCAGACAAGCGGTGCCCGGCCTGCGGCAGTACCGGGACCACTTCACGGCCTGAAGGGTTCAAGAATCAGGTCCGGCGGCGAAATCCGAGCCAATCAGTCTTCGACTGAGCACCACCGAGATACGGCTGATCGGTGCGTACGGGCGATCAGCCAGAGCTGAGCTGCAAGGTTGGGTTCAGGCGGATGCGGATCGCGATTCTGTAGACTCAGCCCGGAGAGGTCGCCTAGTCCGGTCTATGGCGCCGGTTTGCTAAACCGGTTGGGGTTTGCGCCCCTCGGGGGTTCGAATCCCCCCCTCTCCGCGCCGCGCCAGTAGCTCAATCTGGACAGAGCGTCTGACTACGGATCAGAAGGTTGGGGGTTCGAGTCCCTCCTGGCGCACTGAGTCTTGACGGAGGCGCCTGACCGAGACTGACCGTTGCAGGGGAAGAGACGATCAGTCGCGGCCCATCAAGGTGGCACGTCGGCCTCATTGCCCTCGGCGTCGGCCAGGGTCCACCACTCGGGCGCGTGCTCGTCGCTGACCAGGTGGCCGCCGCCGGCGATCGCCGCCGCGACGCGCGCCTTGGCCTGGTCGTGCGGCACCCAGACGTCGATGTGGATCCGGTTGCGCTGCGGGCGCGGCGCGTCCATCTGCTGGAACCAGAACGACGCCCCGCGGCCGTGCGGGTCGATCAGGTCCTCGGGGCTGTCGCCGCGGTCCCTGTAGCCGAGCACGGCACGCCAGAACGGCATCACCTCGGCGCCGACGAGCGCGTCGATCGTAACTTGGACGGCTGCACGGCGGATGGGTCGGCGGGGACGCCCAGCTCGCGCGCCACCGCCGAGATCTGCCGGGCCAGCTCGACGTCGCGCTCGCTCAGCCCGCAGTAGTCGTGCGTGATCGTGATCAGCCGCACGGTCACGCTCCTCGTCGAAGGGCCGACGGTCAGGCTCTGAGCGCCAGGTTCCGGCGTTGCCAGGGCATGTGCACCGGCGTTTGGGCCGTGGCCGCCAGGCGTGGCAAGCAACTGGAAGACCGACCAGCAAGCCTCTCGACGACCGGGCGCGGGGTGAATTGCTCCGACGATGACTACGAGCGCCCAGCGGCGCGCGGCGGCGCCTCCAGTAGCTCCCAGGTCACGCCCACCGTTGCCCGCACCTCAGCCTCGCCCAACTCCACCGCCGGGCCGGCGGACTGCGCCTGGTAGCGCCCCACCAGCGGCAGCACGTGTCGCGCGCCGGCCGGCTCCTCGATCCGCAGGACCCGGCCGAGCGCGACACCCGCCAACGCGGCATACTGCTCGGCCCGACCGCACGACCCTCAATCCCGCACAACCCCACGGCCAGCCGGTGGCGCAGCACGAATTGAGACAATCCAATCATCATGCTCAGCCCCTCTCCCGGGGATCTGTCTCCGGGGATCACGCCGGCGGCATGATCGGCGATGAGATACTAGACGAGCCGCTACTTCTCGTCTAGTATGATCTCATGGCTCCACCGATGATCACCAGACGGCAGGTCCTGGCGGCCCTGGCCGCCGCCAGGGACGCCGGGCACAGCGACGGCGAGGACGGCGACCGCCTGGCCGGCCTCTCCATGGACGAGCTGGCCGCCGCCGCCGGGGTCTCCCGCGCCACCCTGTACCGGCTCTTCGGCAGCCAGCAGACCCTGCTCAGCGAGCTCGGCCTCGAATCGCCCCCGACGGTGCGCAGCCGCATCCTCGACACCGCCGTGGACCTGGTCGGCCGCCAGGGCCTTGCCGAGCTGTCCATGGACGAGCTGGCCGCCGCCGCCGGGGTCTCCCGCGCCACCCTGTACCGGCTGTTTCCCGGCAAGGTGGCGCTGTTCGCCGAGCTGGTGCGGACTTTCTCCCTTTTTGAGCCGATCGCCGCCGTGCTCGACACCATGGGTGACCGGCCCCCAGCCGAGGTTATCCCCACGGTCGCCCACGCGATGGCCGCCGCCATGGACGGCCGCATGGGACTGCTGCTGCAGCTGCTGTTCGCCTACTACCGCGCCAATCCGGACAGCTTGGACGGGGATCGTGGGACGAGCGAGGCAGCGGTCCAGGGGCAGGGGATGCGGACGCTGCCGCTGATGGGGCGCTACCTGGCCGCGCAGATGGCCGCCGGCCGGCTCCGCCGGATGGACCCGGTCCTGGCGGTCCAGGCGCTGGTGGGCCCAATCGTGCTGCACCTGCTCTCCCGGCCCGGCGCCGCGTCCCTGCCCGGCTCCGGGATGCCCCTCGAAAAGGTCGTCGACGAGCTCGTCAAGGTGTGGCTGCGGGCTATGGCCACCGACGAGCCAGCAACACCCGACCGGGCAACATCCGACCCGGCAGCGTCACGCTCACGGTCGGCAAGGCCAAGGAGGAAGCATGATGGCCGATCAGACCCAGGCACCGGGCAAGCCGCAAGAGGTCGACCGTGACAGTGGCATGATCCCCAGCCCAAGCCCAGCGGTGGTCACCCTCGCCGAGGCCGCCGGCCTCGACCTCGACCCCGCCCGGGCGCAAGCCCTGCTGGGAACCAAGGCGGCCAACCTCGCGCGTCTGCTCCGGGCCGGCTTCCCCGTGCCCGCCGGGGTCGTGGTGACCCCGGCCGCCACGGCCGACTGGGACCAGGCGTGCACGCAGCTGCGCACCGCCGCCGCCGAGCTTGATGGCGAGCAGGGCCAGGGGCATGGCCAGCGGTTCGCGGTGCGCTCGTCCGCCGCCGCCGAGGATCTTGCGGGCGCGTCGTTTGCTGGGCAGTACGAGACCATCCTGGACATCGGTCTCGACCAGCTGCCCGAAGCGGTCCAGCGCGTCTTCGCCTCGGTCGCCTCATCGCGCGTGGCCGCGTACCGCCACCGGCAGGCGCACCCCCAGGCCGCCGCCGACAAGGCCAGCCAGGCTGCCGCTGCAACGACCACCGATGAAACCGCAGCGCTAGACGCCTCCGAATCCGGGATGGCGGTCCTCGTCCAGGTCATGGTGGCAGCCGATGCGGCCGGGGTTGCCCTCACCGCCAACCCGCTGACCGGCGACCGCGGCGAGGTCGTCATCACCGCCGTGCGCGGGCTCGGCGAGCGGCTGGTGGCAGGCGAGGCCGTCGGCGACCAGTGGGTCATCCACGGCGAAGCCGATGGCGACGGCGGCGAGGCCACCTGCCAGGATGGTCGTGCGGCCGCGATCACCGCCGAGCAGGCGCTCGCCATCGCTGCGCTGGCACGGCGGGTCGAGGCGCATTTCGCCGCCGAGGGCGAGGCCAGGGCCCCGCAGGATATCGAGTGGGCGATCGCCTCTGGCCAACTTTACCTGCTCCAGGCCCGCCCAATGACCGCGGTCCCCGAACCTGGGCCGGCGGTGTGGACGCCGCCTCACAGGGGCTGGTGGCTGCGCAACTTCCGGCTTGGTGAGTGGCTGCCGGACGCGGTCACGCCGCTGTTTGCCGACTGGCTGGTCCCACGGATCGAGGCCGGCCTCGCGGTGGCCACCCAGCGGGAGGTCGGGGTGCAGTTTCGACCCGACTCGGCGATCATCAACGGCTGGTACTACACCACCGTGCGCGGCAGGACGCCGCTGCCGCTGGCGGTCCTTGAACTGCTTGGGCACCCACGGGCGCTGCGGTGGGCACGCGCGTTCCTGATCGACGTCAGCTCCCGTCCCGAGCGGGCCGCGCCAGCGCTGCAACAAGCCACCGCCGCATGGCGGGAGGAGCTGCTGCCGCGCTACCAGCGCGTGGTCGAGGCGGGTCAGCGCACCCTCACACAGGCGCAGGTCGCCCCCGGCCCTGATCCCGACGAGCTGCTCGGGCTGGTCGATGAGGTCGGCAAGCTCGCCGGGGAGGTCTTGTGGTCGCTGTCGTCGCTTGGCGGCTCGGCCTGGAAGATCGAGGGGGTGCTGGCCCGCTTCCACCAGAGCTACCTCGCCGACCGGGTGGACGTCAGCCATCAGGTGCTGCTGGCCGGCCTGCCCGGGACCGAGCCGGGCACCGAAGCGGGAGCGGAGCTGGCGGTGTATGCGGCGCCCAGTGCGGACTGGTATTGGCCGACTGCGGGCGAGGCCGAAACGGCAGGAGCCGACCCGCAGGCCGCCGAGCGACACCGGTCCCTGGCTGCCCGGCGGCAAGCCGCCGAGCAGGCCTGCCGTGCTGCGCTGGAGGGGACGGGCGAGCCAGCGTTGCTGCGCCGCTGGCGCCGGCTGCTGGAGCTGGCCCAGCGCTACGCGGTGGTCCGCGAGCAGCAGGCGCGGTTGTTCACCCTGGGCTGGCCGCTGCTGCGCGGCTGCGTGCTGCGGCTTGGCCAGCGACTGGTCGAGCGCGGTGCCATCAGCGAGCAGGCCGACGTGTTCTTCCTGACCAGGCGCGAGCTGGAAGCGGGGCTGCGGGATCGCGGCGAGGGCCAAGCCCACGAGCCCGGCACGACCGTGCAGGCTCGCCGCGCCGCATGGCAACGGCAGCGAAGGCTGGCAGCGCCGCTGGAGCTCGGCTCGCCACCGTGGCTGGCCAAGTGGCAACTGCACAGGACCCTCGATGCAGCGCGGGCTGGCGCTGGCCGGCAACGGCCGCAGGCAGCGTGGACGATCGTGGGCCATGCGGCCAGCCCCGGACGTGCCAGCGGCCGGGTCCGCATCGTGGTCGACCCGACCGACTTCGCGCGCTTCCAGCCAGGCGAGGTGCTGGTGGCGCGCGCCACCACCCCGGCATGGACGCCGTTGTTCGCCCGCGCGGCCGCCGTCGTGACCGACGGTGGCTCCCTGGCCGCACACGCCTCGCTGGTCGCCCGCGAGTACGGCATCCCAGCCGTGGTCGCGACCGGCGACGCGACCCGCCGGCTGCACGACGGCCAGCGGGTGACCGTCGACGGCAGCGCCGGCGTCGTCGAACCCGCCCAGTGACAGTGACAAGGCACCCGTTCCAGTTTGACCCGACCCGCCTCCCAGGAGCCGCCATGACCCCAGTGGCCGATCCACCGCCCGCCACCAGCCCGGGCGCGTCCACGTCCCAGCCGCGCGAGCTTCGCACGGTTCGGCAGACCACCTGCTGTGTGGTCGGCGCCGGCCCGGCCGGGGCGATGCTCGCCCTGCTGCTGGCCCGCCAGGCTGTCCCCGTGACGCTGCTGGAGGCCCACGGGGACTTCGACCGGGACTTTCGTGGTGACTCGCTGCACCCGGCCATCATGCGGGTCTTGGATGAGCTCGGCCTGGCCGACCAACTGCTGGAGCTGCCGCACCGCAAACTCCGCCAGGCGACCCTGCCGGC
>Ga0137387_10001196_pt1 | contig 12544 bp, 15 predicted proteins | sample SagtaG_3_FD_104909 | JGI IMG/M metagenome (GOLD analysis project Ga0137387, IMG submission 104909) | Vadose zone soil microbial communities from Angelo Coast Range Reserve, California, USA - Sage2_R_115_16 metaG | ecosystem: Environmental > Terrestrial > Soil > Vadose zone > Saprolite | place...
GGGCGGATAAATCCAGATCTCAGAGGCTGGCCCGCTATGAGGTCATGGAAACATACGTTCGGACGCATCTTCTTCCATATGATTTCTCACTGACCTCTGAGCAGGAAACCGATTTGTTCGCCGACGTTCGGGCGACGCTTGAAAGATCACCGGATGAGGAGCTCTTCTCGGCGTTCATCCGAGCGATTATTGAAGAAGTAGTGGACACGAAGATCCAGCCCTGGCGTGAGGAAAACCACTTGAGGAGCCAGGCGGATCGGCTGAAGGAAATCCGTGGCGCCGCCACCGACCACGTCAGCACGTTTCTGAATCTTCAGGCCACTCCGGCCGCCGTGGAGCAGCTCAAACAGCGCTTCGGAATGGATGATTCGCACGCCCTCGAAGCCGAACTCCGGATGCGGATCGACGCATGGGTGGCTGCACTGGAGGATGAGCAGCTTCTGCAGTATGACGTATTCACTGTGAAGGACCTGGTCTTTGCGCAGCTCCGGTCGTGGTGTTAGAATGGGGGGTTCACTCGTGCCCCACCGGGCTGTTTTAGGAGTACCAGCAAGATATGCGTTCTTCGAATGTAAAGAAATACCGGGATATTCTGGAGAGGAAGAAGGAGGAAATACTGGCATCGGCGCCGGCACGCACACCCGCCACCGAACCCGGATCGAGAAGCGGCGATTGGATTGATCAATCCAGCCAGGAAAGCGATCTCCACGTTCGACTCGCCTTAAAGCAAACCGATTCTAAACTGCTCAGGGCCATAGAGGAAGCTATTCACCGCATTGATCAAGGAACCTACGGCATCTGCATGGAATGCGAAAACGAAATCGCGCCGGCGCGCCTGGAAGCTGTGCCCTGGACGCGGGTTTGCATTGACTGTAAGGCCAAACAGCAAGGCTGATGCGGGTGGCTATGCATTTGAAGAATCTTGCTCAGGTGCCGCAACTCACGTGGCTACAATCGGACGCACCCGGCTTCCGTGTCTGCGGTCAGCTCCGGCGCGTGACTCAACCGGTCGAGAGCCTCTTTGGCGGCAGCCACATACGGCGCTGAAGCCAGGTCTCGCGCGATGTCCAGGCTTTCTGTGTATAGCAATCGTGCCGATTCATAATTTCCTTGCATGAACCAGATTTGGCCGAGGTGCTGCAAGCAATCGAAGATACCGACCTTCTCTCCCAGCCCGCGGGATAACGCAAGGTTCTCTTCGAAGAGTGCTTGAGCAGCGCTAGTGTGCCCCTGCAACATCGCCTGGCATCCAAGCTCCGATAACGACGCGGCGATGCCGAGCCGGTCTCCGATGCTCTGGAAAATCTGCATGGCTTCACGTGTGTTTTGATTCGCTTCCGTGTAACGTCCTTCCGCGCTCTGAGTCGAGGCCAAATTGTTCAAGCAGGTGGCGACGGCTCTATGCTCGGCCAGCTTGCGAAACAGTTCCAGAGCCTCCTGGAAAAATGGTCTGGCCTTCTCGTTGTTTCCCGAATGCCTTTGGACGAGTCCCAGGTTATTCAGGGTAGCGGCTACACCCCGCTCATCGCCCAACTCACGGCGAATGGCCAAACTCCGTTCGTAGTGCTGGGACGCGGCTTCATATCTTCCAAGTTGGCAGGCGAAGTTGCCGCAACTGTTGAATACTCTGGAACGTTCGGCGGCTAGAGGCAGAACCACCTCCGGCGAGATGACTCGGAGCAGGCACGTCAGGGCCTCTTCCCAGTAACCTCGGACCAGCCAGAACCGTGAAAGTGCGAGGGCCAGATGTAATTGTGCGACAGCAAGTTCTGGTTCCGACACGTTCCATGCGAGCGCGGCGCGAAAGTTCTCGTGCTCCCCGTCCAGCCGCTCCAGCCATTCTCCCTGGGCTGGGCCTGAGATTTCCCGTTCGGCTTGTCGGCTCAAAGTCAGAAAGAAATCCATGAACCGGGACTGCATCACGGCCGTTTCGCCGGACTCTTGAAGCCGCTCACAGGAGTACTCGCGAATTGTTTCGAGCATCCGGTAACGCACCGCCCCTTCACTCTGCTCCATGATCAGAAGAGATTTGTCGGCGAGCCTGCAAACCGAATCCAAAATGTCGGGAACTGGTAGCTCGTCGTCTCCGCAAATCGACTCTGCGGCTTCGAGCGAAAAGCTTCCACAAAAGACCGAAAGGCGGCGAAACAAGATGCCTTCCAATCCACCCAACAAGTGATAGCTCCACTCGATGGCGGCGCGAAGGGTTTGGTGCCGGGGCAGAGCGGTGCGGCTACCACCGGTCAATAGGCGGAATCTATCGCTCAGACGCAACGCGATCTCTTCCGGTGAGATCGTCTTTACCCGTGCGGCGGCTAATTCAATGGCGAGTGGTATTCCATCCAGGCGCTGGCACACACGCACAATCGCAGGAGCATTTTTGGGCGTCAGCCGGAAATTCGGCACGACGGAGGCGGCGCGATCGACGAAAAGACGGACGGCAGGACTCTGGGCAACCTTTTCGAATGAGCTCAAATCTTGAGTAGACGGGGTCGGCAGCGAGGGTACACACCAGGTGATCTCGCCGGCAACACCCAGTCCTTCACGGCTTGTTGCCAGGATCTGGAGAGCGGGACAATTTCTCAGGAGCTTTTCAGCCAATTCAGCGCACGCGGTAACGACCTGCTCGCAGTTGTCCAGAATTAGCAGCATTCGCTTGTTCTGCAAGAAGGCGATGAGTGTCTCCGCGATCGTCTGCCCGGACTGCTCTCGCAGCCGTAGCGCTGTAGCTAGCGCGCTGGGCAGGAGGTCCGGGTCCAGAACAGGCGCCATGTCCACAAACCACACACCATTCGTGAAGCGGTCCACGCCTTCCGCCGCTGCTTGCAGGGCGTGTCGGGTCTTGCCGCTCCCACCCGAGCCCGAAAGCGTAAGCAAACGTGTGCGGGACAGCAATTGTTTGATTTCCGCGAGTTCGGTTTCGCGGCCGATAAAGCTGGTCAATTGCTCCGGCAGGTTGTGGGCAAATGCGCTCAACGAGCGCAGAAGTGGAAATTCCTTGGGGAGTCCCGGTTCACGATACTGGAAGATATGTTCAGGACGGACCAGATCTTTAAGCCGATGCTCCCCGAGATCGACGAGGTCAGCCGTGAGAGGCAGGTGATCCTTGAGTAGATCTTTGACCGCCTTCGAAACCAGAATTTGGCCACCATGTCCAGCGGCGAGTATGCGGGCCACACGATTCAAAGTCTGGCCGAAATAGTCCCCGTCCCTGGCTTCAGCTGGACCCGTGTGAATCGCCATTCGAACGCGGATCGGTTCGTCAATGCCTTCCCAAACCTCAGCGGCGATCTGATGTTGTGCCGCCGCCGCGGCGTGAATGGCATCTGCCGCCGTTGGAAACACGGCGCAAAAACAGTCTCCCACCGTCTTGAAAACATGCCCGCCGTGTTCCTCGATGACGGTCCGCAATAGGGAGTCATGACGGGCCAGAGCACGCCGCATGAGTTCGGGAAATCGCTCCCACAGTGTCGTACTGCCTTCAATGTCGGTGAAAAGAAATGTACTATCGAGCATCGGACCTCTGTTAAGACACACCTTCATTCCATTTATCGGCAGATCTCCGAGCATCTTTAGTCTAAAACGGGGTTGTGGATTTTGCGCCTCACGGACGCTAATTTTTGGATGCTCAGCCGGGGCGGCTGGCAGGCAGCCCGTCATCCGGTGAAAAGAATTGGAAGCCTGCAATTTGATTCAGGCTGGATTTGGTGAAACCGAAATCGCTGAGAGAGACGATTCCGTCAGCCTGAACAATGAAGATGGCTGGAACAGATTTCAGGCCATAGACTGACGAAACCGGGTAAGGATATTCATCGATCAGCAGATCGAACGTGATGCCAAACTCCTCTGCAAACCGTTGCGTTTCAACCACATCATCCTGAGAGATGCCCCAAATCGGTGCTGCCGGACTCCTTCGCACATCGGCAGAGATTCTTTGCAAATGTGGAAAAGTAAACTGGCACGTGGGGCACGCGGCTTTGAAGAACGCCAAGACTACAGGGCCGTGGGCAAGTGCGGTGGCCAAACGGTGCAGCCGCCCGTTCAGGTCCTTCAATTCGAAATTCGGAGCCTCGGCTCCTATAAGAAGTTGACTCATATGGCCCCTCAGTATAATAGCCCGTTGTCGCTTTGGAGGGAGACATGACATGGCAAAGATAGATGCCTTTTTCAACTTCATGAATGAACACGGGGCATCGGATTTGCATTTGGCTGCCGGATCGCAGCCGATTGTGCGTGTGCGTGGTGAGATGGAGCGCCTTAAACATCCGGCCTTCGAGAATGACGAATTGAAGGCGATGCTTTACGAAATCGCTCCTGAATACAAGGTGAAGGTTTTTGAAGAGACCGGCGATGTCGACTTCGGCTACGAAATACCCGGCGTCGCGCGTTACCGGGCGAATTTTTTCAACCAGAAATACGGCGTGGCTGCAGTCTTTAGGCAGATTCCGTCAACGGTGCTGACGGTGGAACAACTGGGTCTGCCTCCGATCATGAAGAAGTTCGCTTCTCTTAACAAGGGCCTGGTTTTGGTCACGGGCCCGACCGGCAGCGGAAAGTCGACGACGCTAGCGGCAGTCGTGGATTACGCCAATAAGACCCGGAAAGATCACATCATCACCGTCGAAGATCCGATCGAGTTCGTCCACAAGAGCCAGAACTGTTTGATAAACCACCGGGAAGTGGGTCTACACACCAGATCCTTCGCGGCAGCGCTACGCGGCGCGTTGCGTGAAGATCCCGACGTCATCCTTGTCGGTGAAATGCGCGATCTTGAAACCATCGATCTGGCGCTAACGGCTGCCGCTACGGGTCACCTTGTGTTCGGAACTCTGCACACGCCAAGTGCTGCGAAAACTATCGACCGCGTCATCGATGTATTTCCGGCCGGACAGCAGAACCAGATCCGAAATACGCTCTCGGAAGCGCTTAAAGGAGTTATCGCTCAGAATCTTTTCAAGCGCGTGGATGTCAAGGGCCGTGTTGCTGCACTGGAGATCCTAGTCGTTACACTCGCCATCGCGAATCTGATTCGGGAAGCGAATACTTTCCAAATCCCAGGCATGCTGCAAGTTGGGAAAAAATACGGTATGCAAACCCTGGATGATGCGATTATGGACCTTCTGAACAAGAAACAGATCAGCCCGGAAGATGCCTATCACCGCTGCCTCGATAAAAATAAATTCCGGCCATTGCTAAAGAATCCTCCTGAGGAGTGGGAGTGAAGTCCTTATGACCAAAGCTGAACTCGACTACATTCTGGGATCGATGTTGGATTCGCAAAAGAACGTGTCGGATCTCAACATCACAGCAGACAAGCCACTACAAGTCGAAGCGTCGGGCGAACTGATGTCTGTTTCGATCGAACCGCCAATCGATAGGCTCACGCCTTTCCAAACCGAGACCATCGCGCTCAATATCATCAACCGTAACCGCCGCCTCACGGAAGATTTGATCAAGGCTGGATCGTGCGACTGTTCGTATTCGCTCGGCCAGAAGGCACGTTTCCGCGTTAACATTTTCTCTCAACGCGGACACTACAGCGTCATTCTCCGAAAACTTTCAACGGAGATGCCCAGCATTGATCAGCTCAATTTGCCTCCGGTCTTCCACACGATCACTAAAGAAAAGACCGGACTGGTACTCGTGACGGGCGCGACAGGCAGTGGTAAGTCGACTACACTTGCAGCTGTTCTCAACGAGCTGAATGAGACGAAATCGATTCACATCGTGACGCTCGAAGACCCGGTCGAATTTGTACACCCTCAGAAGAAGGCAACATTCAATCAGCGCGAAATGGGCAACGATTTCAGCACATTCGCGGCCGGCTTGCGCGCTTCGCTGCGCCAGGCGCCCAAGGTCATTTTAGTGGGCGAAATGCGCGATAGAGAGACCGTCGAAATCGGCATGTCTGCAGCGGAAACCGGCCACCTGGTACTGAGTACTTTGCACACGATCAACGCCGGTCAGACCATCAATCGTATCGTCGGAATGTTCGATCAGTCCGAAGAAAAGCAGCTTCGAGTCCGGCTCTCGGAAACACTGCGTTGGATCGTGTCCCAGCGCTTGCTGCCCAAAATTGGGGGCGGCCGTGTGGCGGCACTGGAAATCATGGGAACCAATCTTCGCGTGAAGGACACGATTGAACACGGCGAGTCTGAAGGCAAGACGTTCTACGAAATCATCGAGGCCTCCGCAACGTATGGCTGGAAAACTTTCGACATGGCCATGATGGAACTCTACGAACATGGCCTGATTACGGAAGAGACCGCGCTGCTGTACTGCACAAACAAAGGAGTCGTCTCACGGGGCATCGACAAGCTCAAGAAGACCCGGGGCGAGACGACAAGCGATCTCAGAGGCCTCACTATCGATGCCGAATACAGGAAAAGAAAATGAACTCTCCGGAAAAAATGGATTTCTTCGAAGTTGGTGACAAAACTTCGCTGATCTGCGCCGATCCCAACACAACCGAACTCGCCAAGGCCACGCTTCACGATCTCGGATTCAAGTTCCACACGGCCGAGACGCCTGAACTGGCCGTAGAGCGCATGCGATACACCCCTTACGACTGCATCATCACCCACGAAAACTTCGCGGGCGGTTCACTGAAGTCGAATGCCGTCCTGAATTACCTCACCCCATTAGCGATGACGCAGCGCCGGACCTCGTTCGTGTGCCTCATTGGAGCTTCCTTTAAGACCCTGGACGCCATGCAGGCATTCGCCCGCAGCGTTCACCTGGTGCTGAACCCCGCCGATCTGCCGAACTTCACCGCAATCCTGAAGAAGGGGTTGGCCGAGTTTGAAGTGCTATATCGAGCGTATAGAGGCACCGTGGCCGGGCTGGGGGAAAAATAATAGATTTCGGATTGCGGATTTCGGATTTGGGGAACCTGCTCAGACCAGACCAGCGTGTTCCCTAAATCCGAAATCCGCAATCCGAAATCCGAAATCTCTTAGTTGATCTTCCGGTATTTCACCGTGTGCTCAAACTCCTTGGAGTAGACGGCTCTCTGAAGGAGTGGGATTTCGATGTCCACGTGGTAATTCAGGATCACGTTGAGGGTGTCTCCGCCCCCGCGGACGCGGATTTGTTCGCCCTGGACGGGAAGTTCCAGTTCTTCCGCTTTGATGAGGATTAGGGCGCGGACTTCCCTGGCCGGTCTCTGCTCCGTTCCAGCAATCTGGACAACGTACTGCAAGTAATCGGCCAATGACTGGTCACTCCTGGAGACTCGGATGTAGTCGAATGAAAGGTAAAAATAGAAGAATCCGACGAGGATCCAAAGGAGCAGAACAAGGCGCTTTCCCTGAGCGCTTGTGCTTATTCCCATCTAAGTTTTCGTCCTAAAATCGTCTTTTGGACAAACCCAGTACATCCCGCCGGGCAGTCCAGCAGACTTGATGACACGCGTGGCGACCATCGGAGTCGCGCACTGGGGGCACGGTTTGCCAAGACTAATCGAGTCTTTGTCTTTCCCGAGGCTGGATCGTGCCGTTTTACTAAGTTTTGCGCCAGATGCCATGATTTACAGTCCTCCTAGATAACATGAGGTCATCAATACAAACTCTGAATATTACCGAAGTCACCAGCCTATAGCGAGGCCGTCCTTGCGGGGGTCGGAGCCTCCGATAAGGACGCCAGTCCTTGGATCGATCAGAATTCCCTGATATCCACCCCACGCATCGATGGCATCGATCAGGTTGTGGCCCTTGCGAGTCAGGCCGGATCGGACGTCGACTGCAAAGGCAGATTCGAGCGCTACGCTTCCATTCCCATGCCGGAATCGAGGCGCTTCCCCGGCTTGTTGAGCGTCCATGCCAAAGTCAATCAAGTTAACGAGCACCTGCACATGGCCCTGGGGCTGCATGTCGCCGCCCATCACACCAAACGAGAAGAAGGGCTTCCCCTCCTTGAGGACCATTGCGGGAATCAGCGTGTGGAAAGGCCGCTTTCGTGGCGCAATCACATTGGGATGCTTCCCGTCGAGTTGAAATAGGGCGCCACGATTGTGAAGTACGATACCGGTGTCGCCAGCAACGAGGCCAGATCCGAAGGACGCAAACAGACTATTGATGAAAGAAACGGCATTTCGATCCTTGTCCACGACGGTGAGATAAACGGTGTCGCCATTCTCGCTGATTCCAGGCTTTGCGACGGGCATCGCGCGATTCTTGTCGATGAGCTTTCGGCGTTCAGCCGCGTAATCCTTCGAAATGAGGCGAGACACGGGAACCCTTACTTTGTCGGGGTCTGCGATGTATGCATCACGGTCCGCGAAGGCGAGCTTCTTGGCAATCTCGCCTTTGTAGAAAACATCTCGCCCGCCGCCGGCAATCCGTTTCAAGGTACGTGCAAGTTCCGGCATTTTGAATACTTCGCCATGCCTGGGTGTTCGACCATCAACGAGCAAATCTCTGGCAGCATCGGGAGTCCGGCGCAATGCTGGCTCAGACCGTTGCCATTGAGCGGCGATGATGTCCGAGACAGGAAAGCCCTTTTCAGCGTACTCGATGGCAGGTGCGAGAATGCGCGACATCGGAAGTTTGCCGTATTTGCCATGGAGCTTGTACCACCCGGCGACCGCTCCGGGGACAGACACGGCGTGCATTCCGCTGGACGGCATGTCAAGAATATGCCTGCTGTTAAAGAAATCGAGCGTGGCTTTCGAACCTGCCCATCCGCTACCGTTAAGGCCTGCAGGCTTGCCGTCCTGCTGCATATAAACGAGCGCGAACATATCGCCGCCGATACCGGTCATCATTGGCTCCACAACGTTCAGAACTGCGGCGGCGGTGATCGCCGCGTCCACAGCATTTCCGCCATCCTGCAGTACCCGCAAGGCTGCCGCAGAAGCAAGAGGCTGGCTTGTGGCCACCATGCCATTCATACCGAGGACCGGCGAGCGGCTGCCTCTCACATTTGGAGCGGGACGATCACCGTGCTGAAAAGAGAAGACCATAGTTGTTCAAGAGAATCACCAGGAGAGATTTCATATTGGATCCTTCGTCAGTAGCTTGAACTGCTCAGGAGTATCGACGTCGACGAGTATTCCCGGCGCGTTTACGGGAACCTCTATAATCCGATTTGGATCCTTGCGAACAACGATATTAGCCCCCTGTGATGCCGGCAGCGCAAGGATTTCTTGGAGCACTTCCGATGCGAACAGTACCGGATGGCCACGCCATCTCTGGTACGTCGGTAACACGATGCGGCTTGGCGCCAGGCTGGCGATCAGCGCCTCGATGACTGCGGCATCCACCAGCGGATGATCCACCAGAAACAGAAACGAGCCAGTCATATTCGGCGGAAGCGCTCGAATGCCCGCTTGAAAAGACGTGATCATGCCCTGTTCGTAGTCTGGATTGAAGACTACCGATGGCAGCGGAACGCTGCGCTCGATCTCCTCGTGGTGATGGCCGACGACAACAACCGCGTGCCCAATTGAGGAGCGAGAAATTGCATCCAGGATGTTTTCGACAAATGTTCGGCCCCGAAATGGGAGAAGGGCCTTCGGCCGGCCCATCCTCTCCGATTTGCCTGCGGCGAGAACGATGGCTGAGATCATTTCATTAAATGTCGGGCCCACCGGCCGGCCCCTGTCGGTACACCGCCTTCGGCGGCCCACCGGCCGGGACTCACATTAATGCGTGAGCGCGTAGAGAATAAAGTTGATGGCCAGCCGGTAGGCGTAGCCGGAGAAGTAATTCGGGTATTTCGGCTCGTCCGCCCATTCGTAGGCATCACCGAGATCAGTGTTATGGTTGATCACCATCACGAGGCGTCCGTGATCGTCCCAAACACCCTTGCACTCGGCGACAAAGCCGTCCTGCTCCCACGTGATGCCACCGTTGTAAACGTAGGCCAGGCTCGGAACCTGGATGATTTTATCGATGTCGTAAAAGATATGGAAAATGGGGTGATCCATCGGAATGTCTTTAATCTCTGCCGTGGGCAGCACCTTCCTTAACTGCCGCTCCATGGCCTCCCATTCGAAACTCCCCCAAAAATCGTCCAAGACCCAGAAGCCGCCGCGTGCCAGGTATTCGCGCAAAATGGCGGCGTCCTGCTCGGTGAGAACCATCTGTTCGGGCTCGCTGGTGTAGAGGAAAGGATATTTGAAGAGCTCCGGATCCGTGACGGCAATAGCCTTTTCGTGATCAGCGATATTTAAGTTGGTGAGGCGCTTGACACCCATGATGAGCAGCCGATCCGACTTGGGATAATCCGTGTACCAGTTCTTGTAGTAGCCGGGTATTCTTCCGTTGTAGATCAGACGGGCGAAGACGATCTGGTTTGTATCGCCCTTTGGTTGATCGATATATCGCGCGTCATCGTACCGCCCGAGTAGACCCAATTCCTGTGCAAACAAGGCTCCAACCGCAATGCTGGTAACCAGCACAGCAACAGTAATCCGAATGGGCTTCACCACACCTCCTGGGCCTTCACAGGGGGACCGAGATACAGATCCCTCAACGTGTAATATAACGGGATCAGAAAGACCAGGAGCAGGATCAGAGCAACGAACCGGAAGAGCGCCTTACGCCAAACGGAAACTGGCAAAGACTCGAACGGAACGACCTTTTGATGTGCGTCACAGAAATCCGTTTCGTCCAGAGTCTCGCCGATACACTGGAAACCAGAGTCGTAGATGTGGAGGCAGCGTCCCATGGTTGCTGCTATCATAATGACAAGAACCCTGTTCGTTCAATGCCGAAAACGCTAATTCGACACGCAGTCAGCGCGGATTTCGAGACTTTGTTGGAGATCGACCAAGCCAGCTTTCCAGGAGGTGTCTCATACGATGCGACCGAGTTGGCGTACTTCATGCATCGTGAGGGAGCGGAGACGATCATCCTTGAAGTGGACAAAACGATTGTGGCCTTTCTCATCATGGAAGTGCTCCGGAATCGCAGACGTGCGACCGTTGTCACCCTCGATGTTGATGAAAGGCATCGCCGGAATGGTTATGGCTCACAACTCTTGAAGCGTTCTGAGCAGACGCTTGCCGATTACGGCGTCGAGATCTACGACCTGCAGGTGGATGTCACAAACCGCCCCGCCATTATTTTTTACAAAAAGCACGGGTTCGAGAATGTCCGAGTCCTGCCGAACTACTACGCCAACGGTCACGACGCGTATCTGATGGTGAAGGAACTTGGTCTTCCAACCTGACTACAACATCGCCTTCATACGGTGGTAGGTCGTCTTCAATTCCTCAGGCAGGACCCGCGTCTCCCCGGTAGTCGACATGAAATTGGCGTCACCGGTCCAGCGGGGGACGACATGCAAATGGAAGTGGTCCTTCACACCCGCGCCGGCACAGGCTCCAAGGTTCATCCCCAAATTGAAGCCTTCGGGGCGATACAGCTTCTGAAGTGCATCGAGGGCGCGTTTGGCGAGTTCCATCATTTCCGACGTTTGCACAGCCTTTGCCTCCGCAATCGTGTCCAGATGCTCATATGGCGCAATCATGAGATGCCCGGACGTATACGGAAACAAATTGAGGATGATGAAGTTCTGATCGCCTCGAAAGACGATGAGCCGCTCGGCATCGCGGCTTGGATCCTCACCCACACAGAAGATGCAAGAGGACGGCCTCTGACCTCCCGACGCCAGGTAATCGTAGCGCCATGGACTCCAGATAAACTCCATACTACGGATTGGACGGCGCTGGTGGTGACATCGGTGCGGCTGTTGTTCCGTCGTTAATCAGATCCTTGAGTTCCTTGCTGGGCTTGAAATAAGGGACGCGCTTGGCGGGCACCGCCACTTTTTCGCCCGTCTTCGGATTCCGGCCGACGCGGGCGTTGCGTTGGCGCACCCGGAAGCTGCCGAAGCCTCGGACTTCCAGCTTATCGCCAGTCTTCAAGGCCTTGATTACGCTTTCGAACAAAGTGTCGACAATGACCTCTGAATCTTTCCGCGTTAGTTCCGTCACCCGGGCAACTTCCTCAACCAGGTCTGCCTTGGTCATGTTCTTTGACTCCTCGCTTCTACTTAACGTCGAGCCCGCCGGCTACATTCGCATCGCCGGCACACCCACGCCTACTTCCACAAGTATTGAAAGCGGATTTGTGATTTCAAAGTCTGTCCGCTGAAAGGCACGAATCGCGATAGATCCGTAGTCAATACGTCCAGTAATGTAACGCGCTGGCGGCTCAGGCGAATCAAGCGAGGCTTTCCGGAAATTCCGGCGAGCTTCGCGGTCAAGTCCACCGCATCCTGAAAGTTGCCGATCTCATCGATCAACTTCCGCTCTTTGGCATTCCTACCGGTGAATACGCGGCCATCGGCGAGTGAACGCACTTCCTGCAATTCCAACTTGCGGGCCGACGCCACAGCATCGACGAATTGCACGTACATATCGTCGATGAGACCCTGAAAGTATGCACGTTCCTTGTCGGTTAATGCACGTGTAGGCGAACCAGTGTCCTTGAATTCGCCCGTCTTGAAAACAATATTTTTCAGTTTGGCCCATTCGAGCAAATCACCGAAATTCACCCATTCGGCAATTACACCGATGCTGCCGATGATCGTTCCA
>Ga0137387_10001212_pt1 | contig 12498 bp, 7 predicted proteins | sample SagtaG_3_FD_104909 | JGI IMG/M metagenome (GOLD analysis project Ga0137387, IMG submission 104909) | Vadose zone soil microbial communities from Angelo Coast Range Reserve, California, USA - Sage2_R_115_16 metaG | ecosystem: Environmental > Terrestrial > Soil > Vadose zone > Saprolite | place...
AGGCCTAGTCCTCAGCCTCCTCGCCTTCCAATCTCTGGTCCTGGTAATTCTCGTATTCTTCCCCTACCTGCCCGACCCTGGGCTTGCCGCTTTGAACGCGCAGGTCTACGAGCTGCTCGCTCCGTTATCGACCGTGCTACTTCTCGGTCTACTCTACGCCTGGCTGGTCAGGCTAGGGACAAGAGAGGCTCGGCGTCGATGGGACTGGCTCAATCTGTTCATCCGATTCATTTCGGAACCCTTCCGGAAGGTAGTATTATCGATCAAGACCACGTCTCTGTCCGATGCTGCAAAAAGCCTCAAGATCCTTTCACATCCGAGGCTGATGCTCGCCATTAGCCTATGCATTAGCTCACTCCTCGCTTTCGTGCCTTATCGGCCGGATCTGAACCCGGCGGGAGGTTTGGTCGGAATTGACAGCCCGCTCTACTTGGGCTGGATCGGCCAAATGCTCGCGCGGCCATTGCAGCAGGCGCTTCAGTACTCGTTTGTTGAGGGGCTGGAAGGAAGCCGACCTCTGTTACTAGTACTGTTATACTCGGTGGCGTCGGCAGGGATCTCACCCTCCCAGATCCTCGAATACTTGCCGATGGTTCTCGCGCCATTGTTGTCACTGTCAATATACACATTCGTGCGCTATGGTAATGGTAGTGCAAGATTCGCCGGCCTAACCGCTCTCTTCAGCTCAGTCTCGTTCTATTCAACGGTTGGATTGTGGGGCGGATACTACGCCAACTGGCTCGCACTCATTCTCGTCTACCTATTCCTTACGTGTCTGCTGATCTTCTCAAGATCACCTTCGGCCGTAAAGTACTGCGCAATGTACATCCTGTCAGTCGCGATGTTCCTCATCCATCCATATACGTGGGTCATGATTGTCTTAGTCTCACTCGTCTTCTCGTTCTTCCTCTGGAGAGAGACCCGCAACCTTGTTCATGTAAAGTCCATCATTGCAATCATCACGACTGGAATCGTCCTCGACGTAGTAAAGAGCTGGGCCTTCACGACGCAAAGTGTAACGGCCCAGTGGCCATCTAGTGCGGCAAATGGGGCCGGATCGTTGCTAGCCTTCTGGAACCACCTGGTCGAAGCGCTGCTCTATACTCACGGAGGACTCCTGGGGAACGGGCTCATGCTAAGCCTGGGACTGGTGGCTGTCTTTACACTCCGGTCCAAAGACTGGTTCGAGAGGCTGCTCCTTCTCTGGGTCGGCGTAGCGTCGATACCCTTCCCGGCGTTGGGTAGTTACCTTGAGGCAAGGATCCTTTACGATCTGCCGATCCCAGTATTGACATCTATCGCAGTGGTCTCCCTTCTATCGCAGATAGGAGCTAGAAACATAAGATGGCCAGGGCTCGTACTCTTGCTTCTCATCGTTGTAAGCTCGAGCTACGCTTTGCAGGGCGTACTACTCCTCTAGGACCGATCTTTCGCATGCTCTAGTTGTCTACGGAATTCCAGAGAATTCCTCGGTGGGGGGTAAGTATAAACCCGGGATAGAGAACGGGTAGAATCCCCCATGAGGCTGGCCATCCTCCAACAATCCTACGGCAGGTTCGGCGGAGCGGAGCGGCTAGCCTTCAGCCACTACATCCAACTGAAGCGCATGGGTTGCGATGTTACCATGTACTATACTGGGCGGATCTCGTCCGGCTGGAAGGAGAGGCTCGCCGACGAACCTCTCCAGAGCATTCCGACCGGTGTTGCGAGCAGCCCGGACCGGTTCAGACAGCTGATGCGATTCCTGGACAAGCTCCGGAACTATGACAAGATCATCATCCACCATCACATAGAGCCGATCCTAGCCTTCTACCTCTCCAAGTATCTGGGTCCAAGAATCGTCTGGTATTCCGGATCCGTCTTCGAGCTTCCCTGGGAGGAAGTCATCACCGGCGTCGACTATCGACGTATCAGCCCTACAGTGCGAAAGACTGGGAGCGAGTTCTACGGCGGACTACTATCCAGTCTCCTACTCTCGAATCCGATGTACGGACTAACGGCCCGACTAGCGAGGGTGATAGACATTGAGACGGTTCGTGGATACGGGAAAGTGTTGGCGAACAGTCTCTTCCTCTCCAAGTTCCTGTCCCGCGTCTATCGGCTCAAAAAGGAGCCGGGTGTCGTCTACCCGGGACCAGACCCGCTGCTCGAACAGCTCGCCGCCAACAACCACTTTGGAGAGCATGACTACATGCTCGCAGTAGGGTCCCTCATTCCGTTAAAGAACGTTGAGAGTATCGTCAGGGCCGCGGCAGGCGTTCGATCATCTAAGATCGTGCTGGTCGGGGATGGCCAGGAGAAGAGCCGGCTCAAGGATCTCGGAGCCAGCCTGGACGTTCCGATGGAGTTTTGGGGAACGATGGATGGAGAAGACGAGCTGGCCAGAGCCTATGGCGAGTGCAAGTTTCTCGTCCACCTCTCATTATACGAGCCATTCGGACTTACGCCCGTCGAAGCAGGGTTGTTCTCGAAGCCTTCGATAGTGACCAGCTACGGAGGTCCACCCGAGGTGGTCCTCGACGAGGTCACCGGGTACGTTGTGAACCCGAGGGACCACAAGCTAATACGATCTAGAATGGATATGCTTCTTGCGGACAACCCGCTAAGACGTGAGATGGGCAGGCGGGCGAGGCAGAACATTGTGAGGAAGTTTACCTTGGAGTCGTCTACCAAGAAGCTTCTCTCAGAAATCGAGTAGAAACAATCGTTGTCTAAACAGCCCATCGTAATATGGTGGAATTCTCGCACCCTCTTCCAGAAGATAGGAATCATAGTAGTGATCCTGGCGATTCTGGGCTCAGTCTCGACACTCGCCCTAGGCGGTACAGTGAAGCCTACGACGATTCAACAGGTCGACGGCATGCAACACATCTCGTCCATATACGGCGAACCCACCTCAGGTGAGATAACAGGATATGCGGACAACTTTGGCGGATGGCAAGTTAGCCAAAAGAGCCCAAGTGTCCAAGGACAAGTTTCCAATTATACCGATCGCTTGGTCCTTAGAGGGTCTTTCCAGAATTCTTCTTCACCCGCCGCAATCGATGTTTCCAAGAAAGTCAATATCGACATCACCCTCTACCCTATCCTTGAGATTCACGTCAATGTCTCTAGGGGAGTGGGTTACGGGATTCGGTTCTTTGCAACAGCTCCCAACGGGAGCATAATCAACGCCTGGTGGGAAGGGTCCCCTCTCGACCACAGGCCAGGGATTGGAAACGAGACCATGCGAGTCAACATGCCACGCCAGGTCTTCCTAGCCACTGGGCAGAACATTTCGCGCCTAACCAGTCTACAACTATACGTTGAAGCGCCAGCGTTTTCTACCAAGAACTTTCAGCTGGTGCTGTTAGAGTTCGACTTTCTAAACGAGCCCTTGACAGCGCTAGTAAACGGAAATCAGTACCGGGCGATATATCTCAACTTCGGAGGTGTGGCGGGAGACAATGTGTCTTGGTCTCTCACGAAGGTCAATCTCGGTCTCACCATCACGGCCCAACCGGGCTCAGTCTACACGATCTACCTGGTGCAGGACGCCCTCGTTTCAACGTTCACAACTTCCAGGAATCTCATTTACAATGAGCTCGTTCCCTCAAACGAGTTCACCCTCTACCCAAGCAACAACCAGCTACTGTTCCCTGAAATCCTACCGCCCATCGAAACATCCATCGTGATTGTAACGCAAACCGGATTCATCCAAAGCTTACGAGTTGACTACGTTAATTTTCTCTACTTTCCCTCTGAACCAGTTGTTTCTGAGCCTCCGCCGGGAACGCTTGGACTCTACTACACCTACTTCCTTTTCTTTCTCTTCCTCCTTCCATTAGGAGTGGCCATACTTGTATTCAACGAGTTTATCGATTCGCAGTCTATTCGAAGAAAGCACGTGGCCTCAATATTGGCCGTGGGTCTACTTTGCAGGGTAGCTCTCGCAACAACAACCGCACACCTGTTTGACACAGGCATCTACCTTGCCTCGGTCAGGGACTGGTTCCAGTACGGAACAACGTCAGGTTCGCTCGGACCCACCCTTCCTCTCACTTACTTCCTCTACTGGATTGGATACTCTCCGTATGCTATCCTCCAACTCCTAGGGTTTCAAGACCTCACCTTCTTCGCCCACCAGGCTGGCATAGTCGAGTCCTTTTTCATCAAGCTTTTTCCGATAGCGATGGACGTTCTCACGTTTCTAACGCTCTCAAGGTTCACCAGCGCTGGGAAGGCGTTCGTCTTTGCGTCCTTCTACTTTCTCAACCCTCTCTCGATTTTCGCCTCTTCAGTGTGGGGCCAATATGAGGCAAGCACCGTGGCCTTCATCGTGCTAGGAATCTACTGGATAACCCGAGATAAGGCAGTGCGCGCGGGAGTCGTTTTCGCGGTTTCGGCTATGATCCAAATCCTTGGATTTGTACCCCTAGCCATGCTTCTCATATGGACAGGCCAACTCGGCCGATTCAAGAGCCTGCTCGCCATTGCTGCCGCGCCCTTGCCGTTTCTGCTCTATGGACCTCAGCGTGACCTGATTTTCCGAATTTTCCTCGGGATATCTGGTCTAGTAAGAGGACAGTTCTCAGCGCCAGGGGCTTACAGCCTATTGGGGAATCTCCCTCAACTGACTCCGCTCTTTGCAGTTCATCCGCTCTTGATCGCAGGAGCAGGAATCGCACTATCAGTATCAGTCGACGCGTATGGAAAGAAGATGAACACCGAAAGAATCGTGCTCTACACGGCGGCAGCTTCTATCGCGCTCCTGTTGCTCTCGAACCTCCTCGCCGCGTGGCTATGGATACTTGGACTCGGACTAGCCTACGCAATCATCAAGAAGAAGGACGACCTTGGCGCGTACATGCTTGTGTTTGGGACCGCCTTGACGTTCTTGATAATATCATACCATGCCCCCGCAGGCTGGGCATACTACTTCTTTGGACCTGGGCTGGGCACAGTGCCAGCGTTTCAAGCCGTGCAGAACAGACTACTTATCTTCTCTATCTTCGCGACGGTGCTTGGTCTTCTGTTCCTGGCTTATCTGCGATACGGTCCCGGTAAACCGGTTCCAACGCTGTTCAGGACGTCGGCTCTGGTATTTTGCGTCTATCTTCTGCTCTATTTCTGGCTCGGAGCATTCCCACTCTGACGATCGAAAAAATACCCTCTGTGATCGTCACAAGGGGGCCGAGGCGAAGAGCGCACTCAACGCTCGTGTTTGTTGCGAATTCGCTATGAGAATCGCACAAATCTACCACGGATTTCAGCGAATGGCGGGTACAGAACGATTCATCCTGGAAACAACCCATGAAATGTCGAGAAGACAAATCGAAGTCAGAATCTATACAACATTCGTGGATAGAAGACTCTTCATTGACATGCATGCCGAAGTCGAGACGAAAACAGTTGGCATCTTCAGAATGCCTCACTTTTTCTTGTATACCAATCTTGCCGCCTCGAAACGGCTCATCGAAGCTGCTTCCGATTGGGCAGATCTTATGATCTTGCACAGTGGACTCAGCATGGCTCAATATTCTTGGCGAAAGTACAACCTACCCTGCGTTCCATTCTTCCATGCTAACCAGTACGACCCATCACTATTTGGCGCAATGCGCCCGATAGCGGGTGTTTACACCTTCCCGCTCAAAGCCTTGGATTCTAAGTGCGTTCGAAGTATACCACTAGCATTTGTGAATTCTCACGGCCTGTATGACCAGATAAGAACGTATATCGAGGACGGGAAATTGATTATTGTACCACTTGGAGTGGATGTGGATCGGTTTCGACCCAAATGGTGTGACGGGGGGTTTGTTCTAATGGCGGGTCGTCTACACCCTACGAACAATTTTGAACTCGGATTGGCAGCAGCGATAGACTTTCCGTTCAAGATCGTCATTGCGGGTATCCCGGAAAGGAACTCCCAATGGTATTACCAACACCTACAACGCGTAGTCAAAGCGTCTAGTAAACTAACCGATCGGGTCGAATTTCTGAGGCCGGACGAGGAGGAATTGATAGCTCTGATTCAGAATTGTTCCGTTTTTCTGTCCCCAAGGCGGTACAACTATCTAGGCCTAGCTGCACTGGAAGCGATGGCTTGCGGGAAACCTGTGATAGCGTATGACACAGACGATCTTTCAGGGTCTCTGCCTGTCATGAAGTGCGGCGATCAACCTTGGAAGTGGCACGGGGCCCTCGAAACTCTGATGGCTGATAGGCAACTTCGTGACAGAATTGGAAGAGAATCCCAACAGTACATCGAAGAGTACCATACTTGGAAGAAGACTGTGGACACCATGTTGGATGCAACGGAGAAGATAACGTAGGACCAGGGCTCGATCAACCGAACAAGGTGAGAATGATTGCACAAATACAATTTCCATGGGCTGTTCTCCCTGTCTACAAATATTCGTTACTTCGAGGGATTGCTACATTCGTTCAAAGGCATCGAGAACGCGACGATAGGACTACGGTTTCACTTAGATAATTCGCTGAAGGTTTCTACACGAGGGAAGCCTAGCATCAATCTAATGCTTCGTTGGAATTCCCAAGACGATTCTATAGAGTTTAGCTATCCATGGATTGCGCCCATAGCCGCTAAGCTAGTATTTTCCGACGATACTTCAGAGTACACTTTCACTTTCAACAAGAACTACCTGCGCTTCTCCAAGATTGTGGCTGAAGGATGGGAACTGATCGACATTTTCCGTAGCATATTGCAGCTCGCGCTCATAGAGCGAGGAATGTACATGGTTCATGGAGCTGCAGTAAGTCTCGGCGAAGAAGGAATTCTCATCCCTAGCTTCGGTAACACAGGAAAAACGACGACCGCTTGGATGCTTGCTGGGAGAGGCGCGGGCTTCGTTACCGATGAATTTGCAATTCTCGACTCTGAATGCAGATGCTTCGGCTTCCCATGCAGTTCGCTCGTGTCAGCAGGACTTGTCAAGAGCGCTGGTCTACGGCTAACGAAAAAGCAGACCCTATCGTTAAGAGCGAGAGATGCTCGCTCAAAGATTTTGTCAACTAGATTCGCACCCGGCGGAGTAAAGCTCTATCCTGACGACAATTTCAAGACATGCGACAGAGTCGCGATAACTAGGCTCGCCTTTATCCAGAATGGTCTCGATGATCTACACCAAATAGAGGCTGAAGGGGCCTACACTTTGCTCAGAGCAATACAGGACTACGAGCTAAACTGGAGATCAAACCCCTACATCATTGCCCGGTCATTCTTTAGGCCAGGCTTCAATCCTACCGATATCTCAGCAAGAGAAGAAAAAATAATGAAGCTTCTAATCTCGCAGGTGAGAGGTTCTTACCTCGTGTCTTCCTCGAAAGGACTCCACTATCAGACCATTGAAAAGATCCCAGAAATGTTCCCGATGGAAGAACAGACGATCAGCCATACAATTCATAAAGGCTCCGCTCCGAGGCCGAGTTAAGCCCAAGATCTGTTTCTCCCCATATTGAAACCTCTAGAAAGACTCCGGACCATGACCAATGCATGATTACGTTTCAGGGTCAAAGTAGAATCGAACCGCCCAGGGGAGACATTTCCACGCGTGGAATCCCGTGGAACGGCTCTAAGTCCGTCCTATGCCCCCCCACCCCCCTACCCCCCCTTCTAATGCAAGGACTGACGCTTGGATTCTCCAGGAGGCAGTTTTTCCTCTTCTGCCCCGGGTTGGGGAAAGTCAATCCATGAGGATTTTTGGGTAAGAAATGAAGGAAAAATGGTCTCTTGAGGTCAGAATGCCCCGCTAGCCGATGTAAGTTGGGGCAGAGTGTGACTGGAACGATTTTAGAGCCTTCAGGAGTGTCTCCTCAGCAAGATTCCGGTTATCAGAGTCTTGATCGAGGGCCGAGGTCCATAGATGATAGACCATTCCAGCCTGTTCGGTGGCCTGGAAGAAACCAATGTCCTCAAGAGCCCTTGTAAGTGGTACAAGTCTGTCCGAGATCACTGATAGCCCCGCGGTTATCGTCCAGTCACCAGCCTGGTCCAGCATGACGTGGATGACCCCGTCAGAGAAGCCTAGCGATATCGCTCCGCCAGGCCGAAGAGAGGAATCGACAAGACCCGCAATCGAGGCAGGATCCGCAACGCCTTGAGCCAGTCTCGATACTCTCTCAGTCATAGCCGTCGCCTATCCAAAGCACCGAGCTTAACACTCGTGTAACTCAGCCTCGACAGGACCTGGGACTGCAATTCTGGACGTTTATATCGAACAGAAGCCTCACGGTGAGTCCACAGCGGACGATTCGTATTGTCCATGTATGATCTTGAGGAGGATAGGCTCGTAGCGGAGATAACGGGTAGAGGTGCCCGAAGGTTACTGATACAACTCCCCGACGGGCTCAAGAACGAAGGACCCCGCCTCGCCAGCCTCATCCGAGACAAGACAGGAGCAGAGGTCCTCGTTTCCGCATCCCCAGCATGGGGTGCGTGCGACCTATCCCTCGACGCCGCAGCACGCTTGAAGGCGGACCTGCTGGTTCATTATGGCCACAACGAGTTCCTCCGAGACGGCTCCAACGGAATCCCCGTTGTCTACATTCCAGCAAAGAGCAGACACGAGATAATCCCAGTCGTCGAGAAAGCCCTACCACTTCTCCACGGCACACGGATCGGACTCGCAACAGTCGTCCAGCACCTACACACCCTCCCCGAGACAACCAGATTCCTAGAGTCCAAGAGCTTCAAGGTCCAACACCCCGGACGCGGACCATGGGCCCACGAGACAGGACAGGTCCTCGGCTGTGACTACTTCGGACTCAAGAGAATCGAACCCGAGACAGACTCATTCCTAGTCATAGGAAGCTACTTCCACGCGCTCGGCGCCTCGCTATCAGTCCAGAAACCAACCATACTAGCCGACCCGTATGATGGAACTGTCCGCCTCCTCGACCAGGACCGGGACAGGATAATCCGGCAGAGATACGCCATGGTCGAGAAAGCCCGACAAGCCAACAGTTTCGGAATAATAGTCTCCACAAAACCCGGACAGACCAACCCGACAATCGCACTCAACATCCAACGCCAGCTAGAAGAGAACGGAAAGAAAGCAACCATCTTATACACGGACGAGGTCGTGCCCGACAAATTCCTCGACTTCACTGAAATCGAAGCCTTCGTCGACACGGCGTGTCCTAGACTAGCGCTTGACGATCCGGAGAGATTCTCAAAACCCATCGTCACACGAGACGAGATCATGGTCGTCGTAGGCGCATGGACATGGGAGCAACTCCTAGAGCGAGGACTCGTCCGTCTCTAGAATTGGCAGAAAAACAACTGCCGAGCAAACGCCACCTAGAAATAATATTATCAAAGCTCAAGATCCTCGAAACACCAAGACTCAGACTGGAACAGTACCCGGTCTCAGCGGAGGCCGCCGCCGAGCTACTCTACATGGCCGGCTTCGAACACGACGACCTCGAAGGAAGAATCATCGACCTCGGAACCGGCACGGGCCGATTGGCTATCGGAGCAGCCCTCATGAGCCAAGCAAACATCATCGGTGTCGATGTCGACGTGAGAGCCTTGGAGCTGGCACGCGAAAACGCGAAGACTGCCGGTGTCAAGGTCGAATGGGTCAAGTCGACCATCGACAATATCGACGGAACCTACGACACGGTAATCATGAACCCGCCCTACGGAACAAGAACCATCCACGCTGACACCAGATTCCTCGACAAGGCCTTCCAGCTCGCACCCGTCACATACTCGATCCACAAGGCCTCTACCAGAACCTTCCTCGCCAGATATGTGCACGAGTCCAACCGGAGAGTCGACGAGGCTCGCACCATGAGCCTGAAGATCCCATACCTCTACAGCTTCCACACCCGAAGATGGAAGAGTGTAGAGGTCGACCTCTGCAGAATCGTAACCTAGTCCTTCTTCGTATCCGAATCAGCCTTGATGGAGGCTTCACTCGTCGCCGGAGCCGGCGCAGTACTTGTCACCGTTGTCTGCTCAGTCGATGGAGGATTGGGCGAGATACTTGTTGGTGCAGGCGCTATCTTCGAGATTTCACTTGGCTGCGTGTGGAGTCTTCCAGCCCAATTGGCGAAGCGGTTCGGTTTGTGGGGCTCCTCTGGCCGGGATCTGCCCCGTATGAGGAAGTAGGTCACCAGGAACGACGTGAGAGCGAGGATTACGCCCGTCCAGACGTTGATGCCGACTAGAATAGTCGCAAACGTCCGACTGACGTAGTTCTGGAAATAGACATTTTTTGCATAGTCTAGATACATGACGGCCGCGAGTCCGATTATTGTGAAGGTCTCGACTACGACTCCCAGCTTCGTCTTCAGTGGAATAGGAGGGATCAGCTTCTCCTCTGGCCGAACGGGAACCCGACGGAGAAAGCTTGGAGCCCACCAGTTCAGACGCTTCATTATCCTCATTATCGACGGGACAAGATAGATGCGAGTAAGAGTCGCGTCCAACAACACTACGGTGAGGATGGCCAGTCCCAGCTGTTGTAGCATTGGAATCTGGGAGAGCATCATCGTACCATATGCCCCGGCGGTCACAAGACCGGTGACAGTGATTATCCCGCCGGTACGTTCGACCGCGGTGTCGATCGCCTCATCATCCTTCGAGCCCCCGGCGACATACTCGCGGATTCTAGTGACGAGGAAAATGTCATAGTCGAGTCCAAGCCCGACCATGATGACTAGTAGCATGATCGGGAGAATCCAGATCAGATTTGTTCCAAAGTAGGTTCTGAAGAAGTAGACGGTCGCTGCCATCGCCCAAGAGATACTCAGTAAGATTGTGAAGATCAGACGGAGGGGCGTGAAAACCGATCCCAAGGCCAGCAAGAGAACGATGAAGACGCCGACCAGCACAAGGGCGGTCAGGTTGAAAAAGTCGGAGCCGGTCGAGTTTGTCAGATCCGTGACAGACGCGGTGGCCCCGCCGACGTACATTACAGACGATCCGAGGAGGGGAACCTGGCTCTTGAGACTCCCAACATTCTCACGAATCCGAGCCACCGTCGCTATCGCCGCATCCGAATACGGTTCGCTCGAGAGACTCGCCCAGACCATGGCCGACTTACCGTCACTACCAAGGAATGGTTTCATGCTCAGAATCATGGCCTGCTGCTGCGCCGGGTTCAGTTGACTGAAGCTCGTGAAAGAGATGGGATTGCCCGAGGGATGGGTGAGCCCGTAGACCTTCGAGACCCCTGGAACTGCCAGGGTCGAGTTCTCCGCATACGATATCGCTTTCAAAGCTGTCACATTGATCCAGCTCCCCGAGACCAAGAGTACGGGGGTCTGGACGATCGTGTAAGTCGGGGTAACCGTTCCAGCCCCAAAGCCTTCACTCATGACATTGTAGCCGGCTCTACTCTCGAGCGTAGAAGGAATCTGGGCGATGAAATCATGACTGGTCTGGGATGAAAAGACGGTGCTAGCAGCCGGCAGCGAGATGGCCAAGGCCAGTAGGAGAACCAGCTTCGAGTGTTTCGCAGTGAACCGCGCCGCGCGGGCGTAGTAGTTGCCGCTCTTCTCTTTCCCCTTCCTCCACAATCCCAGCCCACGTGGCCAGAAGATTCTGTCGCCGAATAGGGAGAGGGCGGCTGGGACGAGTGTCAGAGCGACGAGCAGAGCCACGGATATGCCGAGCATGACGGCTATGCCGATTGAGCGGAGGAGACCAAAACTGGCAAAGGCCAACGTGCCGAAGGCAATGATGACCGTCGCTCCGCTGGTAGCGATACTCTCACCAGCCCATGTAACAGCTCTCTCGACAGAATCATCCTTCCCTCTACCCATTCTCCGCTCCTCCGAATACCGGCTGACAAGGAAGATGCAATAGTCGGAGCCGGCGCCCAGCATTGAGACCGGAAGCAGCGTCAAGACCAGATAGTGTACTCTGGTGATGACCGAGCCGACTGCGAAGACGAGTCCGAAGGCTATCCCTATCGATAGTCCTATGGCTATGATCGGGATTAGTGGCGCGACGATTGACGTGAAGAAGATGCCGACGATCACGAGGATCAATGTTACTGTTACTGGGTCGATACGTTCGATGTCGGTGACGGTCTGGGTCTGAATGTCGTAGTTGAAGGCTGGTTCGCCGGTGACATAGACGGTGAGGTTCTCGTTGCTGGCTGTGTTGGCGATCCCGACATCCTGTCTGATAGCGGGTATGCTGTTCATCGGGTCTGGTCCGCCGCTCTTGAAGTCGATGATCACGAGCATGGTATTGTTCTGAGCGGACACAAACTGGGAGTAGACGTCGCTACTCGTCCTCACCGGATATGTCGCGATGTTATAGTTCCGAAGCACTTGCTGTGCGAGTCCGGCGAGGTCACTTTCTGTCGCCAATGCCCCGAGGTCATAGACATAGCCGATGATGGCGTGCTGGGCCGGGTCTGCCATTGTAGCCTGAGCAACAGTGTCTATGCTGAACGTCCTTATCGCGGGCGGGCCGTCCCAGCAGTTGTTATTCGAGCAGCTTCCTGAGCCGGAGCTGTAGATGTTGAAGAATCGTGCGGC
>Ga0137387_10001222_pt1 | contig 12469 bp, 4 predicted proteins | sample SagtaG_3_FD_104909 | JGI IMG/M metagenome (GOLD analysis project Ga0137387, IMG submission 104909) | Vadose zone soil microbial communities from Angelo Coast Range Reserve, California, USA - Sage2_R_115_16 metaG | ecosystem: Environmental > Terrestrial > Soil > Vadose zone > Saprolite | place...
AGAGTTGGGAGAAACGATACGGTGTTCCCTTAGGTTCCTCCAATCTGAAGCAAAATCCTTGAACGCGTAGCCATCGCTCCCTGCTTGTGGCTCGAAGCGGTCCCGCTCAAGCAGCCGGTCAGGAACGCGTACCCACTCCAGTATCGTAGTCCAAGCCTCGCGTTCAACAGTGGGAAGCCTCATCACCCACGCAACATTGTCCTCATCCTTCAGAGAATCGTCAATTAACCTGCAAAAACGCGAAGAGTAGATTGCGTTTGAAATCCCCCTTGGATACCCGGCTGAACTCTGGCCTGACGAGAATAGTTGCGAGTGCAAGTGTACTGGACCGGTGCTTGAAAAGCATCTTACAACTACTCTATTAGTAGTTTCGCCCGAAACCGCTTGGTAAGAAAGGGCTACCGAAACCTCTCAGTTCCGAACCAGCTCTACGAGGAGCTGGAACGGTTTGCAGACGAATCGAAGGGACGATACGTTTCGGTGGCCGAGGTGGTTAGGGAAGCTGTCAGAGAGTTTCTCGATAAGAAACACTCCCCTTCGAAGAGAGCTTGAGCGAAATCGACCAGGTTATCTGCTAACCAAGTTATCTGCTAAGATAGGTGAGTTCGATTGAGTCTCGAAAAACCGCTTGATGAAATTGCGGAGAGCGACCTTCAAATTCTTGTCGACAATCAGGCAGACGAAAGCCTTGTTCTCGAATTTAAGCGCGAACTGCCGACAAACAACAAGGAAATCGCGAAGGACGTTAGCTCGATGGCTAATGCCAAGGGTGGCTTTCTAATTTATGGAATAGGCGAAGACGACAACAACCGAGCAAGCGAACTTGTCGGGGTAGAAACGAAGGGCACAAAGGAAAAGATAGAAAACATAATCCTCTCTTCGATCCAACCGAAGCTAGAGGTCGATATCAAGCCTATCCCACTCCAGTCAGGTTCGTCCAAAGCGGCAATCCTTCTGAGGATACCCGAGAGCACTCGAGCACCTCACATGGTGTCAGCGGGCGGCGAGTACCGATACTATCGGAGACGGAACTTCCAGGCCTCGATGATGGAAGAGTTTGAAGTAAGAGAGCTATACAGCAGGACTGTCGACTTGTCGAAAAGAGTAGAGGACTTCCTCCTTTCTAAGGGATACGGATTGCTCGATCCCAACAAGAATGGAGAGCCCTGGAAGTCTATCCTCATCTGTCCCATGTTGCTTCAGGACGACTTGGTCAAGATCGACAATGAGACAAGGGATTTTGTCCGAAACCTGCCAGCAATGTACCAAGACGACCTTACGATCTTCTGGAGAGATCTTGAGCCTTCTGTCGACGGTTTCGAATGTGTGGGAAGAGAGCGTGAGCCGCCCGAACTCATCTATAGGACGTTTGAGCTGAACAGGAATGGGTTTGTTCAGATTGCTAGAAGAATAACGACAAACCCGCCTGAAGAAAAGAAGATCTTCGCTTACGACATAGCCTTGCAGTTGATAAACGGACTACTGTTCGCGTCAAGACTGTACGATAGAATCGCGTATTTGGGAAATGTCAAGGTGATCTTAGGCCTGAACAATATCCCAGCCTTTGAACTCGCAAGGGCTAGCCGAGGCCCATTTCTTGATAGAGCCGCGCTGAGAGGACGATCCACTCTTTTGATCCCCCGAGACAAATATTCTGGGACCTTGTCTACACAGGCGGAGCACATTGCTAAAGACATGATGGACCAGTTGTATAATGCGTTCGGCTTAATGAAGTCCGATGTGTTTGACGATTCAGGGAAATTTCGTCCCTTGAGATAAAGCAATACGATCAGGTTGACCCATCTAGCTCTTCAAGAGCCCGGAAAATGGACTCTGAGCAACTCAGTCCATGCCACGATGGCGAGGCTCATCACAAAGGGCAAAGGGGCAGGTCCCGGGCACGCGTTTCTAGTATGGGTCCGCCCAGCCCTGAAATATAGTACAGTTCCACCTTGAAGCAAACCAAGGTCGCGACAATCAACACTAGCATATTTCTGAACAGACCGTAGTCCCAGAAGCCTCCTAATTTACGCGAATTCGCAAGGGCTCCGAACCGAGAGAATGGATTCGCTGTAGTTTTCAAGCGAATCCGGGCGGGCCCACCAAAAAATTTCAACGAGCCCTTTCTGGCTAGACATGACAGAGTACTACCTGTCAGTTGATTCATAGTTTTCACATCAACCCGAGCCGAACAAGAAGGTTCCAGATCCTGATATATCGCAATCTGGCTAATATCGGCTGTCGAAAATATCTCCTTTTGACATACTGATAGATATAGCTAGAGATCGTTCATGGCGGGCTCGGAGAAAATACGATGAGAAATCTCAGGAGATTGTCAGGTACAATTGTTCTTGTAGCCCTGTCTCTTGCGGTCGGCGTGGTATCAGTCAAAGCAAGTCCAGTGGAGCCCAACGGGGCCTTCGGAAAGGTCACGACGGTGACACCGGTACTCAACACCGTCTTGAATCTCCTCAACAGCATCGGCGACGACAAGTTTTCCACCGCAGACCTTACGAAGCTTGTTGACCCGTCGACGACTGCGACCCAGCACTATGGGCCATACTCGAGCACGTCCACGGACTCTGGCACTTGCGGAAACGACTGGGCCACCGATACATTCAACCGACACTTCACAGTGTTCATGAACCGTCTGAGCGGCGCGATTCTAGTAGTTGAGCAGTTCAAGAAGGGAAGCTTTGTAACCATGGTGGGCCCCAGTCCTGGTGCATGCGAGCCACCACCTACCGGTGGCATGGTGGCTGCGGGGGTAACCGGTAGCCTATACGGCTACTTCATAATAGAACCCATCGCTGCCGGTTCGCAGACATCGATGGATTCTCACTGTGACGCGGCTACCATGTCGAACACTCCTTGCTACACGACAACGTTCATCAACTCACATTTCGCCCCATGCTACCCGGTGACGTGCACGGTGACCACGTTCTTCTTCCACTACACCGCCCCTAGCCCCGCTATGCAGGGGCTCATCGAAAACGAATGGAAGAACGCTTCCGCTGACCGCGGCGGCAACCGCGGCGACATCCGCAGCACATAGGGTCGTCAAGGACCGCACGACATAGCGAGGAATAACTCCCTTTTTTTGTTCCAGACATTTTTTTGGGAAAATCGGCCTAGAACCTAATCGCCAGTAACTCTGGGCGATAGCCAGGAACAGAGATTGTCCAGAACTCAACGATCTCGCCGAACTCAGGGCTCGGAATTCCTTGGGAAGTGACTGCTTGACTTTCGGATTTGAGCCCTGATGCACAGAGGGTCGAAGAACTTCGTGTCAGGCTCGATCTGAAGCTTCTCTGGGCCTATGCAAATTCCCCTTTCGAATTCCCTCCTCAGGTCCAGCATGTCGACGGAGGTCCTTGGTTGTCCTGCTGACTCTCTGTTGTACAAGGATCCCTCATGGGCAGTGGAAGAACTGGGGTCGTTGCAAAGAAGCTCGGGAGAAACTTCATCGGGATTGATACCCGAAGCCAGAGAACTAGCTAACTGGGCGGGCCCACCAGACACATAACCGAGAGGTTTGGGTAAACGCCCCTTGCGTGCGAGACCTAGAGAAGAATAGTGTTGCTTTGCATAATCAAGACATTTCTCACGACGCTGTAGTGGTCGTACCACGTGGGGTCCTTGAATAGAATAGTGTTCTGCCCACCGACAAGGAAGCGAGAGATTTCGAACAGTCCAACGGCCACTGCAACGTTCTGGTAGGGATTAAAATTCGGTTCCTGTGAGGTGGTCCAAGCTGGCAGGAACATCCATGGCTAGTTGGCCGTTGACTAGGACAGCGAGCTGGCTCAGACCGTTGTCAATGTTGCCCAAGTCGTAGCCGTTGAATGTCAGCAGGACAGACCCGCTGAGTGTAGACCTGACATTCACCGTGAAGCCACCAGAGCTCTTGGCATGGCTTGAATCGCCGTTATAGGAGCCTGTTATCGGCTGTTTGCCCGTAACGGTCGGAGAGTATGACACTGAGCAGGTCGCGATTTTCGGAGCATTCCCGGCGACGAGGGTACAGGTCGCGGATGCAGGGCTGAAGGTTCCGGCGGCGTTGGTGGTGAAGGTCACTGTCCCGGTTGGAACGGTGGGACTCGTCGAATTGTCCGTTACTTTTGCGGTGCAGGTCGTGGGCGCATTGACCAGGACTGATCCCTGCGAGCAGCTGACAAGGGTCTTCGTCGAGTGGAGCGATGGTGGAGCCGTGGAGCTAACGGCCAGATTGAAGCTGCCAGTGCTCCCGGAGTGAGTTGGATCGCCGCTGTAAGAGCCGGTGATGAGGTGGTGGCCTGCGACCGTGGGGGTGTAGGATACGCTGCAGCTTGTCGTGGCTGCTGTTGATCCCGCTGCCAGAGTACAAGTGGTAGAGGTAGGAGCAAACGTGCCTGTCGAGTTGGTCGTGAAGCCGACAGTCCCTGTTGGCGTCGTCGCACCAGACGATGACGTATCAGTTACGGTGGCTGTGCACGTTGTCAGCGAACTTACAGTTGCGTTATTCGGTATACAGGAGATACTGGTGCTGGTAGAGTTCAGTATCGCAGGGGTAACGTTGACTGTTGTGCTTCCCTGGCTGCCGAAGTGTATGCTGTCACCGCTGTATTTTGCAGAGACGGAGAGTTGACCAGTCGCGGTGGGTGTTATCGTTACGGTACATGTTGACTCTGGGTTCGGGTCGCTGCTACTATGAGATAGTGTGCATGTTCCGCCTGGTGCGAATGTGACTGTGCCGGTGGGTGTGCTGGCGGTTCCTGGAGCCTGGTCTGCGACTGTTACAGTGCATGTTGTGGCCTGGTTGACGGCGACGCTGGCGGGTGCACAGGCAACGGTAACCGTTGGCATGCGTAGACTGGTTGCCAGGCCGGTATTCCCTATGCTTGTCGAGTGTGTAGGATCTCCGCTGTACAAGGCAGAAACAGCAATGGTGCCCGAGGCTACAGGGACTGTACTGATCGAGCAGGTCGCGGAGGAGGCATTGACACCGGCGAGCGTACAAACGTCGCCAGCAGTAAACGACACTGTCCCAGTTGGTGTTGTGGGAGCTGTCACCGTGTCCGTCACGGTGGCAGTGCATGTGCTGAGCTGGCCTATGGTCACTGGGTTCGGAGTGCATGAGACTGTTGTTGTTGTCGTGTCCAGAGGAATAGTCTCGACATTGACTGGAAACGTGCCAGTACTCGTGTCATGGCTTGCGTCCCCGCTGTAAATGGCAGTAATGGTATCAGTTCTCGCGGTCGTTCCGGTGGGAGTGTAAGTTACCTGGCAGGTTGCAACCTGTTGACTGACCGTACAGGGCGAGCCAATGAACGTTCCCGGACCACTACTCGTGAAGGCTACTGTGCCCGTGGGTATGATGCCTATTCCAATATCAGTGTCATTGACGAGAGCAGTGCACAAGGTTGCGGAGCCAAAGTTGATCGAAGCGGGTGCGCAGCTGGTGATGGTTGTCGAAGTCGCCCTCTTGTTGACGGTCACCGTTGTCTGGCCGAGACTGGACACCTGAGAAGAATCACCCGAATAAGTCGCAGAGATCGTGTGAGTACCTGTACCCACAGCACTGGGAACGTAGGAGATAGAACATGAGGCCACGTTGGCACCAAAGGGGGTTAGTGTACAATTGGCCGTGTCAGGGATGAAACTACCTGTACTGTCAGACGAGAATGAAACGTTGCCAGTGGGGTTGGTCGGAGCAACCGATGTGTCTGTCACTGTCGCGGTGCATGATGTTACTTGGTTGATCACGACAGTGTTAGGCACGCACGATATGCTTGTACTGGTCTGGTGTGCCTGGACCGGCATTGTTACAGCCAGACTGAATGCATCGCTGCTCGCTGTATGACTGGTATCGGTCACATAAGTTGCAGTTATCATATCGGTTCTAGCAGTTGTTCCACTCGGTGTGTAGCTTACCGAACAACTAGCAATCCCAGCGGTTGTGCCTTCTGCTAATGTGCAGGGTAGGGTTGCGAATGTCCCTGTTGCATTGGTTGTGAAGTCAACTGTTCCGGTTGGGGTGATGGCTGTGCCGATTCCTGAAGAATCGGTTACTGTTGCAGTGCACGATGTGGCTGTTCCAATGTCGACTGATGCGGGTAGGCATGTGAGGGTGGTGGTGGTTGGGCGAGCGACTATTGTTACGCTCGTGGTTCCACTGGAAGCTGCATGATCTATGTCGCCGGGGTAGTTTGCGGTTATGGATAAGGGTCCGATTGTTTGACCGGCTAGCGTTCCTGTGCAGGTTGCTGTCTCCGCGTTCCCACCCAGACTGCATGTTGCTCCTCCTGTGAAGGTTACTGTGCCGGTTGGGGTTGTTGGACTTGTGGACTGGTCTGTCACGGTGGCAGTGCATCCGAAGTTTTGACCCAGTAGAACCTTGGTAGATGGTGTGCACACGACGGTTGTGGTTGTGGTGTGTAGTACAGGCGGGTTGACGGTTATGACGAAGGTGCCTGGAGTGTTGTATGAGTCGACGTTGTTCTGTGGATAGGTCGCCGTGATCGTGTGATGACCAGTAACCGTAGGCGTGTAGGTGACCGTGCATGTTGCAGTGGCGCCGGTTCCGTCGAGCATGCAGTTATGGTCGAAGGTTCCGCTACTACTTGTTGCGAGTGAGAAGTCGCCGGTTGGAGTGATTGGGGTTCCGGGTGAGATGTCTGTCGTGATGACATGGCATAATGATTGTGTGACAACGATTACCGGACTGTCACAAGTGATTGTCGTTGTTGTGGATCTTCCAAGTATACCAAAGCTGACGACCATACTACTGCTGCTAGCGTGAGTTGTGTCTCCAGGATAGCTTGCGACGAGGTTGACAACGTCCCCACCTGGACCTGACCCGGTGAAGTGTACAGAGCAAGAGGAGACGCCCGCTGCGCCAACTACGAGAGTGCAAGTCGACGAATCAAACGTGCCGCCGCCGGGCGATGGGTTGAGGGCGAATGTAACTGTGCCCGTGGGACTGGTTGCGCCGGTTGTAGTAGTGTCCGTGACTGTGGCGGTGCAGAGTGAAGCCTGATTCACAACTACTGTGGTATCACATGAGATGCCGGTAGTCGTGAAGCCTGATACCGCAACGATATAGGTCACGGTGATAGAGCGTGATAGTGTTTGGCTAGTTCCATTTACGACGACATTGAATGTTCCTACGCTAGTAAATGTGCAAGATAGCATGGAGGTTCCTGAACCAGTGATAATGTCTGGGGTAAGAGTACAAGCAGCATTGCCATCTGTCAGGGTGACGATTCCATGGAAGAAGTCGAGGGCTGTTATGGTAATGGTAGAAGTGGCCGTCTGATTAACATCAGCATTCACACTTGAGGGATTGGCCGAGATTCTAAAGTCCTGGACTGTGTATATTACTGTCGCACTGTGAGACAGTAGATCAATAGTTCCGGTTACTGTGACCGTGTAGACTCCCGCAGAGCCATAGCAGGACAGGCTAGAGGTCCCAGATGCGCCGAGCAGGACGCTGGTAACGGTGAGCGTGCAAGTTAGACCGCCGGTGGATGGAGATATGCCGATGATGAGAGTCACATTACCTGTGAATCCATTGATCTGGGACACTGTGATTATTGACTGGACTGCTATGCCAGCGTTTACTGCAATGGTTATCGGATTGGATGTTATGGTAAAGTCAGGTACCCCCACGCTGTAGTTGATTGTGACCGAGTGAGACAGAGAGGGGCTCGTGCCTGTGACATTGACAGTGAACGATCCTGCGGTGGCAAATGTGCAGGATAGTTTCGAAGCCCCTGAACCGATTACGCTTGTCGGGTCAAGAATGCATCCAGAAGTGTCAACGGTAAGGTTGACGACGTCAGCAAAACCATTTGCAGCCGATATTATTATTGTTGAATTGCCAGCTTGGCCGACATTTACAAAGACACTCGTGGGGCTTGCATTGACTGTAAAGTCTTGCGCTGTAAACGTGAAGTAAACAGTTGCATAGTGGGATAGAGCACCGCTGGTTCCCGTCACGGTTACTACATAGCTTCCAAGGCTCTCAGCGCATGATAGAGTGGAGCTGCCTGAGCCGCCTGCTATCATTCCTGGAATAAGAGCGCAGCTTAGACCGCTACCTGGACTGATTACCGTGGACAACGTGACTACATCAGTGAAGCCATTCAGTGGGAATATGGTGATAGTGGAGTTTGCAATGGTTCCAACATTGGCAGTAATTACGGCGGGGTTTGCATTGATTGTAAAATCGGGCGCCGGAGTTGAGACTTGAATGGTTAGAATTATTGTATGCGAGAGCGTGCCGAAGTTTCCCATTATTGTGATGTTGTAGAGTCCGCTTGGTGTCGACGTAAGTGTTGTAATTGTCAGGGTAGAATAGCCCGTCGAACCCGAAGGCACAATGACGTTTTCTGTGCTGAGTGATAGCGTGATACCATTCGCTGAACCCTGTGAACTCGTTGCTGTTAGTGTCACATTGCCGGTGAAGCCGTTCGCGCTATACACCACAATGTTTGTGGTGCCTGATGTTGCCGGTTCAATCGTTACTTGGCTCGCCGAGATTGCGAAATCTTGGATGTGAACAATGATCGTTACCGTGTGAGAAAGCTGGCCACTGACACCAGTTACAGTAACAGTATAGTCTCCAGCCCCGCCAAGCCCGGTGCTAACAGTCAAGACTGTAGAATTGGTTGCTCCGAGAGTCAGGCTGGAATCAAGAAGCGACACGATTGGCCCCGGTGGGTAAATTGCGGCTGAGACAGCTACAATTCCCGTGAATCCGTTGATGACACCAAGGATGATAGTCGAGTTTGCGGATGAGCCCGAGACGATTGTGAGTGTGTTGGGACTGGCAGATATGTCGAAGTTGATGAGCAGCACTTTGAAGGTCAGCATGACAGAGTGGGTTAGAGATGCGCTGGATCCCGTGACGTTTAGAGAGTAGGTTCCGGCAATCGAACTGCTGCAATTGAGAGCCGAGGTTGTATAGTAGTATCCGGACGGCGTCACGATGTCAGGGACTATTGTGCAAGCAAGCCCCGACGGGGAGACTGTTGAAGATAGAGCTACAGGTTCAGAGAACCCGTCGATGCTACTCACGTAGACTGTTGAGTCACCGGAGGAGTCGTTGTCAAAAGTGATCGTTGTTGGACTGGCCCCTATGGAAAAGTCAGTGACATAGAAAGTAATTGTCAGCGAATGGGTGCTCGAGGAGGCAGATCCGGTTACAGTCACCGTAAACGGTGTGACAACAGAACCCTGACAGGACAGTACAGCGATTTCAGACGTGCCCAGGTTGACTGTTCCAGGAGTTATTGTACAGGTTAGACCTGGCTGGGGTGAAATGACTGCTGTGAGAACTACGGGGCCGGTGAAGCCAAGCTTGCTGGTTACTGAGATTGTCGAATTAGATGATTGGCCTGGAATAGCGTACAATACGGTTGGGGTCGCAGTAATCTCAAAGTCTACGACGGTGATGCTATGAGCGATAGTCAGACTATTCGCGGATGGTGTTGAGGAGTCGGTGATTTCGAGAACTATGATAAACGTTCCCGTCTTTGAGTAAGTATGGATCGGACTTGTGCCTGAACCGGTTGTCCCATCGCCGAAAGTCCAAGCGAAGCTGTAGGGAGAAGTACCGCCTTGAACACTTGTTACATTGAATGAGACAGGATGACCAGCCGCGACTGAAGTTGGAGAAACAGTAAAGTCTGAGAAGAGAGCTGTACTGAATCCGTGGCTGGCAGTAGCAGTTCCGAGGCTGTCCGAGACTGTCATAACGACGATGAAGGGTCCAGCGCTTAAATAGACGTGGTAGGCAATAGACGCTCCGTTAGACCCGTACTCTTGGTAGGTAGAGCCGTCGCCGAAGTCCCAGTAGTAATAGTAAAAGCCGGTCGTGCCCGAGAACTTGACTATGCTTCCGGGTGCCACTTGTGGATATGTAAAGTCCACCAAGTAGGCGGATGAGGCAACAATCACAATATGGCTTGCCACTGCGACATTGTCCTGAGAATCGGTCACTGTCAAGACCACAATGTAAGACCCAGGCGAGGCGAAGATGTGGGTTGGAAGCTGGCCGACAGCAGTTGAACCATCGCCGAGAGTCCATGCGAACTGGTATGGTGACGATCCTCCTGTAGCCGTGGCGTTGAACACTACTGGGCTGCCAGCATTGACACTCACCGTAAGGCCATCATTGCGTGTAGGATAGACAAAATCTGCTAGTACGACACTAGAGACGACCACTAGGACATGACTTGCTGTAGGGTAAACACCGGTGTAATTGTAAGCTGTCAAAATTACGAAGTAGGTTCCAGACCGAGAATAGGTATGAGACGCGAGACTGGTGCCACCATAAGTTACGCCACCAAGAGAGTATGTGCCATCACCAAAATCCCAGTAGTAAACTGGGAAGATTACAGTAGCATTGAAAACAGTAGGACTACCCGCAGTCACAGTAGGATACGACACAAAGTCCAGCCTAGGCGCCGACTGGACAACCACAAAATGGCTGGCCGTTGCTTTGGCGTTGCCTGAATCCGTAACCGTCAAGACGACAATGTACGTTCCAGGACTGGCGAAAGTATGAGTCGGAGAACTTCCTACCGCATGACTGCCATCACCAAAATCCCAATTGAAAGTATAGGGAGGACTACCGCCTTGAACACTTGTTACATTGAACGCGACAGGACTACCCGCACTTGCCGTCACGGGTCCGATGGCAATGTTGGAAGTAGGAAATGAAAAGTCGACCGCCACAGCACTAGAGCTGACCACTAGGACATGACTGGTAGTAGAATAACCACCACCAATAGTGGAATTGTAACCTGCCAAAACCACAAGATAGGTGCCAGACCGAGAATAGGTATGAGCAGCGCCATTGCTGCCACCATAAGCTACGCCACCATAATATGCTGTACCATCACCGAAATCCCAGTAGTAATGGGTGAAGCCTAGAGTAGCATTGAAGGCCACGGGACTATTCACTGAGACAACAGGGTAGGAAAAGTCTATCCTAGGCGCCGACTGGACAACCACATAATGGCTGGCCACAGCACGAGCCCCACCAGCATCCGTAACAGTCAAGACAACAGTAAAGGTTCCACCGGTAGAGAAAACATGAGTCACAGTACTCCCAGTCGCTGTTGACCCATCACCAAAATCCCAGCTGAAAGCGTAGGGTGAGGTCCCACCTGTCACCGTAGCATTGAAAACCACAGGACTACCAGAACTCGGATACACAGCGCCCACAATAACATTGGTAGTAGGATAGACAAAGTCTGCTGCCACAACACCAGAGCCAACCGTCAAGACGTGACTGGCTGTAGAGTAGAAGCCGTTGTAAGAAGAAGCATTGTAACCACTCAACACGACAAAATAGGTTCCAGACCTAGAATAGGTATGAGACGCGAGACTACTGCCACCATAAGCTACGCCACCATAATATGCTATACCATCACCGAAATCCCAGTAGTAATGGGTGAAGCCTAGAGTAGCATTGAAAACAGTAGGACTGCCCGCAGTAATAGTACGATACGACATGAAGTCCAGCCTAGGCGCCGACTGGACAAGTACAAAACGGCTGGCCGTTGCTTTGACATTGCTAGAATCCGTAGTCGTCAAGACAACAATGTACGATCCAGGACTAGTGAAAGTATGAGTCGGAGAACTTCCAGGTGCAAGACTACCATCACCGAAATTCCACGCGAAAGTGTAGGGAGGCGTACCGCCCTGAACACTCGTTACGTTAAACGCGACTGGACTGCCAGTAGTAGGATTCGCAGCGCCCACAGCAATGTTGTTATTAGGATAAACAAAGTCTGCGGTTACGGCACTAGAGACAACCGTCAGAATATGGCTAGCCGTTGCTTGAATAGAAGATTGATTGTAAGTTGTCAAAGTTACAAAATAGCTTCCAGACCGGGAATAGGTATGGGTGGCAAAAGCCCCATTGCTGCTGCCATAGTTGAAGTAGGTTCCACCATCACCAAAATCCCAGTAGTAAAGATACAATCCCAGAGTAGCATTGAAAGCAGTAGGACTACCTGCAGAGACAGGCTGGAGGGAGAAGTCAACCTGGAACGTGGATGCTACAATCACATAATGACTGGCCGTGGCGACGATTCCCCCAGCGTCTATAGTGGTCAAGACAACAGTATAGGCTCCAGCTGTAAAGAACACGTGAGTCGCTGTCCTCCCAGTCGCTGTTGATCCATCGCCAAAATTCCAAGTGAAAGTGTAGGGTGAGGTTCCACCTGTCGCAGTAGCATTGAACGCGACAGGGCTACCCGTACTTGCCGTCACGGGTCCGATGGCAATGTTGGAAGTAGGAAATGAAAAGTCGACCGCCACAACACTAGAACCGACCACTATTGCGTGACTCGCTGTAGGGTAGAAACCAGTGTAAGAAGAAGCATTGTAACCACTCAACACGACAAAATATGTCCCAGAACGAGAATAGGTATGAGACGCCAGACTGCTGGGATAAGAGTATGTCCCATCACCA
>Ga0137387_10001224_pt1 | contig 12464 bp, 14 predicted proteins | sample SagtaG_3_FD_104909 | JGI IMG/M metagenome (GOLD analysis project Ga0137387, IMG submission 104909) | Vadose zone soil microbial communities from Angelo Coast Range Reserve, California, USA - Sage2_R_115_16 metaG | ecosystem: Environmental > Terrestrial > Soil > Vadose zone > Saprolite | place...
CTCGACCCAGGCGCGACCCTCGTGGAGTCTGGCGAAACGCCACACGAGCGAGAGGCCGATCCCCGATCCCGGCGAGGGATGGTCGCCTCCCCCCTGTTGGAACGGCTCGAAGATCTGCTCGCGAGCCTCCGGCTCGACGCCCGGGCCGTCGTCTTCGACGACGATCAGGACTCCCTCCGGACTCGCCTCGACCCTGACCCAGATCGAGGTGTCGCTGGGCGTGTGCTTCGCGGCATTGACCAGCAGGTTCTCCACGATCCGTTCGACCTTCGCCACGTCGACATCGGCGATCACCGACTCGACGTTCACGCGGACCGTTCGACCCGACAGGAGATCGGGATCTCCGACCATCCGCCGTACCAGATCTCCGACGTCGACCGGCTCCAACTTCGGCTCGACGACGCCACGAACCAGGCGGTCCAGGTCGAGCAGATCGGACAGGATCCGATCGAGCTTCCGGGCATTGGACACCAGACGCGATGTCAGATCCTTTCGGTCGTCCCCGGAGAGCACCACCTCCTCACTGTGGAGGGTGAGCGCCAGGCCGAGGATCACGGAGAGTGGCGTCCGCAGGTCGTGGGAGACCGCTTGCAGGAACGTGTTCTTCAGGTTGTCGAGCTCGCGGAGGCGCTGGGCTGCGGCTCGCTCGGTCTCCAGGGCCCGCTCGACCTCGAGCTCCGCGCGCTTGCGCTCGGTGATGTCCAGAAGGATGCCTTGGTGGACCAACACCCGGCCATATTGGTCCCGCCCGACCGCGGTCGCCTGGTCGAGCACCCAGACCACGCGGCCATCGGCGGCCAGAATCCGGTATTCCATGTTGAACGGCTGACCGGATCCGATCGTGCGGGTCGTTTCCGCGATGCAGGCTTGTCGGTCCTCGGGGTGGACGTGCTCGAACCACTGATTGGCGTCGGCCATCCAGTCCTCCGGCTCGAATCCGAGGATGTCGCGAAGGCGGGAGCTCACCCACAGGCGCGGATCGTCGACGCCGCGGCTCACGTCCCAGAGGTAGGTCGCGGCGGGGATCTGCTCGACCAGCGTGCCGTACAGAGTTTCGGCCTCGACGGGACCGACGGCCGCGTCGGGTCCTCGAGGTGGCGTCGGGAGCTTCAACCTTTGACGAGTTCGGGTTCGATCCATGTCCTCATCCCTAGTGTTCGTTCGACAGGTGGAGCACGCCCCCTTAGCGGTAGGGCTCACGGGCGGTTGGCCGCCTCTCCTTCGCCGGCTTGACAGCGGACCCGCGACGGCCGATAGTCCCGCATGTCTAGGGGCAGGAAGTCCGGCGGAGGGCGCATGTCGCCGATTCGCCTGTCCCATCTCGACGGCCCTCAGCTTGCGCCGCGTGTCCTCGCGCTTCTCATACCGACACCAATGTTGGAGTTCGAGGGCTGATCCCCCGCTGAGGGGCGACGGCCGAGAGGGGAGGATCACATGCGCGTCAAGCCGGCCACCGAACGGGGGAGACTCCGACTGGCCGTGGTCGCGGTTGGGGTGCTCGACCTGGCGGCGATCTTCCTCGGCACGTACCCGCGCACGGCGAAGTGGTTCAACGTCGCGTGGTCGATCGGGAGCCTGGGCGTGATCACCTTCCTCGGCGTGCTGATGGTGGAGAACTACATCGGCACGATCCAGAACGTCCAGCGGACCGAGGTTCGCAATGCCATCGCCTCGACGTTCATGATCGTGTACTTCGCCCTCTTGGGCCTGGTGCTGTTCAAGGGGACGAACGCCTCGGCGAACCCGCTCGCCAAGTCGCTGGTCGGAAACTTCACGTACCTGTTCGGCATCGTGATCGTGTTCTACTTCGGCTCCAAGGCGGTCACCGACTACGTGAAGCTCCAGGGAGGCGGTGGCCAAAAGGGCCCGACCGGCGGCGCCCCTCCGGAGCCGTCATCGCCGTCGGCCGAGTGATCGCCGATGCCAGGCGTCCCCAACTTCCTGCCGAGCACGAACGGCCTTCGTTTCGTGAACTCCTGGCCGGACGAGCCCGACATCGTGGTGAAGGTCCCGCCTTTCGGTGAGGTTCCGATCGGCAACGCCAGCAACGGGCTGTGCGGTGGGATGGTGTTCCTGGTCCGCGACGTGTTCGAAGCCGGCCTGCCGGGACTTGCCGACCCGCAGCCGGCCCAGGGCACTCCGATGTTCGACTACATCGTGGGACGGCTGTTCGACAGCTACCGCATCCCCGGAGGTGTCCTGAAGTACTTCGAGTGGATGAACACGCCCGACCACGACACCCGGATCTGGTTCGTGACGAGGCGAGGCCTGGCCTGGAAGACCATCGTGGAGGAGTGGCCGAAGGTCAAGGCCGACATCGAGGGCGGGCGTCTCTCACCGCTCGGTGTGGTCACCGTCCAGTCGACGAACCCGGGGGATCTGGGGAAGAACCATCAGGTCCTGGCGTACGCCTACGAGCTCGACCCCGCCCACAACCTGATCGTGCACCTCTACGACCCCAACACCGATCCGAAGAACGCGGACAACGTCCTGCTCTCGATGAACGTGGCCGATCCAACCCAGGCCACTCCGATGACACACAATGTGGCCATCGGCGAGCCGATCCGGGGCTTCTTCCGCCTCGACTACCGCTTCAAGGACCCGAGCTGGGTGATCTGAGGTCGGTGTCCATTGACGCGCCCGGCTCCCCTCCCCGAGAATCGGGGCATGGTTACCTACGACGTCGAGTGCCAGGTGAAGTTCGGGAGCGCGATACCGGCAGAGCAGCAGGTGGCGTTCAAGAAGTCGGTCGGTGGGCACGCCGGATGGTTCGGACCCACGCCGATCGTGAACTGGAACGATCCGAGCGAGGCCCTGGTTCTGCTGGTCCTGCGAGGATCGGGGCCCGATGAGGCCGACGACCTCTGCCAGAGCGCCCAGACGCAGGTCAGGGAGTGGTTGGAACACGCCGGGCTGGCCACGGGGTCCTCGCAGGACGGCCTGAGCCTGGAGTGCCAGGCTACGCCCCGGGTCTAAAGCGCTCCTTTCACCGCCCCTGTAGGGTCGAAGCGCCATGCGCAAGACCGCCCGGATCGCACTCCGACTCGGGGCCGGCATCGTCTCCCTCGTCGTCCTTGTCGGAGTCGTCGTGCTCCTGGGACGGGGCGGCTCGCCGACGTCGCCGCCTCCGCCGACCGTGCGGCTCGCGGGAGTGGACATCTCCTCGCACAACCATCCGATCCCGTGGAGCGCGGCTGCCGATTCGGGGGTCCGCTTCGTCATCGCCCGAGCCACCGAGGGGGCCTCGCGGGTCGACGAGCGATACTCCTCGGTGAAGGAACAGGCTCGGGCGGCGGGGCTGGCCTTCACGGCATTCCATTTCGCCCGCCCGGACCCTACCCGCGACGACGCGCTGCGCGAGGCCGACGCATTTCTCGAAGCTGCCGGCCTCGGTCCGGGTGATCTCGTTCCCGTCCTCGACCTCGAGGAGGCGGGTCGTTTGGGCGTTCGGGCGCTGCAAGCGTGGGCCACCATCTGGCTCGACGTGGTCGGGGCGACGCTCGGTGTCCGCCCGCTCATCTATACGAACGCGAACTTCTGGAGGGTGCATATGGGAGATTCGACGGCATTCGCGGACGCGGGCTACCGCCTGTACATCGCGAGCTGGGGGGCGGCGAGCCCCGTGGTGCCCGCCGCGAACTGGGGTGGGCGGGGATGGGCTCTCTGGCAGACTTCCAGCTGCGGGAAGGTCCGAGGGATCCCTGGTTGCGTCGATACCGACCTGTACAACGGCGCCGACCTGCGGCCGGTGACCATCCCGTGAAGGGCGGGCCCACGGTCCGCTGCTAGTCTCCTCGGACTGCCTCGGGTGCGAGGGCTTCCGCGAAGGCGAAGGGGTGACGGCGGTGAAGGAGAAGGGCGGGACGGAACCTGGTCCATCGACCTCGATTCCGCGCCCCTCGCAGCTCGGGGCGCGGCTCGGCGACGTCGCCCTCCGTCACCGTGGCGCGTTCGAGCAACAGCAGAGCGCGCCGATCGGCACGATCTTTCATTACACGACGGGTGCAGGGCTCAAAGGGATCATCGAGAGCCGGCGGCTCTGGGCCAGCCACGTCGAGTCGTTCAACGACTCGACCGAGGTGCTGCATGCCTTCGGTCTGGTCAGGAAATGCCTCGAAGAGGAGGCCGCGCGGAATTCGACCCGGGCCACGCAGGAGTTCGTGGGGCGACTGCGGGAGACCGTGATCCCGTTCGGCCAATACCTCGAAGCCTACGCGGCGTGCTTCTATGCGGACGGTGATCTGCTAAGCGGGTGGCGCGCGCTCGGCTCCGGCGTCGGTGGCTACGCCATCGGCATCGACACGTCCTTCCTCGAGCGACGGGCCCGGATCAGCCCAGGCTATTTCCTCGTCCAAGTCCTCTACGATCCGGTCGTCCAGGACGGCCTGGTTCGGCGGCTCATCGCGGACGTCCTCGAGGTGATCCGGGAGATCGAGAGCGCCAGTGGCCTGCAGTCGGCGGAGGCCTGCTTCCCGGAGTGCGCGACGCTCCTCAGGGACGAGCTGACGCCCCTGCTCGCGTCGTTCAAGAGCCGCGCCTTCGAAGAGGAACACGAGTGGCGGTTGGTGCACGTCTGGGCGCTGGGGGAGCGCGGCGATCAGGTCCTCTTCCGACCGGGTCCGAAGGGGCTCGTCCCGTACGTGGAGCTGAAGGTCACCGATCCCGCGGGCATCTTCGACGATCGGGTTCCCGTCAGCCGATTCGTCTATGGGCCCTCATCGAACCCGCGACTCACGGAGAAGGCGCTCGCCCTGTTCCGGTTCGAGCATGGCTACGACGACAGCGCCGAATTGATGCGCACAAGGATCCCATATGGGGCCTGACGGTTCGGGCCTATACTGCCGCTGATGCGGATGCGGGTCCTCGCGTCGGTGGTGGCCGGTACGGCTGTGGCCGTGCTGCTGGCCGGAAGCTCCGGCGTCGCCCTGGCGGGTGGATCCTCTCCGGTGGTCACCTCGGTCGAGCCGAATCTCGGCCAGGGAGCAACCGGTGCGCCGGTTGTGGTCCAAGGGGTCTACTTCGTGCAGGGATCCGTACTCTCGTTCCCGGGCGCCGGCGTCACCGTCGCCTCGACCATGTTCGTGTCGAACACGAAGCTCCGTGCGCTGGTCTCGGTCGCTCCCGACGCCCCGGCGGGGGTGCGGGGCGCAACCGTCACGAATCCCAACGGGCTTTCGGGCACGTGCGAGGCGTGTTTCACCGTGGATACGGGCCCGAAACCTGCGTCGGCGTCTCCGCCGTCCGGGGCCCGCGGCGCGACGCTGGTGGTGCAGGTCTTGGGCTCGGACTTCCAGGACCCGAGCAAGGTGAGGTTCGGCCAGGGCGTCGCCGTGACGCTGGTGAGCTTCGTGGGATCCGGTGAGCTCGACGTGACGATCTCGATCTCGCCGAGCGCCCGACTCGGAAGCCGGGACGTTGGCGTGCTCAGTGTGGCGGACCGGGGGCGAGGTGCGTGCCCGGCATGTTTCACCGTCATGGGTTGAGCCGGAGGCCGACGACGTGACGCCGCTCGACGAGCGGATGATGCGCGCCGCGCTGGCGGAGGCCCGGCTGTGCCTCACCTGGGAGGACGTGCCCGTCGGCGCGGTCGTGTGCCGGGGCGAGGAGGTCCTCGCCGCGGCGGGCAACCAACGGGAGCGGACGAACGACCCGACCGCTCATGCCGAGATCGTGGCGATCCGTGTGGCGGCGGGGCGGGTCAGGACGTGGCATCTCGAGGGTTGCTCGATGTACGTCACGCTCGAGCCCTGCGCGATGTGCGCGGGGGCGCTGGTCCTGGCCAGGATCGATCGGCTCGTCTTCGGAGCGGCCGACCCCAAAGCCGGATTCGCCGGGTCGCTCGCAGACCTGGTGCGGGACGAGCGACTGAACCACCGACTTGAGGTCGTCGCGGGCGTCGGCGCGAGCGAGTCCTCCGAGTTGCTCAGGGAGTTCTTCGCGGCCCGGCGAGGCTGAGGCGGCTGGGCCGGGCGAGGGGCTAAGCTCCGCTTCGGCATGAAGCCGGCCCCGTTCGAATACGCCGCACCGCGGAGCGTCAGCGAGGCGGTCGGCCTCCTCGCCCATCACGGCGAGGATGCGAAGGTGATCGCCGGAGGTCAGAGCCTGGTGCCAATGATGGCCTTCCGCCTGGCCACGCCGTCGTTTCTGATCGACCTCAACGGCGTGAGCGAGCTGGACTACACGCGGAATGATGGCGACATCCTGGTCCTGGGGGCGCTGACGCGCCACCGCGCCATTCAGGAGATGCGGTGGCTGAGCGATCGGTGCGCCATGGTCCTGGAGGGGGTGGACCTCATCGGTCACCCCGCGATCCGCAACCGCGGGACGGTCGGAGGGAGCCTTGCTCACGCCGATCCGGCAGCGGAATGGCCCGCGCTGCTGCTGGCGCTCGACGGCGAAGTCGGGGCGGTCGGCCCGAGTGGGCCGCGAACGATCGGAGCCGCCGACCTGTTCAAGACGTACTTCACCACGACGCTCGCGCCGGATGAGGTGATCGCCGAGATCCGGTTCCCCCTTCCTGCGGAGGGGGTGGTGATGGGGTCGAGCTTCGTCGAGCTGGCTCGGCGGCACGGGGACTTCGCCATCGCCGGGGCAGGGGCGATGATGGAGCTGGCCGCCGATGGGTCGATTGCGGACGCCCGGATCGCTTTGATCGGGGTACGGGACACCGTGGTCCGGGCATCCTCGGCAGAAGCGACGCTTGGCGGGGCTCGGCCGACGGATGAGGCACTGGCGAGCGCCGCGGAATCGGTGCAGGGCGAGATCGATCCGATCTCCGACGTCCACGGATCGGCCGTGTACCGCAGGCACGTGGCGACCGTCGTGGCCCGCCGCGCGCTGACGCTGGCCCGCGACCGGGCGCTAGCGAGGGTGAACTGATGGACATCGACGTGTCGGTGAATGGGCGGCGCTCCGCGGCTTCCGTGGAGCCGCGGATGACGTTGGCAGACTTCCTCCGCGACGAGCTCGGGCTCACCGGCACGCACCTCGGGTGCGAACATGGCGTGTGCGGCGCATGCACGGTGCTCATGGACGGACGTTCGGTCCGCTCGTGCCTGCTGTTCGCCGTGCAGGCCGACGGGCACGAGGTGACGACGGTTGAGGGCCTGGCCGCGTCCGACGACGAGATCCTTCACCCGCTGCAACAGGCGTTCCACGAGCGGCACGGGCTCCAGTGCGGCTTCTGCACGCCGGGATTCCTGCTGTCCGCGGTGGAGTTGCTCGACACGAACCCAGACCCGACCGAGGGCGAGGTCAGGAGCTGGCTGTCGGGCAACCTCTGCAGGTGCACCGGCTACCAGAACATCGTCGAGGCCGTGCTGCTGGCCGCCGAGCGGATGCGGGGGGTCGCGGGGTGACTACGCGACTGTTCGGAGAGCCCGTTGCGCGCAAGGAGGATCGCCGGTTCCTGACCGGCCGTGGGCGGTACGCGGCCGACTTCGAGCCCAAGGCGGCCCACGCTGCGTTCGTCCGCTCGGACTTTGCCCACGCGAGGATCCGGGGCATCGAGACGGCTGCGGCGCAGGCACTTCCGAACGTGCTCGGCGTCTTCACGTTCCGGGACCTGGAGGGCGGGTTCGCCGATCGCCTCCCCGTCCTGGTTCCCAGCGAGGCGTTGCTCGCTCCGCGCACCCAGTACGCGCTGGCCAAGGACGAGGTGTGCTACGTGGGCGAAGTCATCGCGATGGTGGTCGCCCGCGATCGTTACCTTGCCGAGGACGCGCTCGAGCGGATCGTCGTCGAGTACGATCCGCTCCCCGCTGCGGTGGACCTGGAAGGGGCCGTTGCATCGGACGCGCCGCTCGCCCACCTCGACATGACCGACAACATCGCCGGACGCCTAAGCGAAGAGACCGGCGACGTCGAGACCGCGCTCGCCGCGGCCCCCCACGTATTCGAGTGGCGCTTCCAGATGGAGCGGAGCGCCTCGATGCCGCTGGAGACCCGGGGCGTGGTCGCCCGCTACGACGAGCGGGAAGACCGGCTGCTTCTGCACGACTCCACGCAGGCTCCGACGGGCGTCCGGTTCGGATTGGCCATGCTCTTCGGCATGGACCCCGACCGCGTCCATGTCGTGGCGCCCGACGTCGGCGGCGGGTTCGGGGTGAAGGTGATCCAGTTCTACCCCGAGGAGGTCCTAGTCCCGTGGGCGGCGCGCCGACTCGGCGTTCCCGTGAAGTGGATCGAGGACCGCCGCGAGCATTTCATCGGGTCGAACCAGGAGCGTGGGCAGATCCACCGCGTCCGGGTGGGCGTCGAGCGCGACGGCCGCATCCTGGCACTCGACGATCGCTTCCTGCACGACACGGGCGCGTACTGCTCGTACGGCCTGATCCTGCCGATCATCACCGCCGCCCAGCTCCCCGGTCCCTACAAGCTGGAGAACTACCGATACGAGCTGCGTTCGATCTTCACCAACACCGTTCCGACCTCACCGTACCGGGGAGCCGGGCGGCCGCACGCCGCCTTTGTGATGGAGCGGGTGATCGAACACGTATCGCACGAGCTGGAGATCGACTCGCTTGAGGTCAGACGGCGGAACTTCGTCGGGCCGGACGAGTTCCCCTATCACGTGGGCGTGACGTTCCAGGACGGCGGGCCAACGATCTATGACTCGGGCAACTACGCGGCGGGGCTCGGCGCGCTGCTAGCAAAGCTCGACCTGCAACGAACGCGCGACGAGATCAGCGCCGCGCGTGCGTCTGGGCGGACCGTCGGGTTGGGCTTCGGCGCCTACGTCGAAGGAACCGGCATCGGTCCCTACGAGGGCGCGTCGGTGTCGATCAATCCCGACGGGGTGGTGTCCGTTGCCACGGCGCACGGCTCCCAGGGCCAAGCTCACGAGACCGTGTTCGCCCAGATCGCGGCCGACGAGCTCGGCGTCCCGCTGGAGCGGGTGACGGTGACTACCGGCGACACGCGCCGGCTCGGGTTCGGGGTGGGCACGTTCGCCTCGCGGACGGCGGTGGTCGGCGGAAACGCCGTGCTCAGTGCGTCGCGCGAGGTCAAGCGCCAGGCGGCCGGGGTCGCGGCCCGGATCCTGGAGGTCGCGCCGGACGATGTCGTGTTCGAGGACGGTGCCGTACACGTGGCGGGCGCGCCCGGCCGCTCCATCCCGCTCGGGCGGCTGGCCATGGCCTCGAACCCGACCCGGTACGCCTTTGGCAAGGACGCGGAGGAGGGCGCCCGCCTGTCCCAGCTGGCGTATGAAAGCGGCGACCGACCGTTGCCCGAGGGAACGAAGCCGGGCCTCGTCGCGGTCGAGTACTACAGCCCGACCTCGGGTGTGTTCGGCTTTGGATTCCATGCCGCCGTCGTCGAGGTCGACCCGGAGACCGGTGAGGTCCGGGTGCTCCGCTACGTGGTGCATCACGATTGCGGACGGATCATCAACCCGATGGTCGTGGAAGGGCAGATCCACGGCGGGGTGGCCCAGGGGATCGGCGGAGCGTTGTACGAGCGGATCGCCTACAGCGAGGATGGCCAGCTCCTGAACGCGAGCTTCATGGATTTCCTGATGGTGACCGCTGCCGAGATGCCGCACATCGAGGAGGTGCACACGGAGACCCCCTCGCCGAACAATCCGCTCGGGATCAAGGGGGTCGGGGAGGCCGGCACGATCCCGGTGTCGGCCGCGATCGCCAACGCGTTGGAGGACGCGCTGGGGGTTCCCGTCGACCGCATGCCACTCACGCCAGAGGACGTCGTGGATCTGCTGAGTTCGCGGGAAGATTGACCCTTCTCCGATGGTTGTGTGCGCAAGTAAACTGGTTCGTCGAACAGGAGGGAGTGAGGTATGCGCGCGTACGCCATCGACGAGTTCGGCCGCCCGGGGTCGGTCAGGGATCTTCCCACCCCGGTGCCAACGGAAGGCGAGGTGCTCCTGCGGGTCCGGGCGGCCGGCGTCAACGCCTTCGACGGGGTCGTGGTGAACGGCTACGCCAAGGACTTCATGGAGCACCGATTCCCGTTGATCCCGGGCCTGGACGCGTCGGGGATCATCGAGGCCGTCGGGGCAGGAGTCAAGGGCCACGCGCCGGGCGATGAGGTCTACGGGGTCAGCGAGAAGCCGTTCCAGGGCGAGGGGGCGTTCGCCGAGTTCCTCACCACCCCGGCCGACGCGCTCGCCCGCAAGCCGTCGAGCGTCGACCACGCCGGCGCCGCCGCACTGCCGGTGGCGGCCCTGACCGCACTGTCCGCGATCGACGCCACGGACCCTCGCGAGGGACAGGCCGTCGTCGTCCTCGGCGCTACCGGGGGGGTCGGGAGCTACGTGACGCAACTTGCGGGGAACCGTGGGGCCCGGGTGGCCGCGGTGACCCGGGGCGAGAACGCGGAATACTCGGCGCTTCGACCGTGATCGATTACACGGCCGGTGACCTTGCCGATCTGGTTCAGGCCACGTTCCCCGGAGGGATCGATGCGCTGATCGACCTGGTCGGGGATGGTGCTCTGGTGACATCGCTTGCGGATCAGATCCGGCCCGGCGGGTCGGCCGTCTCGGCAGCTGGTGGCATCGATGACGCTCTGCTCGAGAAGTTCGGTCTGAAGGGCGGGGCTGTCCACCGCGCTTCGCTGGACCGCTTGCCGGAGCTGGCCCGATTGATCGACGACGGGCAGTTGCGGCTTCCCCAGATCCACACCTATCCGCTCGACCGGGCCGCAGATGCTCTGGCCGAGCAGGGAGCCCATCACGTCCGCGGCAAGCTCGTGCTCGAGGTCAGCTGAATACAAAGGAGGCGACGTGGAAGTCAAGGAGCTCGGCCACATCGTGCTGTACGTGCGGGACCTCGAGGCGTCCCGGCGCTTCTACCGGGACGTCCTGCGGTGGAAGGAGATCGCCGGGACCGACCACCAGATGGCCATGTACTCGTCGGGACGAACGCACCACGAGCTGCTGCTGATCGAGGTCGGCCCGCACGCCGCGCCGATCCCGGAGGGCCGGCGCGTGGGCATGTACCACTTCGGGCTGAAGGTCGGCACGACCGACGACGAGCTGCGCGAGGCGCATCAGGCTCTGGTGAGTGCGGGCGCGAACGTCGTGGGGACCGCCGACCACGGGGTGACGCACAGCCTGTACATAACGGACCCGGACCGCAACGAGATCGAGCTGTACATCGACGTGCAGCCGGAAGTGTGGCGGGAGGACCCGAAGGCCGTGCTGTCGCCGGTCCGCGCACTACGGCTGTAGGCGGACTATCCGGCGGTTCTCACCACGGCCGCGACGATGTTGCCGCCCGGCGGACCCTGGTGGCTGTTCCGTTCGCCGCCACTCACGTAGTTCGTCGTCCTCCCGGTCACCGATGCGACCAGCATCCCGCCGAGCGACTTGCCGATCTGGTATGCGTCGTGGTCGTCGAGGAGCGTGATCCGCTGCCCACGAACCTCGTCCGTCCCGGGGATCACCGACTTGGAGAACACGTGCACCAGCCGTCCGAGATCCTCCTCCGACGGCAAGCAGTCGAACTGCAGCCCGGCCGAGCGCAGCGCGTTCCTGACCCCTTCCGCGTCGATGAAGTCCTTCGTCGTCGAGTGCCCAATGCGAAGGGTGCTGCGAGATGCCGGCGAGTTCCCGAAGACCACGACTTCGCCGTGACGCTTCTCTCCGCCGGAGGAGGTCATCGCCACCTCCGAGTACAGGTTCCAGTCGCGCCGCACGACGTCGTCGGAGAGTTTCTCCTCCGGTACCTCACCCAGGGCCATGGCCACCCCGAGCGCGGCGGCGTCGTTCGCGTAGGAGCCGGCGCCCTCGGGTCCGAACGTCAGGTCGCGCGTCACCACGGTGTGGCCGCGCGACTCGGCATCTTTGATGCTGGCCGTGGTGAGCCCGGGGACCTTGACCATCGCGAGGTGGACGTCCTTCGGGTCCCCGATTCCGGCGTCGGCCATCGCCCGGTGGACGGCCTGCGCGACCTTCCGCATCATCGGCATGCGCCCGATGTCCTCGGGCAGGATGGCCTCGGACCCCGCGATCCCGACGACGAGATGCTTGTCTCCGCCCAGTGCCCCGTCGGGCACCTCTTCCCACTCGCGGGTCACCGCGGTGATGTGTGGCGTGATCACCCCCGGACACCCGCCCGACAGCACGAAGATCACCCGCTCGGCCACCTCGCCCACCGCGATCCCCAGGAGCTTCGCGGTCCACTCGCGCAGCGCGATGTCCGCCAGCACGCGCCCCCAGTCGTCGTGGAAGCCGGTCCCCTCGGTCTTGCCCGCGAGCGCCACCAGCGTGTCCGGCTTGATCCGTCCGCTGTCGGCCAGCGCCTGCAGCTTCGAGACGTCGTTCGGGGTCATCATCGGGCAGACGAACATCTCCACGCGTTGGGCCTTCACCTGATCACCTCCACAGAGGGGCGCTCCTCCAACAACACACGTGCGACCGCTAGGACCTCGTCCTCGCGGAAGGGCCGTCCGACCACTTGCACACCGATCGGAAGCCCGTCGGAAGACCGCGCGAACGGGAC
>Ga0137387_10001236_pt1 | contig 12421 bp, 8 predicted proteins | sample SagtaG_3_FD_104909 | JGI IMG/M metagenome (GOLD analysis project Ga0137387, IMG submission 104909) | Vadose zone soil microbial communities from Angelo Coast Range Reserve, California, USA - Sage2_R_115_16 metaG | ecosystem: Environmental > Terrestrial > Soil > Vadose zone > Saprolite | place...
CCCTCGCAAGCGGACTTCAGGGAACGCGCAAAGACGAACGACGTTCCCATCGCGCGGCTGATTGGATTTGAGGCGAAAGACATTGCTGACGGGCGGGCGACGGTCGTCTTGGCGGCCGGACCACAGCATGCAAATCCCATGGGAACGCTGCATGGCGGAATTCTTTGCGATATTGCTGATGCCGCGATGGGCATAGCATTTGCGAGTACTCTCGCCCCGGATGAATCCTTTACTACCGTGGAATTGAAAATCAATTTCTTTCGCCCAGTGTGGCAGGCGCAACTCAAAGCGGAAGGAGCGGTCGTGCGGCGGGGCCATACGATCGGCTACGTCGAGTGCACCATTACCGACGAGGAAAACCGATTGGTCGCGAAAGCGGCTTCCACGTGTATGGCGCTTCGCGGCCAGAAGGTATCAGGACGGTAATCCCACTCAGCTTTAGCAGCACGCATTCGGCATCCAGCTTGCCAGCTAACGAGCTTCCGACTGCCCCTCGAGAATTTTGCGCTGCCCGATGTTGCTTATCCATTGCTGTGCGAGGTTCGAGCTGCGCGCCTTCCCTTCGTGATATAAATGCTCTATTTGTGTGATGCTGCGGGCATCGCCTGGTAGGTGGCCAGTTTATGGCAAACGTCAAGACGTTACCCAACCTACAAGCGCTCTCAAGATCCCCATCCCCCGCGCAAACGCTGCCCAGCGAGGCGGTGCTGGATGCGCTGAAGATGATGCTCATCGGCGCATCTCTGAACGAAGTTCTGACGAGTATCACCGGTCTAATCGAAGCCCACAGTGAGGGAATGTTGTGCTCGATTTTCCTATTAGACGAAGACGGGTTGCACCTGCGATATGGTGTCGCCCCAAACCTGCCGCAAGTGTACCAAGCAGCGACCGATGGAACGTGCATCGGTCCTAACGTCGGATCGTGCGGCGCAGCCGCTTACCTTCGGCAGCCAGTCTTTGTGTCCGACATCCTTTCTCATCCGAATTGGACCAACTTCAGAAGCGTTGTTCTGCCGAGTGGGCTGCGGGCCGCTTGGTCAACCCCCATCATGTCGCACGATGGCAAAGTGCTAGGTACGTTTTGTATGTACTATCGCGAAGTTCGGCATCCGGAGACGCACGACATTCAGTTAATCGATTACGCTAGTCGGATTGCCGGAATCGCGATCGAGCGCGATCGATCGCGGTCGGCCCTGACGCTGGCATTCGAAAACGTCCAGAAATCCGAAGCTCAACTCAGACAAATTGTGGATGCTATACGTCAGGGGATTGTCATCTTAGACCCGGAAGGAACCATTCTTTACGCCAATCAATGGTTGCTTGATTACACGGGCCTGCGCCTCGAAGAGGCGATCGCGCCAAACCTTCGCACCAGAATCTTTCATCCTGAGGATGTGGCACGCGTGCAGGACGAGCGCCGTGACGCGTTATCGCGCGGTTTGCCATTTGAGAATGAACAGCGGGCGTTGGGTAAAGATGGCAAATATCGCTGGTTTCTCATCCTCTACAACCCCCTGCGCGACGAACATGGAAGCGTTATTCGCTGGTATGTGACGGGGACGGACATTGAGGATCGCAAGCAGGCCGAACAGAGGGTGCGCAATGAAAACCTGGCATTGCGCGAAGAGAGTGATCGTTCTTCGATGTACGAAGCAATCGTGGGATCGTCAGGAGCGCTACGTAGGGTGATTTTGCAAATCGACAAGGTGGCCCCAACGGATTCCACGGTGCTGATTTCGGGTGAGACCGGAACTGGAAAAGAACTGATTGCCAGTGCCATCCACAAGCGGTCGAAGCGCTCAGCCAAGGCGTTCATCCGCGTCAATTGTGCGGCAATTCCACCTTCATTGATTGCTTCCGAACTCTTTGGCCACGAGAAAGGCGCCTTTACGGGGGCGCTTCAGCGACGCGTTGGCCGCTTCGAATCCGCCGATGGTGGAACGATCTTCCTCGACGAGATCGGCGAATTCTCACCCGAGGTGCAGATTGCTCTACTGCGGGTACTGCAAGAACGAGAATTCGAGCGCGTCGGGAGCAGCCAACCAATTTCAGTTGACGTGCGAGTGCTCGCCGCCACAAACCGGCACCTTGAAGCCGCTGTGAGCGCGGGCACATTCCGCGAGGATCTTTTCTATCGGCTCAACGTTTTCCCCATCCGTGTACCATCACTGCGCGAGAGGAAGGATGACATTCCTCTGCTCGTGGAGTATTTGGTCGAACGATATGCGAAGAGAGCCGGGAAACGGATCAGCCATATAAAGAAGAAGACGCTGGATCTGCTTCAAGCCTACGATTGGCCAGGGAACGTCCGCGAACTACAAAACGTCGTCGAGCGTGCCGTGATTCTGTGCGACGAAGAAACGTTGTCGGTAGACGAGACATGGCTGCCGCGCAAATCGAACCAACTGTCCGGGCACCCGGTTCCTCGCGCCGGTGCCCTCGCTGAGGACAAAAGAGAGTTTGTGGACCGGGAAAGAAAAGCAATCGAGGCTGCATTGGAAGAATGCCAGGGTCGGGTTTCAGGGCCCCGTGGCGCGGCCGCAAAGCTCGGAATTCCGCACCAAACGCTCGAGTCAAAGATCGCCAGCCTCGGCATAGACAAGCGGCAATTCAAAGTCGCCCCGTTGAGGCGAGAGTCAGCGTAAGAGAACGACCCTGCATCGGTTTCTTCGCGTTCAATACGCACGACCTCTGTCCCTCCTCCCGTGTATCGCATAAGCACACAACTTCCCTATGCCGACTTTTTCCGGTCAGACAGGAACGCAATAACCTTTCCACGTTGCTCCTGAGTCGCCCCATTCGGTTTCGTTCTTGCTGCTTCTACACAAGCGCATGGCAGTGAGCGTTCCTCCTTTGTTTTCCCGAACAGTCAGGAATTTCTGAGGGCTCGGCAATTTCGTGCGCGGTAACGCCACGCCGATTCAATGAATTGCGTTGGCACAACAGTTGCATTAACCCACGACGAGTGACGCTGAAGATCGAAAGGAATTCGCGCGGCGGCAGGACCACGATTCGTCTGATAGGACACTTTCAATCGGAGCACATCGGGGAATTGAAAAAGCAGCTCCAGGATAACGGGCCCCAGTTGGTTTTGGACTTGAAGGAAGTAACGGTCGTCGATGTGGAGGTGGTTCGGTTCTTAGGAGCGTGCAAGGCCGACGGGGTGAAGATCGTGCACTGCTCGCCATACATACGAAAGTGGATGGCTCAGGAACGAAAACCCTAAGAGTGATCGTGCCGCCGACAAGCGAGATGTTTCGGTGATGCCGAAGGAAGTGCCAAATGCCAGCAACTCAATCAAGGGAAGATTTTCTCGGTTTGTACAAGGGCGAGATTCACAGATCGTCGACGGGCAGGACTAGGGCAGGAAAGTCCGCTGGGCCACAGTGATCGACCTCGGCATAACGCTCGGCCTCGCAAGACCAGGATGGTGCCTTCGTGGCCGGGGCAGTCAAGACCCGCCGAGCTCCACGTCGCAATACCCGAATGTCTTCTGCTCGGAACATTGCGAGCAGGAGTTCATTCGCACAGCGCTCGCTTCGCTCACGTTGGAAGACTGCATCCGCATGCACGAGCGGCTGGAAACTCTCCTCATGCCAGCTCAGGAACCTGCTGCCGCACAACAAGAAAGAATGGAGTAGCTACCAAGCACGCGATGGCGCAAACCGCTTAAGCGTCACCCAGATCATCACCGCCTGTCCGCTCTTCTGGTAGCGCTGGCCAGCTTTGTCGCCGTTCCGAACGCAACTCTGGCTGCCGGACCGCAGCATCATGATCAGGTACCGGGCTTTTACCGACTAAAAGTCGGCGATCTCGAAGTGACTGCCCTATTCGATGGGCCAGGCGTATTCAATGCGAACTGGCTAAACGGACAAAAGACGAAGGATGGCGTCCTAAAGGCACTGCAAGACGACCCGCATCTGCTCGATGTCGCCGATGCAGGCTACCTCGTCAACACTGGCAAGCAGCTGATCCTAGTCGATGCGGGTTCCGGTACCTGGTTTGGTGGGGGAAGATTCGGGCACTTGTTAGCCAACCTCCGCAGCGCTGGGTACACGCCCGAAGAGGTCGACATCGTCTTGGTCACGCACCTCCACTCCGACCACATCGGCGGCCTTACGACTCAGGACGGAAAGATCGTCTTTCCAAATGCCGACATCTATGTGGCAAAGGCAGATAACGACTTTTGGCTATCGCAGGAAATTGCCGCTAAGGCGCCGAAGGAAGCACAAGAGTTCTTCCAGAGTGCACAAGGCATCGCACCGCCCTACATCAGGACCGGAAAGTGGCACACGTTTACCGACTCCGATCAAATCGTTGACGGCATGAAAATCGTACCTCTCCGTGGTCATACTCCGGGACATACCGGTTATGAATTTTCGTCCCAAGGAAAGACGATTCTATTTTGGGGCGACGTCATGCACGTACAGCGCCTTCAGCTGCCAGACCCCAAGGTCACAGTGGTATTTGACGTTGACCCGACTGCAGCCGCGGTCACGCGGGATCAATTGCTGCGTAAGCTCGCGAGCGAGGACGTCTTGATCGCGGGGCCACACATGATCTTTCCTGGGCTCGGTCGCCTGCACAGGGAGGGGAGTGCCTATCATTGGGCGCCAGTGGCATTTACCGATCAATGGGACGATAAATAGTAATGCTGCGGGGCAAGACGACAGGTCAGTTCTTACCGAAATGACTGAGCTCGGGAAAGGAGAACTTATGGGGCCCTCCAAAATAGAGAGAGGGACATTGAGGCCTAAGTTCGGAAGATATCTAGCCGTTTGTGCAATGGCTGCCAGCCTCTTGTTTCTAATTTCGTACCCACCTGCTTTTGCGGCTGGTCGGCGGGCTTTTTCAATCAAAGTCGTCACCTCTCTCGACGATCAGTTCTGGGTTAACTCCGTCATTATCGAGGGAACACACGAAGTGATGCTAGTCGATGCACAGTTGACAAAGACCAACGCGGAAAGAGTACTTCAGGAAGTCAAGGAAACTAAGAAGCCACTGTCGATTATCTACATTACTCATGAGCACGCCGATCATTTTCTTGGCCTCGAGGTTTTTAAGGACGCATACCCGGGCGTGAGGATCATTGCCAATTCCACGGTAGTAGACCGAGCCGACAAAGTCTATCAACAGAAAATCGATAAATGGAAACAGATTTTAGGTTCGGGGGAGACCTCTCGCGTTGTCGCCATCGAAAACTTCGATGGCAAGTCCATTGCATTTGATGGCTCACAAATCGAAGTACTTAAACACATCCAAGGTGACACAGACGAAAACACGATGCTTTGGATTCCTGGGCAGAAGATTCTCATTGCGGGCGATGTTTTATTCAATAACATGCACCTTTACACCGCCGAAACGGACAGTAAGGCTAGACAGAAATGGTTTACCTCATTACAGGAAATCAGAGAGTTAAAACCTTCGAGTGTCATCCCCGGACACAGCAAGGTTGGAGCTCCTCTTGACGCGAATACCGCCGTAGATTTTACGGAAAAGTATCTTCTGGTTTTTGAAGAAGAACTCAAAAAAGCCAAGGATCCCGATAGCCTTATCAACGCCATGAAGGAAAGATTTCCATCCGCCGACCTCCTCCTGGCACTCGAACGGGGCGCGAAAGCTAATCTTAATGCGGTGAAGCAGTAGTCACAACAAAACCAAAGTGAAATCGGAAAACCATCATGCGTGCAATGAGAGCAGAAGCATTCAGCGGCTACAAAGATTTGAAGCTAGTGGACATTCCAAAGCCGTCAGTCTCGAATGGACGTGCAGTCATAAGAATCACGGCGGCCGGGGTCACGCCACTGGAGCACACCATTCTGTCGGGTGGATACCCACGAGCGAAAGCGCCGCTGGTGTTGGGAGGAGAAGGAGCAGGCGTGGTAGAGGAGGGGGGAGGAACAACGTTTTCTGCCGGCTCACGTGTGATGTTTACCGGTTCTTACGGCGTCTCGGAGAATGGAACCTACAGTGAGTGGCTTGCCGTCCGAAACGAGAACCTCTGCTTAATTCCAGAGAACATCGGGGACGTTTCGGCTGCCGGTGTTCCTGTCGCATATCTCACGGCCCAAATGGCGCTGGGTCTCGCCGGATTCGCAAAAGGCAAGACGGTGCTGTCGCCTGCGATTGGAGGGTCGGTCGGAAATGCAGTCACTCAGCTGGCTAGAGCGCAGGGGGCGAAGCATGCCATATCGACGACAACCAATCACGCGAAGGCGCAACAAGCACGTTATCTGGGCTTCGACGATGTGATCGACCTTTCCGAGGAGAAGCTGAGCGACGGCGTTCGGCGGATCACAAACGGTTATGGTGCCGACATCGTGATCGACGCAATCGGCGGAGAAATCCTGAGCGAGGCGCTGAGCACGCTCGCGAGCGGAGGAAGCCTGACAACATTGGGTTACTCAGCGGGCCGCAAGGCAACCATCGACGTCACAGATCTGATCTGGAAGCGTGCGAGTATGAAGAGCTTCTCCCTGTTCGCACAACCGGCAGAAGCATGGGGCACCGCATGGAGCGTCATTTGTCCGTTACTTCACTCCGGCGCGGTCAAGCCGATCGTGGCAAAGACCTTCCCGCTCGCTGAGGCTGCAGATGCGCTGCGTTACCTCGTTGAAGGCCGCCCCTTCGGAAGGGTCGTCCTCACAATCTGACAGCTTTTGATTAAGAGAAGGAAATACGTGAACAAAAAGCCAATGAAGAAGTACAAGATCGCTGTTCTGGACGATTACCAGAATACGGCGCTTCAATGCGCCGATTGGTCGGTGCTCCGTGATCGAGCGGACCTCGCCGTATTTCAAAACCACCTCGCCGATCCAGACGCCGTGATTGAGCGGTTGCTACCTTTTGATGTGGTTTGTGTCATGCGCGAGCGAACCCCGCTGCCCCGCAACGTCATTGAGCGCCTTCCCAATCTCAAACTCATTGCTTCGACTGGAGCTGTAAACGCGTCGATTGATGTTGCCGCCGCGGGCGACCATGGGATCGCGGTGGTTCACACGGGGTATAGATCGGACCCGACGATTGAATTCACTTGGGCGCTGATCTTGGCCTCCGCGCGCCATATCGTGACTGAGAGCAACTCCGTCCGATCCGGCGGCTGGCAACAAACAGTGGGCACGGATCTCCGTGGAAAGACCTTGGGCGTTCTGGGACTTGGGAACGTTGGATCACAGGTCGCGCGGATCGGGACCGCTTTTGGAATGAAGCTGATTGCCTGGAGCCAGAACATGACGCCCGAGTCCGCCAAAGCCGCGGGCGCAATCTTGGTTTCCAAGGACCAGTTGTTCGAGCGGGCCGATATCCTGACGATCCATTTGGTGTTGAGCAGCCGTACACGCGGCCTGGTAGGGGCCGCGGAGTTGGAGAGAATGAAGCCAACGGCCTGGTTGATCAATGCGTCGCGCGGCCCGATCGTCGAAGAGCAAGCTTTGGTCAGCGTGTTGAAGAACAAGCAAATCGCCGGTGCGGCGATCGATGTATTCGACGTTGAGCCGCTGCCGCCGAATCACCCGTTTCGAACGCTGGACAACGTACTGGCGACGCCGCATCTCGCATACGGAACGCAGGGTCTTTACAAAACATTCTTCGAGGATACCGTCTCGAATATTCGGAAGTGGCTCGACACCCATTAGGCCGTGTCATGAAGCTCCAAGTCGTCAGCGATAGAGTCGTAACAAGAATGGAAACTTATGCGACCGAACGGTCTCATCAGCATCCAACCACTGACAGGACAATAAAGCGAGGAACATAGCCTCATCGCCGGCTGCCCAAGTAGGTCAACGGAGAAAAACAATGTCCAACAAGCTTAAAGATAAGATCGCTCTCATCACAGGCGGCACCGAAGGGATTGGGTTGGCTACGGCAAAACTTTTCGTCAAAGAGGGTGCCTTCGTCTTTATCACGGGCCGTCGCCAGAAGGAACTCGACGAGGCCGTGAGGGCAATCGGCACCAACGTCTCTGGAGTTCAGGGAGACGTCGCCCAATTGGCTGACCTTGATCGCCTTTACGAGACCATCTCTAAGGTAAAGGGGCGAATCGATATTGTTTTCGCAAACGCCGGCGTTGGCGAATTTGTTCCCTTTGGCTCTATCACCGAAGAGCACTTCGACAAGTTATTCAACATCAATGTGCGGGGAACATTGTTTACGGTGCAAAAGGCCTTACCGCTCCTCAAGGATGGTGGCTCCATCATTCTCAACGGCTCCGTCGCTGGTGTTAAGGGTACTGCCGCCTTCGGCGTCTACGCCGCGAGTAAAGCTGCAATCCGCTCTTTGGTGCGAACCTGGACTACAGATCTGAAGGACCGTCGTATCCGCTCAAACGTTGTTAGTCCGGGTCCGATCAATACGCCACTGGCGAGTCGGCAATCTCCGGAGGTGATTGCGCGGATTCTCTCCACCATCCCGATGGGACGGATGGGGGAACCCGACGAAGTTGCGAAGGCGGCGCTGTTTCTGGCCTCGGATGACTCCAGTTTCGTCACGGGGATTGAACTGTTCGTTGACGGCGGAAGAGCCCAGATCTGATCGATCAGCGTGATCATGTGCCGACTGAGCGCTGAGTCACGAAAGTGCTGGGAATGAAGGGGAACGAACGCGATCACTTATCAATTAGGGGAATTGAATGAGCCGAACTAAACAGGAAAAGAACAAGGCACTCGTCCTTGAGGCTTTTGACACTCTCTTCAACAAACGGGACTACGTAGCGGCCGAACGCTATTGGTCTCCTGACTACGTTCAACATAGCGCTCATATCGCGCCCGGTCGTGGGGGTCTTTTCAATCTCATCAAGAGCCTCCCACCGACGCTCAAGTATGAGCCGGGAACGATCGTCGCTGATGGAGACTTCGTAATCGTGCACGGACGATTTTCAGATTTCGGCCTGCCCGTGAACTGGATTGCTGCGGACATTCTCCGCATCAAGGACAGCATTCTTGTCGAGCACTGGGATGTGATCCAGGATGAAGCGTCCCGTGAACAATCAAAGAGCGGCCTCCCGATGTTCGGCAATGTTTTCACGAAGTGAACGTTGCGGAAGTGGTGACGCGATATATCAAACGCTTCAAAACAAGAACGACTTTTAGGCCTTAGCAATCGATGAAACGGAGGATATCAAATGAAGAATAACGCAATGGTAATGGGCGTCAAAACCCGAATGATCTACAGTGTGCTGGCGATCATGACAATCATGTTAGGTATAGGAGAAAACACTATGGCACAAACAAAATCAACGACAGTTGTGAAGAACATCGTTCTCGTCCACGGCGGCTTCGTGGATGGGTCTGGGTGGCAGCGCGTCTACAACACCCTGAAGAAGGACGGCTACACGGTCACCATCGTCCAGAATCCGACCATCTCTCTGGCAGACGACGTGGCGTTTACAAAGCGTGCGATCGCCGCTCAGAACGGCCCCGTGATACTCGTCGGTCACTCGTATGGCGGCGCTGTCATCACCGAGGCCGGCAACGACCCGAAGGTGGCGGGGTTGGTTTATATCGCTGCCTTTGCGCTCGACAAAGGCGAATCTGTATCCTCGCTGATCAAAGATCCGCCTCCTGGCGCGCCTGTACCGCCGATCCTTCCGCCGGTGGATGGCTTTCTGCTGCTCGACAAGGCGAAATTCCCTGCGTCTTTCGCCGGCGATGTGAGCCCGGAAGAGGCCGAATTCATGGCCGACTCGCAAGTGCCGTGGGGTGTGAACGCGCTGGGAGGCACCATCAGCGAAGCAGCATGGAAGGCGAAACCCAGCTGGTACCTGCTAACGACCGAGGATAGGATGCTTCCGCCCGATGCGCAGCGGCTGATGTCGAAGCGCGCCGGTGCAACGGTCGTCGAAGTCAGAAGCAGCCACGCCGTGTATGTGTCGCAACCAAAAGCGGTGGCTCATCTCATCGAAAAGGCGGCAACCGGTGCCTTGGAAGCAGCGAATGACAGAGAAACAACGACTGCCGCCGCAAGATAAGCTTAAGCGGCGTCCGTAATGGATTCGATGGAGCAAAGATTTCGTACATCGCATGATTTATGCCTGCGGAATTCTTTGCCTCGTCGATTCCAGCCTGACACGCCAAAAAAGAATTGGACGCCGTGCCGGAGTTGAGTTGCGGTGAGCTGAGCGAGGCAGGGCACAGATCGCCTGAGTCCAACTTGAAGAGAGAGGCGGCCCGGCAGACGCAACTTCACGTCAAATGCAACGGCGAATGCCACCCTTGAGCTTGTTGAGGCGGCATTGATCGCGGATTTTTGCGGCTTTGGCAAACCTATTTATGCATACCTGGTCTGCAGGGCTTCGAGATCAAGGGCACGGCCATAAACCGCAGGCATAAGAAAGATGAGACCGATCGGTCTCACAGTGCATCGAACATGGACGAGATCGAAACGAGGGACGGTAAGAAATCGTCGTTGAGGTTTCGGAGACCGTCGGAACGAACTGGAGGCATGCGCGGCTGCGTCGAATCTTCCGCTGAACGCCGTAGCCAAGCAGAGATACGTCCATGTGGATAGTCCGGTTAGCTCTTAATCGCCCGTATACGTTCGTTGTTCTTGCGATCCTCATTCTCTTACTGAGTCCTGCCGTCATTCTTCGGACTCCCACTGACATCTTTCCGAATATCGATATCCCGGTCATTTCCGTCGCATGGACGTACACGGGACTAAATCCTGAGGATATGGAAACCCGGCTGACCACTCCTTTCGAGAAGGGCCTCACGACACTGGTAGACAACATCGAGCATATCGAATCGACGACGTACAACGGCACTGCGGTCGTAAAAGTCTATCTTCAACCCGGCGCCAGTGTGGACCGCGCCAACTCGCAGGTGGTAGCACTTTCCGGCTTCATTCTGCGGCTTCTTCCTCCGGCCACGCAGCCACCCGAGATCATCAACTTCAGCGCTTCTAGTGTCCCGGTCCTTCAGCTAGGTGTCTCCGGGCCAGGAATGTCGGAACAGCAGCTTAACGATCTCGCGCTCAACTTCTTGCGCACTCAGCTCATTACGGTGCCAGGCGCCGTCATTCCTTTACCGTACGGGGGCAAGCCGCGGCAGGTCATGATCAATATGGATCAAAACCTGATGCAGGCCAAGAACGTCTCGCCCAGCGAGGTTTTGAATTCGGTCAATGCCCAAAATCTTATCTTGCCGTCCGGCACGGCAAAGATTGCCGAAAGCGAATTGGACGTTCGCGTGAACGTCACACCTCGTACGGTCACTGAGTTTGGTGACCTTCCCATCAAGCAGGTCGGAGCGAAGACGATCTACCTGAGGGACGTAGCTCGGGTAAGCGACGGGTTTGGCCTTCAAACCAACGTGGTGCGACAAGATGGCCATCGTGGTGTGCTGGTCAGCGTTCTCAAGGCGGGAACTGCATCGACTCTTGACGTCGTGGCGGGAATTCGAAACGTTGTACCCCGTGCTGCGCTCTCCTTGCCGCCTCAGTTGAAAATTACTCCCCTCGCGGACCAATCCCTGTTTGTGCGGAGCGCAATCAGCGGCGTGGTTCGCGAAGCAGTAATTGCCGCTGCCCTCACTGGAGTCATGATTCTTCTCTTCATTGGCAACTGGCGAAGTTCGCTCATCATCGCCATCTCTATCCCGTTGTCGATCCTGAGTTCGATTCTGGGGCTCAGTTTTCTACACGAGACCATCAACATCATGACCCTGGGCGGGTTGGCGTTAGCAGTTGGGATTCTGGTCGACGACGCCACGGTTACGATCGAAAACATCAACCGCATACTCGAAGAAGGTCACGAGACCGAAATTCGGAAGGCCATTCTGGATGGCGCCCAGCAGATCGCTGTACCTGCACTCGTCTCGACACTTTGCATCTGCATCGTCTTTATGCCGTTGTTTCTGCTTGGCGGAGTAGCGCGCTATCTCTTCGTTCCGCTAGCGGAGGCGGTGGTCTTTGCGATGCTCGCTTCCTACATTCTTTCTAGAACGCTAGTGCCAACACTGGTGATGTACATGATCAAACTCAACGAGGATCGCGGGGAGTCGCGGAATCCGTTCGTGCGCTTTCAGAAGAGATTCGAAAAAGGCTTTGAACGGCTTCGCAACTCTTATCGAGGTGTCCTGACGCAATCAGTCGAAGCCCGACGTGTCTTCATTCCAGCGTTTCTCGGGATTTGCCTGTGTGCTTTTCTTTTGGCGCCTTGGCTGGGCCAGGACTTTTTCCCCCAATCTGATGCCGGCCAATTCATCCTCCACATTCGCGCGAAGACAGGCACCCGCATTGAGGAGACCGCCCGTCTATCGGATCTGGTCGAAGACGCGATCCGCGGGAAGATTCCGCCGGCAGAGCTGGACAACATTCTCGATAACATCGGACTGCCGTACAGCCCATTGAACACAATGCATTCGACGTCGGGTGTTATTGGCGCGAACGATGTCGATGTGCTCGTCTCGCTCCGCAAGAATCACAG
>Ga0137387_10001237_pt1 | contig 12420 bp, 14 predicted proteins | sample SagtaG_3_FD_104909 | JGI IMG/M metagenome (GOLD analysis project Ga0137387, IMG submission 104909) | Vadose zone soil microbial communities from Angelo Coast Range Reserve, California, USA - Sage2_R_115_16 metaG | ecosystem: Environmental > Terrestrial > Soil > Vadose zone > Saprolite | place...
GCACAGCGGAAACGTCGCATACGCATTTTGCGACAGCAGATTACACATTGCGCACAGATGAGCGCGGCGAGCCGATCTGGATTGTCACTTTGCTAAATTGATCGTCGCATCCGGCCGGTACGATATACATCGGCGCGACGCGCGGCACAGTGAAGAGAACCGAGGGAATTTTTGCCGGCGCGACCATGGAGGACGTAGCGACCGATTACGATGAGGGAGAAGGAAGCGGCGTCATCAGCAACGTCAAAAGACGGATCAAGCATGCTTTTCACAGAACGCAGGAGGAAGCGCAAGCAATGTTTGAGAAAGTGAAACGCTCCTTTTCCGATTTCATTAACCGGGAGTAGCGACGCTAAATGAATGGCGCACGCAATTCATGGCCCTCTCTGCCTTTCGCAGAGTGGAAGGACACTGCCATCACTCTGCACATGTGGACACAGATTGCGGGCAAGATTCGACTGACGTTCAGCCCATGGACCAACCACTCCTGGCACGTCACGCTGTACGTGACAGCTCGCGGCCTAACGACTTCGCCGATTCCGCACGGTCTTGCCACCTTTGAGATACGATTTGATTTCATCGATCACCAATTGCGCATCCTCAAAAGCGACGGCGCCCGGCGCATGATCGAGCTGAAAGCGCAATCCGTCGCGAAGTTTTACGAGGCGGTGATGAAGGCACTGAGAGATCTCGAGCTGCCCGTCACCATCAACACCATGCCCAACGAGATTGAGAATCCGATCCCGTTTAATAAAGATGAAGAGCACCGCTCGTATGACCGCGAGTACGCAAATCGGTTCTGGCGCGTTCTCGTGCAGAGCGATCGTGTGTTTAAGGAATTCCGATCGCGCTTCTGCGGCAAATGCAGTCCGGTGCACTTTTTCTGGGGTAGCTTTGATCTGGCGGTCACGCGTTTTTCCGGCCGACCAGCGCCGCCCCATCCTGGCGGCGTCCCACATCTGCCGGATGAGATTACGCGCGAGGCTTACTCGCAAGAAGTGAGCAGCCTCGGTTTCTGGCCTGGCAACGCCGCAATGCCGACACCGATTTTCTACTCGTACGCATATCCGGAACCGCCCGGGTTCTCAGAAGCGAAAGTTCAGCCAGACGCGGCTTTTTATGAGCCCAAGCTGCGCGAGTTCATCTTGCCCTACGACGCGGTGCGCGATGCTGACAAGCCGGATCAAGTCCTCTTGGATTTCGCGCAAAACGTTTACGACGCCGCTTCGCAGCTCGGTAAATGGGACTGCGCCGCGCTGGAGGAGAAGAAACCAGCCTTGCATTCGGCTCAGCACCATTCGTAATTTAGGCGCGATGAACCCAGGTTGCGCAGCCGAACAACATGCCTGGCGTGAACTGAAAGACGGGTGGCGCCCGTTGTACGGTGATGTGGACAAAATCGGAGTCGCGATCGAGTGGCATGACTTTCGCACCGACTATTCCTTTAACTGGGGACGGACTTTCCACCGGCGCAGCTTGGAGTTCTGTTTAAATCTCAGCGGGCACGGCGCTGTGGGTAGGGAGGGCCGATCGCGGAGCGATTACTTCCCGGGCAACTCCGGCTATTACGCCGTCGCGGACGAACCGTTACCGGCATCACGTCACGCTGGCGATCATCATCAATTCGTGACGCTGGAATTTTCGCGGCAACATTTGCAAAAACAACTCGTGCAGAATGAATCGGACCTGGAGCCGGAGATTCGCCGGATCATCTTCGGCGATAAAAATAAGACGGTCGTCGCGGCGACGCGGCCGATGACGATCCAGCAACGCGGCGTGGTAGCGAGTTTAGCGGAACCTCCGGTCGCGGAAGCAGCGCAAGGTCTTTGGTATCAAAGCAAGGCGCTGGAGCTCATGGCGCATTTTTTCTTCGCGCCAAAAGACCCCGAATTTTTCTGCATGCGTCAAAAACGTCTGGCTCACGAGCGGGTTGAACGGGTCAAGGAAGTGCTGGCGCGGGATCTGGCAAATCCTCCCACGCTGGAAATGATCGGCCAGGAGGTCGGCTGCAGTCCGTTTTATCTAAGCAGGATTTTTTCTCGCGAAGTTGGTCTGACTATTCCGCAATATTTGCGCAACCTGCGGATGGAACGCGCGGCGGAGCTATTGCGCACGGGACGTTACAACGTCACCGAAGCGGCCACAGAAGTCGGATATTCGAGCCTGAGTCATTTCAGCAAAGCATTTTGCGAAACCATCGGCTGTTGCCCCGTTCTGTATCCAGCGGCGAAGAATGTCATTCTTGATCGTTAAACCGTTGAAGCTTTGAAGCGGACACAGGCTCGCCCATATTTTGCCGCTTTAACGCTTTAACCCTTCAACGCTTCAACGAACCGATGAAAATCCGCCGGGCACTCATTTCCGTTTCCGACAAAACCGGCGTGGCTGCGTTTGCGCGCGTCCTCGAGCGCCAAGGCGTTGATATCATTTCGACCGGCGGGACGGCGGACCTGTTGAGGAAGGAAAAAATTCCGGTGCGCGAGATCTCGAGCTTTACCGCATTTCCAGAAGTGCTCGATGGGCGAGTTAAGACTTTGCATCCGCGCGTGCATGGTGGTCTTCTTTACAGACGCGGCGACGCGAAGCACGAAGCCGAAGCACGTCAGTGCGGTTTTGACCCGATCGATCTGGTGGTGGTGAATCTTTATCCTTTCGAGGCCACCGTTGCTAAGCCGAACGTCAAGCCGGCTGAAGCAATTGAAAATATCGATATCGGGGGACCGTCGATGATTCGCAGTGCAGCGAAAAACTACGAATCAGTCACCGTGGTGGTCGATCCCGCAGACTACGACGCGGTGCTCGAAAACATTCGCGACAACAAGGGAGAAACGACGCTGAAATTGCGTGAGCGTCTCGCTATCAAAGCCTTTGTCAGGACTGCCGACTACGATCGGGCGATCAGCAGCTTCCTAAACAAGGAGCAGGCGACCGACGCGTCATTTTCACTTTCGCTTCCATTGGCGATGCGATTGCGGTACGGAGAAAATCCGCATCAAATCGCAGCGCTGTATGGCGATTTCGACAAATATTTCGAAAAACTCCATGGCAAGGAACTTTCCTTCAATAACATTCTCGACATCAGCGCAGCGACGAATCTGATCGCTGAGTTCGAAGAGCCGACTGTTGCGATCCTAAAACATACCAATCCATGCGGAGTTGGTTCGGACGCTGATCTTCGCAAGGCTTGGAACAAGGCGTTTGCAACCGACAAACAAGCGCCCTTTGGCGGAATAATCGTATGCAACCGTGCGCTGACCGAGCCGCTGGCGAAAGTGATCAGCGAAATTTTCAGTGAAGTAATCATCGCACCGGATTTTGAGATCGAGGCGCGCGCCATCCTGCAGAAGAAAAAAAACCTCCGGCTGATTCGATTGTTGACGCCAGCGAAAGAAGCAAGACCCACGACTGATCTGCGCTCGGTCTGCGGCGGTGTGTTGGTTCAGGACGCAGATGTCGATGGGGAGATGAAACCGAAGGCCGTGACCAAGAAGAAGCCGACGAAGATGGAACTGAACGCGATGTTGTTCGGTTGGCGCGTCGTGAAACATGTGAAATCAAACGCGATCGTTTACGCCAAGTCCGACCGGACACTTGGAATTGGCGCAGGCCAGATGTCGCGTATCGATGCGTCGCGCATTGCGATTTGGAAAGCGAACGAGGCTGGACTTTCGCTCAAAGGCAGCGCAATCGCCAGCGACGCTTTTTTCCCATTCCCGGATGGTTTGATCGCAGCGGCTGAAGCTGGCGCAACGTGTGCCATTCAGCCAGGTGGCTCAATTCGTGACAAAGAAGTGATCGCGGCGGCTAACGAGCGCAAGATGGCGATGATATTCACGGGCGCCCGTCACTTTCGCCACTAGCGTCTATTCCGCTTGTCATTCTGAGCGGAGCGAAGAATCTCAGATCATTTCTTTCGACGCGTTACTAACCAATAATCAGAGATGTTTCGCTTCGCTCAACATGACAGGATTCGATCACTTGAACCGCCGCGTGTTCTGAACATCGAAGATTTGCGGCGCGCGGCGCAGCGCCGGCTTCCTCGTGTGGTATTTGATTACATCGACGGCGGCGCAGAGGACGAATGGACGTTGCGTGAGAATTCTCTCGCATTTGAGGCTGTCACATTCCGTCCGCGTTGTGCGGTAGCAACACCAGCGTGTGATCTGCGCACGACAGTGCTCGGCACTTCACTCCCCATGCCGCTTATCCTCGCGCCAGTTGGAAGCTGTCGGCTCATGTATCCACGCGGCGAAGAAGCGGCCGCGCGCGCTGCTGGCGCGGCGGGTATCATCTATACGCTATCGACACTTTCGGGTTGCCGTCTGGAGGACGTGGCAGCCGCATCGAAAGCGCCAGTTTGGTATCAACTCTACTTGGTCGGAGGATGTGATTGCGCCCTGGCAGCTATCGAGCGCGCGCGTAAAGCAGGGTTTTCGGCTCTCGTTGTCACAATCGACACCGCTGTGGCCGGTATGCGGGAACGCGACATTCGCAACGGCGCCAAGGAACTCCTTAGCGGTAAACTCGGAGCGATGCTGCCGTTTGTGAATCAACTTCTGACAAAGCCTCGCTGGCTGGCAGCGTTTCTCGCGGACGGCGGATTGATGAAGTTCGAGAATGTGGTCATCCCGGGGAAGGGACCGATGCTGTACGCGGATGTCACTGCGGCGCTCGAGCAATCGGTGGTGACTTGGGATGATCTCACTTGGATTCGCCAAGCGTGGAATGGACCCGTCGTGATAAAAGGCATCCATACCGGAGACGACGCGCGCCGTGCAGTGGATGCGGGAGCGAACGCGTTGGTCGTTTCCAATCACGGCGGCCGGCAACTCGACGACGTCGCACCGACCTTGCGCGTTTTGCCTGAAGTTGTAGCAAGCGTAGGCGATCGCATCGAGGTCTTGCTGGATGGCGGGATTCGTCGTGGCAGCGATATTGTCAAAGCGCTGTGCCTGGGGGCTCGAGCCGTAATGGCCGGACGCGCGTACGCCTACGGGGTGGGAGCGGCGGGCACTGCGGGTGTTGCGCGCGCAATCGATATTTTGCGTACCGATCTCATTCGCACTCTCAAGCTGCTCGGCTGCGCATCAGTTGAAAAACTGGGTCAGTCTTTTGTAGATATCCCGCAGGAGTGGCTCAGAAAGTGACTACGCGATGCCCCTCAGCCTGGACAGTCGCCAAAACCAAATACAAAGAATGGCGGCAACGATCAGCGCGATCCAGCTTAAGCCCATTGGAATGGTATGAGTTCCGACTGTGACTTGCGCATGACTGATCAATCGCGCCAGATGGCCAACGGCAAAAATACCGAAAAAGATGCTGGCAACGCGTAATCCAGTTGTTGGTGAATTCATGCAGCGATTGTTGTGACTCGGTCCCGATTTGCCAGCAAAAAAGTCGAGATCACTCGACGTCATGCTCTCCGTAACGACACTGCTTGAACGACGATGCCAACGACTGCGAGGCCGAGAAACACAATGGTCGATCCCGTTGCAGGAAGAACAACTGCGCTTTGAATCAAGTGCGCGCCGATGAGGGACGAAACAACAATGAGAGCCCAATCGAATAAAACGAGCAGGAGGATCGCGCCCACAATTCCGCCCACCAGAAAAACAATCGTAGAGTGCTGTCCGTATTGAATCAAAAAGGCCGAGGCAATCGCGCCGGCAAGTTTGCCGCCCGCGAGAAAACCGAGCACTGCGATCGCAACTTTCTGAAGAAAAAGCGCGAGCAACGCTCCGATTATGCCAAGAACGACGGCAACGGTTAACGCCAACAGAGGAGAGGGCTCATGAACCAGATGTGGCGCAATCTCTACGCCTGCCGCGAATCCGACCGCGGCGACGCACAGCCAGAACAGTTTTCGTCCGAAAAACAAAATCACTATGCCGATCAGTGCCCCGACAATCGCGACGGAGAAATGCATTGGCGGAAAAGGATCTTGAATGGCCATGGTTGTAGAGGCGTTTGTGCCAAACACCTGTTTATTTGATTTCGGTGCTTGACACAAGCACCGCTACATCGGCTCCGAGTCTGCGTTGAGAATCATTATCGGGCTGGTGGGATTTGAACCCACGGCCTCCTGGTCCCGAACCAGGCGCTCTACCAAGCTGAGCCACAGCCCGAAATGGATTGGCTAACCGGATGCCCAGGCCGACGCGCCCCTTATTTCGCGTATTTTAGCACAGATAGCAAGGAACTCGGTTCGATGGGCTACTGGCAACGCAAATAATTTGTCCCGGAAGCGCCGCTGAAGAGTCCGCCGATCGCACTTTGCTCGAAAGTAATTTGTGCTATTACGGACGAAATTCGTTGACAAAGAGGGACTTCGCTTGGAAGATCAGCACTCATTTTTACCATGCTCGCCCCGCGATTTGTCCCGTCCGCCCTTACAAACGGCGCGCCGGTCATTCTTCAATTCCCAATCCCGCAGGTGCGGGACCCCATTCGTTCCTTGCGCCATATGACGACTCAACTTCTTAGTGAAGCAGCCCAGGTGATCCCGAATCAGCAACTTTTGATTAATGTTGTTTCCAAGCGAGTGCGTCAACTTGGCTTGGGACATCGGCCGTTGGTGGAGACGACGCCGCGGATGTCGTTGACCGACATTGCGCTCAAGGAAATTATTGCCGGCAAGCTGACTTACGAGTCGCTCGAAGGTTCTTCGGACGGAGCCTAGTCCAACGCACACGTTCGCCGGAAGATGGCCTCGCCGAGCGAGCTGAAGCGTGTGCAAATATGGCGAGCGAATCGATTATCAATCGCAAAGCGCTCCGCGATTATCGCATTCTCGAGCGCTACGAAGCGGGCATCGAACTGAAGGGGAGCGAGGTCAAATCGATCCGAGCAGGCAAGGCGAACATCAGCGATGCATTCGCGCGCATCGAAAATGGCGAGGCTTTTCTTTATAACGCCGATATCCAGCCATACGAAAAAGCCAGCCACGAAATTCCGGTCGCAAAGCGCGTCCGCAAATTGTTGTTGCATCGGCAGGAGATCGACAAGCTCTACGGCGAAACACAGGTAAAAGGCCGCGCTCTCGTTGTCCTCAAGCTCTATTGGAAAAATGGAAGGGTGAAAGCTGAGCTTGGCGTGGGGCACGGGAAGCTGGCGCATGACAAGCGGGCCGATTTGAAGAAGCGCGCCATCGATCGCGAGACGGCGCGCGAAGTTGCCCGCTTCCACCGCAAACAGGGTTAACTGTTTCAAGGTCGTTCCTTGTTCACGGCCGTTCGGTGGGAAGAGTTCGTATCTGATTATGAACCCCGCGCAATGACTCTTCGCGTTCTCTTGCTTTCAGGCGCCATTCTGCTGGCGCTTTGGCTAATCGCACGCTTTATTCGCACCGCACGCTACCCGCTGTACGACAAAGTTGTTCTCGTCACCGGTGGATCGCGTGGACTCGGACTCGTGTTGGCGCGGCATATTTGCGCGCGAGGCGGCAATGTTGCGATCATTGCGCGCGATCCTGACGAACTGGCACGTGCAAAGAGTGATCTTGTTCCGCGCGGCGGCAAAGTCCTCACGATCGAATGCGATCTGCTCGATGCTGGACAAATTCAATTAGCTGTCCGGCGAGTCATCGATCGCTTTGGCAAGATCGACGTCTTGATCAACAACGCCGGCATTATCGAAGTAGGCCCTTTCGAGCATATGACGCCGGAGGATTTTGAGCACGCCATGTACCTGCATTTTTGGGCGCCCTTCGAATTGATTTCACAAATCGTTCCCGAGATGCGCATCTGGGGCGGCGGACGCATCGTTAATATTTCTTCCATTGGCGGCAAGGTTGCGGTGCCGCATCTGGCGCCCTACAGCGCAAGCAAATTTGCGCTGACTGGTCTTTCTGACGCGCTTCGAGCTGAGCTTGCGCGCGACGATATCTACGTGACAACGGTCGCGCCGGGAATGATGCGCACCGGCTCGCACGTGAACGCAAAGTTCAAAGGCAGACATGACGACGAGTTTGCCTGGTTCGCTGCTGCCGCCGGAGCGCCGCTTCTCTCCATGAATGCCGATCGCGCTGCGCGAAAAATTCTCGCTGCCTGCCGTCGCGGTCAGCCGTCGCTGACGCTTACATTTGCGGCGCGACTTCAAGTCGTTGCTAACGCCTTGTTTCCGAATCTCACCGGTTACGCCATGCAGCTGGCAAACCGGTTCTTGCCTGAGTCGTCCGGTGCTCAAGGGAACCGATCGCGCGCCGGTTCCGAAGTGCGCCGTTTGATCCCCGATTGGGTAACGCGGGCGGCTGACAAAGCGATCGCGCGCAACAACGAAACCAAAGGCAAGTCGTTGTAGTCGCGATCGCTGATCGTGGCCGAATCTAATTGAGTGTCGCGCGCTTGCTCGCGAGTTGTCGGAGTTGGACGTTTGCTTCCTGATGACCAAGCGCCTCTTCATCGCGATCGACCTGCCGGAACTAACGCGCCAACTCCTTACACGTCTCGATCCGCACATTCGCGGGGCGCGCTGGATCGACCCGGCTCAAATGCACCTAACGCTCGCTTTCTTCGGCGATGTTAGCGACGAAATTGCTCTCGCGCTGCACGAAAGACTCAGCGCAATTAGGTTTGGCGCGTTTTTTCTGCCGATCACCGGTGCAGGAATGTTCTCCGCAAAAGGCGCTCCGAAAATTATCTGGATCGGTGTTGGCAAGGCGCACCCACATCTGTTCCAAATCCACAAGCGGGCCCATGAAGCTGCGCTCGCCGCTGGGTTGGAGCCGGAGCTTCGTCCATGGCATCCGCATATCACGATTGCGCGCTGCCGAGATGTCGCGCCGCAATCGCTGCGAAAATTTTTAAAGGCAAACGCGGATCTCGATGCCGGAATGGTTCGCGTAGAAGCGTTTCACCTTTATTCCAGCAAACTGACGCCTGCCGGGCCAATTCACACACGTGAGTTGACTGTCCAATGTAGCGGCGGTCTGTGACCGCCGAAACTGTAGGGCGTTTCTGGAATCCCGAATGCTTTCGGGACTGACACAGACGCCCTACAATCCTTTGCTGGAGAGCGGCGCAGCCACGTGTTCAAGTGACCGCCGCTCGGCTGGCACGCCAATCCACGCTTCGATCGCCGCGCCGAAATTCATCAATGCTGCAGCCACCAAATATCCCGAGAACAACGCCGTAATCGATCCCGTGCCGATGATCCATCCGAACAGCAACGGTGCGCCGACACCGCCGGCCAGCGTTCCGATTGCATAGAAAATTGCGATCGCCACCGCGCGGATTTCGAGCGGAAAAATTTCGCTCACCGTCAAATACGCCGAGCTCGCCGCCGCCGACGCGATGAAAAAAATAATCGTCCACGCAAAAGTCTGCGTTTGTGCTGTGAGCATGCCTGCGTGAAAGAGCCACCCGGTCAGTGCGAGTAAAATCCCTGCGAGCCCATAGGTAAGGGTAATCATTTGTTTGCGTCCGATTGTGTCGAACAGATGTCCGAGCAGTAATGGCCCGAGAACGTTTCCCAGCGCGAACGGCAGGAGATAGCCGCCCACATTTTGCTCGGGCACGCCGTAGAACCGCATCAAGACCAGCGCGTAAGTGAAAAAGATCGCGTTATAAAAAAAGGCCTGTGTGAACATGAGCACGAAACCAAGAAACGATCGCCGACGATGTTCGTGCACGATCGCGTCCCAAATTTCCTGCCACGGCGTATGCGTCCGCGTGCGAATGCGTGTGAGCATTTCGCTGTAGCCGGGATCGATGATCCCGGCCGTTTTTGCTCCGAGAACTTTCTGCTCTACTTCAGCCACAATCTCTTCTGCTTCATCATTCCGTCCATGAATCATCAGCCAGCGTGGACTCTCAGGAATCCAGCGACGAAAGAAAATCACGATCAGCCCGAGCGACGCGCCGATTCCAAATGCGCAGCGCCATCCCAGCCAGGTCGGCATATAGCGCGGATCAAGCAGCACAAGCGTGGCCGCTGCGCCCATGGCCGCGCCGACCCAATACGAGCCGTTGATGATCAAATCGACTCGGCCGCGCACGCGCGCCGGAATCAGTTCGTCAATGGCGGAGTTGATCGCTGCGTACTCGCCGCCAATGCCCGCGCCCGTGACGGCACGGAAAAATGCGTAGCTCCAGAAGTTCCAGGATAAAGCAGACAGCGCTGTTCCGACCAGATAAACGGCGACTGTGATAAAGAAGAATTTCTTGCGGCCAAACCGATCCGTCCCGTAACCGAAAAGCAGCGCGCCGAGCACTGCGCCGGCGAGATAGCAGGTGGCGCTCGCGCCGACCCGAGCCGGCGTTAATCCGAGCGTTTCGGGGCGCGTTAAAATTCCGCCCAACGCTCCAGCCAGCGTAACTTCGAGACCATCAAGAATCCAGGTGGCGCCCAGCGAGACAACGATCAACCAATGCCACCGGCTCCACGGCAGTCCATCTAACCGCGCCGGCACGTACGATTCGATCGTTTCGCCGTTTGCCATTGTGCCGGTCTTTCGCGCAAAAAAACGCGCGACGCAAAAATGCAATTTGAAGTTGCGTAGTAGCCATGGCGCTGTGCGCCGTTCGTACACAGGCAAAATGCCTATGTTCCGCTGGCAGCGATGACGCGTTCCAAATATTCCAGCGCTTTATCGTAACTTTTGCGCTGGAGATAATGCGCTAGCCGAGGATCGACCGGCCACGGAAGCTTTTCTTGCAGCTTGTCGATCTTTTCAGAGACTGCGCGCAATCGCGCGATGTGTTTTGCCTCGTTGCGCCGGCTTTGTTCATCTCGAATCGCCGCGAGGCGTTCTCGCAAAGCGTGCGCCAAATCGGCCAGAGCGTTTTCCATTGTGGCTGCTACTACTGCCTTTCAGCTCAGCCGTGACCGGGCTCGGACAGCAACTGTCGCTTCGCCTCAAGCCAATCCGACCCCGAGTCACCCGGGAGCGCAAATCTGCGGCGCCGCTCGGAAATGAAATACGCGCGCAAACGAATTTGTTCGTCCGATGGCTCTGCAGTTGCTCCTACTTCCGGAGGCATGGAAACGTCTACTCCTTGAGCAGTCGGAACCTTTTTAGCGCCGGGTCCTGCTTTCTTTCGTACCCCGGTTGCTCGACGCGGGCGTAGTGCGGCAGTTTCCGTTGGCGCCTGATTTTTGGCTTGGACAATTTTCGGTTTTTTCGGCACAGATTGATTGGTGTTGATCGTTTTAATTCGTTTAACGCGCTTCGATGGGTTGGCAAGTGCTTTCTCGCCTTTCTTAGGAGAGGAGCAGATTAAGGGGGAGGTATTATCATGAAGCATTTCGTTTTCCGCTGGGCTGTCACAACGATTGCCGTAATGGTTGCCTCGTCGATCATCCACGGAATTCGTTATGACACCGTGGCGGCCCTGATCGGCGCCTCGCTTTTGCTCGGCATTCTTAATGCATTCGTTCGCCCTTTCCTGTTGATCCTCAGTGCGCCGCTAATTCTGGTGACGCTGGGGTTTTTCATACTCGTTCTAAATGGGCTGTTGCTGCTCGTGGTGCCGAGTGTCGTAATCGGATTCCATGTGGATCACTTTTGGAGTGCGTTTTGGGGCGCCATCGTTATCAGCATCGTCAGTTGGATTTTGAGCGCGTTTTTCCGGGGGAGCGATGGGCACGTGCATGTGTTGACTCACCACACTCAGATACGGCGCGTCCGTGGCCGGGTCGTAGGAGAGAACGAGCGAGATCGAAGCTGATCAACGGGATCTTCGCGATGTCCGGAGTTCCGCGTTTATGCGGCCGAAGAAAGCCGCCTGAAGGCGGAACTCCAAACCAGGTGCTGTCGCGTTTCTCATCGGAAATTATAGGGCGTTTGACTCGCTCGCTCCCGCGAAGCTCGCCCTTCGGGCTGCCCGTCTGTGTCGCTCGTGTCCCCACGGCTCCGCTCTCCGAAACGCCAATCTTGCTATGTGAGATACTTGCTTAACCGCGAGCGGAGTTCTGAGCGCGCGCGGAAAAGTACGCTTTTCACAGCGGGAACAGAGAGATCGAGGATCTCGGCGATTTGCTCGTAGCTAAGCTGTTCATACCTGCGCAACACCAGCGCCAGCCGCTGGGTTTCTGGTAGCTGCAGAATCGCTTCCTCGATCGTTCGCTGTAGTTCCAACTCCAAAAGAGACGCATCCGGCGCAAGATTCATCTCATCCTTCAGAGGCGGATCTTCGGCGCCCGGTTCAGACTGAAGCGGAACATGCGCGTGACGTTTTGTCCGGCGCAGCTCGTTGAAAACCAGGTTGCGGGTGATTTTCAACAGCCACGTGGTGAATTTGGCGCGCGGCACATATCGGCGCGCGCTTTTCCAGACTCGGATAAACACCTGCTGCGCGATGTCTTCCACATCCGAGTTACTGCCCAGCATGCGCGCCACTGTGCCCGCCACCAAGGCTTGATGCTTTTGGATGAGCTCCTCGAACGCGCGAGTATCGCCCCGACCCACCTGCCGCATCAGCC
>Ga0137387_10001239_pt1 | contig 12415 bp, 4 predicted proteins | sample SagtaG_3_FD_104909 | JGI IMG/M metagenome (GOLD analysis project Ga0137387, IMG submission 104909) | Vadose zone soil microbial communities from Angelo Coast Range Reserve, California, USA - Sage2_R_115_16 metaG | ecosystem: Environmental > Terrestrial > Soil > Vadose zone > Saprolite | place...
GGTGCCGGGTGATCTTTCGAAAATGCTCGCCGCTCTGCGCGCCCGCGACGTCCACAGACTGCCCGACCGCGTGCGCTTCCAAGGCCGGATCCTGTTCCTCACCGCAGACCCCGCGCTCATACGCCGGCAGCTCGAGGGACACGACCTCGAGTGGACGCCGGCGCTCAAGCTGCGCGACGACATCTCAACCGACGAGATCACTCCCGCCTACATCTGCTACTACTACGACGAGACGCTGGGAGACTTCCCCTACCTCGGGCTCAAGTGCGGAGACGAGTTCCCCATCCCGCGCGGCGCCGTGAGGCGCGGCGGCTTCGTCGCCTCGGTGAGCGGCACGCGGCGCGGCAAGGGTTCGTCTCGCGAGCAATCGCCGTACGCGGAGCTCTCCGCCGGGATCAAACTCGTGGTCGCGGAGAACGTGGAGCGCATCTATCGCGAGAACTGCCAGAACCTTGGGCTCCTGGTCACCACCGACTTCTCGATCCTCGAGCGCGTGCGGCAGGGCGAGGAGATCCCCCTGGCGACTTTCTCGCGCGGGGAGGGTGAGATCACGCGCGGAATCATCGAGTACGGTGGACTGTTCAACTACAACGTCGCCCGCCTCCAGGGGAAGGTGACGCTGCGGCCGCCTGTCACGGTGCCGCGGCCCATGACCCTCGGCGAGAAGATCCTGGCGCGGCACTGGGTGGTGGATCCGGCGGCGGGCCGCGTCGGGGTGCCGTCCGTGCGGCCGGGGGATGAAGGATTCGTGCGCACCGACATCCGCTTCAGCCACGAATACGTGACGCCGATGGCGGCGATCTTCTTCGAGCAGCTCGTGGGGAAGGACGCGAAAGTGGTCGACCCAGGCTCGATACTCATGTTCCGCGACCACTTGACCTTCCTGCCCGAAGCGATGACGCCGGAGCGGATCAAGGAAGGCCTGCTCGACGTGGCGCTGGAGCTCGAAAAGAAGCAGCGCGCGTTCGCGGAGCGGCAGGGGATCAAGTTGTACGGCGAGCTCAGGCTGGGCCATCACGGCTCAGAGGCGATTTGCCATTCGAAGATCCTCGAAGCGCACGCGGAGCCGGGCCAGGTGATCATCGGGAGCGACTCTCACACTCCCCACGCCGGCGCGGTGGGGTGCGTGGCCTTCGGCGTGGGCACGACCGCGATCTTCAACTCGTGGATCACGCAGGACGTCCGGCTGACCGTTCCGGAGACGGTGAAGGTCGTGGTGCGCGGGCAGAAGCCCGACAACGTCACGGCGAAAGACTTCATGCTCGAGATCCTGCGCCAGCCGTACGTGAAGAGCGGCAAGGCGATCGGGAAGCTGGTCGAATACTGTGGCGATGCTGTCGAAAAACTGTCCGTCGACGAGCGCGCCACGATGACGAACATGACCGCGGAGGTGGGCGGGTTTACCGGCTACGTTGCGCCGGACGCGCGCACGGTCGAATATCTGATGGAGTATCGCGGCCTGACGCGCGCCGCTGCGGAGGCGCTGTGCGCCGGCCTTGCGAGCGAGCAGGGGGCCGAGTACTGCGAGGTCCTTGAGATCGACGCGGGCGACGTGCGGCCGATGCTGGCGCTCCCCGGCGATCCCGGGAACGGCATCCCCATCGACGATGCCCGCGGGCGCATCCGGGTGGACATCGCCTACGCGGGCTCCTGCACCGCCGGCAAGAAGGACGACATGGACATGTACGCGCGCGTGCTGCGGGAGGCGGCGGCGCGCGGGGCGCGGGTGGCGCCTGGCGTGCGGTTCTACATTCAGTCAGGGTCGCAGGACGTGAAGCGCTACTGCGAAGAGCGGGGGTACCTCGAGCTGTTCCGGCAGGTAGGGGCCACGTTCCTCGAGCCATCGTGCGGGGCCTGCATCAACGCCGGTCCGGGAGTTTCCAAGACGCGGGAGGAAGTGACGATCAGCGCAATCAACCGCAATTTCCCCGGCCGCTCGGGGCCGGGCCAGCTCTACCTCGCCAACCCCTACACGGTGGCGGCCTCCGCGATCGCGGGCTACGTCACCGCATGGGAGCCCGGGCGGGCGCCTGCGCTACTCCCCACCGGCTGAAATCGCGCGCACGACCTCGGGCCTGGTCGGGTAAGGCCGCAGCGCATCGCGCTGGTACACACTCCGCGGATTCCACAGCACCCAAGACGTAATCCCCACCTCTTCCGCCGCGCGGATCTGTTCGCGGATCTCGAATGGGGTGTAGCGCGGCAACCGGCGACCGAGCGTGAACGCCTGGAGGTAGGGGCGAATGGCGGCGGCGTCCGGCGCGCGGGAACGGCCGAGCGCCTCTTCGAGCGCGCGCCGCACCACCTTGTACGGTTGACCGTTGGGCCACGCCAACCCGTAGGCGCCGGCCTGATAATGACTCGGGTACACCATCGGGAGGACGACATCCGCGATGGAGCTGAAGTCCTCCCAGACCTGGCCGATTCCCATGTCGTCGGTGGCCGATGCGGTCAGACCAAAGATGTCGAAGGTCACCGGCGCCCCGAAGGGGGCGACCAGCGCCTTGAGGAGCTGGATGTTGCGACGCACCGCGCTGCGCGGCGTGTCGCCCCGGCGGCGGGCCGGGAAGATGGCGGTCGCGAGGCGCTCGCGGGGCTCGTCCGGCATCCTGACGTAATCGAACTGCACTTCGGCGAAGCCCATGCGCACGGCCTCCTGAGCGAGCTGCGCCGAATAGACCCACACCGAGTCGTTGTAGGCGTCGACCCAGGCGCTCCCGATCCGATCACGCCACAGCTCGCCGTCCGCCAGGTGGACGGACCATTGCGCCTTGTGTTCAGCGAGCCGCGGGTCCTTCGCCACGACGATGCGGGCGATCGGATAGATGCCGTGTACGAGCAGGGTGTCGAGTCGCGCGCGCGCGTCGTGCGCGCGCGTGCACTGGTTAGCGCCGATTTGCTGCGCGGTCGGAACCGCTGAGGGATAGAGCAGGCAGCCCGTGTCGTCCTTGACGTCTACGACGAAGGCGTTGATCTCGGTCTCATCGGCCAGGCGGACGAGCTGCCACAGGCGCGACGAGCCGAACGCCCAGGCATTGACATACAGCGCTTTTACCGTGGCGGGCGACGGCAGCAGGCGCGAGAGGGCGGGCTGCACGTAGCGGAGGTCCACGGGACGGAGCGCCACCCGCGCTTGATCGGGCGGTGCGATCTGCGCAAAAAGGCCGCGACTCGTGACGAGCGCGGCCCAGAGCAAGAGGACGCTTGCCTGCCGGACCAACCGCATAGGGGGCTACACGATAGGAAGCGGCCGCCGAACGGACAAGAGACCGCCATCACGCTCCATCAGGGCACCTGTAAGCTATTGAACAGCAACGGGTAAGTAGCCAGGCTCTGGCCCCGGTACTGCGGCCGGAAGCCGAACAGGACCACTCGCCCCCGGCCCAGGTGCACTTCCAGCAGGGCGGCCCGGCCGGCGACCCGTTCCGGATGCAACACCCACCCCGAGCGCAGCACCTTGTCCGGGTCGGTCGGATAGCGACCGATCACCCGCACGACGCTCGAGTCGAGCACGTCGAACGCCGGCCCGTCTTGGAACCACGCCACACTCTGCTCCGGCATCCCCTTGGCGATGGGGTCGGTCGGGTCGAGGTCGAGCCGGAAGATCGAGCCCGGGGCGTAGAACTCGTCGTCCGCGACGCTTTCGAGGACGTTGCGCACCGGGAGGAGCAGCTGCTCGACGGCGAAGCGACTCGCGTCGTTGAGCGCGACCAGCGTGCCGCCATCCTCCACGAACTTGCGCAGCTCGGTCACCCCGTCGCGCCCGATCCCGCCGCCGTAGGGCGCGGGGTAGATGCGGGTGGGCAGCCCTTCGAGCAAGTCGCCGGGCGACTGATCGGGCAGCACGATCGCGTCGAACTTCTCCTTGAGCTTGCCCGCCCGGATCGTGGAATCGGCGAGCGACACATACGGCACTCGCCAGGTGTCGAACACCCAGCGCGTCCACCCTTCGTCGATCGGCGCCGCATACGAGCGGTACACCCCGACCCGCGGGGCCTCGCCCGCGCCGAAGCCGGGATAGCCCGGCGTGGCGCGCGGCGCATCCACCGGTCCGGAGAGCGGCACCTTGAGCGAGTCGGGAGCGACCACGGCGGTCACGCCCATCAGCAACGGAAGCGTGTGGGCCGTGACGTCGTAGGGTGGCTGGGGCGGCCCGCCGGGATAGAGCCGGCGGTCGGGGTAGTGCTGCGGCTCGAGCAGCGTCTTCGCGAACGCGGCGTACGGCTGCCGCAGCACTACGACGTAGCTGCCCGCGCTGAAGCGTTGACCGCCCACCGTCACCGGCTGGAGCGTCGAGCGGATCTCGACCTGGCCGCGGCGCAGGATGCCGAGCAGCGTCGCGAGCGCCACGGAGTCTTGGCGTTGGCGCGGAATCACGTACGCGTAGGGCCAGCCTCTCCAGCCGCGCACCGCGCGCGTGCCGACGGCGAGGAACGTGGCGAGCCAGCGATCGCGGTAGCGGGCGGCGTTCCCGAGCAGCGCGTACGCCGCATCGCTCTGGTACGTCACGATGTCGCGCAGCGTCCAGCGCCCCCCCGGCCAGGGCGCCGGGAAGTTCCATGAGCGCTCCCGCGGGTTGTAGCCGCGCGCCCGCGACGCGAGCTCATCGAACGGGACTTCCACCGGCGAGGCCAGGTTCGCGCTCGCGGCTTCGACGAGGATGCGGACGGCGCCATGGTAATGCTCGTAGGCCCGGGCCGGTGTCCAGGCATCGTAGGTCGAGTTGATCGAGATGCCCGTCCTGCCCAAACCGGCAAGCTCCCAGGCGATCGCGGAGCCGAGCGCGTTGACGCCATCCACGAGCAGCGGCTCGACGTTAGGCTCGATCGGATCGAGGTACGGCGGTACGAACAGTCGCGAGGCGTTGCTCGCCTGCTGATGGATGTCCAGCACGATTTGCGGATGCCACACGTTGTACAGCGAGTCCACGGTGAGCTGGGTCTCGACCTGTGTGAAGGCGTACCAGTCGCGGTTGTCGTCGTGCCCGGTGTAGTGGTGGTAGAGCTCGGGGGGCCTGGCCCCCTCGGCGGGCGTCCCCAGGGTGCGGTTGTACCAGCGGGTGACCAGGGTGACGCCGTCGGGGTTGAGCGCCGGCACCAGCAGCAGGATCACGTTCTCGAGGATGGCGCGCGTCGCCGCGCCCGTGTCGGTCGCGAGCCGATGCGCGAGCAACACCGGTGCGAGGCTGCCGCCGACCTCCGTCGAATGAACGCCCGACGTGATGAGCACGATCGCCTTGCCGTCCCGCACCGCCCCTGTGCCCTCGCCCGCGGAGCGGAGCGTGCGGGGATCGGCGATCTTGGCGTTGAGGAGACGGTAGGTGTCGAGGCGCTTCAGGTTCTGCGGGCTCGAGATGACGAGGGCGACGAACGGCGCGCCGAGCGTCGTACGCCCGAGCTCGCGGTAACGCACGCGGTCGCTGCCCCTGGCGAGCGCCTGGTAATAGCGTGTCAGCGTGGGCCAGTCGGCGAGCTTGCGGTCGTCCCCGGGCTCGAATCCGAGGACCGATCGCGGGCTTGGGATCGGGGCGGGAGCGGTGGCACGCCGCCGGGCCGCTGGCGGGTGGGGGGTGGGCGCGGGCTGCTGCCGGCGCTGCGCGACCAGCGGCGGCGTGATGCCAAGACTCGTCGCGAGGACGACCCACAGCGCGTGCGTGGTGAACACGGAGAGTCGAGCGTCCACGTGCAGGGGAAACTTAACGAGGTGCGAGGGCGCATCGCGGCCCCCGCACCCGGTTCCTTACGGCAGCTTGTGCAGCTCCACGCGCCGGTTCTGCGCCCGGCCGGCGATCGTGGTATTCGGCGCAATCGGGCTGCGTGAGCCGTACCCGCGCGCGAGCATGCGCGTGGGGCTCACACCCTTGCGGGCGAGGTACGCCCGCACCGCGGCGGCCCGTGCCTGCGACAGCCGGATGTTCACGCCGACCGGGCCCGTGTTGTCGGTATAGCCAGCGATCTCGATCTTGATCTCGGGATTCGCGAGCAATGAGGCCGCGACCTGATCGAGCACCGCGTACGAGTCGGCTGTCAGCACCGACCGTCCGGTTTGGAAGTTCACCCCGCGCAGGACGAGGGTGGGCCGCCGCGGGGGGGCCCCGGGCCGGGGTGGCGCCGCAGCCGATTCGGGACGGAACAGAATCATGCACCCGGTCGCGTCAACCGGCACGCCCGGTGGCGTGTTGGGGCACTTGTCGAGCGTGTCCGGGACGCCATCTCCGTCCGCATCCTGAGCGACCGGGCATCCCACCGCGTCCACGGGCGTGCCCGCTGGCGTGTTGGGACACTTGTCGATCCCGTCGAGCACGCCGTCATGGTCCGTATCAGTTGGGCAGCCGGTAGCATCGACCGTCGCCCCGGCGGGAGTGTCCGGACACTTGTCGATGCCGTCGAGGACGCCGTCATGGTCCGAATCGCTCGGGCACCCCGTGGCATCCACGGTCGCGCCAGCGGGTGTGTCCGGACACTTGTCGATGCCGTCCGGCACACCGTCGTGGTCCGCGTCCATGGCGCAGCCGGTCGCGTCAACCGGGGCGCCCACCGGCGTGTCGGGGCACTGGTCGATCCCGTCGGGGACACCGTCCTGGTCGGTGTCGAGCGCGCACCCTCGTACGCCCACCTTCGCAGCGAGCGGCGTGTTGGGGCAGGCGTCGTCCTGGTCCGGCACGCCGTCCTGATCCGCGTCCTGCGCGGTGGGCGGCGGCGTGGGAAGCGCCGGCGTGGGTGGCGCAGCCGCGACTGGTGGCGGAGTCGCCGCCGGTGGGGGTGCCGGAGGAGCCGGTGTGCGCTTGCTGCCCGGCGCGAAGATCGCGAGCCCGGCCGAGCCCACGAGATGGGTGACCGAGTTTGTCGTAAGGGACGACTTGGTGTCGGGGGTGTAGATGGCTCTGGCTTCGAGCCGCAGGGCGAGGTGGCGAGTCAAAAAGATGCGGTCGCCCACGCCACCGTGGATGCCGCCGTCCGTGAACTTGTACGGGGCCGTCGCGCCGAAATCGAGCAGTGAATACCCGCCCAGCACGTAGAGGCTGTTGCCCGCGCCGTGGAGCAGGTTGACCACCAGGCTCACGCCGCCGATCAGCGGCTCGATCGTCGAGTTTGACGTGCCGAGGGTGTATTCGGGCTGGAACAGCACATCGGCTTCCAGTCCGACGCGGTCGCCGAACGCGTATCCCAGGCGCACTCCGCCGCCGGTCTTCTTGGCGAGGTTGAAGGAGGCGTCGTACTTGGTGTATGAGCCGAACATGCTGAACTCGTACTCGCGGGCGTGTTGCGCCTCGAGGCCCGCGGCCCCGGTCAGCAGAGCCAGCCCAACCGTCGTGAGTGCGCGCATCCACCCTCCTGGGGGAAGCTGCCGCCTGTAAGGCTCGTCTAGCCTAATGATTTCGCTGACGATTAGAAACCCCGACCGCCCTCCGAGACCCGCAAACGATCCCCCGCGCCCCCTGGGGCGTGCGGTGTCGCTGATCACCAGGCGTGTGGCTAGGGGTGGCCGTCCTCGCCGCGAGTCAGGCGGACCGCCTGGGCGAGGTGTTGGGCGACGGTGGTGAGCTCAGTGGCGCCGTGCCGCAGGCTCTCGATCGCCTTGAGCTGCTGTGCCGCGGCCGCGGCGACCGCCCCCGTCTCGCGCGTGGACGCCTCCGCCCCCTCCTTCCCCTGGGCCAGCGACTGGGAGATGCGCCCCGACAGGTCCGCGATGCTCCGGGCGACCTCGGCCACGCGCTTGCCGGCGCGCGCGGTCCCTGACGCCGCCTCCGCGATGCGGCCGAGGTCTTCCACCCAGCTCGCGGACCCGTGCACCACCTGCGAGAGATCCGTGCGGATGTGCTCGAGGAGCTGCACCGCGCGGTCGAGTGCGCGGCGCGTCTCCTGCGCCGACCGTCCCACGTTGCGCGCCTCGCGGCCGCTTTGCTCCGCGAGCTTGTGGACCTCGTCTGCCACCACCGCGAACCCCCGGCCGTGGACTCCAGCCCGGGCGGCCTCGATGGTCGCATTGAGGGCGAGGAGGTTCGTCTGATTCGCGATGAAGCCGATCGTTTCCGAGAACTTCTCGACCTGCTCGGCCACGTCCCGGAGTCGGCGCACCTCGCCAGCGCTCTCGTCGGCCGTAGCCCCGAGATCCGTCAACTGGCGGACGGCGCCCTGCGTCTCCAGCCGGACTTTGCCGGCGGTTTGCTCCATCTGTGCGCCGGCCTCGCGCGTCTCGTCACCTGCCGCGGCCACGTCCGCGGCGTTCTGCTTCAGGGTCTCCGACTCGCGCGTGGCGGCGCTCACGAGTTTCGTCGCCTGCGCTGCGTCCTGGCTCGCCCGCCGCGCGGCGGCCGCCACTTCTTCGCTCGCCGCGTGGATCTGCTGCATCGTGGCCGTCAGCGTCCGGATGTAGCCCGCGGTCCGGTCTGAGGCCCCCACGACGGGTTGCACCGAGCTCTCGACGGCGAGCATGAGGGCGAGCTGCGGCGCGAGCAGCGCCAGTAGCGCGCCGTCCGAGTCACGGTACATCCCCGGATCCGAGTGCCGGACGCTCCATAGCCCGACGAGCTCACCGGCGTGGTACAACGGCAGCAGCACCTCCGAGCCGGGGGTTTCGTCGCTCGGGAGTACGACTTGATCACGACGCAGTCCGTGAGCGATGACTGGATGCCGCAGGCGCACGGCGTCCCCCGTGAGTCCCGCATCGGCATCGAACCGAAACGCCGCGCGTTCCTTAGGCACGGCGGTGTCCGCGACCAGCTCCATCTGGTGGGCTCGGGCGTCGTAGCGTGCGAACCCCATGTGCTCCCACGGGACGAGGCGGCGCGTGAGCTCTTGAATTCGGGGGAAGCTGCGCGCCAGGCTGATATGCCCGGCGATCGTCTGCGAGAGGCCCTGGATCAGCTGAAGCTCGTCGGCCCGGACGGCCCGGCGGATGACGTAGGCCGACCCGGCGGTGGCCGCCGCGAGGAGCGCGCCCGCGGCCGCGGTCGTCTCGGGTTCGAGCCCTGCGTGCACCAGGCGCAGCCACGCGAGCGCTAGCAGCGCCGAGGTGATATAGACGATCGCCTCCCACCGCGCGGTGAGGCGCGGCTCTACCCACGCGACGGAACGATCCAGCGCGAGCGCCAGGTAGAACGTTCCGTTGGCGACCACCGGCAGGGCGACGAGCAGCACGCCAAGCGGCCCGAAGTTCGCCTGCACCAGCGCCTCGGCCCCCGAGGCTCCATGCACCCGCGCGTACAACAGGCCCGCCGCGGCGCTGCCAGCCGTGAGGTGAACGGCGTTCCCGAGCACAGCGCGCGGCGGCAGGCGTCGCAGCAGCAGGTCTCCCGCCCCCACGGCGAGCGGCGCGACGACGACCGCGAGCGCCCAGCCGCGATCGAGCACCGCAAAGGCCATGACGCCGAGCACGTACGAGGAGAAGCCGTTGCCGGGAAGCCCGATGCCGTAGCGGCGGGTGAGCGCGCCCACCGCGGCGAGGGCGAGGACTTCGGCAGCGCCGCCCAGCGTAGCCCGTCCCGAGGTCGCGGCCAGCGCCGCGCCGGCGAGCGCCGCGGCAGCACCTAGGGCCACCAGCGCCTGCACGAGGAGTCCCGGCGCCAGGCGCGTGCTGCGAGGAGGATCGATGCCGCGCAAACTCGGCCGTGTGGCGCCACGTGTCAAGCGTGACTATCCTTTTCCGATATGCGGGTCACCATCGAGTACTGCGTAGTCTGAAACTACGAACCTCGAGCCGCCGGTCTGGCGGCTGAGATTCGCAAGACCTACCCCCAGGCGGACGTGAAGCTCATCGAGTCCTCGGGCGGCGTGTTCGAAGTCGAGGTCGACGGGCGCCGGGTGTTTTCGAAGAAGGCGCTCGGGCGGCACGCGCAGCCTGGCGAGGTGCTCAAGCTCATACAGCAGCCACCGGCGAAGCGATAGCACCCCGGGCCCCAAGGCCGGCCCCGTTTGCGTTTTGCGCCCACGCCTTCTTGTATTCTGAATCGTGCACATCCCCCGCGACCATTTCCTTCCTCCCGATCCCCACGCGTTTCTCGCCGCCGAGCCCGCCACCGGCCGGGTCATCGTCATTGCGCCAACCCGCGCTGCGTGCGAGACGATCGAGCTCGCGCTCGGGCTCCGCATCGAGACGCTGCTCGAGCGGGAGCACGGAGACGACATCCGCAGGCTCGCCGCGTCGGGTCGCGGGTTCGGCATCGTGGCGGGGACCGGGACCGGAAAGACCCTGGCGGTCCGGGCGATGGCAGAGACGATTCTCCAGGCGCCGCTCAGGGTCGGCGTGGTGAACCGCGAGCGCGAGGCGACCCCGGAGACGCCAACGTGGAACGTTGTGATCGTGACCACCGGCATCGCGCGGCGATGGTTCGAAGATGGGCTGATCACCGCCCGCGATACGCTGGTGGTGGATGAGATCCATCAGACGTCGGCGGAGCTCGAGCTCTGCCTCGCCCTCGGCAAGCGCGCGCGCTGCCGCTTCATCTGGCTGTCGGCCACAGTCGATCCGAGCTTCTACGCCCGCTACCTCGATTCGGCCGAGGTGCTCGAGACCGTGGCGTTCGATCCCGCGAAGGCCGCCGAAGTGCACGTCGTCCCACAGCGGCCCCTCGAGTTCCTCGACGACCGCTGTGTGCGCCGGGCCGTGCGCGAGCGCCGGGGCGTCGCGGTGTTCGTGCCCACCCGGGCCGAGGTCGAGCAAATCGCCGGCGAGCTGGGGGACCGCTGGCAGGCCCTCGCGACCGCCTTCTACCATGGGGGGGAGCCGATCCGCGTGATCCGCCCCTTCCTGGACGGGACCGTCCGCCGGCCCTTTCTCCTGGCCATGACCGCCGCGGGCCAGTCGGCTTTGAACATCCGGGGCCTCGACACCGTAGTCATATATGATGCGCGCTACGCGAACGTCGTGGAGCGCGGGCGGAATGTACTCACCCGGCTGTACCTCGGAGCGAACGAGATCTTGCAGATGGCGGGCCGCGTACACGGCCGCGTCGCCGGCGGACAGGTCTTCATCCTGAGCGACCGCGATCTCGCGTTCGACGAGCTCCGGCCCACCCCCCCCGAATTCCAGCTCGCCGGCGACGCGGAGCGCGTGGCTATCACCTGCGCCGCGCTGGGCGTGGACGCCCAGGACCTCGAGCTCCCCGTGCCGCTGGATCGCCGCGCGTACCGGCGCGCCATGGAGCTCCTGACCGAGCGCGGACTGATCGAGCGGGGGCGGCTCACCCGGTATGGCCGCGAAGTGGAAGCGATGCCCGTCGAACGGCCCTGGGGCGAGCTCCTGTACCACGCCGACGCGACGCTCATCCCGATGGTGGCCGTGGCCGCGAACATCGAATCGCTGCACCGCATGACGCGCGAGGAACGCCACCTCACCGGGCTGGTCGTGGCAGGGAGTGATCACCTCACCGCCTACAACGTGTACGCCGAAGCCGTCAACAAGCACGGCTACGTGGGGGAGGTCTACGGGCTGCCGCGCCACCTGTTCCGTGAGACGGTCGACGCTTGGGCGGAGGGGCGCGGCGTTTTGGTGAAGGTGATCGAAGACGTGGCCCTCGGCATGGCCTCCGTGTACCGTCAGCTCGAGCTCCCGCTCCCCGAGAAGTTCGCGTACGCGGACGACCGCGCCCTCGCGGGCTTCGCCGACCTCGTCGCCAAAGTGATGCCGTTCGACCTCGTGATCGACGAGGAGACGGCGGACGGCCGCGAAGCCCGGGTGAGCAGGGGCTCGGTTTGTGGGAGCTGGGGAGCCGTGGCGGGGACGTTGCGGTATTTCGCCGACCGCTTCGGCGTGCCGCGCGCGAGCATCGAGGGGACGCAGCTTCCTGAGCGAGCGATCCGCCGCTACGCTCGGCGCGGTGAGCCGGAGGTGGTGTTCGAGCAGCGGCGGCGGCGCGAAGGCCTCCTCGCCGTCCGCACCGCGACCTACTTCGGGTTCGTCTTGGAACGCGACGTCGAGCCGCTTCCCAATCCCTTTCCCCCCGAGCTCGCCGCTGCGGCGCGCGCCGCCCTGGTCGAAGCGCTGCTCGCCGGCGCGACGCCGCACCCCGATCAAACGCGCCTCCGGCGCGCGCTGGATCGCTTCGACTTCTATTGGCGCCGCTCGGGGGGACGGCTCGCGGCCGCCGCGCCCGAGCGTCTGGCCGGGCTCCTCGCGGAGCGCATTCGGAACGTCCGGTCGTGGGAGGCCTTCCTAGACGCGCGCTTGTCGCTGGATGTCGAAGCGACTATCCCGGCCGCCGCGCGCGCCGAGCTCGAGGCGTTGCCGGCCTCCGTGCACCTGCTGGGCGATCGGATCGCACTCGAATACGAGGTAGGCCCCGGCGGCGGGGCGGTCCGGCTGCGGCTCAAGGAGGGGCAGGCACGTCGGTTGCGAGTCGGGGACCTGCCTCCCCTCGACCGGCCGGTGCGATTCACCGTGGTGCGAGGTAAGCGTGAGGCGGCGCGTGCCGACA
>Ga0137387_10001255_pt1 | contig 12364 bp, 17 predicted proteins | sample SagtaG_3_FD_104909 | JGI IMG/M metagenome (GOLD analysis project Ga0137387, IMG submission 104909) | Vadose zone soil microbial communities from Angelo Coast Range Reserve, California, USA - Sage2_R_115_16 metaG | ecosystem: Environmental > Terrestrial > Soil > Vadose zone > Saprolite | place...
GCCGTTGTCGACGAACTCCTGCGCCAGCGCCGGGGCTGGGTCATCACCCTCGACAACGGCAAGCCGTACACGCCGAACCGGCTCTCCGTCGACTCCAGTCACCACCTGCATGAGCTCGGCATCCCGACGACGCTGCACAGCATGCGGGCTGCGTTCGCGACGCTCGCCTTCGCCGCGACCCGTGACCCGTTGTTCGTGCGGGACCTGCTCGGGCATGAGAGCGTCGCGACGACCGAGATTTACACGCTCTCGTCGCTAGCCGACGCACACACCCGGCTCGCTGGGCTCAGCGATCAGGCTGCGGGCCTGCTTCACCCGCGCCGGCTGAGTGCCGTGCAGTGAGGGCCTCATCGAGCAGGCGTCGCAGAGCTTCGTTCCATGTGCGACCTTCGGCTTCGGCTATGGCTTCGATCTGCGCGACCATCTCGGGCTCGACCCGGATAGCTCTTAGGACCTTCGGCATTGCGCCACCGTATCACAGCGTGTTACGTTCATGGCGTCATCACGGTCGGTGCACGGCGACGGACGAACGCATCGGCCGTGATGACCCCCAACTAGCTCCCGGGAGGGAACCATGAGGAAGATCCTCGCCGCCGTGTTCGGTCTGGCCGTGCTCGCCACCGCCACACCCGCTGCGGCTGCTCCGCATCACCCGCGTCCGTGTCCGCCGCGGAACAAGCACTGCCGCCCCGTCAAATCCCCGCAGCCGTCAACCGCGTGCTCGTGGGTGCAGACCGCGACCATCGGGGCCGCCCCGCACTGCGTCAAGGTCGTGACGCCTGTGTTCCACCCGACATTCCGCGGCGCCGACCCGGTCCCGACACCGGTGTACAAGCCGACGTTCGGTGGCGCGATCGGCGACGTCCCACACTGCGTGTAGGAAGGGTCACCATGACGCTGCATACCCGAATTGCCGTCCTAAACCCGGTCCCCGTCAAGGAATTGTTCGACTGGATCAATGCGAACTTGCTTGGCCGTAACGACCCGGTAGGCAGCCACGAAGAGCAGGGCGACTTCGACCTCGAGCACTACAAGGAGACGGGCGAGCGCCGCCACATCCCCAACGGGATCTGGGAGTGGAGCAACAAGCCTGGGCAGCGTCTCGACGCGTGGATGTGGATCCGGTATCGGCAGGACGGCCCGCTGCATCCCGAGGCCGTCTATGAGGACGACGCGGGAGATGATGGGGAGACGGAATCGTATCTTGATACACCCGCGATGGCTGTCGAGGTCAACTTCGACACTGCCTACGGCTACAAGGCTGCGAACGATGCTGGCTGCGGTGATCTCCACGCCGCGTTCATCGTCAGGATCGGCGAGTGGCTGGATGCGCGCGGCGTGGACTGGTCCTGGTACAACGAGTTCACTGGCGACTGGCACGGTCGCGACGTCACCTCAATGACGCAGCGGGACCAGTACGGGCATCTGTTGTTCGGCGACCCGGCCGTCGGCCTCGTCGCGCTAAAAGCGAGCTCCTGAAACGAAGACCCGCCCCGTGCGGCCGGAACTCTTGGGAGGGAACGGGCCACACGGGGCGGTTGAACTGAGCGTAAACCTAGCCGCAACCACAGGGAGGGAACCATGACCGACTACCAGCAGTACAACTACCCACCGACATCCACACCGCCGCCTGCCCCACCGAAGCTCACGGCTGCACCCGCGACGATCGCAGCACTACTCGTCGTGTCGGCGATCGGGTTCATCCTGTCGCAGCAGGGCACATCCGTCGCGCAAGGATCATCCACCATCTGGCTCGGGTTCATCATCTCGGGCGCCGTGGCGGTGGCGGGTTTCTTTGTGACCGGCCTGCCGACTTGGGTCAAGGTCGTGCTTGTGATTGTGGCGGTGCTGGCTCTCGGGTCTGCGATCTACGTGGAGTATGAGCTGGCGCAGCGGCGACGGGAGATCCAGGACATCCTTAACCAACTGCCGGAGATCACATCGCCATGAAGCTGCCGTGGACGACGAAGCGGGCGCTACGCCAGCAGCTGGCCGAGCGGTTAGAAACCAACACAGCGCTATGGAGCGCATGGACCGCTGCGCACCTTCAACTGGACAAGATCGATGGGCATCACGACCGCTCGTTCATGAAGACCGCCGACCGGATCGCGCTGTACCTCAACGAGCAGCGGATGCAAGCCAAGGCGGATGAACTCGGCAAGCCTGTGGTGTTCGTCTGCAACCGCAGATGCCTCAACGGATACGGGCCGATAGACCCAGCCTCAGATATCGAGGTCGGCCCGGACACGTTCCATCAGCACACCGTTCAGCCGCGGATCGAGGCGGAATGAGCGCGCCGCGTGCGTGTGTCGAAGCGGGCCCACGCCGCCGACGTAGAAGGAAGCCGTAGAACGATGGAGCTTGATGGACTGCTCGGTAACTGCCCGGTCTGCGGCCGACGCTACCAAAGCTACATGCGCGAACCGGTCGGACGCTTGCTCAGCAAGCTCCTGTCGCCGAGGTACACCTTCTACCCATGCGGCGATAGAACCAGGATGGCATCTGAACCCGAATACCGACCGATCCGCGGGCTGTTCTAGACGCAGAGAAGCCCCGCTCCGTCCGGGTTGCCTGCGGGGGATCAGGCTTACCGAGCGGAGCGGGGTGCGCTGGGGCAGAGGGGTTACTCCTCGGTTGCGGCCTCGGTGTCCGGGTCGGCCGGGTCCGGTGTCGGGTCGGGGGCTGGTGCGGTCATGACGGGTGCCTTCCTGCTGGGGTTAGGTGATGGTGCTGGTCGGTCGATCAGCACCACTGACTGTGGCTGTCGGACGGTCCGAACTCGTGACGCCGGCCGCGGCTCTGTCGTTGCCTGCGATGGTGGCGGCTGCGTAGTCGGCACTGGTGACGGTGGTGGTGCTTCGGTCCGAGCCGGTGACCGTGACCGGGACGATGATCGCGCCGTTGTCGAAGCCGCCCGCCACGGCCGCTAGGACTACGCGGGCGGTGACCCCGGGGAGGGTGACCGCGACACGTCCGGCGGGGGCCGCGAAGACCAGCGTCCCGGTGACGCCCGGCAGTGCGACGGCGACCTTGCCTGCCGGGGCGGCCAGGACCACCGTCGCGGTGACACCGGGCAGGCTGGTTGAGATAGAGCCTGCGGGGGCGGCGAACGTGACTGCGGCGGTGACACCGTTCGCGGAGAAATTCGTGAGGGTCGAGAACCCGCCAGCAGGCGCGGCGAGCACCACGGTGGCGGTGACGCCGGGGAGCGTGGTAGAGACCGTCCCAGCCGGTGCGACGAAGACGACTGCGGCGGTGGGAGCGTTGATGCTGACCGAGACGGCCCCAGCGGGTGCGGCTAGGACGACGGTTGCGGTCGGGCCGGGGAGGCTGACCGATACCGCGCCCGTCGGTGCCGCGAGTACCAAAGCGGCGGTGACACCAGCGAACGCGACATCCGCTACAGCGACGACAGATGAACTCAGCTGCTGCTGATGACGGAATCGGCGCTGCCACGTCAGCCCGGGCCGCTGCCTGACGAATCCACCGCCACCGCTGATCTTGGCGAAGACGGCGATAGCACCGGCATGCTGATCGGCGGTGCCCGAGTACGTCATTGTGGTTTCGGCTGCCGTGCCCGCAGCTATGTCTGCGAGTGCAGCGACCGCCATGTCGCCCTTGCCCGCGCCACCTGCGTAGGCGTGCAGACTGACGAATGAGTTGCTGTAGGTCGGCGCGGTGGCGGTGGAGGAGCTGTCGATCGAGAACCACGCCAGGCCCTGCCCCTGGGCGGTAGTGGCTGCAGTGGTGCCGGATGACCAGGTGGCCGCGGTTGTCTCGTCGGTCGGGTGGTTGGCCGAGCCGAGGATGGTCCACAAGCCGCCGGTGTTGGTGTCCGAGTATTCGTCTAGCCACATGATCGCGCCCGCTGGAGCGGCCGTGGTCCAGGCAAGCGTTATAGCGGTCTCACCACCGGCGGCGACCTTGTATCCGACGTACGTCGATACCGACGCCGAGTCCTGCGCGAACAGCGTCGTGAACCCAGCCGGAACAGTGAGCGCGCCAGAGGTCTTGTCTATGCCGACCGCACACCAGATGATGTTGCCTGCGGTCGCACCGGCACTGAGCGTGCCCGTAACACTGGTCGAGCCTGACGCGCTGTTCCCGCTGATCGACTGGACGAGGGTCTGCGACATCGGCTAAACCCCCCGCCTTCGTCCTTAGTTCAGCCCCCACAGCAGCATCTGCTGCAACGTGGTTGTGTTGCCCGCCGCTGACGCGGACCAGGTCCCGAACAGTTCGACGTATTGCGTGACACGCGGATCGAGCCCAGCTATCGACCCTGAGAATCCGCAACATTGAGGCGACGTGGTGGGTACACCACCGGACGCGACCGACTCGACTCGCCACGTGCCGTTGATCTGATAGGTGTTGGTGCTGGTGGCGAACGCCGAGCACAGGATGTAGGCCTTCAGCGTGAACGGGCAGGTAACCGCCGCGGTCGGGGCCAGGGCACCCGAGGTTGCGATATTGCCCGTCGATGTCGCAACAGTGGGGTTGATATTGAGTGCCCCCGCGAATGTCGCCGCCGAAGTGGTTGCGATCGTCCCGAACGCCTCCAGCAGCAACACTCGTCCCACCGGGTTCGGGGTCTCGTTGGCCAGCCAGCCGCCGGGTATCGAACACACGGTGTTCGTGCCCGCGACACCCGAATATGCCGCGATGCTGGTGTAGGTGTTCTTAGTGACAGCCGCAGGCATGACATACAGCAGTTCGGCCTGGGTGCCGGTGTAGAAACTCATGTCAGAGCACCCCTCTTACGAGCTTGTCGCGGTGACGATGCCGGTAGCGGCGATGGTGAGCGTGTAGTTCCCGCCTGTCCCAAGCTGCGCTCCCCCGAAGTCCCACCAGCAGATCGGCAAGTTCGTCGCATCAGTGCCGCCGGTCGAGTCGAAGAACACCGCATAGGCCGGGTTGAACGCCGACCCTGCGGTCGTCCAGACAGGATCAGCCGCGTCGAACGTCCACACATGCCCGGCCCTCGTCCATGTCGGCGACGCGAGCGCCTGCCCCGAGGACGTCGAGTTGGCGTTCTGCACGTAGTTGCTGCCGCCGACGCTGGTCGCCAGCTCCGTGAACCCGGTGACGGCCTTGACGTCCGTCATCGTCGCCATGGTGTCCTGAGCGGCGGCGAGGCCAGTGGTGGCCGCGGTCAGCAGGATCACCCGGAACGAGTCCGTCGACATGTTGATGGCCTTGGTGCCCAGCTTATTGGTGTACTGGGTCGCCATCACGGCTGTGAATGCCACGGACGTTACTCCCTACTAGAAGGGGTCTTACAGAAATTGCATGTAGCTCGCGTCGCCGTCGGCTTTCCACGCTGCGGGGGTGGGGCGCGGTGCGCGGCGACGACGCGAGATCAGGGGACAGGCGGCTGGTCGTCATCCGTGGTGTCATCGAATGTGACCGGCTGCAGCATGGTCACCGGGATGCCAGCCGGACTGAGTTTCGGGCCGACACCGAAGTAGGGCCGGGCGAAGCCAGCAGCGACCATCGCAGATCCGAAGTCGCGGCCATCAGCGAGCCCGACCGTCCCGTCGAACCGGCCGCCGTATTTGTCCCAGCCGTGGGATCGGACGGTCACGGCATCGCCGGGCTTGACGAGCGTCAGCGCGTACTCGTGCGCTGCCTTGCCTTCCGGGGTGGCGAGCTCGGGGGCGTTGATGCCGTAGCAGCGGCACGCGCACCGGAACGCGATGTTGAACCCGAGATCGAGCACGACAGTCATTGTGTCGCCATCGTGGACGTCGGCGACCAGAGCCGGGTACGGCCCGAAGAGGGTCACGGCTTGGGCTTGTTCGGGACTGCGCCCACGACCCCGCCGCCGGCCAGCACCGCGAGCCCGATCCCGAGCCACTCATCGGTGGTGACCGTCCCGTCCGAGCGGGCCGTCAGGTACACGGCAACCCCGGCTGCGGCAGCCCCAGCGAGCGCCTTGGCGTAGCGCAGGAGCGTGGTCATGCCGTCCTCTGGAGGTTCAAGTAGAGGGTTGGCATCGATGCGTCACGGGTTGGCCGCTCGGCCAAGGTGCAGCCTTGACCGCAGGTCGGCGGCTGCGCGAAGTACCCGCTCATGCTCAGGTGTGCGCACTGGTAGGTGCGGCGCGGCACGGGCGGGAACACTGATCTCAGTACCGTGTCACGGATGTAGGCGCTGACCGATCCATCTTCACCGACTTGAGCGCGGATCTGATCTATCTGCTCCGGGGTGAACCGGACGCTGACGATGCTGTCCAATCGCCGACGCTTGGCGCTCATGACTCGAGCCGCTTGTGCAGCTCGTCGGCGACCTGTTTCGCCAGGTCCACTGGCAAGGCGGCCAGCAGCGACGCTGACAGTTGCCCGGCCAGCGCCAGGGTGTCGACTGTCGGCGTCGGCTGGCTGGCGATTGCGGCGACCACGGCGGCGACCTCGTCGTGAGTCGCCGCGTCGGCGACCGTCCCGGCCAGAGCGGTGAGCTTCGCCGCGACCGCGGCGACGGCCTTGTCGAGGTCGTCCTGGGATTGCGCGCCGACGAGGCGGGTACCGGCGGGCTGGATCAGGCCCGAGGCGTCGTTCTTCACACCCCTCGCCCAGACCGCGTCAGCGATGGCCAGGATCTCGGCGTCGGTGAGTGCCACGTTTTCCCCCTCAAGGGTTTGCAGCCACGTGCCGTGCGGCACGCGGAGAACATCGTTGTAGTCGGTGCCCGGGAACTCCGACGGGCCATGCTGATAGACGTGCGCCCACGACGAGACCTTGCCGTGGGACCAGGCATTGGTCTGCACACCGTGGACCGCGGTCTTCTCCGCGAGCGCCGCATCCACGACGTAGATGGAGCCGTACACCCCCGTCCGGTACTGCCCGTCCAGGCCGTCCGTGACGCCGTGGAGGTAGTCGCGGACCACCGTCGGATAAATGCCGCTGGTGTCGTAGTCGATCGCGGCGACGATCGTCATGCCTCTCGGTGCGTTCAGGATGCGGTGGGCGTAGTCGGCCCACTGCTTGCCCTGCGCGAGACCCCGCGTGTAGCCCTTCCGCGCGGCGCCTGCCTCGTCTTCACCGTGCAGCCCGATGTCGAGCCCGGCGTGCAGTATCGCGTCCCGCTCCGTGGGCGTGAGCCGCTTCCCGGGCAGCCCTCGTTCGGCCGTGTCGGAGCAGACGTAGCGGTAGGCCGCCGAGTAGCCGGCGGCTTTCACCTTCGCCAGATTCGGCCGCGCCTGCGACCAGTCCAACAGCTTGCCTACCGGCATTTACTCGACCCGCTCGGGCCAGTGCCAGGTGCCGCCAGCCTTGCCATCCTCATCGCTGGGGATGCCGCCGTTGAGGAAGATCCCCGTCGGGTTCAGCACAGCCAACCCAACGAACTGGCCTGGGTAGCCACCCGTGAGCTTGGCGTCCTTGACTTCGGTTACCACGGCGGCGCGGCACTCGCTGGTGTACTCGCCGCCCGGCGTGCCGTAGCTGACGTAATGGACGATGCGACCGACGGATGGTGTAGGCATCGGATCTCCTTTAGTTTGGGCTACATGGCATGCGGGTTGCCTGCCGTCTGTTGCCGTTCCACCCAGCGGTGATGCTCATCGACCCGGGACGCAAGGACCGCGGTCGACTTCTCCAGCTCGCTGATCTTCGACGAATTCAGCATCACTTCCGCCGCGACGTGATTGTGGTCAGCCAGCAGGATCGCTAACGCCTTGTTGCTCTCAGTCGCGGCCTCCTGCATCACGGCCAGCGCCTTGTCCTGCTTGGCCAGTCGTGCCGCCCAGGACCGCCACATCGCGGCGACGAGCAGCGCGATGATCGGTGTGCCCAGCCCGGTCAGGTAACCGGCCGTGGTGCCCGCGAACGGCTCAGCGAGAAACATCACGCGAGCCAGTTGATGCTCAGGTCAAACTGGCACGGCGCGGTTGCGGTGAGAACGTTCCCCGACACGAACGTCGCCTGAATCGTGACCGACTGGCTTCCCGTCGGTACGGACGTCAACTGGTCGACGATCGCATAGGGCGGGTTGCGGCCGGTCACCGCTGCCGTAGTGCGGTGTACCGCCCCGGTGGAAGAGCCGATCTTCACGGCGAGACCCACCGCGCCGACGACCGCACCCGCGGTGATCGACGTGATTGTCAGGCTCACGATGGCTTTGCTGGCCCATGCCGGGACGGTGACGTTGCCCATCGTCACCCATGTGGCGGAGCCCGCGCCGGGGGTGGTTTCGCCGGCACCGGGGTAGGTGATGTATCCGTGCATCTGGTTGATCTGGTTCGCGATGTCGTTCTCGACACCAGCGGTCAGCGTGTCGTTGACGGCCAGCACGGAGACAGTGCCCACGGTTTCCCTCTCTCTACAGCGCTAGACCGGTCCGCGGCCACAGCGTGACGACGGACCCAGCCGCTTGAGCGGCGACCGGGGTGCCCTGCTGGCCGCGGAGGCAGCCGGTGAACGTCTGCGGCGAGGTAGCCCCGCCGGGTGCGGCGGTCAGGGTGATGACCTCCTCCCCGACCTTGATCTTCGTCGGGTACTCCCCGGCGACGGTCGTGAACGTCGGCTTATCCGCCGCGGTGTCGATGACGACGCTGACCGACGCCGACGAGTTGCCCAGCGCGGTGTTCAGGGTCTGCCCGTCACAGCCGAGCTTCCCGGTGGTGGCGTCGTTGAGTTTGATCCGCTCCGCGACCACCGGGGACGTGTCGAACACGACCCGATACGTGGTCGGAGTCGGAGTCTCGGTCCAGCCCTCGACGAACAAGTCCAACGTCCCCAACGGTGCTGCGGCGGCCGGGACGTTGACGATCCGGATCCGGGACCCGATCTCCACCGCACCGAGCGCCGCGTAAAGGCTGGTCGTGGCGGCGTGGAAGTTCACCGCAAGCTGGTTCAACCGGAACGCCGGGAAGGCGTTCCCGGCGACCTGAGCCTGCGCCAAGTTCAGGGCGTCCTGGTCGGACTGGGTGTAGGTGGTGACGTCGGCGTCAGACTCGCCGAACCCGGTCGGCGGCGGCGCGGACGAGACGGGGTCGGTGTAGGTCTGCGTCGACAGCGTCCCCGACTCCGCAGACCGTGACACGGTCGACGTGTTCACCAGCGTCGTCTCATCGAAGGCCGGGTCCCACACGTCCGGGTCCAGCAACGCAGGAACCGACGCGTCCAGGATCAGCACCGGCGTGGCCGAGTCGCGGAACCGCCGGTTCGCGAGCCGGGCCTGGCCGTCCCACCGGATCCAGAACACCCCACCCTCGGTGGTGGCCATGTCCTGACACGCAGACGGGATGTCCTTGCCCGCTTGCGGGTAGGTGCCAACCGTGGTCTGCCCGGCATCGAGCGCCCAGTCCGCAGCGGTCAGCCCGGCGTAGCCGAGGTAGCGGGCGATACGGGCAGCGGTCGTGTCTCCGGAATAGCCGCCGACCGCAGCGAACTGGCCCGCGCAGTAGCTCGCCGACGTCGGCCCCTGTATGACCACCTGGCCAGCGTTGCCTTGGAAGCGGGCCGCAGTGACCGCTGCCCCGCCGTCGCCGATGACGAGACTCGCGAGCCGGTCCGTCGCGGTCGTGGCCGCGGTCCCAGCCGACACCCCGTCGACGACGAACTCGGCCTGATAACCCGCGGGATGCGTACGGATGACCGCGAGGTGATGCCACCCGCCGTCCACGATCGACGCGGCACCGCTGATCGTGACCGACGAGTCCTGAAACGTGGGCACACCGGCGTTCAGGTACAGCAGCGCCTGCAGGCCGCCCGTAGCGCTGTAGGCGCCGAGGATGTTCTCGTTCCCGGCCACTGCCCACGCGGGGAGGCTGGTCCCGGCATTCACCCAGATCTCGACCGTGAACGTGTCCTTCGCGGAGCCGTGCCCACCCGGGGGGGTGAACTGGCCCTGCAGCAGCTGCCCCGTACTTGACGTCCCGGGCGCGAACTTGATCCCTGTGCCGTCGCCGACGCCGGGGCCGTTGTCACCAAACACCAGCGCGGCGCCGCCTGTGACGACCCCGAGGGAGTATTGCCCCGGCTTTGCCTGCGCGGACTGCGTCGATCCGGCATCATCGGTCAGCAGCCACCACGACACCGCGTCGACCTTCGCCTGATTCGTGTTCTGCTGAGTGATCGGCCCGCCGACCATCTTCACTCGCGACAGCTGATCCATGCGGTCCGTCGCGGTGATCGGCACCACCGGCAGCACACCGCTGTACAGCGACGGCGGGAACCCCTTCACGTAGCCGAAGAACCGGTAGTAGGTGACCCCGCCGACCGTGTACGAACGGCGGAGCCGCTTCCGCGCCGTCACGTTCGGCCAGAACGGGTGCGGCGTCACCCCATCGGTCAGGACCTGCCGCTGCGGGGTGTACCGGCCGAGCGGGTTCCGCAGCGCCAGCGTCTCCGACCCGGGGCCGGGCTGGGAGAACTGCGACGTCCGCCCGTAGTGGGTTTGCGGCGGCGACGCGAACCCGAACTCCACATCCGCGGTCACGTCGGTCCACACGCCGGCGGTGAACTCGATCTCCCATTTCTGGCCGGGCGCCGAGCCGACAGGGACCGGCATCAGCGCATCGCCGCCCGGCCGCCAGCGACGGTCTCACCGGACGCGAACGCCCGCTCGATAATGCCGATGATCTGCCGGCCCACTGCAGAGCCATCGGTGCCGAGCCCCGCGTTGACGGTGAGGTTGATCGTGGTTCCGCCGGTGGACATGCGCCCGCCGCCCGACCCGATCGGCATGACCTGCCCGGACTGCTCCGGGACGAAGATCTCCGGGCGTCGGTTCAGCCCGATCAGGTACGGGGTGCCCCCCACGACCGGGCCACCGGAGTCGCGGATCGCGAGCTTCCCGCCAGCGCCGGCGTTCGGTGCGCCGATGGTGTGGAACGACTGGATCGTGTTGATGACGATGTCCTTGCCGCGCAGATGGTCGAGTTGGGCCTGCAAACTCGCCAGCTTGCGCGTCGCGTTGATCGTGTTCGCGCGGATCGCCGTCGCTACCTGCTTCGGTGTAGCTGCGTAGGCAGCGATCAGGTTGTCGATCTGCTTCTTCGTGTAGCCGGCCTGCGTCATCGACGAACGCAACGCCGCCTCATCGGTCTTGAGCGCTGTCGTGGCCTTGCCCACGGAGCCGGTCTGCTTGCCGACGGCGACCGCGTGCGCGTTGATGCCCTGGATGATGGACAGCAGGCCCTCTTTGTTGGCGCGGCCCTTCGCAGTGTTCTCATCGAGGCTGTGGCCGTTGGCCTTGGCCTGCGTGACCAAGTTGGCGAGCGAGTCCTTGAGCTGCAGCTCAGACTGCTCGGCGTCGATGCTGTTGTTCGACAGCTTGTCCAACGCGGCGCTGAGGAACCCCAGCTGCGCAGTCACCGAGAACGCGCTGTCCTTGACCTTGTTCATCTCGCCGGTGAGCGTCTTCTGCTTCGCGGCGGAAGCGGCAGCAGCAGTACCCATGTCGTCCAGGCCACCGCTGACGGGGCCTACCTGTGCGCGGAGATCCGCCAGGGCCTTGTTCAGATCCTTCCCTGACGTCGCGAAGCGCGTGGTGACGATGTGGGCGTTCTCCGCCTTCGACCCCCAGTCGAGCAGCTGCTGAGCTGTCCCCGAGACGCCGTCGTGCAGCGACCAGTACGCAGTCCGCAACCCGTCCAGACCGGTGGCCTGGGTTTTCAGTATGTCGGCGTTGTGCGGGTCGAACACGTCGTGGAGGAATGAGTCTTTCTTGAACTTCTGGCTGATGTCGTCCATGCCTTTCGCGGCAGCGACGATGGCCGCGATGGCGACTGCGGCCGGCCCGAGCGTGCGGGCCAGCGCGAGACTCGCTGCCCCTACCGTGGTCTCGGCGGCAGCGAAGCCGACGAGGGCACTGTTCAGTTTGATGATTCCCGGGGCTACCGCCGCCGCAACCTGCATTGCTTTCATCGCGACCACCAGGGAGATAACCGCCGGGGCGGCCACCTTCAGCACCGGGATCGGGATCGCGTTGACGACCTTCGAGAACGCGGTCAGGTCGGAGAGGATGAACCCGCCGAACGGCGCGAAGCCCTGCGCGAGATGCCCCACCGTAACCGCAAGCGTCCCGAAGAACTGCTCAACCTTCGGCAGCTGCGCCTGCGCGTAGGCGACGAACGACGACACCCCCGTCGAGGACTTCGCCCACGCCGCGAGCTTCACCGACCCGGCCACCAGATCCTGGTTGAACTGCGCGAACAGCGGCTCGAACCGGTGGAACAGCGTCACAAGCGCCACGCCGGTGTTCCCTGCGATCTCGCCGAGCTGCGACGAATACAGCGCCGTGTCCCGGTTCAGGGCGGGCATCAACGGCTGGATCTGAGCGACTGACTTCTTGAACCCGGTCAGCACACCACCGGCGGCCGTGTGTTCCAGTTCGGTCAGGTTGCCTTTCAGCGTGGCGA
>Ga0137387_10001259_pt1 | contig 12359 bp, 10 predicted proteins | sample SagtaG_3_FD_104909 | JGI IMG/M metagenome (GOLD analysis project Ga0137387, IMG submission 104909) | Vadose zone soil microbial communities from Angelo Coast Range Reserve, California, USA - Sage2_R_115_16 metaG | ecosystem: Environmental > Terrestrial > Soil > Vadose zone > Saprolite | place...
GTAGGGCTAGAGCCGGGTCAGCAGCACATCGAGCCCGAGCTCGGGATCGATCTGTCCGGACTTCACCTCCCACTCGTAGTCGCGGATCGCGCGCAGGGCGGCTTCGAGGCGATCGGGGTCAGCATTGCGGGCGACGTCGAACGCCTTCTGGATCACGAAGGGATGCTCGCTCATCTCTGACTTGACCTCGGACAACGATTCGCCCCGCTCCTGCTTGGCGCGCACTTCGAGAACAAGCGCGATGTGGCGAGCCATCCGGTAAGCGACCGACGTCGGCTGCATTCCCCCGCGCGAAAGGCCGCGGGCGATCTTCAGCGCCTCCGGCGTCGGGTGCGGCAGGAGATTGTCGGTGAGCTTGAAGATTTCGTCCTCCCTGCCGCCCGCGAGCAGCTCGGTGACGACCTCCGCCGTAAGCCTGGAGCCAGACGCCTTGTAGGCGGCGAGCTTGCTGAGCTCGGAGTCGATGATGGTGAGGTCCGGCGGCGTTACCCGGACGACCTGTGCGGCGATCGCCGGCGTGAGACCGTGTTCAATCGCTCTCCGGGCGGCCCACTCGCTCAAAGACCTGCCTTTGAGGTGCGTCATCTCTTCCACGATTCCACCCGCGGCCGTGATGGCCCTGGCCAGCCGGTTGCCGCCCCCAAGCCGACCGGCAATGGTGATCAGGACCCGGGTCGAGGACGGTACCTCGCTCAACGCGGGGGCCAGACTCTCTGCCCGAGGGGCTGGCTCCTTCGTCACGGCGACCACGCGATACGGGTCGAGGAAGGGCGCCTGGAGCACCGCATCCTGGAGCCGCGCAGCGTTCAGGCCCTGACCTTCGAGGCGCTCGAAACCGAAGTCCGAGCCGAGCTCGGAGCGCCAACCTTCGAGGGTGGCCCTGGCCTTCTCGTCGATGAGGAACCGCTCATCGCCGTGAAGCAGCAGGACGTCGGCTTTGGGCTTCGGACTCGGCATTCGTGCCCGCCGATCGTAACCCGGCTTAAATTCGCGGGGGGACAGATGTCCCCCGCCGCGGAACCCTCCCCTCTCCTCGGCGCCGCTGGGTGGCGCCTGGATGGTGGCATGCCTGGGGACGGCCGGAGTGAATCCGGCCTTTGGCTCCACTTGGTCCTTTTCGATGGCTAGCGGTTTCTACATGGGCAAGGTGAGCGGCTTAATTCTCGGGGGGACAGATGTCGCCCGCCGCGGAACCCTGCCCTCTCGTCGGCGACGCTGGGTGGCGCTTCTACATGGGCAAGGTGATCGTGCCCTCCTCGTCCGTGCGGAGGACGGTGACGGGGATGCCGCGCGCGAGGCGTCCCGAGGCAAGCGAGGCGACCATCTGTGCCCGTGCGGCGGCGCGTTCGAGGTCAGGCGACGGCAAGCTGTGGCCTCCGGCGGGAAGCAGCAGGTAGGTGCAGGGCCCTCGCAATCGGGCAGCGGCGAGCGTCTGGGCATCAATGTCGAGATCGCTGAGGTCGCAGAAGGCCCGCCCGGACGGCGCCACGACGCGCAGCCCGAGATAGCCCGCGCCCACCTGGTCGCCAGGGGCGCCGGGCTCCGGTGCAAGCACCTCGAGCCTGAAACCCGCGGCCTGCAGCACCTGGCCGGCGAGCACCCCCTGTACGTGCGCACCGCGTACGACGGCCTCGTACGCCGCGGTGCGCCAGGCCGAGCCGGAAAGCGGCACGCCAGGGATGATCAGCGTGCCCGCGGGCCGGTCGAGGCCGGCCAGCCCGCCGACGTGCCCCAGGCCGGGGGCGGTGATGGCCAGGACGTCGAGCCCGGCTTGCCAGGGCGGAAGGATCTGGCCGAGCTCGTCCTCGAGTCGGGCTGGGCTGGGTCCGGCGTCGACGAGGATGGTCCCCGCCGGGCCTCGGAACAGCACCGCCTGCCCGTTGCCGACGGCCAGCACGCTCGCCTGCGGCGGCGAAGCGGCCCAGAACGCGAGGGCAGTGCCCGCGATGAGAGCCGGCGCTGCGACCGCCGCACCGAAGACGATCGCGCGGCGGCGCCGGTCGACGTGGCCGGCACCGATGACGGCGCCCAGGCCGGCGTAGTAGGCAATTCCCGCCCACGGCGGGAATCGCACCACTGGGACGGCCGCTGCAGGCACCCTCGCGAGCACGTAGGCGACCTGTTCCATGTAGAAGAGGAGGCCAGTGATCGGGATCGCGGCCAGGCGGGCGAGCTCCGGAATCAGAGAGAGGGGTCCGAGAACCAATCCGGCCGCAACGATGGCGGGCAGTATGGGCAGAACGAGCGCATTGGCGACAGGCCCCACTGGCGAGAGGACGTGAAAATCCGTGGCCATCATTGGGAGCGTGCCCACCTGGGCGGCGCAGGTGACGGCAAACGGTTCTCGAAAGAAATGCGGCAGCCGGCGAGCGCGCCGCTCGATCGAGGGTGTGAGCAGGATGATCGCGGCGGTGCCCGCGAAGGACAGCTGGAAGCCAACATCCCATGCGAGCTCGGGACGCCAGGCGAGCATGGCGGCAGCTGCGATGGCGAGTGAGGTCCACACATGCGAGGGGCGGCCGATCTCAGCGGCAACGATGGCCAGGCCGCCCATCAGCGCGGCGCGAATGGCAGCAGGCGTCGCCCCGCCCGAAAGCGCATAGACGCCGATGAGACACAAGGCCGGCCACATCGCATGACCGCGAAGAAGCGGCCGGAGAGCGCCCTGGACGATGCGAGCGAAAACCGCGACCTTGAGCCCGCTGAGGACGAGCAGGTGGATCAGGCCGGTTGCGATCAGTGCTTGCTGGAGCTCGGGCGGGATTCCGTGGCGGATGCCAAGGACCACGCCCAGGAGAACGGCGGCGTGTGGAGCCGGCAGGGCAGCATCGAGTGCCGCCGTGTATCGCTTGCGCACCCAGGTCGGCAGCGCCTGGAGACCGGATGACGGGCTGGTGACATTGATTCCGGTGGTGTCGAGCTCGAGGTATGCGTTTCGTTGCGCGAGGTATGCGCGTCGATCGAAGGCGGGCAGGTCTCTGGGCAGGATGAGCTTTCCGGTGGCGGTGACCTGGTCGCCGAAGCCGGCGTCCTCCGGCCCTCGCCAGCGCACGACGAGGTTGCCGATGTCGGAGACGGCGGAGCCGCCGGCGACGACCAGGCTGGGTTCGACGAGAGCCTCGGATCCGCCTCCGGCGGCCCGGCTGTCGTCGGCAACGCGGCCGATGATCGTCGCCGTCTGCCCGGCCAAAGCTGAAGCCCGGGCGGAGGCTCCTGTATCGGCGGCCGGCAGCTCGGCGCGACCGACGCCAAGCAGCGCTGCCACGAGCGCGAGCGCGATCAGCGCGGGGCGGATGGCGAATGCCAGTGCCAGGCAAGGAATGGCGAGGGCGACAGCGAGTGCGCCAAGCCACGCCTGCGCCGGCGCCACCACCACCGCCGCCGCAAGCGCCACCGACCACGAAAGGGCGACCACGAGTGCCGGGATTTGCGCGAGAGAGCGGAGGCCGGGAGCGCCGCCAGGATCGTTCACAGCGTGAGATAGCGGCGAGCGATGACAAAGTCGGCCTCGCTCATGCCGAGAATCTCCACCAGCTCGCGGGTGTTCTGGAAACCGCCGAAGTTGGTGCGATAGTCGATGACCTCCTGGGCGAAGGCGGCGGTGAAGCCTGGGAGCACCTCGAGCTCTTCGAGCGTGGCCTGGTTGAGGTTGACTCGCGTGAGCACGGTGGTGCCGGACGTGCCTTTGGCGAACGGGACCTTGATCTGCTCCCCGTCTTTCAAGCGGCCCGCCAGGTTGGGCAGGCGGGTGATGTCCGCCTCGACCGACAGGCCGCCGGCGGCCGCGATGGCGTCGTAGACGCGATCCCCACGCTTCATTCGATAGAGGCCGGGATGCTCGACGGCGCCGACGACGTGGACCAGGAGGCCGGCCGGGGCCGGCACGTCCGCGGCGGCCGCCGCCGCCAGGTCCGGGGTCGCCGGGGCCGGCTTCGGGGTGCTGGATGTGTATGCGTAGGCGCCCGCCACCGCGCCGATGGCGAGCAGAACGGGAACGGTGATCGCAAGAAGGCTCTTCCAGCCGGGGATGAACGTGATGTGGCCGCGCATGGCTGCGAGGCTAGGGCGCGGGTTTGCGGGTGCAAACCCAGCCTGTTAAGGGCGCGTCGATGCGGATGGTTCCGGGGGAAGGATTCGAACCTTCGGTCGAGGATCCAAAGTCCTCTGCCTTACCTCTTGGCCACCCCGGAAAAAAAGCTGCCCGGTTGCCGCGGGTCGCTCCCCTCTGCTCGGCTCCCGCTCGAGGCTACAGAGTATGCAAAACGCCTCGCGGGCCTGGGCGGGTTACGTCGGGGCTGCGACCAGCGTTGGATCCTTTGGTGAGAGTCGTCCTTATTGCGTTTCTGATCGTGGCCACGGCGGCGTGCGGCACTTACCGATTTCCGGGCGCGAGCCCGGCCGGTTCGGGAACGGTCAGTGGCCAGGTGACGGTGGTGCCCTGTGCGCCAATCGATCGCCCCAACGCGGTTCCATGCACGAACCGGGTGATGCCCGGCGTCGAGATCGATTTCACCAGCAACGGCACAACGATCACCGCGCACACGGATGCAAGCGGCTTCTATTCGGTCGAGCTGCCCGCGGGCAGGTGGAAGGTCAGCTTCAAGGGCTACATGCGGATCATCAAGGGACCATCGACGGTGACGGTGACTCCAGGTGCGAGCGTGACCGCCGACTTCGTGGTCGACTCCGGGATTCGCGTTCCGGTGAATTAGGGACCATCCCTAACCCCCACCCACCCGAGGGGGGTGATGGCGCAGTGGGCCAGAGTACGGCGGATCGGCGTGGGCGGCAACCCTGCCCGTTAATTGCGTCTTTCCCCACGGGGCGCCTGCAGCCACGAAAATGCGCCGTGCCGTCTAGACCGCCAAGACACTTTTCGGGTTGAGCCAGGGCTTAGGGGACCAGGTTGATCAGCTTGTCCGGGACGAAGATCACCTTGGAGGGCCGGCCGCCGTTCAGCGCCGCACGAACCCGCTCGCTCGCGAGAGCCGACGCGAGCGCTTGATCCTCGGACAGCCCGGCTGCCACTGTCAGCCGATCCCGAACCTTGCCCCCCACCTGGACCACTAGCGTCACCTGCGGCTCGGCCGCCGCCGCCGCATCGAACTCGGGCCACGCCGCGTCCGCGAGCAGACCTCGGTCCGGCCCACCCTCGCCCAGCCGCTCCCACATCTCCTCGCTCACATGAGGACCGAGCGGGTTCAGCAGCTTCACCAGCGTGCGGACGGCGGCATCCCAGCCGGCGTCGCGAGCTCCGCCCGCCTGCAGGTAATCCTGCATCGCGTTCGCCAGCTCCATCAGGTAAGCCACGGCCGTGTTGAAGCGAAGGTCGTCGTAGTCGTCGGTGACCTTTTTGACGGTCTGCGCGACCTTGCGGCGAAGGAGGGTTGGATCGGCGGCAGCTGGCGAAGCGCCGGTCACGTCGATCGACTCGGGCTCGAGCACCAAACGCCAAACCCGGTGCAGGAATTTCACGACCCCGTTCACGCCGGCGTCGTTCCACTCCACGTCCTCTTCGGGCGGGCCGATGAACATCTCGTAGATGCGGCCCGCGTCGGCGCCCTGCTTGTCCACCAGCTCGTCGGGCGAGACGCCGTTTCCCGCCGACTTCGACATCACCTGTCCGAAGCGCTTGACCATGCCCTGGTTGAACAGGCGCATGAACGGCTCCGTGACGCTGACCATGCCCGTGTCGAACAGCACCTTGGTGAAGAACCGCGAGTACAGCAGGTGCAGGATCGCGTGCTCGACGCCGCCCGTGTACTGGTCGACGGGCATCCAGTGGTTCGCGAGCTCCGAGTCGAAGGGTTCCTGGTCGTCGTGCGGGCTCGCGTAGCGCAGGAAATACCACGAGGAATCGACGAAGGTGTCCATCGTGTCTGTTTCGCGCCGCGCCTCACGCCCGCACTTCGGACACGTCGTGCGCCAGAAATCGGGATTGTCGGCGAGCGGCTTGTACTCCTTCGGCAGCACGACCGGCAGCTGGTTCAAGGGCATCGGCACGATGCCGTCGACCTCGCAGTACACGATGGGGATGGGGCAACCCCAGTAGCGCTGCCGGGAGATCAGCCAGTCTCGAAGCCGGTACTTGACCGTCCGTTTGCCCAGCCCCTTTTCCTCCAGCCACGCGATGACGCGCTCGAAACCCGCCTGGCTGTCGAGGCCGTCGAACTGGCTGCTGTTCACCATCACGCCGGGACCGATGTACGCCTCGGGCAGATCGTCGTCGTCGTCGTTCGCATCGGGAGGCGCGATGACCTTGCGAATGGGCAGGCCGAACTTCTTCGCGAACGCGAAGTCGCGCTCGTCGTGCGCGGGCACGGCCATGATCGCGCCGGTTCCGTAGGTGACGAGGACGTAGTCCGCGACCCAGATCGGGATCTTTTCGCCGTTGACCGGGTTGACAGCGAACCCGCCGGTCGGGACTCCGGTCTTCTCGCGCTCGGTCGACATGCGGTCGATCTCGGTTTCCTTACGCGCCTTCTCCACATACTCGCGCAAGCGTTCACGGTTTTCGTCCGTCGTCACCTTGTCCACGAGCGGATGCTCGGGCGCGAGCACCATGAAGGTCGCACCGAACAGCGTGTCGGGCCGCGTAGTGAAAATGCGGATGGATTCCCCTTCGCTTCGGGCCACAGGAAAATCGACCTCCGCACCCTCGCTGCGCCCGATCCAGTTGGTCTGCATCAGGCGCACCTTGTGCGGCCATTTGTCGAGCAGCTGCAGGTCGTTCAGCAGGCGCTCGGCGTAATCGGTGATCTTGAAGAACCACTGCTCGAGGTCGCGCTTCTCGACCTCCACATCGGGGTGCCGCCAGCAGCGCCCGTTGATGACCTGCTCGTTCGCGAGCACCGTCTTGTCCACCGGGCACCAGTTCACCGGCGACATCGCGCGATACGCGAGCCCGCGCTCGTAGAAGAGCAGGAAGAGCCATTCGGTCCACCGGTAGTAGTCCGGCATGCTCGTGGTGACCTCGCGGTCCCAGTCGTAGAGGATTCCCATCATCTTCAGCTCGCGCTTGGCCTTGGGGATGTTGTCCAGCGTCCAGGTCTGCGGATGCAGGCCTCCCCGCTTGATCGCCGCGTTCTCGGCCGGCAGGCCGAACGCGTCCCAACCGAAGGGATGCAGCACCTCGAAACCCTGCATGCGCTTCATTCGCCCGAGCACGTCGCCCATCACATAGTTGCGCGCGTGGCCCACGGTCAGGTCCCCGGATGGGTACGGGAACATGACCAGGTCGTAGTACTTCGGCTTCGGCGAGCTGTCCGACGCCTTCATGACCCCGCGCTCGGTCCAGATCTTCTGCCACTTCGGCTCGATCTCCTGCGGGACATACGTGCTACGTCGAGGCTTGGCCACCATGCGGATTGAATTTTAGATGCGCGAGCTCATGGCCCACGATCGAGGCCAGCATCACGAGGGCGCCCACGGCCTGTAGGCCAGTGAACCGCTGACCGGCGATGACGACCGCCGCCACCAGCGCCCATGCTGGTTCGGTCGTGAGGATCACGGCCGTCCGGCTGGCGCTCAGGTGCTGCTGAGCCCAGGTCTGGATGTAATAGGCGAGCGCCGACGCGAACACTCCGGTGACGATGATTGCGAACCAAACCTGCAGGTTCGGCATGTGCATCTGCCACACCCCGCCGCCAGTGAAGATGAGCGCGCTCGTGCCCATCTGCACCATCGCCAGCGGCGCGGATCGCAGTCCAGGCGACCACCGGCTGAGGAGCACGATGTGAAGGCCGTACAGAGCAGCGCACGCGACGGTGAGCAGGTCGCCCAGGCCGAATCCGGCGGGCCCGCCGACCAGCATCACTGTGCCGGCGACCGCACCGATCACCGCGACTACCGTCCACCTGTGCAGCGGCATGCCGAAGACGCGGTCGATGAGCGGCGTGAACACAACGAAAAGTCCGGTGATGAGGCCCGAGTTGCCAGGGCTCGTCATCGTGAGGCCGACCGTCTGCGTGAGGTAGCCGCCGGCCAGGACGGCGCCGGCGATGGCTCCCACCGATAGCTCCCGCCGGCTCGGAAGCCGGCGCACCAGGATGACCATGACCACGAACGCGAGCAGGAAGCGGAGCGCGAGAAACGGTAGGGTCGGATACTGTGAGATCGCGTCTTTGACCAGGACGAACGTCCAGCCCCAGACCGCGGTCACCAGCAACAGAAAGAAGACGTAGATCAATGAAGCGACTGTGGGCGCCCTGGCGCATGGAGTACATCACCGGCGAGCCGAAGGCCGGCTGCCTGTTCTGCCGCGTGCTCGAGAACCCCGACGATCCGGACGCAGAGCTCGTCGTGTGGCGACCTCCGGGGGCGCTGGTCATGCTGAACAAATTCCCATACAACGCCGGGCACGTCATGGTCGCGCCGACAGCTCACCGCGGAGAGCTCGATGACCTCGACGATGCCCAGACGGCAGACCTCATGCGCGCCACGCGGCGCGCGATTGTGGTTCTCCGTGAGCAGCTCAAGCCGCAAGGCTTCAACATCGGCGCCAACACCGGCCGCGCCGCCGGCGCCGGGATTCCAGACCACGTTCACCTTCACGTCGTGCCGCGGTGGAACGGCGACACGAACTTCATGCCTGTGCTGGCCGAAGTCAAGGTCGTGAACGAGCACCTGCTGCAGAGCGCCGCGAAGCTGCGGAAGGCTTTCGCTTCCAGCTGAGGCGACCGCCCACGATGGTCGCGACGACGCCTTCGGCGTCGACCACCGTCATGTCGCACAGCATTCCTTTGTGCAGGGCACCGGCATCGGCCTCCATTCCCACCGCGAAGGCGGCGTCTGAGGTGTAGGCCCGCAAGGCCGAAGTCCGGGAGACGGACAGCTCGGGGTGCCATTTCGCCGGCCGGCGCCATGTGACCGCGGCGTCGATGCCGAGCAGCGGATCTGCAGTCTCGACCGGCGCGTCCGAGCCGAACACCAGGGTCGCACCCGCTCGTTCGAGAGCGCCCCACGCGTACGCGTGCGCCGTTACGTTTGGCCAGTGCTCATCCGCGAGCTCGCGATCGGCCGCGGCATGGATGGGCTGCATGGAGGCGATCACGCCGATGCGCCCGAAACGCTTCATGTCCTGTGGATCAACACATTGCGCGTGCTCGATGCGCGGCCGCCACAGCCGCCATGCCGAGCGATGGGGCTGCAGGGCGTCGAGGGCCCTCCGGACCGCTCCGTCGCCGATCGCGTGCAGGCACACGTTCAGCTCCGCGCGCGCGCAACGCTCGACCATGTCGCGAAGGTCGTCGTGCGTTAAGCGCTGCGTGCCCGACCCGTCGAGCATCTCGGCCGTCCTGCTGCCCAACGAGCCGTCCAGAAACGCCTTCACGCCCCAGATTCGCAACCATTCGTCGCCCCATCCCGAACGCACGCCCATCCGCTCGGCGTGATGGAGGTCGGCCAGCGGCACGTTGTAGGTGACACGGAGCGCGAGCCGGCCACGGGCGTGCAGGCGTTGGAGCGAGCCGAATCCGCGGGCGCTGTCCATCGAATGCACGGCGGTCAGCCCGAGGCGTGCGAGGCCGGCGAGCGCGCGGGCCATCGCGGCGTCGAGCTCGGTTTCATCCGGGCGTGGCAGGATCTTTGAGACGAGCTGCATGGCGGTTTCGCGCAGGATTCCCGCCGGCTCTCCGCGCTTGTCGCGGTCGATGACTCCACTGGGCGGGTCTTCTGTGCTGCGATCGATGGCCGCTTGTTTCAGCGCCGCTGACGAAACCCACGCCGAGTGGCCGTCCTTGCGACGAAGGTAGGCAGGACGGCCGCCCGCGGCCTCGTCCAGCTGTTTGCGATTCGGGAACGCGGCGTCAGGCCAGGCGTCGTTGTACCAGCCGGACCCCACGACCCACGCGTCCTTGGGCAGACGCGCCGACCAGCTCCGGACCGAGGCCAGGGCCTTCTCGAGGCTTGGCGCGCCGGTGAGGTCGAGCGCGAGATGGCGATCGGCCAGCCCTTCCAGGTGGATGTGCGCGTCGATCAGCCCGGGCCAGGCGGTGCCGCGCAGCAGCACCACCTCGGCGCTGCGCCCGGCGGCGGCGCGAGCCCGCGCGCCTACCGCGATGATCCTTCCGTCAGGCCCGGCGGCCACCTCCGGCTCGCAGCCCGCGAAGAGCACGGTCTGGGTCGCCATCAGGCAGGGTCCCCGCGAAATCCGGAATTTCGCGGGGTACTCATAGACCGTAGGTCTTGGCGATGATCTCCTTCATGATCTCGTCCGAGCCCGCGCCAATCCGCCCGAGGCGCGCGTTGCGCCACGCCCTCTCGACAGGGAATTCGTGCATGTATCCGTGCCCGCCCAGGATCTGGATGGCGTCGTCGGCGACCTCGCACGCGACCTGCGTGGCGAGCAGCTTGGACTGAGAGATCTCGCGGACCGGGTACTCGCCCTTGTCCCACTGCGCCGCGGTCTGGTAGACGAACGCCTGCACCGCTGCGATCTTCGTGCCCATGTCGACCAGCCGGTGCTTGATGACCTGGAATTGCGAGATGGGCTGGCCGAACGCCTGCCGGTTCTGCGCGTAATCCATCGTGTACTCGAAGATGCGGGCGGCCCCTGCGATCGCACCCGCCGCGGCGATCATGCGCTCGCCCTGGAGCTCCCACATGAGGTTCTTGAAGCCATCCCCCTCCTCGCCGATCAGGTTGGCGACGGGGACGCGGCAGTCTTCGAACAGCAGCTCCGCCGTGTCTGAAGAGTGCATCCCCAGCTTCTTGAGTGTGCGGGTGACCTGGAAGCCGGGCGTGCCCTTCTCGATGACCAGCAGGTTGTAGCCCTTGTGGCCGCGCTCGCGGTCGGCCTTCGTGACCACGAGCGCCCAATGGCAGCGCGCGCCGCTGGTGATGAAGATCTTGCGGCCGTTGACGACGTAGTGGTCGCCATCGCGCTTTGCCACGGTGGTGATTCCGGCCACGTCGGAGCCGGCGTCGGGCTCCGTGATCGCCAGCGCCGCGATGTGCTCGCCACGGATGGCAGGAACCACCCACTTGCGCTTCTGCTCCTCGGTCCCGAACTTGAACACCGGCGGTGTCGCCATCTCGGTCTGGACGTCCACAGCCATGCCCAGCCCACCCAGTCCCGCCCTGGCCATCTCCTCGGACAGGACGACTGCCGAGAAGTAGTCCCCGCCCTGGCCGCCGTATTCGAGCGGGTAGCGCAGGCCAAGGAACCCGAGCTCGCCGAAACGCTTGAAGATGGAGTCGGGGAAGGTCGTCTCCTCCCACTCATCCAGATGCGGCTGCACCTCGCCGGCCAGGAACTTGCGGATGTGGAGGCGGAGCTCGTCGTGGGCGTCCGTGAAGTACATCGGGCTGAGTGTAGGCTGGGAACGGACGCGAGTCCCCTTACGGTATGATTCGCGGCCAGACCTCATTTTGAAGATCACGCACGCCTCAGGGGAGTTGGATTGGGCTCGGTAATCAAGAAGCGGCGCAAGAAGATGCGCAAGCACAAGCACAAGAAGATGCTCAAGAAGACGCGGTGGCAGCGCCGCGCGCACGCTTAGCGGCGCGACCGCGCCTAGAATGACGCGCTAGATGGGCTGGTGGATCGTCCTCGGGATCGTCGTCCTGGTCGTGCTGTGGCTCATCTTCACGTACAACGGCCTGATCTCGGCCCGCAACCGCACGCAGGAGGCCTGGTCTGAGATCGATGTCGAGCTCAAGCGCCGCCACGACCTGATCCCCAACCTGGTCAACACGGTGCAGGGCTACATGGGCCACGAACGCGGGACGCTGGAAGCGGTGACCAATGCCAGGGCGGCGGCGGTCGCGGCCGGGGCCACGGGTGACCCCGCCAAGATCGGGCAGGCCGAGAACATGCTCAGCCAGAGCCTGCGCAGCCTGTTCGCGGTCTCGGAGAACTACCCCGACCTCAAGGCGATCAGCGCCTTCACCAACCTCCAGGAAACCCTGACCGCGACCGAGGACAAGATCGAGTTCTCGCGGCGCTTCTACAACGGCAACATGCGCGACTACAACACCAAGCTGCAGACGCTCCCCACGTCACTGATCGCCGGCGCCCTTGGATTCGAGGCATTCGGCTTCTTCCAGGCGGACGAGGGCGACCGGGCGGTGCCGCAGGTCAACTTCGGCAACATGCCCTCGGCGGGCCAGGTGCCGCCGGCAGCGGGTCAGGGTGGGCCTCCGCCCGCCGGCTCCGCCGGGCCGCCACCTCAGAGCTAAAGGAAAGCCTCAACCCCGCGACCTCGCCCAGTCGGCGTCAAACCTGGCTGCGTACTGCTGCACGGCCCGAGGATCGCTCGTCTCGATGTCCAGCTCGTGGTTCACTCCGAGGCCGCTGAGCGTCCAGTTTGCGGAGCCCAGCACCAGCTCGGCGTCGAACAGTCCGATCTTCGCGTGCA
>Ga0137387_10001260_pt1 | contig 12357 bp, 12 predicted proteins | sample SagtaG_3_FD_104909 | JGI IMG/M metagenome (GOLD analysis project Ga0137387, IMG submission 104909) | Vadose zone soil microbial communities from Angelo Coast Range Reserve, California, USA - Sage2_R_115_16 metaG | ecosystem: Environmental > Terrestrial > Soil > Vadose zone > Saprolite | place...
GTACAACGTCAGGATTCTCTTATCGGAGAGAACCTGGTTCGTTCTAGCATGGGCCCTGTTCGGACTACAGATAGCCGTCTACGGGTCCCTGATGTCAAAACTTGTATCGACCGCGGTCCCGAACTACCTGTTCTTCTACGCAGTCGGGCTAATGGTCATCACAGTATTCGACTCGGGAGCTGATGTGGGTCGACATTTCGTCGAGCACGCACACGAAGGAGAACTGCCCTACTTCCTCTCTCTACCAGTCTCGCGCGGAGGGTTCCTGGCTGCCCAGGCCATCTACGGGGTTGCGAATACGATGATCAAGGTTCTGCCGCCCCTTATCGGGGTCCTTTGGTTTGTTGGCGACCTTACAATTCAAGGAGCCGTTTTCGCGTTGATATCGATGTTTCTACTCGGACTGGGAATCACCGGGATAATGGTGTCGATGTCGTTCATCGCATTCAAATCCGTGGATATCTACAGCGCGTTCCTCGCCGGGCTATCAGCATTGATCGTCCGATTCAGCACCGTCTTCTACCCACTAATCTTCATGCCCAGCTTCTACTCACCAGTCTCCGTGTTCAGTCCCCTGACTTATGGTGCTGACCTGACAAGATGGGTCTTAGGCTTCGACCCGAAATTCCTCCTCAACCCAATCCTGGCCGCAGCGGTCGTCACCGGAGTGGCAGTCGGAACCCTCTCCTTGAGCGCAAGAATAGTCGACAAGGTCATCGAAGGCGTGAAAGCAGCATGAGCCAACTCTCACGACTCGTACATATCGCACGGACAGATTTCTCATATTTCTTCCGAACCAAATGGTTGATGGCTGTCCTGATCAGCCTCAGCCTCTCTGACATGCTGGTCGTGGGGCTTGTATACGGAAGGCTGATCCCCACCAAATTCGCGGGTCTTACTTATTTTCAGTTCCTCGTCCCAGGGATCGTCGTAGTGGGGCTGTTTTCTGCCGCGACTGACACCGGCCGACGAATCTGGCTCGCGCTTCGGGAGGGAGTCGTACAATATTACCTGACACTTCCAATACGAACGGGAGGCCTTGTAGGAGCTTACATCATATCCGGAGGCCTCGGCGGAATAGTATACTCCGGTGCACTCCTAGCTATAGCGTATCTGGCGCTCTCGTTCCTAGGACCGACAGCAATACCCGTTCAGGGAGTATTGTACGCTCTCGTACTCATTCCCTTTCTATTCGTTCTCGCGACGGGAATCGCGGGTCTGGCAGCCTTCTTCGCGAGTGTATCCCGAAGAGGGGAGATGTACTGGGTTTACGCCCAAGCACTCCAAGTGTCAATGGTTACAATCAGCACCGTATTCTACCCTGCACAAACGATAGCTCAATATCTTCCCGCGCCTGTAGCCACGATAGCCGAATACAACCCTCTTAGCATTGCAGCTGGCGTTCTTCGAAACTCAGCCTTCGGCGGAAACCCTCTGGACACTAGCGCTCTAACAAATCTTCTCGCTACCTCGCTTCCCCTCGCGATGTTAGGAGCCCTCGCATATTGGACAATTCTCAGGACCATCAGACTCAAGGGAAAGCCCTGAAAATGGTCGATACGGTAAATGTCGAAAAACCAACCGGCGTTTCAGTCAGAGCCTTCTCTCACGGTGAAGAGTCAGCGTTACTAGACATTCTGAGCGATGCGTTCGGCAGCTTCGCAGACGTCCCACGGACAAGGGCAGCCCTCTCATCACGGCGATTTGACGCTGACGGATGCTTCATTGCAGAGCAGAATGGAGTACCGATTGGATGGGTGGCTGCGACACGTCTACCCCGAGACAAATGGTTCGTGATAAGATATCTCAGTGTTAAACAGGCTATGCTACGAACCGACGTGGCCGAGAATCTTCTAGACAGAGCGATCAAATACGTGGAATCGAAGGGTCCAGAATTCCTGCGAGCTACAACCCCAGCCGTTCAGCCTTACGTTGAGGTGTATCGGAAATTGGGGTTCAAGCCTCTACGGCGAGATTTTCGACTCAGCTGGCAAATAGATGACGTGCCACCCACTGGAGACTCTCGGCTTGAAATCGAGGAGGTCTCAGACATGACGATGGATAGCGCCAGCAATACGTTCGTCCAAGCCTCGAGTCCCTACTGGGATTGGCGGACTGAGGAAGAAGGCGGTATTGTCGCTGTGGCCGAGTCATTCAAAGAAGACAGGTCGCGTGGAGCCAGGTGGATTCTTGCTCGGTCGAACAAAGAATATGTGGGGTTAGTTGGGATTATTCCTGACTATTATCAACCAGGTGTGGCATGGTTTCGAGGAGCATTTGTTCTTCCAGAGCATCGAGGAAAGAGAATCGGCTCCGCTTTGATGTACGAGATCTCAAAATTTGCGAAGACCATAGGCCGGAGAAAGATGGTTGTTTACACGTTCTCCTACTTGGACAGTCTCGCTCCCGGAGCCCTGCTCTACCTAAAGTCTGGGGGAAAGATAGAGGCGGAGTACCTGCAGCTCGCTAGAATGTAGGGCTTCGTCTGTTTCTGGAAAGTAATGCATAACCCGAATATAGCATAACGAACATCTCTCCATTTGGTGGAGCCTCTTGGCGTCGATGGAACCGCTGGATGTGGCTGTCATTGGCGGTGGAATTCTCGGAACCTCCATTTCTTACTGGCTGGCGAACCAGTATGAGGGTCGAATAGCGGTTATCGAGAAAGAACAGCAGGTAGCGGTTCACACCTCCAAGAGGAATACTGGAGTCATCCACCGTCCCTTTTACTTGGACCCCGTCAAGAGACGCGTCTTCGCAAGGTCGTCCCAGGCAGCCTATGGGATGTGGAAATCATACGCAAAGGAGCGGGGTCTGCCGTGGTCCCCGGTGACGACTTTGGAGGTGGCGACGCGGGACGAGGATGTGACGCGGGTAGAGAAGTACTACCATTGGGGCTTGGATAACGGGATGGGAGAGGACGAGCTGGAAGTTCTAACAGCGGAAGATGTGCGGAAGCTTGAGCCTCACGTAAAGTCTCACGGAGCTATATGGTCGAAGACGGACACCTCTGTCGACTATCCCTCCTTCACACGCTCGCTGCGAGGAGATGCGGAACGAGAAGGCGTGAAGTTCATTCTCGGTTTCGAGGTCAAGTCAATTGAAATAACCAAAGATTTCTTGGAGATTCAATCGAAGAATGGCGGCGAGGTGATTCGGACCCGGTTCCTCCTAAATTGCGCGGGAGGAAATTCCATGCGCATAGCCCATATGCTTGGGGTAGGGAGAGAATACGCCGATCTCAACTTCCGAGGGGAATACTGGGAAATAGGAAAAGAATGGACATACCTCGCCTCCAGGAACATATACACTGTGGCGCAACACCCCGAACTACCCTTTCTAGATCCCCACTGGATATGCCGTGCAGATGGTCGTCGCGAGATTGGCCCGAACGCCGTCCCGGTGGCCGGGCCCTATACTTACAAGGGCTTTTTCAGAAACCCGATACAAGCGTTGGAGAAGATTCTCGAGCCTCCTATGGTGAACAAGGTCGCTCTTCTTTTCAACAAGGATTTTCTGACTCTGGCGGGGGAGGAATGGAAATCGTCCATCTTCAAGTCGGAAATGGCGAGAAGAGCGCAGGAATTCATTCCAGAACTCAAACTAGACTATCTGGTAAAGCCGGGCATCGCAGGGGTCCGCGCACAAGTAATAGACCGAAACGGCAACTTCATCAAAGAAGCCATAGAGATCAAGGGCCCGTTATCGTACCACATTACCAACTATAACTCTCCAGGAGCAACTGGGTCACCTGCCTACGCTGCCTGGCTGGTTCAGAAGCTGGGTTCCCTAGGCTATTTGGATCTCAGAACGAGAAAGTCTTCAGGGTCTACGGGATCATGGGACTTTGAATCGATCACCAACATGGTAGGCGACTCACCGTGGAAACCTGCTCCAAAAGCGGAGGAAAAAGGCCGAAAGGGAGCCCGGGCCCGAACCGACCCGCTCGACATCCCCCACAAAGAAAAAGGAACCGTCACCAAGAAAACCCTCCACACGAACCTCTCGCAAGCAGCCCAAAACGCGATCGCAAAACTAAGGATAGGGAGACTTGGTTCAGGGTCACCAAGGATCCTAATCTAGAAAGCTGTTCGAAGGCTGTAGTCCCTACTGTCTGTACTCAGGGAATAGAGTATCCGAAGTTCTTCCAGATCCCAGTGGCGCCTTGTCCGTGGACTGACACGCTTCCCTTCTCGGGGTCAACAGGCTTGAGTGTGAAGAGTCCCCAGCCTATGAGGATGTCCTTTGGAGCCACCGGGAGGCTCTCGATCTTGAAGAATGTCTTTCCATCGACAATCCATTCCGCCCGCTTCTTCGGCATGTCTATTCTAACCGTGTAGTGGTGCATCATTTCGGGCTTCGTACGGACGCCCGAGAACGGTGCCTCAATGACATAGGTAAACGCCGTCTTCTCATCAGTTACGCCAGGGATCAGGAGTCGTTCGTAGATTGCTCCGATTTTTTTCCCGGTCGTGATGAAGTCGAATATCATGCCGGTTGCAAAGTCCATGAGTATGAGACCTGCGAACGCGTCCTGTAGATCCTCCGCGTTGCTTCGATAGGTCTCGGCTCCCATCTCAGCCTCGAAAACCGTCACCTGATCACGCGATACAGGAAAAGTCCTCGTGGACGCGTACAACTGCTTTGGATCGTCGAACATATGGATCTTGTCATGCTTCCGGGTGAAGGGGTCGACTGTCAGAGCTAGACCGCCATTCCGGGATGAAATCCTGGCCTTCGGTTCTTCCCAAACCCAGTTCTCGCCATTGCCCATAGGAAAGCTGAGAACCTTCCATTTCGAAGGGTCTACTCGTCCCTTCGACATGTCATCGTAAAGGTTGGTTTCGGTCTTCAGCATGGCTGTCTCATTCCCGAGCTGGGCTGGGTATTGGATTTAATTCTTCTGAAAGTGTTTCACACTCTAGTATTAGAGATATCATTCAGGGACAAGGTCGGGTCTCTAGTTCCCAGAGCCAATTCGGTTGCTTTTCACTTTACAGAGTGGTCCCGAGAGACTTTCGATCGAGATAACACCTTTCTCTTGAGCTCTGTTCCGCAAACTCTACATGTCTTTTCTGGTCCCGTTGATCTTCGGTGGCAAGCGGGGCAGTACATTATCCAGTCAAACTTGTGAGCTATCCCAAAATTGGCCAGTGATCCATAGCTGAGATGAAGATGCTCAGCCATGTTCTGCACCGCATAATCATCGCTGACAATCACAGGCTCCTGCCCATCTAGTTTCAGGTCAAGAGCGAGAGCCACAACTTCTCGATCTGCTTGTGAAACATGACCTTTCTCACCTGCCTTAGTGCTGACCGCCTCCACAGATTCCAACGCGCGAGGAGATGGTGACCTGAGAATCACCTTGCCCTTCTCCTTGTTCACATAAAATCGTAGCTGTGTCATCGTCCCCCTCAACAGCTCATCCTCTACAGCCGGAACCGTGTACACCTCGCCCGGCCGAGTTGGGTTGAAGCCCATGATGAAGGCTGAGGTATCTAGGACGAGCACTTTCAACCGTTTTCCCTTTCGGAGGACAGTCTTCTGAGACTCCTCTGGAGAAATGAGTCGCCGAACCTGACGAAAAACGTGCTGTTGCCGGACTTTCTGAACGATAACGATTGCCCGATCCTGATTTCCCGCTCAAGACGGCCGTCTATCACCAGGTTAGCGCTTGGACCTGGTTCTACCACGCGCAGCTGAACGCCCGCCTTCACCGGTACAACGATAGACTTGACGGGTTGGAGAGGGGCAATGAGTGTTAGCGATAGGCTATCCATCGAGGTTTCGAGAACTGGTCCTCCTGCCGAGAAGGAGTGGGCTGTTGATCCTGTTGGAGTGGAGACGATAATTCCGTCCGCCCTCGCCTGGAAAACTTGTTTGCCCCTGAGTGTCAGGTTCAGGTTGAGCATTTTCGCTGGAATAGTCGGAAGAAGAAGTGCCTCGTTGAGAGCTTCAGCTAAGAGTAGATTCTGGTGAAGCACTGAGAGCTTCCATTGCTGCTCTAGCTCGTAGTCGCCTTTCTCCCACTTCGTGAAAGCGGCCTCGAACTCTGAAGGCTCGACCTCGGTGAGGTAGCCCCTGCGGCCCATGTTCACGGCAAGGATAGGGGTCTTTGGTTTCAGCATCTCCTTAGCAGCTTTCAATACTGTCCCATCTCCTCCCAGTGTTACTAGGAGCGCGATCTCCATTCGCCTGAGAGGCTTGCCACCTGGAATCTTCGCCGATCTTCCTATTTCTTCGTCGGGAACTGACCTGAAACCGTGCTGTTCGATAATTCTGTGAATTTTCCTAGCCTCGGCGAGGATTTCTTTCGAGCCTTTCTTGGCTAGGATGCCGACTACCTTGGGCAAGGCGATTCAGATCGTGGAGAGCTGGAATAGACCAGTTGAAAAGAATTCTCTAGGGCCGCTAGAATCACGGGTACGAAACACCCGAACCGTAAATGGATTCCTCCATGATTTGAAATAACACAATCAAGATTGAACGCATAGGGGAGACTAAAAGATGCGAAGAGCATGGACGATGCTTCAGGGAATGTTAGCCCGCAAATCTTCTTTAATCGCTTTTGTCGCCTTCGACTAACATGAAAATCGAGACTACTGCTGTCCACGCTGGCGCTGACGTAGATCCAAGCACCGGAGCGATTGCTCCCCCTATTCACCTCTCAACCACTTTCGAGCACGGGCCTGCTAGCGAGGAAATCCATGGTTACTCGTATATCCGGGAAAAGAACCCGACCCAGTCTCGGCTAGAACAAGCCCTGGCACAGCTGGATAGCGGCGAGGGAGCTGTAGCCTTCGCGTCGGGAATGGCAGCCGGGGTTGCGGTTGTACAAACCTTGCCCCCAGGATCTCATGTCATCTTTCCAGACGATATCTACGTCACGTTTCGACGTCTTGCTCGAGACTTCCTACCGAACTGGAACCTTCAGTCCACAGAGGTTAACATGCAAGACCCTACCAAGCTGAGCAAGGCCATTCGCCCAAACACGAAACTCATCTGGGTTGAGACTCCCTCTAATCCTCTCCTGAAAATTTCAGACATCATGACCATCTCAGAAATTGCTCATGCTTCAAAAGCAATGGTCTTGGTTGACAACACGTTTGCAACTCCTGTAATACAACGTCCCCTCGAACTGGGCGCGGACATCGTCCTGTATTCCACAACAAAATACTTTGGTGGTCACAGCGACGTTCAAGGCGGAGCGTTAGTGCTCGGAAACAAAAACCCCATACTCGATAAACTGTTGAGAATACGTCAAGTTCTGGGCTCCGTATCTTCCCCCTTCAATTCTTGGCTTGTTCTAAGGGGACTACGAACCCTGCCTTGCAGAATGGAAAGACACTCATCAAACGCAGCTGCGATCGCCACCGCTCTCGAAGACGTGCCTGCAGTCGAGGAGGTGTTCTATCCAGGCCTACCTACCCACAAAGAACACGAGATTGCTAAGCGACAGATGAGATACTTCGGTGGGATGCTGTCTTTCCAAGTTAGAGGGGGACAAGATCAAGCGACAATGGTCGCGTCGAAAGTCAAACTCTTCCTGAACGCAACGAGTCTTGGGGGAACCGAAAGCCTCATCGAACATCGCGCATCGAGCGAAGGAGAATTTTCAACTGCACAACCTAACCTGCTACGTCTATCCGTGGGTATTGAACACCCTGACGACCTGATAGAGGACCTCCTCCAGGCATTGAAGTAAGGCGCGTGTCTTGCAAAGTCTTGTTAGAACCCAACTACCCCGGCAAATTCTCCACATCTGTTTTGGACCTCCTGCACAATCCCGAATGTACGAGCCAACAGATCGGCCCATCTGAAAATTGTCTGAGACAAGGCCAAGTTCCCCGAGAACCATGACAAATCTTAACATCGTCATCAAGCTTTTAGATGAAGTCCTAGAGGGCTGACCGTCAGGACGCAATTTCATGAGCAAGCCGGTCGAAGTTGGGAGTTTGAAGATTGGCCAGTACGTCCTCATTGATGGTGAACCGTGCAGGATCGTAGAGTTCGAGAAATCCAAGCCCGGCAAGCACGGCTCCGCAAAGGCAAGGATCGTTGCGATAAGCGCGTTCACAGGCCAGAAGAAGAACCTCATCAGCCCTGTTGACGGCAAAGCCGAGGTCCCTCTCATAGACAAGCGAACAGGACAGGTTCTTTCCATCTCCGGAAATCTTCTCCAAGTGATGGACATGGAGAATTATCAGACATTCGAGACACCCATGCCGGATGATGAGGACTTGAAGAAACAAATGACTTCCGGAATCGAAGTCGAGTACTGGAGCGTCATGGGACGGAACATGGTCGTCCGCCGAAAGGGCTGAGCAATCCATCACGAGTAAAAGTCCTTCAAGAGTAAAACACCTACGGCTCTGGCCGGGAATGACGGCCGACGCTCTCGTCCGAGAGATGAACGTAGCCGGAGTCCTGGGTGGAGGCCGAATCGGGGCGGCCGCCGATGTTGTCGGAGAAATGTTCCGAGGACCGGACTTCACAAATTTCCTGACGCTCGCAGGGCCGATGGTTCCGTCAGGGTTTCGGTTGCTCATTGGAGATTTGATCGATCGAGGGTTTCTCGATGCGATCGTAACCACAGGGGCGAACTTAACACATGATGTGATTGAGGCGCTGGGTTTGCATCATTATCAAGGGACGTTCCAGGTCGACGATCGTCTCCTGATCAAGAAAGGGTACAGCCGAATTGCGGACATCTTTGTCAAAGAAGAATCATTCCAGATCTTAGACAAGACGGTCAGAAAGTTGCTTGGAAAGATTCCAACTGACCAGAGGCGAGCGGTCGCAGTCTCAGACCTTCTCCAGAAAATCGGCCTCCTTTTACGAGATCGAAATTCGATTCTTTACAAAGCTGCCCGTGACAAGGTTAAGGTCTTCTCGCCAGGTCTGCTGGACTCGATCCTTGGTCTCAGCCTTTGGAGTTTCTCTCAGACAGAATTGCTACAGTTGAACCCGATGGCGGATGTGACTAATATGATAGAAATGGCGATGACCTCGAAAAAGCTCGGGGTCTTGATTCTGGGCGGAGGATTGCCCAAGCACCACACTCTCTTGGCCAGTGTTCTGCGAGAGGGGGTTGATGCAGCGGTTCAGATAACCGCAGATAGACCCGAGCCAGGAGGATTGAGCGGAGCTCCTTTAGCTGAGTCAATCAGCTGGAGGAAAATCCGGAAAGGAGGAAGGTTCGTCGACGTATACGGTGATGCAACTGTCTGCTTCCCACTGATAATCGCCGCCGTTCTCGGGAAGGTTAAGAAGCGCATGAGAACGTTGAGAGAGTAGTCTTGGAAACAGTTGGCCGTTCTCTCACCGAAGCAGTCCGCAAGCTCTTGCGGATGCCGAACGTCGACGAGAAGGCGATCAAGGAGCTTGTGAAAGACCTCCAGAGGACACTATTGCAGGCGGACGTGAACGTCGAACTTGTCCTCCAACTATCCAAGGCCGTCGAAGATCGTTCGCTGAAGGAAAAGCTTCCCCCGGGAATCACCAGACGCGAGCATGTTGTCAAAGTGCTATACGAAGAAATGACGAAGTTTGTCGGTCAAGACCCGGCCAAGGTCGAGATCCAGCCAGGCGTATTTCGCAAACTCATGCTCGTCGGAATTCAGGGTACCGGGAAGACGACTAGCTCGGTGAAGCTGGCACGGTTTTTCCAGAAGAGAGGATTGAGGGTAGGCGTCGTTGGCGCCGATACTTACCGTCCTGGCGCGCTGGAACAACTCAAGCAGTTAGCGGCCACAGTGGAAATTCCGGTCTACGGCGAGCCGGGCACCAAGAAGCCAGAGGACATCGCGAAGCATGGTCTCGAACACTATCGGAAGGAGAAGACTGACTTGGTGATCATCGATACTGCGGGGCGACACCGGAATGAGCGGGACCTGATGGACGAGATGAAGAGAATTGCCTCTGCCGTGAAGCCCGACGAGATCGTGCTCGCAATCGATGCGACGATTGGACAGCAGGCGATTACTCAAGCCCGCGCGTTCCACGAAGCAACACCTGTCGGGTCGGTGCTATTGACAAAGATGGACGGGTCCGCCAAGGGAGGAGGAGCGCTTTCGGCCGTCGCAGGAACCGGTTCGAAGGTCAAATTCATCGGAACAGGAGAACGGGTCGAGGATTTGGAGCAGTTCGTCCCTACAGATTTTGTGGGACGGTTATTGGGAATGGGCGATCTCAACGCGCTTCTGGAGAAAGTGAAGGAGGCTGAGGTGCAAGTTCCTGAGGCGAAGGTGAAACAGTTCATGGAGGGTCGTTTTACTCTGAAGGACATGTATGATCAAATGGAGAACCTTCGGAAGATGGGGCCGTTGAGAAAAGTTCTGCAGATGATTCCTGGGGGGGTAAGTCTTCCCGAGGAACAGTTAGGAGTGGCGGAAGAGAAGATGAAAGCGTGGAGGGTAATTATTCAGTCTATGACGAAGAAAGAGTTGGAAGAGCCTCGGCTCGTAGACAGTTCCAGGTCGAAGAGGATTGCGCGAGGTGCAGGTCGGCCCGAGCGCGAGGTGCGCGAATTGGTTAACCAGTATTTTACGATGCGGAAGATGATGAAACAGATGAAACGACGAGGGCCGATGATGAAAGGCATGCCTTTCATGAAGAAGTAATTCTAAGGAGTTCTCTTAACCAGAGCGTATCACAGAAATCGGAAAAACTTCAGGGTTTGCGGTGATCGTGGAGTTCGATCACGTTTCCCCAAGGGTCCGTTAATGTGCCTGAGTTCTTGCCCTTTCGTTTGATGGAATATCCTTTCTTCTCCAACTGGTCAGCGGCCTCTTCGAAGCTGATGACGTGAAGGTTGATCGGACTAACATCCGCACCTCGGAGAACTAGGGGTGTGATCTTCGGAGTCTTGTAGAGCGTCAGCTCACCTAGCTTTGTCGCGATGACGCTCCACTCAGGTGAGTGCTCTTTGAGTTTGAATCCGAGCGTGTCGCAGTATAGTTCGACTGCCTTGTCCATGTCTCCAACTTGAAGGATGATGTGACCGATGTCGCTAACGAGTTTGGCCAAGTCTTAGTCCTCCGGGCGGGTAGAGGAACGCGTTTGGTTTTTGTGTTCAAGCTCTTTCTTGAGTTTGTTCTCTCCCTTCTCGACGTAGGCGAATCCCTCCTTCAGTATGGAGCCGAACAAGGGTCCGAACGTGAAGGTTATTGCTGATATTGCCGCGCCGATCGAGAAGAAGGCCATGACGGAGGCGAAGATTTTCCCTCCTACCGTCACGGGTGCTTGTGCTGGGCCCTCGGCCGTTGCTAAAAGGGACATGAAATATAATGAGGTCACAGGGTCCCAGCCCTCCAGCGCCATCATCCCAATGGTTCCAATGGCCATCACAATGGCCAGAATCATGATTGAGATGAAGGCTCTCTTCTTGAACGGAGACAGAGGATGCCGGATGATTCTAGCGATTCCTCCTTCATTCATGAGTAACCAATTATCCTTGAAGGATGGCACCTTAGCTCTTTCTATTGACAAAGCTGCGCGTTTCGAAGCATCGTTGTAGTCTTGGCCCAGGATTCGGGTAGGCCGTCGGGTTTCGATCGCTGCCCAACAGTAAATTTCGAATCCCTTATGAAACAGCCAAAACAAGTTCTCTTCCGTGTCTAAGAAAATTACAACGACTCTAGAGAACGCTAGACGTCTCGCAGTTGCCAAACAGCATCTCGCTGGAAAGAGGCCCAGCAAACCGGACTCCGATGACATTCTGAGAGTGACACGAAACATGGGTTGCCTCCAGCTTGATCCGATCAGCACGGTTGCTCCTAGTCATCTCATCGTTCTCTGGAGCAGACTCGGAAACTTCGACAGAACCGACTTGGACAATTTGTTGTGGCGTGACAAGAAGCTCTTCGAATACTGGGCCCACCAAGCATCAATAGTTTTGATGGAAGACTATCCTCTCTACTATTCTCTCATGCGAAGATATCCTGACGTGCTCATACGTCCAGGATCGGTTTGGCGACAAAGAATCGACAAATGGCTGAATGCGAACACGAGGCTGAGAGATCATATTTTGAGCGAGCTTAGAAAGAAAGGCCCTCTCCTCTCTCGCCAGTTTGAGGACAAGACTAGGGTAAAGCGTAGTTTTGGCTGGAGTAGCTGGGGAGACGTATCGCGGATGATATTCCATCTTTTTTTGAGGGGAGAAGTAATGGTAGTTGGCCGTCAGGGCAAACAGAAACTCTACGCTCTCTCAGAAAATTTCCTGCCATCCTGGGTTTCAAAGAAGGAATTGTCGGCGGAAGAGGTCGAGTACCTTTCGGCCCAGAGATCGCTCCGCGCCCTTGGAATCGCAAATTCGTCCGAGATAAGCTGGCACTTTTTCCGTAACCGCTATCCAAA
>Ga0137387_10001272_pt1 | contig 12321 bp, 8 predicted proteins | sample SagtaG_3_FD_104909 | JGI IMG/M metagenome (GOLD analysis project Ga0137387, IMG submission 104909) | Vadose zone soil microbial communities from Angelo Coast Range Reserve, California, USA - Sage2_R_115_16 metaG | ecosystem: Environmental > Terrestrial > Soil > Vadose zone > Saprolite | place...
CGTGCCGAGGACCGAATCAACCAGGTCCGCGACCGCGGAGCTGGGCGTGCCGCCTGATGCGATGGGCCCCAAATTGGTAAGGTGGGTTGGATAGGCTCCGTAGGTCGTCGAATAGGCGACGGCGGACGTGTTCAGCGTGCGAATCGTGGCAACAGCGGACGCTTCGTTGGCCGCCATCTTCGAACGCAGCAAGTTCGGAATCGCGATCGCTGCAATGATCAGAATGATTGCAACCACGATCAACAACTCAATCAGCGAAAAGCCCTTCTGTTTGTCGCGCATGCTTCTCTGCTCCTTTTCAAATCCAAAGTATTTTTCAGTTGGCACAAACTTCCGATTCCATGCCGAATTGACGAGCAGCAGGAGAGCAAACCGAATGCCATTGGTTGCCAAATTTGAAAGCCCATTTCGACGGTCACATAACCTACGCCAAATCAATGACATGCGTATTTTCGAGCCAGCCTCCGCTCCTCCAAATTGAAAAAAGAGAGAAGCCAGGCAAAATGGCACTGACAATAAGTGTCGCTTCGGGAAGTCAGAAAACGGCACACCGGGCCCGGTCGTCCTTTGTGCCTGACCAGGTGCGGTCCTTTACCGTTTTTGCAGAGGCCTAGGTAACATTGTGTAGCCCTTCCGGCGACTAACTAAAACGACAATCAAAAACTGCAAAAGGTTCTCGAGCCGATTGCGTGGCGACTGGTGAATCCGTAGACTTGGACACTCCGGCAAACCAGAGTCTTGCGGGCCCGGGGCGAGGGCGACATCCAGCCATGAAGCGTTCTTTCAAGCACCTCTTCAGTTGGCCCGTGTTCATTATTGGATTTGCGTTCGCCCTGCGCATGATCGTCATGTGGGCCGGCTGGCGCCTTACGCCCATTCCAGTGAAAGCCAATTTGCCGTTTGGCTACGAGTTGGGCCGCGTGGCGAGAGCCATCGCTGCGGGAGAAGGATTTTCGTCACCACTGCGCGACCTGGATACCGGGCCGACAGCCTGGTTCACGCCCATTTATCCTTATCTCGTGGCTGGCATCTTCAAACTTTGGGGAATCTACAGTGACATGTCCCGGGTCATCATAGCGACGCTGAACTGTGCATTCGCTTCGCTGACGATTGTTCCAATCCATGCCATCGCCAAAAGGACGTTTGGGAAAGGCGTCGCCGTTGGCGCCTCGTGGGTCTGGGTTTTTCTTCCCACCGCCTTGTTTTTCCCCATCACATGGATCTGGGATACGGCCCTGACGGCGCTTTTCTTCATGTTGATTTTCTGGGCGACACTCGCCTTGCGAGACACCCGTACCAGTCTGCCGTGGGCGGGCTACGGCGCGTTGTGGGTAGTCGGAGGGTTGATCAATCCCTCGATCCTCTCTCTGTTTCCTTTCTTCCTGGGATGGCTGGTGTGGAACGATCGGAAGGAATCGGGCCCTTGGTTGAAGCACGCAGCCACGGTGCTTTTACTTTTCACCATCGGTCTGGTCCCATGGACCATCCGTAATTATCGCGTCTTTGGAAAATTCATCGTGCTGCGGTCAAATTTCGGCCTCGAACTGTGGCTCGGAAACAATCCGAATGTCATAGATCAGCTGTCTCAAATTTCGCATCCAAATGACAATCCCGAAGAAGCCGAGAAATACAGACGCCTGGGCGAGATAGCGTACATGGCGGAAAAGCAGCACGAAGCCTTCGCTTTCATGCGGACGCATCCAGGCGTCACGCTGAACTACACATTCCACAGATTTGTGAATATCTGGCTTTCTCAGACAGATAGTGTGGTGGACGTGTGGTCGAATGCATCTCTTTACGGCAAAGCGATGTTTACATTCAATTTTCTGTTGTCATTGCTGAGTCTGCTTGGCGTCCTTTACGCCCACCGCTCCCGCAACCCGGAAGCGGCCCCCTACGGTATGGTTCTCCTCATTTTCCCCTTGGTTTTTTATCTGACCCATTCTTCCCCACGATACCGCTACCCGATGGATCCAATCATTGTCGTGCTCGCGGCGAGCAGTTTCGCGCGTCTGCTATCCTTCGCGCGCATTGGAAATCCGCGCAAGGCGAATGCGGTCGCGCCCATACCACCCTTTCCAGCCGATTGATTTGGATTCGGCAGAAGTCAACTGATGTTGTACTTTTTGGAGTAATGCCGGAAGGAGCGGTAACTCATCTTGAGAAGCTCGGCGGCGCGTGTACCCACTCCGCCGCAGGCCTCCAGGGCCGCCACAATGTAGGCTCTTTCCATCTCTTCCGTGTGCTTCACGAGATCGAGTCCTCCCTCGGGTATTCGCATTCGCCCATTGTCAGAGTTCGAAGAAGCCGCGGGCATCTGGCCAGAATCCAGGCCCTGGCGGCTCACTTTCTCCGGCAAGACCGCAACTGAAATCAGATTCCCAGTCTCGAGCGCCACGGACCGTTCCATCGTGTTCTCCAGCTCGCGTACGTTTCCGGGCCAGTCATAGGCTTCCAACAAATGCATTGCCTCCGGTGAGATCCCTTCGATGGGCTTCTCCATGGATTTCCGAAAACGTTCAAGGAATGCGCGCGCAAGTAAAGGAATGTCGTCGCGCCGCTCTCTGAGAGGCGGCAACTGAATGGGAATCACACTCAAACGGTAGAAGAGGTCCTCGCGGAATTCTCCCGCCGCGATGGCTTTATCGAGATCCTTGTTCGTCGCCGCGATCACCCGGACGTCGATTTCCGTTTCCTCATTCGAACCGAGCGGGCGCACCTTGCCTTCCTGAAGGACGCGGAAGAGCTTCACCTGCATCGGCAAGCTCATGTTTCCAATCTCGTCCAGGAACAGCGTTCCGCCATTTGCGGCATTGAACAGGCCCTGGCGGTTTTCGTTCGCGCCCGTAAACGCTCCTTTCATGTAACCGAAAAGCTCGGACTCGAGCAGAGTTTCCGGGAAAGCTCCGCAGTTAATGGTGATAAATGGTTGTTGGGCGCGAGGACTGTTTTCATGAACGGCACGGGCGACAAGTTCCTTCCCGGTTCCGGTTTCCCCTGTAATCAGGACGCGGCTGGATTGCGGAGCGACGGTCTGGACCATCTCGAATATGGCCCTCATCTTGGGGCTGTGCCCGATGATGTTGTCCTGGCCCGTGAGCCGGCGCAGCTCGCGGCGCAGATAACCGGCTTCGTGCTTGAGGCGAAGCGTCTCATCCACTTGACGCACGGCACGGCGCAACTGGTCGACCAGATCGTGGTCTTTGATGACGTAGCGGTCCGCTCCCGAATTGATAGCGGCGATCGCCGTTTCAATGGTGGGAACGCCCGTAATCAGCAGGAAGTAGCTCGATGGGGAAAGCTCCTTGCAAAATTGTAGAAGTTCCACACCCGTGGTATCCGGCATGCGAATATCGGAAATTACGATGTCAAAAATCTGCGATTTGAGAAGGCGCTTCGCGGTCTCTCCATTCCGGGCCACTTCCACGCGATGCCCCTCCTTACGGAAGGTAATCTCCAGCAATTCGCAGATCGATTGTTCGTCATCAACGACCAGGATATGGGCCATACCAAACCTCTTCCTTCTACGCGCATCTCACGCCATGCGGGGGAGTTCCACGGTAAATTCAGCCCCGCAGTCTTTTTCCGATATGACGCTGATGCGCCCGCTGTGCGCTTGAATAATTTGATATACGATGGCAAGTCCAAGACCTGTTCCACCCACAAACGTCGATTGCAAGGGCTCAAATATCTTTGCACTCTGTTTCGGATCAAATCCCATGCCTGTATCGCGAAACCGAATCCGGACCCAAAACTGCGAAAGCTCGAGAGAAACCGACAAGACACCGCCGGCGGGCATGGCGCGCAAGGCGTTGTCGGACAAGTTCCAAAACACTTGCTTAATACGGTTGCGGTCCACCTTGATTTGAACTTTAGGCGCGGCAAATGTCCGTTCGATCCGGTACTTTCCGTCCAATTGCGGGTTCCGCTCAAACAACGTCAGGGTCTCGTCGAGAAGACACGCGACATCCTCCTTTGAAAAGTCGTAAGTTTTCTCGCGCGAGTAATTCAGAAAATCGGTAATGATCTTATTCAGCCGCTCGGATTCCCGGCTTACGATTCCGACCAGGTGCTGCTCATCCTCCTGCAGCGGCACGAGCCGGCCCAGTTCCTTGACCGCCCCAGCCATGGCTGTCAAAGGCTGGCGGATTTCGTGGGCGATCGCTGCCGATAGACGCCCCAGAGCCGCCATGCGCTCCTTGGTCGCGACTTCCTGTTCGAGACGCTTCAAATCGGTCAGGTCCTGGAAATTGAACACATATCCGGTCGTGCGGCGCTCCCCGGTACGCAAGGGAGAGACCGATATCCCAATGAACCGCTGCTGTCCATCTGGAGTGAGAAAGTCCACTTCGCGCCTCTGCGGCAGTTTGCCGTCTTCAGCCGCGTCGCCCGGCAGCCAAAAGACCGGCCAAAGATCCTGCAGCGACATTCCACGAACCGCCGAAAACTTGTGCCCGGTAATCTCCTCGCCGGTCCAGTTGAGCAAAAGGATTCGGCCTTCCAGATCGGTGGTGAGCAAGCCGCCCCGCATCGAGTGGATAATGTCTTGGTTGAACGCCTGCAGGTCCTGCAATTCGCCGCGCTTGACTTCGAGTTCAGCTCCCTGCCGCCGCAAGCTTTGCGCCAGCAGGCTCGATAGGTACGCCACGGCCAGAAAATAGAATAGGTTGCTGAGGATCCACGTCTGGAGCTGGCGGCCGCTTGGAACTGCAATTTGCATACGCGGCAGAATGTTGTAGTAAATCAGTTCCGCGAGGCCTCCGAGGAGGATAAAACTCAATCCCGCAACGATGAAAGTAGCCTCGCGGGAAAATAGGATGCTCGCGACGATGATGGCCAGTGGGTAGAGCCATATGAAGTAGCTATCCTGCGTACCGGTCAAATAGATGAGACCTGTGACCAAAAGAAGGTCGCAAACCAATTGGACCGGACCATGCCACGATGCCACCGGCATCCAGCGCATCAATATCGCGTAAATAATGGCCAGCGTGTACCACAGGATCATCAACGGAAGAAACAGCCGCGTGGATACTTCAAGCTGGCTGGTCTTTCCGAGAACTAATACAAGGGCCAAAAGGAGAGTGATCAGGAAAAAACGGACACGCGACAACCAATTGAGCCAGGCAGCGACATTTTGTGTCATTTCCATTCGAGGCGAACTTGTCGGCCTACGAGCCGTTCAGCGTCTGAAAGTCTGAATGAGACCGGAACAGGGGCGAGTTCGGAGGGCGGTTCGACACGAACGGCCTTCGCGATTTGTCAACCACAACGCATCCATTCTTCGGCGAGCTCCACGCCCCCATCCGATCGGGGCATCCGGCGAAAAGTAGAGCCCGCACGCGTCTAGTGGGCCTGGCTGAGTTGGCCGATCAGCGAGAACAAAGGCAAATACATCGAAATTACGATGCCGCCCACGACGACTCCAAGAAATACGATCATCATCGGCTCCATGGCCGCGAGGAGGTCCTTGACCGCCGCGTCCACTTCGTCCTCGTAGAAGTCCGCGATCTTTTGCAACATCGCGTCCATCGCGCCTGTTTGCTCTCCGACTCCTATCATCTGCGTGACCATGCCTGGAAATACGTTCGAATCCCTGAGCGGATCAGCGAGGTTCCGCCCCGCTTCGAGAGCCTTTCGAACATCCATGAGCGCCTTCTCAACGACCGCATTGCCCGCGGTCCGCGCGGTGATGTCCAATCCTTCCAGGATGGGAACGCCGCTGGAGATTAATGTACCGAGCGTCCGGGTGAAACGCGCGACGGCAATTTTTCTGAGCAAAATACCGATCACCGGCAATTTGAGGAGAGTACGATCGATGGCCATCCGGCCCGCTGGGGTGCCGTACCACACTTTCAATCCAATGATCGTGCCAACGATCGCCACGAGGAACAACAATCCAAATATGCTGCCTATAAAATTGCTCATACCAATGACGATGCGGGTTGGCAGCGGGAGGGCTACGCCGAGGCCGGCGAACAGGGTGGCGAAAATGGGCACGACCTTCCACAACAACAGAGCGATGACGCCCGCCGCGACCGAAATTACCGCGACGGGGTACACCATGGCGGACTTGACCGCGCGCTTCAATTTGACGTTCTTCTCGATGTAAGCGGAAAGCCGCTGGAGAATCGTGTCGAGAATACCACCCGTTTCGCCGGCTTCCACGAGGTTGACGTAGAGCGCGTCAAACACCTTCTCGTACTGGCGCATCGCGGCTGACAAGGTGGAACCGCCTTCCACGGCGGCCCGCGTACCGGTGAGCACTTTCTGAAACACCTTGTTTTCCTGCTGGCCCGCCAGGATTTCCAGACACTGCACCAGCGGCAACCCCGCATCGATCATCACCGAGAACTGCCGGGTGAACACGGCGAGTTCCTTGGAATCCACTCCGCCGCCAAACGTGGGCAAATTAAATTCCTTGCCCTTCTCCGACATCTTTGTGACATTAATCTGCTGCCTGCGCAGCATGTTGACCAGTTCGCCCTTGCTCGGCGCCAACTGCTCTCCTGTCACCGTCGCTCCCGCGCGATTGGTGCCGCGATAAGTAAAAACCGGCATCGTTCTATCCTCCTCGTGGATCGACTTACCCTAATTTGTTCGAGTCACGTCCGAATTGCCCGGCCCCATCTATTTTGCGGCGGGTTCCACGCCCAGGCCAGGCCGGGGCTTTCACCGTAAAAGTGGAGCCCGCGCCCTATCCTCAGCGGCGAACCGGGGCGGCGGGCCCGCGGGAAGAAGCGGGCGAGGTCACTCCCCGGTTGATCATATCCTGCAATTCTTCTGGATTCGACGACCGTGACAACGCCATTTCCAAAGTGATTAACTTCGCGAAGTACGCGTTGGCCAGGCTTTGATTGAATGTCTGCATACCCGTGTGGCCCGTCCCGGTCTGCATGGCCGAATAGATCTGGTGAATCTTGTCCTCACGGATCAGGTTGCGGATGGCGGGATTCGGAATCAGGATTTCCATCACCATCACGCGTCCACGGCCGTCCACCCGTGGCAGCAACGACTGACAGAGGATTCCCTCCAAAACCATGGAGAGCTGGGCGCGGATTTGCGGCTGCTGGTAAGAAGGAAAGACGTCCACGATACGGTTGATGGTCGAAATCGCGGAATTTGTGTGCAGCGTGGCAAAGGTGAGGTGGCCCGTCTCGGCAATGCGCAAAGCGGATTCGATGGTCTCGAGGTCGCGCATTTCACCGATCAGGACCACATCCGGGTCTTCGCGGAGCGCGGCCCGCAGAGAATTCGCGAAGGAGTGAGTATCGGAATGTATTTCGCGCTGGTTCACCAGGCATCGTTTGTGATTGTGCAGAAATTCGATCGGGTCTTCGATCGTGATCATGTGCTCTTCTCGCTCGCTGTTGATCTTGTCGAGCATGGCCGCCAGCGTTGTCGATTTTCCCGAGCCAGTGGGTCCCGTGACCAGCACCAGGCCGCGAGGCTTGTCGCACAGAGCCTTCACCACCACCGGCAGGCCCAGCGCGTCAAAGCCCTTGATCTCCCAGGGGATTGTCCGGAAGACCGATCCGACCGCGCCGCGCTGCTGGAAAAGGTTGCCGCGGAAGCGCGCCAAATTCTTCAATCCGAACGAAAAATCGAGTTCGAGGTTCTCCTCGAACCGGTGTTTTTGGGCGTCGGTGAGCACGCTGTAGGCCAGCGCCTTCGTATCCGCCGCCGTCAGCGGCGCCATATCCATCGGACGAAGTTTGCCGTGCACGCGGACACGCGGCGCGCTGTTCGTGGTAATGTGCAGATCGCTACCGCCCAGCTCGATCATTTTCTTAAGTAATTCGCTTAGCGTTATCCCGGACATCGTTACTCCCTTTCTTACAAAACAGTTTCCCGAAGAACTTCTTCCATCGTCGTAAGACCCATGGCGGCCTTCGTCAAGCCGCTTCTGCGAAGCGTGAGCATCCCCTGATCGATTGCTTTCTTTTTGAGTTCCAGGGCCGACGCCCCCACCAAAATCAATTCGCGCAACTCATCATTGATTTCCATGACCTCGTAAAGGCCGACCCGGCCCTTGTATCCGCTCTTATTGCAGGCACCGCACCCTTTACCGACGTAGGTTTTCGTCGCTGGCGTTTCCTCCTGAGAAAAACCTGCATCGAGCATCGCCTGGCCTGGCACATCAAGAGGTTCCTTGCAGTTCTGGCAAATCCTTCGAACCAGGCGTTGCGCGCAGATCAAGTTGACTGAAGTCGCGACGAGAAAGGGCTCGATTCCCATGTTCATCAAGCGGCTGATGGTGGAAGGCGCGTCATTGGTGTGCAGCGTGGACAGAACCAAGTGCCCGGTCAGCGCCGCTTTCACCGCAATTTCCGCCGTCTCGAAGTCGCGAATTTCTCCCACGAGAATGATGTTGGGGTCCTGCCGCAGAAAAGCGCGCAACGCCGCGGCAAAATTCAAGCCGATCTGGTCCTTCATTTGGACCTGGTTGACTCCGGCAAGCTGGAATTCGACAGGGTCCTCGGCGGTCATGATGTTGGTTTCCGGAGTGTTCAGCCGGGAGATCGAGGAATACAACGTGTTCGTTTTGCCCGATCCGGTTGGCCCCGTCACCAGAACCATTCCGTAGGGTCGGAGAATCGAGCGCTCAAACTTCGTCAAGGACTCCTGCTCGAAACCGAGCTTGGTCATGTCCAGACGGAGATTCTCTTTGTCGAGCAACCGCATTACGATTTTTTCGCCGAATAGCGTGGGTATGGTCGAGATGCGGAAATCGAGGTCCTTGATCTTTCCGTCCTTGCGGTACTTGATCATGATGCGGCCGTCTTGCGGCAACCGCTTCTCGCTGATATCGAGCTTGGCCATGATTTTGATCCGGCTCGTGATGGCGTCGCGGAGCTTTAGCGGCGGGTTCATTACCGACTGGAGGACCCCATCAATACGGAAGCGGACGCGCAATTCCTTCTCATACGGCTCGACGTGGATGTCGCTTGCGCCGCGCTTGACGGCGTCGGTCATGATCAGGTTCACCAGCTTGATGATGGGAGCTTCCTCGGCGGCCTTTTCCAGGTCGGCGAGGTTCATCTCCTGTTCTTCGCTGGCCAGCTCGAGATCCGCCTCCTCGGCGTTGAGGTCCTTCATCACCTTGCTGAGTTCTTCGTCACTCTCGACTTCGCCATAGAATTTCGATATGGCCTCAGCAATCGCCGTTTCGGAGGCGACAACCGGCTCCACGTTAAAGCCGGTCATGAACTTGATATCGTCCATCGCAAAGACGTTGGTTGGATCGGTCATGGCGATGGTCAGCGTGGAACCGACGCGAGAAAGCGGGACAATCTGATAGCGGACCGCGGTGTCCTGCGGAATGAGCTTGATTACCGAGGCATCTACCTCATAAAACTTCAGGTTAATGGAGGGAACTCCGTACTGGCGGGAAAGAACACCCGTGATTTCATCATCGCTGATGAAGCCGAGCTTCATCAGGCACGTCCCCAACCTGCCGCCACTCGCCTTCTGATGTTCCAGAGCCTGGCGGAGCTGCTCGGCAGTGATGAGGCTTTCTTTTATCAGTATTTCGCCTAACCGGGACGACATCGGAAGAGAACTCCCCGGGGGCGTGCACACTCCCGGAAAGTCAAACGTAACAGATAGGAAGGGGCATCCATTCTTCCATTTTCAGGAGTCGTACTGAAAGGGGCAATACACCCCTGCCTGTCCTTTCGTACAGGTCACTTGGATACATGCTGAACACCCATCCGGCGGCCTTCGCGCCCCGATCCGATCTGTGCGTTCAGCGTAAAAGTACCGCCCGCGCCCGGTAGTGACATCAGTTTCCCGGAAGTCCCAATACGCTGAAGTGACGGTTTCAGTAGCGCCGTCCCGCCGGCTTCCTGCTTTTTCATGGAACTCCAACACCGCCGGCAAGATGCCGGCGCTACCTCGCCACGCGGCCGCATCGGTCCGGCAAAATTCCCAGCCCGTTCGCCATCAACTCAATCCGCCTGGAGGTTCAAGCTGCGTCACTACCCCGCACCCGATTGCCTTGACTAGACGTACCGCGCCCGCTATCTTGCGAAGTAATGGAAGCTTTGGCGTCATCTGGCGGTGGAGGGGCTCGGCGGCATAACTCATGCGCCGTGACGGACGTAGGGGCGGTTTCGACTGCGGGGCCGACGCTGATGCGCTACTTTGCGGCCATGTCTCAGGCCCTGGGGCCGATGCATTGGTGGCCTGCAAGGACTCCGTTTGAAGTGATCGTGGGCACCATCCTTACCCAGAACACTTCATGGGCAAATGTGGAACGAGCGATTGCCAACTTGCGCTCAGCGCAGATGCTGACGCCCTCGGCGATCTCGGTGGCTCGAATGTCGAGGCTCGCAACGCTCGTGCGTCCGTCTGGATATTTCCGCCAGAAGGCCAAGAAACTGAAGGCGTTTGTACGGTTTCTGCAGCGGGAATATGGCGGCTCACTGAAAGGCATGTTCGATACGCCGACAGCAATCCTGCGAGAGAAGCTTCTCTCCGTGCACGGAATCGGACCTGAAACGGCCGACTCGATCCTCTTGTACGCCGGGAACCACCCTGTATTTGTCGTCGATGCCTACACGCATAGAATATTTGGCCGGCATGGAATCACGGACGGCAAGCCACAGTACGAGAGTGTCCGGGAGCTGTTCGAAACAGCTCTCCCGCGCGATTCGCAACTCTTCAACGAATTCCACGCCCTGGTGGTGAATACGGGGAAGAATTGGTGCCGCAAGAACGAGCCACTGTGTGCGCAATGTCCGCTTGGGGCCCTGTTGCCGGCAACCTCGCCGCTTTCCCAATTCCTTGTCGTGGCACAGGACGCCAAATTGATCCCAGGGACACCGACATGAGTACAGGGCGCAAATCGCAGTTAATGCTGGGTCTCGGCGGTCTGACGGTCGCCTTGCTGCTCGCTGCCGTGTTTACGCTTGGTTCCTTGACGCTTCCCTTTGAACCGCGCGAGTGGGACCAGGTTTTGGTTCTATATGCGCTCTCGACATTTATCGTCGCGGCACTGCTTGTTTTCGGACTCATCCTGACGCGCAGCCTGCTGCGGCTCTGGGCGGAGCGGCGCGCGCACCAGCCCGGTTCCCGCTTCAAGACGAAAATGGTTTTGGGCGCCATTGCGGTTTCCATCCTTCCCGTGGTTTTCTTGTTTTATGTCAGCTATGCGTTGTTGAACCGCACGCTGGTGCTCTGGTTTCCCCGTCCGCTGGAAATGGCAACGCAAGCCAGCCGCGACCTCCTTAATGAAATCGGCAGGTCCGATCACGATCGCATGACGCAAATCGCCAGGGATGTGGCGGGCGTAGCCCTCCCGGAGACCGCCCGAGATACGATCCACTCCTTCGATTTGTCCTTCGCCCGTGGCGCGGACCTCGCGTGGGAAACCACGGAACAAGGCCATCCCGTCGCTGTAGGCGTGAATTCAAATTTCCGATTCAACAGCAGCCCGGCTGTCACAGCGCCGCTCTCGATCGCCGAACTGCCCGTTTACGTCCGATCGATGCCCAGCGGCGCGGAACTTTGGCAATACCGCGGCAAATATTTCCTGGCGGGCCGCGCGAAGTCCGGGAACAAGTACTTGATGGTGGGGCGCAATGTCCCGGATGATTTTCCGGACCGCATCAAGGAAATTGAAACGCAAACGCTCACGTACGGGCTGCAGCGTCAGCAGTTGCGCACCTACAAATCACAAATGCTGCTCACGCTGCTGCTCTTCACGATTGTTCTGATGTTCATAGCGACGTGGTCCGCCCTGTTCCTTTCGAAGCGGGTCACGGTGCCCATTCAAGCGCTGGCCGAAGCGACACAGGAAATCATCGCGGGAAACTTCGAGACGCGGGTCAATGTGCAGGCGCAGGACGAGCTGGAGACGCTGGTTCGCTCGTTCAACCGAATGACGGAGCAGCTCGGCGATAACCGGCGGCAAATCGATGTATTCACCCACAACCTGCAACAGGCCGTGCAAGAATTGGAACGCCGGCGCACGCTGATGGAAACGATTCTGGAGAACATCCCGACCGGCGTGATTTCCGTCGATGAGACCGAATCGATCAGGCGGGTTAATCCCGCGGCCGTGAGAATGTTTGGAGAGAGCGCAAAACAGGCCGAAAACTTTGCGCAGTTATTGGACGAAGAGGCGGCCCGCTCTGTCCACGTGCTGATGCGGCGTTCGCTGCGCATGGGCACCGCCTCGCAAGAACTCGAATTCACCATGGCCGGACGGCTCCTGCACGCGGCCGTGACCGTTAGCGCGCTCGGCCCGCGCCGCTCGAATCGCGGTTACGTCGTCGTGGTGGACGATTTGACCGATTTGTTGCGCGCGCAGAAAGCCGC
>Ga0137387_10001276_pt1 | contig 12304 bp, 14 predicted proteins | sample SagtaG_3_FD_104909 | JGI IMG/M metagenome (GOLD analysis project Ga0137387, IMG submission 104909) | Vadose zone soil microbial communities from Angelo Coast Range Reserve, California, USA - Sage2_R_115_16 metaG | ecosystem: Environmental > Terrestrial > Soil > Vadose zone > Saprolite | place...
CGCGAAGGTCATTTCGTCTCGAGGTAGCGGATCACGGCCTCCTCGCAGACATGCGTGGCGCGCTGGAGCGTGAGCGCCCTCGGATCGAACGTCCGCTGCAGCGAGAGCCCATCCACGAGGGCTAGAATGACGCTCCCGGCCTCTGCGGGATCGACGCGCCGGAACAGGCCTGCCCGCACACCGCGCGCCACTACGGCGCCCAGCATCCGCCGCAGGCGCCGGTACAGCGCCGCGTTGATCTGTGCGAGCTCCTGGTCGTGCATCATCTCCCCCCAGACCTCAACGAAGACGAGCCAAAACTCCCGGTTGTCGCTCGCCAGTCCGAGACAGCTTGTGATAACCGCCCGGAGCTGCGCCCGGGCGTCCGCGGCGCCTGCGAGGAGCGGCGCCAAGCGGCGATCGAGGGCAGCCATGACCTTCTCAAGAGCGGCCAGGAGAATGGAGCGCTTGTTGTCGAAGTAGTAGTGCAGGATCCCCTGGCTGACCCCGGCCTCGCGGGCGACCTCCTTCGTTCGCAATCCCGAGTAACCCTCGCGAGCGAGGCAGCGAATGGTGGCCTGGATGATCTGCTCGCGTCGGACCGGTGCCGCACCGACTTTGGGGGACACTAGGTGATTCTCACCGATCTTAATTGATCAGTCAATCAGTTTAGAATCCTAGATTGTGCAGGTAGCCCAGGGTCTCTCCCGGGAGCCGGGCTGTGGTCACCGTGCGGCTCGAAGATAGTAGGCGTGCCTACCTGTGGTGGGCGGCGAGGGGTGGCCGAATGAAGTAGCGAGTCGCGACTCGTCAGCTCACCAGCGCGCTATCGCCGCTACGCCTTGACGCCGGCATCCCGATTTGCATACCATTGCGGTATGCCTGGTGGCCAGGTTCGCTGGACGCTGGTGTTCACTGCGGCCAGTCTGGACCACCTTGCAGAGAGAAACGTTGAGGCCGCGGACGTCGTGGACGCAGTGTATGGCCGGCATGGAGCGACGCGTGTACGCCGAACGGGCGCAGGTACTCGTCAGCGTTGGTTTGTCGTCGCGCCACTCGAGGGTGGTCAGCTGTTGACCTGTGTCTTCCGCGCCGCGCTGCCGCGGGACCTCGAGGCGGAAGGTGCGTTCGTCGTGTCGGCCGCAGGACTGCCCGAACCGCCAGGAGAGCTCGATTCCTCGATGCGCCTGTGCGTCAGTGCACGGATGGCCGATCCCGACGAGATGCGGAGCTATCGCCGATGGCAAGGGAGCAAGGGAGGTCGCTGATGGGCACCCCGGCAAAACGGAAGGCAAAGATCCCTCGTTTTCGCACTGACGAGGAGGAGCGTGCGTTCTGGGCACGTCACAGTGTCGAGGAGTTCGCAGAAGATCTCGAAGATCTCGACATCGCCATTCGCCCCGCGCGCACAGAACAGATCGCCGTGCGTCTCTACAAGGACGATCTGGAGGCCCTCCAGTCTCTTGCCGCGGAACATGGCGTTGGACACACCACCTTGGCGCGATCAGTCCTCGAAGGGTGGCTGGCGCGGTCGCGAAGCGGACGCGGCCGAGGACATCGTCGGAAAGCCCGCCGGCCGGCGTAAACGCGCCTTCCGCGACAATCCCGAGCCCTTGGATCGCGGACGAATCGCTCACGCTCAGGTCCCGTCAGCAAGGCGTCAGCAAGCCGTGGCCCGTTTCCCTCTAGCGACCTGCGCTGGACCGCGACGTCAGGGAAGGCAGATACAGCGTTTCCATGGCCACGAGGGTCCTTCATTCCCTCGGTTCGAGGCCGGCCGTTACGTAGCGCCCGTCATCGCGATCGGACACTGTCACTCAAAGCCTTTCACCCGACGCGATAATATCCGAGTGGACACCCGCATCGACCTTGCCGCAGGTGCCTGGGTGGAGTACGTGCCTGGTTGGGTGGAGTCGACGGAGGCCGATCGGCTCCTGACCGCGGTGCGGGGCGAGCTCGCCTGGGAGCACCGGGAGATCGTGCTTTTCGGTCGGCGCGTCCTTCAGCCCCGATTGATGCCTGGGCGGGATCCCTGCGCTATCGGTACTCGGGACAGACACTTGAACCGCGCGCGCCCACACCGACGATAGCGGCCATCATTGCACGCATGAGCGAGCGCACCGGCGTCTCCTTCAATCACGTCCTGCTCAACCGCTACCGCGACGGCTCCGACAGTATCGGTCTCCACGCGGACGATGAGCCCGAGCTCGGCCTCGACCCGATCGTCGCCACACTCTCGCTCGGCGCGACGCGGCGATTCGTCCTGAAGCCACGGCGCACGCGGCTCGGGCCGACCCGCTCGGTCGAGTTGCACCACGGGAGCCTGCTCGTGATGGGCGGAACGTGTCAGCGGCACTACGTCCACGGCGTGGCACGTCAGTCCGACGTAGCCGGCGAGCGTATCAGCCTCACGTTCCGGCGACTGCTCCGCGCGCCCTGAGAGCCGACGCTCACGCTTCGGCGAGGAGCGGCCGCCTCGCAGCACAGCAACACCCGGGTCGGCTTGACGCGCAGTACCCGATGCCACGCTGGGGATGTTCCAGCAAGAGCGCGGAGTACGCGATCCCCGCGGTGGCGAACATCACGTCGAGACGTCCGAACTCCTTGACGACCATCGCGGCAGTGTCGACCTCTACGTCGCCGATCGCCGCCGTCGCGTCCTCGGCGGCGAAGAGGAAAGCCGTCGCGCGCCCGCTGCCAAGTGCGGCCCCCGTCATCGCCGTGACCCGTCTCTGTAACCGGATCGCCTGCTTCCCCGCTCCTCGACGAGGGGTTCGGCGGCCGTACGCCACCGTAGCGCAGCGCCCTGGCGGCTCGCTCTTCCGGCCGCGGAGGAATTCAGGCGCGACGGCCCGGTCTGAACGCCCTCCTCTGGGGCCGACCAGCAACACTCGAAGGGATCCAGAGTGAGCGCGCGGGGTGCGGCTCGATCGGGAGAGCTATCGTGTCCGCGTTCTGTCCGTGTTTTGTCCGCGAACCACCGCAAATCAGCGCCAAAACGGTGTCCGCGTCTGGTCGAGATTTCAGGTACTTGGTAGTGCTGAGTGGTGGTGAGTCTCCGCCGAAATTACCTTCATAACCCAAAGGTCGCTGGTTCAAATCCAGCCCCCGCAACCAAACAGATTCACTACTTAAGACAAGGGCGACGCGGGTCGCCCTTGTCGTTTGTGCGGGAATTGTGCGGGAGTTTCCGTGGATCGAGGTCGCAATAATCTCGGGCTGATACCAGGTGCCACAACTGGTGTATCGTACCTGAGCCTGTAGCTCAGCTGGACAGAGCATCGGACTTCTAATGGCTCCGAGGTTCGGTGCTCTATCCCACCTGTCCCTTCTAAAAACTCGTCCGTCGCGATTCTCTTGCGTTTTTCGAACTGATCAGGCTATTTGGCCAGTCATGGTCAGATGGCTTGGGATCCTCCTTGGGACCCTACGATCCACGGTTCATACGCACCGGGAGTTGGCGCTGGAGAACCTCGCGCTTCGGCAGCAACTCGCCGTGTGGAAGGCGCGCCAGCCGCGGCCCCCGCTGACGGCTATGGACCGGATCTTCTGGGTCGCGCTGTCGAGGCTCTGGAAGAGTTGGCGGAATTCGCTGCAGGTGGTGCGGCCTGAGACGGTGGTGGGGTGGCACCGGCAGGGGTTCAGGCACTACTGGGCGTGGAAGAGTCAACGCCGACGCGGTCGGCCCGCGATCAGGACGGAGCTCCGAGATCTGATTCGGCGGATCAGCCGCGCCAATCCTCTCTGGGGTGCGCCGAGGATCCACGGCGAGCTGCTGAAGCTGGGCCTGACGGTATCGCAGGCGACGGTCTCGAAGTACATGGTCCGGCCGCGGCGGCCGCCGTCGCAGGCGTGGCGCACGTTTTTGAAGAATCACGCCAAGGATCTGATCGCGTTGGATTTCTTCACGGTGCCCACGGCGACCTTTCGGGTCCTGTTCGTGCTCGTGGTGCTGAGCCACGACCGGCGCCGGCTGGTGCATTTCAATATCACGGAACATCCGACCGCGGATTGGACTGGACGGCAACTGATCGAGGCGTGCGGGCTGGAGGAGGCCCCACGCCATCTGATCCGTGACCGAGACCAGGTCTATGGAGAACGATTTTCGCGTCAGGCCAAGACGTTGGACATCCGGGAAGCGGTCATTGCGCCACGCTCGCCCTGGCAAAACGCCTATGCCGAGCGCGTGATTGGATCGATTCGACTGGAATGCCTTGACCATGTTGGCGAACGGCATCTGCTGGGGATCCTGTCGAAGTACGTCGACTACTACAACGGGACCCGGACCCACTTAGCGTTGGCCAAGGACGCACCCGAGCCACAGAGTGTGCAGCCGCCGAGCCAGGGCAGGGTGGTGGAGGTGCCCCGCGTGGGTGGGCTCCATCACGAATAACTCCGGCGAGCGGCGTGAGCCAATGGGGCGAATAAGTGGAAGGCACAGGTTCGATGACCTGACTTAACCGGGCAACTGCCTCCGATTCTCTCATCCTGAGTGGAGCAAAGTCGGAGAGCAGGTCGGTGCGCCTCGATTCGTACAACCTGAGAACCCAACTCGCCGAGCCTAGTTGGAATGCTCAGGTTTAGACGGTCACTCCTGGAGACATTCGGTCTGTCAGCTGTTGAGAATTGCGTTTGAACGCCAGGATCAGGCGCTCTGACATCTCCGACACAGGAGTATCAAGGTCATAGTCGCCAAAGGTTGCGATGAGTTGGAAGTATGGCACGAAGGCCTCTCTGATTCTGCTTTCTTCGTAGATGCGATTCAGTTCCTGGTCAGTCACCACGATGGATGTGCCATTGAGCTGATTGTGGATGTGATACTTGTAAATACCATTACGTACACCGGCCGATGAAATCTTCCTGGTGACAGTGATGTCGATTTCGTATGGATAGGCATAAGAAATGCGTTCGTATGTCTCGTCTATCACTCTTCGTGGATTCTTCACATCGATCACCAACAAGGAGCCGGGCGATGAATTAGCGGTAGTCGTGTCGACAAATGCCTTGACGTCATTGTCTGTGCTCAAATAATTGAAGGTGGACCACATGCAAATCAGCATTTCAGCATGGACGCTTGGTCGCCAGGTTCGCATGTCGCCAACTTCGAAATGGCACTGCGGGGTAACTTTACGGGCGAGCTCGATCTCCACGGAGGAGATGTCTACACCGTACACGCTATAGTATGAAGCCAGCAGTTTGGCATGCCGACCCACGCCACAGCCCAGATCAAAGACAGTCTGAACAACCTCGCCATACCGCTTCTCAACGGCTCGAAGAAACTTGACTTCGCGTTCCGAATCGCGTTCCCCTGCTTCGAGAAACAATGGAGCTAGTTCGTTGTAGAGGCGGGCTCGGCCTCCGGCGCGAGATCCGACTGCTCGACGGCGAGGCCCGCTACTCGGTGCTGAGTGACCGCGCCGTGCTCCCGCCCTTCGGCGTGCGCGGCGGAGGCCCGGCCGCGTCCGTCCGGGTGTCCATCCGCCGGGACGCGGAGGAGACCGAGCTCGCGACCCCGGGCAAGGTGACCGGTCACGCGATCAGCGCCGGCGACACCGTGATCATGGAATCCGCGGGCGGCGGCGGCTATGGGGACCCGCTCACGCGCGAGCCCGAGCGGGTGCGGCAAGACGTGCTGGCGGGCTACGTCTCGACCGCCCGCGCACGCCTCGGGTACGGGGTCGTGCTCGCGCCGGACGGCGAGGTCGACGCCAGGGCCACTCTGGCTGAGCGGGCGCGGCTCGCGGCGGCGCGCCGGCGCTTCCCGGTGGTCCACGACGAGCGCGACCCGTACGAGGGACGGCGCGGCAAGCACCGCGTCCTGCGCCTGGCGCCCAGGCTCGCCCACGCGCTCAGGCTCGAGACCGGTGATCTGGTGGAAATGCTCGGTCGGCACGCCGCGCCGCTCCGCGCGTGGGTGCGCGTCGAGGACGTGGCTCCGGAGGGTCAAGTCGCGCTCGACGCTCTCCGTCGGCGGATCCTCGGCGTCAGCCCCGGGGACGGTGTCGAGATCCGGCGCCTCGAGACCTCGCCGACTCCGGCTGCCAGCGCGCGCAGGCAGTGAGGGCAGAGCCGTTTCCCGGGCTCAAGCCCGGGCTCAAGGGCCAGCGGCGGGCGGTGGTCACGCCCGCGATAGCGACGACTCACGCCGGCGGGCGGGGCTTCCTCAGGGCGGCGGACATGTTCCTAGAGATGGAGCTGGCGGCGCAGGAAGCCACCCAGCCCTTCCTGCCGGATGACCACACGACCGTCGGCTACGAGATCTCGATCCGCCACCGCCGGCCCACGCCTGTCGGCGAGTCCTTTACCGCCACGGCCGAGCTTTTGGAGGTAGACGGCAGGAAACTCCTCTTCCGCGTCGAAGCGCACAACGCCCGTGAGCTGATCGGCGAGGGCACGATCCGCCGGACGATTGTCCGCAAGGGCACGCTCGGCTGACGGCGAACGGGTAAAGCGGCGCTGCGCCCGACGTGGCCGGCGGCTCGACGCTGGTGGCGCGGAATGCGCGGAGGCGGTGACTCGCCCGGTCGCTCAGTAGGGAGTGACGGCGCCGTTCATTTTGTCGACCACGACGGTCGGATGCACGGCGGGCGAGTAGATCTCCAGGATCTCGACGTCGTCCGAGCAGTCGAGCTCATTGTGCACGATCCCGGGTGGCTGCAGGACGCAGTCGCCGGGGCCGAACGTGTGCTCGCCGTGGTCCCGGTAGACGAACCTGATCCAGCCCCGGAGCACGTAGAACATCTGAAAGTCACACTCGTGCTTATGGAGACCGGTCGTGTGCAGCGCGTGGTCGCCGGCCGCGTCCTTCTTGATCCTGATGACGTGGGCGCGGAACTTCCCGTGGGTTGCACGCTCGACGCCGAGGTCGCGATACTCCATGAAGCTTCGCAGGCCGGGCTTCCAGACGGCGTACTGGGCCAGGCTCGCGCTGAAGAGTTGCTGCGGCTCGCTCATCGTCGTTCCTCCTTGCCGGGAGTATACGCCGCGCGGATCTCGCAGAGGCATGTGCCGGGGGGCGGTAGCCGCCGTCGCCGTGGACATGCTCGGTCCTGCCGAAGGTTACACCGACAGGTACCGCCCCTTCAGATCCGCCCCGCGCTCATGGAACTCAGCAGTCGAGCCCGCGAACACAACGGCGCCCTTGCCGAGCACGACCACCTCATCGCTCACCGCAAGCGCCATACGCACGGTCTGCTCGACGAGCAAGATCGTGACCCCCTCGTTTCGGAGACGGAGCAGGATGCCCCCGAGTTCTCGGCCGAGCCGCGGCGCGAGCCCCTGCGAGGGCTCGTCGAGCATCAGGAGCTCGGGGTTCCCGGCCAGGGCGCGCGCGATCGCGAGCATCTGCTGCTCGCCCCCCGAAAGACTCCGACCGCGCTGGCGCCAGCGCTCACGAAGGATGGGGAAGTACTCAAAGATCCGCTCGAGCGTCCAGCGCGTGCCTTCCCCGCCGGCGCGCACGGCCAGACGGAGGTTCTCTCCGACATCGAGGTGGGCGAAGATCTGCCGGCCCTCCGGGACATACCCCATGCCCAGCCGGAAGACCTGGTGCGGAGCCTGGCCGGTGACGTCGCGGCCCTTGAAGACGACCCGGCCCGCTCGCGGGGGCGTCAGCCCCATGATGGAGCGCAGCGTCGTGGTCTTGCCCGCGCCGTTCCGCCCGAGCAGGACGCTGATCCCGCCGCGCGGCACGGAGAAGGACACGCCGCGGAGCACGTGACTCTTCCCGTAGAAGGTATCGAGGCCCTCGACGGCGAGGAGGGTGTCGGCCGCCATTAGTCCGCCTCTCCGAGGTACGCCTTCTGGACGTCGGGGTTTGTGCGGATCTCGTTGGGTGCGCCGTCGGAGATGAGTTGGCCGAAGTGGAGCACGCTGATGCGCTCGGCGAGGTCGAAGACCACGTCCATGTCGTGCTCGACGAGCAGGATCGTCAGGCGCCGCTCGCGCGCGAGCCTCCGGATCACCTCCACGGTCGCTCTCGTGTCCTCCGGCGAGAGCCCCTGTGTCGGCTCGTCGAGCAGGAGCAGCTCCGGCTCCTGCGCCACCGCCATGGCGATCTCGAGCAGGCGCTGGTCGCCGTGCGGCAGCGTGGCGGCCGGCACATCGCCCCGGTCGCCGAGGCCGAGCGCGGCGAGGCTCTCCTGCGCCCGTCGCTCGGTCGGCTCGAGCAGTGCGCGCCCGCCGAACAGGCGGAAGTTGCGCCCGGCCTTGAGCTGGACGGCGATCCGCACGTTCTCACGCACGGACAGCTCGGGAAAGATGCTCGTGATCTGGAAGGTGCGCGAGATGCCCCGCCGGCAACGGACGGGGGCGGAGAGCCCGGTGATGTCCTCGCCGTTGAAGACGACGCGGCCCGCCGTCGGGACCAGGAGCCCCGAGATGAGGTTGAACAGCGTCGTTTTGCCCGCGCCGTTCGGGCCGATGACGGCCCGCAGCTCACCCCGCCGCACAGTCATGCTCACGCTCGCGACCGCCTGGAGCGCGCCGAAGGCGCGTCCGAGGCCGTGCGTCTCTAGCATCACGTTCACGCGCGCGCCTCGAACCAGCGCCGCGCCGCGCCCACCACGCCCCCGGGCAGGAAGATCACGATCAGGACGAAGACGGCCCCGGTGAAGATCATCCAGTGTTCGGTGTAGCTGGAGAGGATCTCCTGGACCAGGAGGAAGACCATCGCGCCAATCAGGGGGCCCACGAGCGTGCCGATGCCGCCGGTGATGACCATCATCAACCCTTGCCCCGAGAGTACCCAGAACATGACCTCCGGCGAGGCGAAGCCCCGGAAGGGCGCGAAGAGGGCACCGGCGAGACCGGCGAACGCGGCGGCGATGACGAAGACCACGAGCTTGAACGGCCGTGAGTCGCGTCCGAGACTCACGAAGCGGTGCTCGTTCTCGCGGATCGCCTGCAGCGCCCGCCCGAAAGGCGAGCGCACGAGGGCGTGGCACGCCAGCAGCGAGAGCACCACGATGACTGCCACGAGGTAGTAGAAGGTGCGCCGCTCGGCGAGGCTCGGTCCGCCCCAGAAGAGCGTTGTCTTCGGCACCCCGGCGATCCCGTCCGAGCCGCCGGTGAGGTCGCGCCACTTGTAGGCGACGGTGTAGAGGAGCTGGGCGAACGCGAGCGTTAGCATCGCGAAGTAGATGCCGGTCGCCCGGGTTGAGAACCAGCCGACGGGCGCCGCCACCACACCGGCCAGTAGCGCGCCGGCGAGCAGCGCCACAGGGATGGGCGGCTCGAAGTGGATCAGCACGAGTGCACTGCCGTACGCCCCGAGACCGAAGTACGCAGCGTGCCCGAAGGACACCATCCCCGTGTAGCCCATGATTAGGTCGAGTGACATCGCGAAGAGTCCGAAGATCAGGAGGTCCACGAGGATCGAGAGCTGATGCCGTGCCAGCACCCAGGGGAGGATGGCGAGCGCGGCCAGCGCCGCTGGGGCGAGCGCGCGCGTCCTGGCCAGGGTCACTCTTCCTGGCCGAACAGGCCCCAGGGCCGGAAGATGAGGATTCCTCCCATGACCGCGTACATGATGACCATCGCCGTCTCGGGCAGGTAGAAGGCGCCCCACGTCTGGGCGGCGCCGACGATCAGACTACCCGCCATGGAGCCGCCAAAGCTGCCGAGGCCGCCGATCACGACCACGACGAACGCGTCCACGATGACGCCGACGCCCATGCCCAGGTAGGCGGTGGTCATGGGCGCCGCCGCCGCGCCGCCGAGCCCGGCGAGTGCGCAGGCGGCGCCGAAGACGAGCGTGCGCACGCGCGGGACGTCCGCACCGAGGCAGTCCGCCATCTCGCTGTTCTGCGCAACGGCGCGGACGACGAGCCCGGCGCGGGTCCGCGTGAGGAACAGCCACACCGCGACGCCCACGGCGACGCCCAGCACGACGAGGAAGAGCCGGTAGCGTGGATAGGCGGCGCCGAGGACCTGCACCGACCCCTGCAGGAGCGCGGGGGGATCAACACCCTTTGCCGTGGGACCGTAGAGCACGTGCACCGACTCCTCGAGGATCAGCGCGAGGCCGAACGTGAGGAGGAGCTGGTAAATCGGCGGCCGGCGGTAGATGAACCGGAGCGTCGAGGCTTCGAGCAGGGCGCCGACGATCCCCACGACGGGTGGCACGAGGAGAAGGGACAGCCAGAACTGGCCGGAGACGGTGACCGCGGTAAACGCGAAATAGGCGCCAAGCATATAAAAGACGCCGTGAGCGAAGTTCACGACGCGCAAGATGCCGAACACGAGTGAGAGCCCGGCGGAGACGAGGAAGAGGAGCGCCGCGAGCGCCAACGCGTTGAGCAGTTGCTCGGCGACAAAGGCCACGGCGCGGGGCTCCACTCGCGACCCGCTACGCGAACTCCTCCGTCCGGCACTTCGGCGTGACTTTGTCGCCGGGGTAGGTGGCGAGGATCTTGGGGACCGGGTGCGGATACTTCGGGTCATTCACGACCTCGACCACGAAGCCGAGCTGCACCGCTTGGTGGTCGCATTTCCGCATCAGAAACGGGCCCTCCAGCCCCTCGTAGCTCGACCCCTCCCACGCCTCGATCACCTTGTCGACGTCCTCGGCCGTGTCGGCTTTCTGGATTACCTGGGCCAGCCACTCCAGACCCTCATAGGTCTCGCCGTCGAACATGTCAGGGTACGTCCCGTGCATGTCGTGGAAGCGCTTGACGAAGTCCCGATTCTTCGGCGTGTCGACGGTGAAGGGATAGCGACTGGAGCCGATCGTTCCGACCATCGCCTCGCCCACCGTCTTCATGTTCTCGAGCTCCACGATCTCCATGATCGGCTTCACCTCACGCGTGATGCCGAATTGGTGGGCTTGCTTCAGGAAAATCGTGGCGTCCTGTCCAGGCAGCGCCAGATAGCACCCCTGCGCCCGCGATTGCCGGACCTTGGCGATGTAACTTGCGAAGTCCTTGGTGCCGACCGGTGGGAAGTCCTTGCCCACGACCTCCTTCTTGGCCGCGGTGATCTGGCTCTCGAACGACATGACGCTGTCCCGCCCCCACGCGTAGTCGCTGCCAAGGGCGAAGAAGCGCTTCAGCGGCGCCTCGGCGAGGTACAGGCTGATCGCGCGGGCTCCCATGGGTCCGCTCGTGTTGACGCGGAAGAAGTAGCGGTTGAACGACTTCGCAGTGAGCGCCCCGGCCCCGTTGATCGTGGACATGAAGATGACCTTCCACTCCGGGCACTTCGCGCTCACGGCCAGGGCTTCGGAGGACAGCACAACCCCGGTGAGGAACTTCACGCCGTCCTTTTCCACAAGTTTCTGGGCCTTGCGGACGGCCGTGGCGGGGTCGCCGGCGGTATCCTCGTAGATGAACTCGACGGGCCGACCTAGAATGCCTTTCGCCTTGATGTCCTTGGCAAAGAGCTCGGCGGCACGCTTCGCCTGAATCCCGTACTGGGCGTTGCCGCCGGACAGCGCCGCCGGCATCCCGATCTTGATCGGATTCTGCGCCCACGCCTGACGGAGGTACACGGGGACGCCGAGACTCGCCCCTAGACCGCCGGTCGCTGCGACCTTCAAGAACTCCCGTCGCCTCATGATCGCTCCTCCCTTGTCACCGTCGATCGGGGCCGCGCGCCCGCCTTCGTAGCGGCCCGATTATAGTCCTGGATCAACGTGCGGGTTGCCGGCGCGCCGCCCGCCATATTTGCCGGGAGGCCAGCGTGGACCGGGGGCCCGCGGCCCTAGTCTCCTCTCTTCACGCCTGCGCCTGAGGTACTAGAATGAGCTTCTCGTCTGCCGGGTCTCAGCCAACTGTAGGGCTGGAGTAAGGCCCGTCTCCTGACTCCCGGGCCTGCAAGCCGCGAACGAGGAATGGACTCCGGCCCACGCGCCGAGGAGGACAAGTCGATGAGGTTTCAGACACGCCTGACGCCGGAGATGCTCGACCGCTATACGCGGAGCGGATACTGGCGTGGCGAGACCTGTTACGACATCCTGAGCCGCCGCGCTGCTGCCCATCCCGACCGGGTCGCTATCGTCGACCGCGGCCGACGGATCACGTACCGCGACCTAACCTGGATTATTCACGAACGATGAAAGAGAAGAGCCACCGAGTCTCTCGCAGGTGCTATAGAAGCGGTGTCGACGCGCTTCGAGGCACTCAAACGAGGAGGCTCGATGGCCACACCCTGTATAGCGCAAGTCACATTCAAATTCGAGCCGAAAGGCAAGCCGCTGGTCGCCGCCTTCGACACGCCGCACGCCAGCTCCGATGGTGGGGCGCTCCTGCTCAAGGGGATCGACACCCAGTTCGGGTTGACCAAGCGGCTGGCGGCGTGTCTCGAGGACGACCGCCAGCCGGGCAAG
>Ga0137387_10001280_pt1 | contig 12297 bp, 10 predicted proteins | sample SagtaG_3_FD_104909 | JGI IMG/M metagenome (GOLD analysis project Ga0137387, IMG submission 104909) | Vadose zone soil microbial communities from Angelo Coast Range Reserve, California, USA - Sage2_R_115_16 metaG | ecosystem: Environmental > Terrestrial > Soil > Vadose zone > Saprolite | place...
AAAACCTCAGGTGAAGACCCTAACCTTTTCCCTATACTTTTGGGGCCTGCGCCCTCCCTTATGCGAGAGGACGGCTGCGCTATGGCTCACAGGGCACTTGGTGAGTCTAGCTCGATCAAAGACTCGCCTGGCGAGGCCAGCGCGCCGTCCCTTACGTGTCCACCGAGGACTGGCGCGCGCCTGGCCTGGCAACGATCGCAGCTCCGGGTGAGCCAGGCGCGCGTCAGGTACCCCGGTCGCTAGCGCGCCGAACCCGGGCCCTTGTCAGAGCGTGGCATGCGGCTTTAGCGCACAAACGGATAGATCTCGTCGGCGATCCAATAATTTTCGAAAAGGATTGCCAGCAGCGTACCCACGACCCAAACCGCCCAGCGTTGGCGGTTCCACGACGAAGTGCTGTTCTGAATCAGAATTTCCGTGAGATACCCCGCGCAATAGCAAAGATTCGCTAGCAGTGCCAGAACCATCATGATGCCCAGCGACTCCAGCGTCATCGCCGGTCGAAAATGCGGCCACGTTTTCGTCACCCAACCCAGGACGACCCCAAAGAGCGCCAAGTTGTAAAGCAGCCGGCGCGGCTCCCAGAATCGCGCCGCATCTCGAAGTCCTTTCCGCGATGATCCAGCTGCCGAGACAGTGATGGAGCTGGCTTCCGATTGGCCTGTTGCTTTCCGAGCGTCCGCCGATCCGGCGGCGGGCGATCCCGGCGATCGCTGCGAGTCTTGTTTGTCCATGCGCCGCGTGTCCCGGAAGTGCCTTGTCCAGCTTTCGTCGGTGGGTGCTCGACGGTGGAGCGCCGGTCTTTGCACGAGAATTCTTCCGAGTTCGCGCTCCATTCCGCCACGTACTCTATATTACAAAGTACTTCACGTCAACTCGTTTCTCGTGCGGTCTCACTCGCTTGGTCCGCCTTGGCTGCGCGGGCATTTTCACCAACCGTCACCAACCGGGCCGTTATCTGGGGGCTCCCGGTTTCGGCGGTATACTGAAGGGCCGAACCCCGAGCCCTTACCACTGACGGCTGACCGCCCGATACTGGAGTCGCGCCATGTGCCGCAACATCAAAACGCTTTTCCATTTCGATCCGCCGGTGACGGCCGAAGAGGTGCGCGCCGCTTCCCTGCAGTTCGTCCGGAAAATCACGGGCTTCCACCACCCGTCAAAAGCCAACGAGGCCGCGTTCAACGCGGCCATTGACGAGATCGCCCGCGCCTCGGTGCGCCTGTTGCAGTCTCTAGAAACCTCCGCTCCGCGGCGCCATCGCGAAGCCGAAGCCGCCAAGGCTCGCGCCCGCGCCGCCGCGCGGTTTGGCCCCGCCGCAGCCGACTGAGGCAGTCGTAAACAGTTAGATGAGGAGAATCCTCCCGACAAGCTCGGCAGGATGCATGCCCGCCGGCAATACACGACTCGGAACGAAGTGAGGAAATCTTCCTACTCACGAGCGGGTGATTCCGTAACGCCAAGGAAGGCGAAGAGAGCCGCATTTCAGAAGATTGCGCGCGTGAGAGTTTACTTGAAAGGTTCTGGGAAAGCAGTCCTTTTGACGGGGTTCGCGCGGTGAACCATAATGTCGCGGACCAGTCGGCAGCTCTCACATGCTGACTTTTTTAGGATACGCGTTTACGAGACAAGGATGAGGAGCATAAGATTGGGCCACCCATGGACGTTTGCCATGATGTCTTTGTATCCGGGATTGCGGGAGAGAATTAGCCTGAGGAGCTCATCAGGGAAGTAAGCTATCGGGGAGGCGGATATGTCACTGCGGCCGGTGAAGAGGCTGATACGGGCGAAGCCGACGGTGGAAGGCGCGGGGGTGCACCTGCGGCGGGCGTTCGGATTCGGCAACACGAAGGAGTTCGATCCGTTCCTGCTGCTGGACGATTTTCGCAATGACGTGCCCGCGGATTATCTGGCGGGCTTTCCGTGGCATCCGCACCGCGGCATCGAGACGATTACGTATGTACTTTCCGGTACGGTGGAACACGGAGACAGCATGGGGAATCGCGGAACGATTGCCGCGGGCGACGTCCAGTGGATGACCGCGGGCGGCGGGATCATCCACCAGGAGATGCCCAAGGGCGATCCCGCCGGGCGCATGCACGGGTTTCAGTTGTGGGCGAACCTGCCCTCGGCGCTGAAGATGACGCCGCCGCGCTACCAGGAAGTGAAAGCCGTGGAGATTCCCGAGATTACTGATGACGACGGGACGCAAGTGCGCGTGGTGTGCGGGAAGTTTTGGGGCAAGACGGGGCCGGTCGAAGGCATCGCGGCGGACCCGATTTATTTGGATGTGAGTGTGCCGCCGGGGCGGCGGAAGATGCTGCCGGTGGGAGTGACACGGCACGCGTTCGCCTACGTGTTCGCGGGCACGGGGAAATTCTGCAACGCCTCAGAACCGCTGGAGGTTCCGACGGAGCCAGTGGGATGGCTGGAAACCGCGCCTCCTCCCTCGGAGGCGGACAACCGGTCCCTCGTGCTGTTCGACCGCGGCGATGAGTTGATGGTGCAGGCGGGAGAAGAAGGAATCCGCTTCCTGCTGGTGTCGGGCAAGCCGCTCGAGGAGCCGGTGGCGTGGTACGGGCCGATTGTGATGAATACGCAGGAGCAGTTGCGCGAGGCGTTCCGCGAGCTAGAGCAGGGGACGTTCCTTAAGGCACACAAGAAGGCCGCGCCCTTCGGCTCTGGCTCAGGGTAAACCGGTGGCGAGCAGACACGGGAAAGAGAGCAGCCACTGAAGGCTGTGCTAAGCGGAGATCAGAAAAGGCGTCACCAGAGGGCGGGAACGGACGGTAGGGGGTGCTCAGGGCATGCCCGGGCAGCTCGTTGTGCAGAGTGGGTCTTCAAGGGCAGTGCGGACGACGAACAAGACGGCGATGGCGGCGGCAGGAACGAAGGGCCCAGGCGGAGCCGTAGCCGCGTTCGCTTTGCATGCGGAGGTTTCGAGATAAGGATTCACCGCCAACGTCCAGCCGATCGGAATCATGCAAAGCCAGAAGAGTGCGCCACCGAAATAAGCACCGACTGAAGTCTGCTGTCACCCGGGCATTGTGTACCGAGTGGCTCCGGTGTATGTTACGGGATACGCCGTTTGATTAAACAAGAGTACGACAGTATGCCTGGCATGCGGAACCCGGCTCACCTGCAGGCGAACCCTACGCGGGCGGAAATGTGGCCCGATGAGGGATACCATTACAGGAGAGACCACTTCCATGAAAGCTGTCGCTTCCGACCCGCGCTTTCCAGGTTTTGCTGTATGCGTCGCACTGTTCGCCCTTTTGTTGAGCCCTCTGTTGGGCCCGGCGTTGAAAAAGACAGGGGGTTTCCTCTTAACGCGAGGACAAGCGCCCGCGCCGAGTTCGATTAAAGTTGTCGACCTGATCCCAGCGAGCCTGAGCGGGGAAACCAACCAAGACAGCGAGCCGTTTCTGGCGATTCAAAAGGACAATCCGCAGGTGATGGTGGCGTCGGCATTCACGCCCAACCCCTTTTCGATGACCGGGAATGCGCCGGTGTACGTTTCGCAGGACGGCGGAGTAAGCTGGGCGCTGAACGCGATTACTCCCGTGCAGCGGATGACCTGCGACATCACGCATGCGATGGCCACCGGCGAGAGTCATCCGCGCGGCGATTTGCACGCGGGCACGCTGGATTGCTCGTCGGGCGTGACGCTCGACGAGTCGGAATCGGTGGACGTCGCATCGAGCGCCACGATGAGCGTGCAATCCATGCGCGGCAATGTGGATCAGCCGTTCGTGCGCGCGCTGGGCGTTTCGAGCGGCGACCGCATCTATGTCGGCGTGAACGATTTCAATCAGGCGAACGGGCAGACGGCGACCATCGATGTATCACTAGATGGAGGCGCGACGTACAAATCGGTTCCCATTGAGAGGCGCAAAACCGCGGGGCAGGACGGTCCGTCGGTGCGGCCGGCGGTGGCGAACGACGGTACCGTGTACGCGGCGTTTTTCGGCTGGCGCAAATTTGACGGCAAAACGGCGACCAGCGACGTGGTGGTGGTACGGGATGATGCCGCGGCGACCGGCGCGAGTCCTTTTCAAGCGCTGACGGATCCTTCGGATAAGCTGCCGGGGCGAGTGGTTGTGAAGAACGCTTCCATTCCATGGTCCAACGCGCCGGCGCTGGGGCAGGAACGGATTGGCTCGACGCTTTCGATTGCGGTGGACCCGAACAAAAGCTCGATTGTGTATGTCGGCTGGGCAGACAAAGGCGACAAGGGTGACATTTATACGCTGCATGTGAGGAATTCCGCGGATCGCGGGGTGACGTGGTCGAAAGCCGACTTGCCGGGCACGACGATTCACAATGCGACGAATGTCGCGCTGGCCATCGCCAACAATGGCGTGGTGGGATTTCTGTACCAGCAATTGAGCGCCGGGCGCTGGGTCACGCACCTGCTGCAATCGCACGATGCGTTCACCACGTCGCAGGACACCGTGCTGGCCACCGTTCCGGCGGATCAGCCAGCGGAGCAATTCCTGCCATATTTGGGAGACTACGATTATCTGCTTTCGGTGGGGAACGAGTTTCGTGGGGTTTTTTGCGCAAACAACACGCCGGATTTTGCGGATTTCCCGCACGGCGTGACGTTTCAGCGCGCCGCGAATTTCGGCGCCAGGACGCTCAACGATGGCGCAGGCAACCTCGTGGCCATCTCCATCGATCCATTTTATTTTAGCGTTCCGGTGATCCCGTGAAGCGCGGTTGCGCAAAAGCGCGGGAGAGGGAGGCATCTATGAGGATTTTGTCAGTGCTCATTCGAAGCAGTTTTTGGGGAGCCGGTTTGTTGCTGGCTTTGTGTGGCCCCACGAACGCCGCAGCTCCGCAGGCAACGGACAACCAAGCCATGTTGCTGGGCAAAGCAAGCATCGTTTTCTCAGGAACGGTGAGTCAGCTCGCAGCCACTTCGTTTGCGGACGTGCCCAAGTCGGCGCAGACGATTGTCGTGCGCGTGGATTCGATCCTGAAAAAGCCAGCGGCGGTGTCGCTGAAGAGAGGCGACAGCGTCACGGTGGAAGCAAAAGATGCCTCTGCGTTCCAGGAAGGAGCGCACGCGACTTTCTATACCGATGGCTGGATTTTTGGCTCCGGCGTCGCGGTGAAAGAGTTGGGGCATGTGCTGGGTAAGGTAAGTGAGCCGGTTCCGGCGGCGGGATCGGGGAATGCGCCGGGACAAGCACAGGGCCAACTCAGCGATCAAGAATTGAAAGAGCGCATGAACGAGTCGGATTTTGTCGTGGTTGGACGCGTCACGGATGTTCATAAATGGAATGCTCGCAAGACGAAATCGGGCTCGCCTCTGCATGTGACGGAACATGACCCTGATTGGCGCGAAGCGGTGGTGGAGATTCAATCGGTCCTGAAGGGCGCCCGAGTCAAAGGAAACAAAGTCGTGGTGAGGTTTCCCAATCAGAACGATGTGGCCTGGGCCCATTCGCCGAGGTTCATGAAAAATCAAAGAGGCATTTTCTGCCTGAATCGCGATAAAGCCACCGGCGCGCCCACGGCGAAGCTGGGAAGCAAGGAAGTGTCGGTGTACACTTGCCTGGGGCACGGGGACGCGCTGCCGCTGTCGGAAGAAGCGCGTGTGCGAGCGCTGCTGAAGAACCAATAAGGCTCAAAAAAATCACTTCCCTTCCCCGGCCGGGAAAACTCGCATGCGCAAATTCGCTCTGCTCGGGGCGCTGCTCACCTTAGTTTTTGCTTGCGGAAGTCTTCACCTACGAGGCCCGGCTTGTGCCCCTCCAGCGCAGGAACATCTGGACTTGCTGCTCGCAGGCGGACAGGTTGTTGACGGGAGCGGCTCGCCTGCTCGCGCGGAGGACGTCGGCATTCGCGGCGACCGCATTGCGTTTCTCGGGAACGCGCCCGAGGAGAAAGTCGCCGCCGAGCGCATCCTGGATGTCCGCGGGCTGACCGTTTGTCCCGGTTTTATCGATCCGCACACGCATACGAGCGGGGATCTCTCGAGTCCCAAACGGAACGGCAACGTGAGTTATCTGATGCAAGGAGTCACCACCGTCGTCGTCGGCAACGACGGTGGAGGCTCGCCGCAGGTCGCGAAAACTCTCGATTTGTGGCGGCGGCAGGGCATCGGCACGAACGCTCTCCTTTTGGTGGGTCATGGCGCGGTGCGCGCCGAGGTTCTAGGCAACGGCGACGTCCAGCCCACGCCCGAACAACTCGAGAGCATGAAAGCGCTCGTGCGCAGCGCCATCGAAGAAGGAGCCTTCGGCTTGTCCACGGGCCTGTTCTACGTTCCCGGGAGTTTCGCAAAGACGGAGGAGGTCATTGAGTTGTCGAAAGTCGTCCGAGCGATGGGCGGTTATTACGATTCGCACATGCGCGATGAGGATTCCTATTCCATTGGCCTGCTCGGCGCGATCGTGGAGACGATTCGCATCGGCCGCGAAGCGAGGATTCCGGTGCACATCTCGCACATCAAGGCCCTCGGTCCGCAAGCGTGGGGCCGGAGCGTCGCGGCCATTCAGATGATCGAGAAGGCACGGGCGGAAGGCGTGGACGTCACCGCGGACCAATACCCGTACGCTGCTTCGGGTTCGAGCCTGGTTGCCAGCCTGCTCCCCGCGTGGGCCCAGGCAGGCAAAGCCGAGGAAGTCCTTGCGCGCCTCGATGATTCCGGTGTTCGTCCACGCTTGTTGGAGGAAATGACACAGAATCTCAAACGGCGCGGCGGCGCAGATTCACTGCTGTTTACCTCCTCCGACGCTCCAGAGCTGCTCGGCAAGCGGCTCTCCGAGGCGGCCAAGGAAAGGAGTCTGCCGCCCGTGGAAGCCGCGCTCGCCATCATGCGCGAGCGCAAACTCGAAGGCCTTGCCGTCGCCTCGTTCAACATGAGCGAAGACGATGTGATGCGCTTCATGAAGCAGCCCTGGGTGATGACCGGCTCCGACGGCTCGCACGGCCATCCACGCATGTTCGGCACTTTCCCACGCAAGCTTCGCGTTTATGTGTACGAGAAAAAGGTGGTCACCCTGCCCTTCATGATCCGCCTGAGCAGCGATTTTCCCGCACGGACCATCGGCATCCAGGAGCGCGGCTTGCTGCGCGCGGGTTATTTCGCCGATGTGATCGCCTTCGATCCCGCTACCGTCGCAGATCAATCCACGTACGAGCATCCCAACGAGCTTGCCATCGGCATGAAGTATGTCATTGTCAACGGAAAGCTTGCCGTGGAAAACGGCAAGTACAACGGCGTGCTGGTCGGCCGCCCCCTTCGCAAAGAGCTAGCCGCAAAATGATTGAGATCTGTTTCTCGTGCCCGCTGGAGAAATCCCGTTCCCGAGAAAGGCACCTCTGCGACCCCGATGGTCCAAACGAAAAAGCAAGGAAGAGGATAAACTGGAGGCGCGGGGCGGAATCGAACCGCCGATAAAGGTTTTGCAGACCTTCGCCTTGCCACTTGGCTACCGCGCCGTCCGAAAATTGACAGTTATAAGGCCATCAGTACTCGGTCACGGAACATCGATAGATTCCTGCCTGCCTCGCATTTTGAAGCCCGGCCTCTGCGAATACGAAGCCCTGAAGCCACACCTAAGACCTGCGCGAAGTGCGGCGTTCGGTTGCATGACTGCCTCAGGCCTTCGCAAGATCCTTGACGGTCAATACGCTTGCGTTAGTTGGCCGTGGCAGCGACGCCGGGTTGCGCGGAGCGCGATTCATTCACGATCGGCGCGCCAACTAAATTGCCCCATTCGGTCCACGAGCCGTCGTAATTCCGCACCTTGTCAAAGCCCAGCAAATACTTGAGCACGAACCAGGTGTGCGAGCTGCGCTCGCCGATGCGGCAATAAGCGATGACTTCATCTTTGCCGTTGATGCCCTTGGCTTCATACAGTTTCTTCAAATCGTCGAACGATTTGAACGTGCCGTCTTCGTTTGCGGCCTGCGCCCAGGGAATATTGGCGGCTTTGGGGATGTGCCCGGCGCGCTGAGCGGTTTCGCTCATGCCCGGAGGCGCGATGATCTTGCCCGTGAACTCGTCAACAGAGCGAACGTCGACGAGTTGGCCGGACTTGCGACCTTCAACCACGGCGGAAACATCTTCTTTGAACGCGCGAATGCTCGCATCGGTGGCCGAAACGCGATACGTGGTTGGGCTGACATTGGGGACATCTTTGGTGAGCGGGCGCTTTTCTTCGAGCCATTTCTTGCGGCCCCCGTTGATCAGGCGCACGTCTTTGTGGCCGTAAAGCTTCAATTGCCAAAAAGCGTAAGCTGCAAACCAGTTGTTGTTGTCGCCGTAGAGCATGATGGAGGTGTCGTTGGAAATGCCAGAGGCGCCAAGCAGCTTTTCCAGCGCGGCTTTGTCGATCAAGTCGCGGCGGATGCCGTCTTGAAGCTGCGTTTGCCAGTTCCAGCCGACAGCGCCGGGGATATGGCCCTGATCGTAAGCAGTGGTGTCCACGTCCACTTCAACAAAGCGTGTGTTTGGCGCGTTCAGATTCTGCGCCGCCCACACGGTAGAGACCAGAACTTGCGGGTGCTTGTACTCTGCCATTTTCGTTTCTCCTTGGTATCCCTTAGATGACTAGTTCTGAAATTCGTCTGATCAGCTTCAAATCAGAAAAACAAAAACCCACCAGCCATTTTTCTTTTTCTGGCGGTGGGCTCAAAAAACTTGAGGCTGGAGGAATCCTAAATGCTCCTCCTCCCCGCGCCAGAAGGCACACACATACAACAGATGCACACTGCGGAGTTCTTCCGCCTGCGAAGTCTCATATTTTCATGCTACATGGATGGGCCGGCATTGGCAATAGTACTCAGTTGAGATCGCGCGGCGGCAGCCGAGTGCATTCGCAAGTGGGAGATCCCCAGGCCGGGGCAGCCGACGCCTGCGCACGGGGGGATCCAGGTCAGGTCCGGATCCATTGAAAAGCGCGGAAAAGAGAATGGGCTGGCCCCATGTGCCGTATCGTCAATGGGTTAGAGGCGATTTTGTACAGCAACTTCCTCGCAAAGCCTTGCATCGAGAATAAAGGCGGTGATGTGTCTAGTTCCCGGCCCCTGCCCCGCCACCTTGGATATTCAAGGCCCTCAATCCAAGCAAAGCAACCCCAAAAAAAATAGCTAGCGTGAAGGAAGGTCATCTTTATGCGCAAATTAGTGTCCCTCGCAGGGCTGTTCGCTCTTGCAAGCCTGCCCGCATTCGCGCAGGAGGCGGGATCGAAGGATGTCTCCGTGGAGTACTCCTACGTCCGTGCCCATCCCTCGACCAGCGGTTTTCCCAACTTCAATGCCAATGGAGGCTCCGCCTCTTTTGCCTTCAATCCGCGCAACTGGTACGGGATCGCTGGCGAACTCAGCGGCTATCACATCGGGCAGATCGGCCCTGTAAACGTCGGCACGGACCTGTTCACCTACATGTTCGGCCCGCAGCTCTATTTCCACCATTTCAGCCGCTTTACGCCGTTTGCCCAGGAGCTTATCGGCGTCGCCCATACCGGCAACGAGCTCGGAATCACCGGATCCCACAACTCCTTCGCCATGGCGCTTGGCGGAGGCGTGGACGTTCCGTTCCGCGGCCAGTTGTCTTCCCGCGTTGTGCCGATCGACTATCTCCTGACGCAATTCCCGGAAACCGGATCGAGCCGAATGACGCAGAATAACTTGCGTGTCTCGGGAGGAGTGCGCTGGCGGTTCTGACCTCCAATGAGTCTCATGGCAGACAAGAGCCGGGCCTCGCGCCCGGCTCTTTTGTTTTTGGCTCTTCCGAGGTTTGGGTGAGGCCGCGTCTTACCCAGCCCTCCAAATGAAACGCTCCATTTCACGGTGGAGTAGAATGCGGGGCATGAAACACCCATTTAGATTTATAGCGTTGATTTTCCTTGTCCTCGCCCTGTCCTGGGCATCGCCTTCTTCTGCTCAGACTCGCCCGTCTGAAGGAGCACAACAATTTGCCGAGCTTGGCGACTTCCGGTTGGGGGATGGCAGTGTCATCCGTGATTTCCGCCTGGGCTATCGCACGCTCGGCAAGCTCAACGCGGAAAAGTCCAACGCCATCCTCTGGCCCAGTTGGCTCGGCGGGAAATCGCAAGACCTGTTGCAGTTCGTCGGACCAAGCAATGTGGTGGATAGCAACCGCTATTTCGTGATTCTCGTGGATGCCATTGGCAATGGCGTATCCACCTCACCGTCGAACAGCACAAAACAGCCGCTCCTGAAGTTTCCCGAATTCAGCATTCGAGACATGGTGGAATCCGAACACCGCCTGGCCACGGAGGTCCTGCACCTGACTCATCTGCGTGCCGTCATGGGCCTCTCCATGGGTGGCATGCAAACCTTTGAATGGGGAGTGACCTATCCCGACTTCATGGATCTGCTGATCCCGGTAGTTGGCTCGCCGCAATCCACCTCCTATGACCAGCTGCTGTGGAGGGCTCAAATCGACGCCATGGAACTCGACGCAGCCTGGAATCATGGCCATCCCACCGGGCCGATGGATCGCAGTCTCGGCCTCGTGGAGGAAATCGGCTCCATGAATCTCACCACGCCGGCCTATCGCGTGGCTCACACCAAGCCTGATGGGCTTAACGCGCTTGTCGCAGAAATAAGGAATGGCGCCAAGGGAAACGGCGGAGTGGCATGCGACCGGATCCGCCAGCGGCAGGCGATTATGGCGCTCGATATTCCCGGAGAGCTTGGTGTGAACTTGGAGCAAGCTGCGGCGAAGGTGCACGCGAAGCTCCTGGTCATTGTTTCGCCCGAAGATCACATGGTGAACCCGGAGCCGGCAATACAGTTCGCGGCCGCCGTCCATGCTCCCGTTGTGAAATTGGACTCTCCTTGCGGTCACCTCAGCCCGGGATGCATTTCGGTGGGGCCAACGGTCGCGCGTTTTCTAGCCGATCCCGCATCAGTTCAGAGTGAAACATTGCGGGAGCCTGCGAAGCGGGAGTAGTTACTCGCCATACTCTCAACTTCAAATCTCACATTGAGCCAAGCATCTTGAGGGCTGTAGTGGCATGAGACGATTCCTTCCGTTTTTCGGCAGCGGATTGGGATCGCCTCGACCCCGTAGCGCCTAGATGGTAACGCAACTAGCAACTCTGAGGAAAAAGGGGAAACCGCCCGCGATTATTGATAAAAAAGAAGATGCCTGCGCCCGGCGGGCCCGGGCGACTGCCGGCAGGGGATTCTTCTCGAGCCCTTACGAGAGATAGGTGCGGCTGACGCTTCTGGCATGCGCAATGCATGTCCTCCTGTAGGTCTGCGCACGCGACGGTTGGGAACTGAGAGATCCGGTGCGAAGCGGAACCGGGGAAGCCATCGGGTAAACCAGGTGAGTTTGCCAGGGCTCCTCGCGACCGCTGTGATCGACTCGCTCAACCGCCAACGGGGATACCCCTCAAAAGTGCGCTGCAGGTCGAGATGCAGTGCAAGCTGTCTAATCTTACGGGTACAAACACACGGTCAACCGTTCTCTCCGCCTTTCTCCGAACCTTCGGCCGACTCCTCCTCCTCCTCGTCTTGAGTTTTGCGCTGTTTGCCTGGGGTGGCAAGGTCAACGCCCAGGAGCAAGACTCGCCAAAGACGGATGGAGCGATTTCGGGAACGGTGTATCTAGACGGCAACAATCAACCCGCCAGTCAAGTGGCGGTTAGCCTGAAATCGCACGAGGCGGGAATCTTTCGCAGTGTGTTGACCGACGATGGCGGCCATTTCGACGTCCAGGGGCTGCCTGCCGGCACGTACGAGATCAGCGTCGAAGAGCAGGGATACGAACCTCACCGAAGCACCGCCCAGTTTGACGGAACCGCCCTGAGACTTGAACTCCGGCTCACGGCATCTGGCGCGCCACCGGTTCCGGCAAACGCCTATACCATCTCCGTAAGAGAGCTGACGATTCCTTGGAAGGCGCAAGACGAGTACCGGAAGGGTCTGGAGCGTCTTGCCAAGAAAGACCAGAACGGAAGCCTGAGTCATTTCATGAAAGCTGTCCAGCTATTCCCAGGCTATTTTGAAGCCCTGTATCACCTGGGAATCGTGCACACCAATCTGGGACATTTGGAAAAGGCGATGCAAGCCTTCCAAAAGGCCATCGTTGTGAGCGGCGGGCGGTATGCCAGAGCGGTATTCGGAATCGGTTACGTCCACTATTTGCAGGGAAATGCGGCCGACGCCGAAACAGCCGTGCGGAGAGGTCTCGAAATCGACCCAAACGCAGCGGATGGTTACGTTATCCTGGGGATGACACTTCTCCGCTTGAACCGGCCGGAGGAAGCAGAAAAAAGCGCTCATGAGGCCTTGGTCAGGGAT
>Ga0137387_10001284_pt1 | contig 12289 bp, 10 predicted proteins | sample SagtaG_3_FD_104909 | JGI IMG/M metagenome (GOLD analysis project Ga0137387, IMG submission 104909) | Vadose zone soil microbial communities from Angelo Coast Range Reserve, California, USA - Sage2_R_115_16 metaG | ecosystem: Environmental > Terrestrial > Soil > Vadose zone > Saprolite | place...
CACGTCTGGAACCGCCCGCCGCTGCCGAGCGCATCGCCCGATCCGAGAAACCGGACCCTCACACCCGCCCTCCGCTCTGGCACTCATGATATCGTGCCCCTGTGAGCCTCACGGCTCGGCTCGCGGAGTTCGCCGTCAAGACCGCGCTCGAGGACTGCCCGCCCGAAGCGCTCGCCCGCGTGCGTCTCGCCGCGCTCGATACGCTCGGCGTGATGCTCGCCGGCGCGGGCGAGCCCGCCGCGCGCGCCGTCCGCGCGGTCGCGCGCGCCGAGGGCGGCACGCCCCTGGCGACCGTCGTGGGCACCCGGTTCGTGACCTCCCCCGGGTGGGCCGCGCTCGCCAACGGCACGGCCGGGCACGCGCACGACTTCGACGATACGAACTTCGCGCTGATGGGGCACCCGAGCGTGCCCCTCCTGGCGGCCGCCCTCGCGGCGGGAGAGGCCGAGACGGCCGACGGGCGCGCCGTGACGCTCGCCTACATTGTCGGCTTCGAGGTCGGCGCGACTCTCGGCGCCGCGCTCAATCCCGAGCACTACACTCGCGGCTGGCACGCGACGTCCACGATCGGTACCCTCGGCTGCGCCGCAGCGGCGGCGCGGCTCCTGCGGCTCGACGTGATCCAGACGCGCCACGCCCTCGCGATCGCCGCCACGCACGCGTCGGGGCTCAAGGAGAACTTCGGCTCGATGACCAAGCCCTATCACGCGGGGCACGCGGCGCGGAACGGGATCCTCGCCGCGCAGCTCGCCCGCGAGGGGCTGACCGCATCCGAGTCGGCGCTCGAGGGCAAGCAGGGGTATGTCGCCGCGTTCGGAGGCGCCCGGCGGCTCGAGCCGGCGCTGGACGGGCTCGGCCGCGCCTGGCAGCTCCTCGCCTCGGGCATCGCGGTCAAGCCCTATCCGTCGTGCGCCCTCACCCACTCGGCGATCGACTCGCTCCTCGACCTGCGCGCCGCTCACGGGCTGACGCCGCGCGATGTGACAGCTGTTGAAGTCGCCGTGAACCGCGTCGTTCCCGACGTCCTTGCTCACACGCGGCCGACGACGGCGCTCGAGCGGAAGTTCTCGATGCAGTTCTGCGCCGCGGCGGCGCTCGCCGAGGGACGCGTGGACCTTCGCTCGTTCGAGGACGGCGAGGTCCGGAACCACGCCGTGCGCGACCTCATGGAGCGCATCACAGTGGTCGTAGACCCGGCGCTCCCGGACGAGCTCGCGCAGCACGCGTGGAGCCGCGTCACCGTGCGGGTGCGGGACGGGCGCACGCTCACGGCCGGGCCGCGCGGCGCGCGCGGGCATCCGGACACGCCCCTCGACCCTGACGCGCTCCGCGCCAAGTTTCGCGCGTGCGCGACGCTCGTCCTGCCGCGCGACGAGGCCGAGGGAGTCGCCGAGCAGCTCGCGCACCTCGAAGACATCCCCGACATTCGCGCCCTCACCTCGCGCCTCGCGGGCGACCTGGACTGATCGACATCGGGGGGAGCGGCGTCGCTCCCCCCGATACCCCCCATCGGTCGCCCGCGGCGGCCGCGCTGGGGGACCGGTTGCGCGGGCAAAGCCCGCGCTCGAACCGCAGGAGTCCGAACACTCCTGACTGAGGAGACTCGCATGGGCGTGCTCGACGGAATCAAGATTCTCGAGCTGGCGCGAGTGCCGCCGGCGGAGTTCCCCGGGATGCTGCTGGCTGACATGGGGGCAGACGTCCTGAAGACCGAGACCCCCGAGCCCGGGCGGCAGATGGACGAGGACTGGGTCCGCCGGACGATCCACACGTTCACGAACCGCAACAAGCGCTCGATGACGCTGAACATGAAATCCGGCGACGGGCAGGAGATCTTCAAGAGGCTCGCGGCGAGCGCCGACGTGGTCGTCGAAGGCTTCCGCCCGGGCGTCATGAAGCGGCTCGGCGCCGACTATGAGACGATCGGCCACCTGAACCCGCGCGTCGTCTACTGCTCGCTCTCGGGCTTCGGCCAGGATGGCCCGTACCGGGACTACCCCGCCCACGACATGAACTACCTCTCGCTCGCCGGCGTCCTCGGCCTGATCGGCGAGCCTGGCCGCAAGCCCGTCATCCCGCTGAACCTCGTCGCCGACTATGCCGGCGCCGGAATGCACGGCGCTCTCGGCATCGTCCTCGCGCTCTATGCGCGAGAGCGCACCGGGCGCGGCCAGCACGTGGACGTCGCGTACCTCGACACGTCGGTCTCGCTCCTCGCCGCGACGCCCAACATGCGCTTCTTCTTCAGCGACGGCCTGGCGCCGCGGCGCGGCGAAGGGTTCCTCGGGGGGTCCTACCCCTACTACGCGATCTACGAGACCCGCGACGGCAAGCTCCTCACGATCGGCTGCACCGAGCCGTGGCTCTGGGAGAACTTCTGCAAGGCGATCGGCCGCCCGGAGCTCGCGCGGTTCGCGCGCAAGCCCGACCAGTTCGTGCGCGCCGCCAACGCCGAGGAGGAGGCCGCGCGGCGCGAGATCGAGGCGATCATCCGGACGCGCGACCGCGACGAGTGGTTCACCCTCCTCACGAAGGCCGACGTGTGCGTGGGCAAGGTGTACGAGGTCGAGGAGATGGTGCGGGACCCGCAGATCAACCACCGGCGGATGATCGTGGACGTCGAGCACCCGAAGCACGGGCGCGTCCGCCAGGTCGGCGTCGCCATCAAGCTCTCCGACACGCCTGGCGCGATCCGGAGCGCCGCGCCCCTGCCCTCCGAGCACACCGAGAACGTCCTGAAGGACCTCGGGCTTTCCGCCGCCGACATCGGGCGGCTCCGCGAGAAGGGCGTCATCGAGTAGCGCGCACGCGTGACGCGCGCCTGGCGGCAGCTCATCGTCCTCTCGCTCGCCGAGCTCGGCGCGCTCGGCCTCTGGTTCACCGCCTCCGCGGTCTTGCCCGCGCTCCGGCGCGAATGGGCCCTCGGCGACGGCGGGAGCGCGGCGCTCACGATCGCGGTCCAGGCCGGCTTCATCGTCGGCACGCTCGCGAGCGCGCTCGGCAACCTGCCCGACGTCTGGTCGCCTCGCATGCTCATGACCTGGTCCGTCGTCCTCGGCGCGGCGGCGAACGGCGCGCTCGCGCTCTGGGCGTCGAGCCTCGGCCCCGCGCTGCTACTGCGCTTCGTGACCGGCGTGAGCATGGCGGGCGCGTACCCGCCGGCGATGAAGATCATGGCGACATGGTTCCGCGAGGGCCGCGGCCTCGCGATCGGGATTCTCATCGGCGCCCTCACGGTGGGCTCGGCGACGCCTCACCTGATCCGCGGCATGACCGAGCTGCCGTGGCGGGGAACGCTCGGCGCCGCCTCCGTGCTCGCGGCCGCCGCGGCCGTGTTGGTCCAGGCCTTTGTGCGCGAGGGGCCGTATCGGTTCCCCGCGGCGCGCTTCGACCTCAGGATGGCCTTCGCGGTCTTCACGGCCCGCGGCTCGCGTGCTTCGGCTACCTCGGCCACATGTGGGAGCTCTACGCGATGTGGGCGTGGATCGGCGTGTTCCTCGCGGAGAGCCTCCGGGTGCGGGGCGGCGGGAGCTACGCGGGACTCAACGCGAGCGGCGCCACGTTCCTGGTGATCGCGGTGGGCGCGCTCGGCTGCTGGCTGGGCGGCGTGGTCTCCGACCGCTGGGGACGGACGACGCTCACGATGAGCGCGATGGCGATCTCCGGTACCTGCGCCGCGGTGACCGGACTCACGTTCGGCGGGCCGCCCCTCGTCACGCTCGGGCTCGCGGCCGTGTGGGGGGTTACGATCGTCGCCGACTCGGCCCAGTTCTCCACCGCGATCACCGAGCTCTCGCCGCCAGCCTATGTCGGCACGGCCCTCACGACCCAGACGTGCATGGGGTTCGCGCTCACGATGGCGTCGATCTGGCTGACCCCTCCGCTCGTGCGCTGGGCTGGCTGGCCGTGGGCGTTCGCAGCTCTCGCAATCGGCCCCGCACTCGGCGTAGTCGCCATGGGCCGATTGCGGATGCTCCCGGACTCGGCGAAGCTCGCAGGGGGCCGCCGCTGATGCCATCGCGCGAACAGGGACTTAGGAGCGCGTCGGAGTATCGAGGAGCGCCCACGGCTTCGCCGGGGTGCTCCGAGCGCTGGGGGGGTTGGGGGGCCATCTCGGGGCCCCCCATTTTCTTACACGGCGAAGGGCTGGAGCTGCAGGCGCCTGAGCAGCCGTGCGCCGTGCTCGTCGAGCCACTCCCGCGTGGAGTCGTAGCCGAACCGAAGCGCCGCGCGACTGGCCTCGAAGCCCATCGAGGGCCCGAAGAGCGGCGCCTCCGCCAGCGAGGGCTGGATCAGGAAGAACTCGGTCCGCGGGTACTTCACGCGCAGCGTCGAGAGGCCCAACTGGAGCAGGTTCTGGCTGTAGATCCGGCCGGCCTGCTCCATGATCGAGTAGAGGCCCCGGCTGCGCAGGGAGACGGCCATCTTCTCGTAGTTCGGCACGAGCGGGTTCACAACGACCACGATCCGAGCGCCCGCCTCGGCGGCGAGGTCCGCGTGGCCGCTGAAGCCCACGCCGCCGTCGACGTAGTCACGCCCGTAGATCGCGTAGGGCTCGAAGAAGCCGGGGATCGCCGAGGAGGCCGCGATCGCGGCGCTGATCGGCACGTCACGCAGCTCGTCACGACCGAACACGACGCGCTGCGCGCGGTCGAGGTCGATCGCCGGGATCAGGAGCGTGCGCTCGATGTCTGCGAAGGAGTTCCGGAGCCCTCGCTTCTCGAACGCCTCCCGCATGAAGCGCTCGAGCGGCTGGAGGCTGAAGAATCCCGCCGGCAGATCGCGCTCGGCGTGGGCGAGCATGTCGGGCACCGAGATGCGCTGCCCCCTGATCGCGCTCTTGCCGACGGCCCAGACGAGCCGGCCGAACCGCCCGGCGGCGTGACGGAACGAGTCCGAGGCGTAGACCGCGGTGCGCCGGAAGTTCAGCGGGTCGTCGAGGTCGTGGTCGATGACACGGAAGAGCTCGGAGGCGGCCACGCCGTTGGCGAGGAGCGATGCCACCACTGCGCCCGAGCTGCAGCCGACGTAGATGTCGAATCGGCCGTGGCCGCTCAGCCGCTCCTCGAGGGCGGTGATCGCGCCGACCTCGTACATCCCGCCGATGACCCCGCCGCCCGCCAGCGCCAGTGCGAGCCGGGGCCGCTGCCCAGGACGCCAAAGCTCCTTTAAGCGCTGCAGCCACTCCATGCCAAACTTCATTCTAGCAAGTCGCCTGCCAGCGCCTCCTCGGATCTCGAAAACTATCGAATTTCCCATGGGGCTCCCCCCGGAACCCCTGGAATTATGACGCAGAGCGGAGCCGATAAGTCCTCAAGCGGTCCGGCCAAGATGGCGCCAGAGTGACGACAAGCCTAGCGACGGGCGAGCAGATCGGCTGCGAGAACCTTCGAGCTCTTCGTGCGCGCGTTCCGGCTCGTCCGGAGGATCACGGCGCCGCGGAACCCCGCGGCCCCGAACTCCTGGAGGAAGGCCCCGCCCTCCCTGGCTCCCGCGATTCAGGCGAACCAGTCGGCCTCGCTGAACCGGGTCGTTGGGGGCAGCGGCTCATGGAGGATCAATTCGGCGGCGAACACCGCCCCGCCCGGCCGCACGACGCGCGCGAGCTCGCGGAAGATCTCGGCGCGCGCCGGGTTCAGGTTGAAGATGCCGTTGACGAGCGCCACGTCGATCGAGCCGTCGCTCACAGGCAACCGCTCCGCCTCGGCGCGGCACACGTCGAGGTTGCGCGCGCCCGCCTCGGCCACGGCGGCGTGCGCGCGGGCCAGCATCGCCTCGCTGAAGTCGACCCCGAGGACGCGCCCCCGCGCGCCGACGCGGCCGGCCGCGATGAGCGCATCGAGCCCCGCACCGCAGCCGAGGTCGAGGACGCGGGCGCCGGCGGGAATCTCGGCGACGACGGCGACGTTCGAGACTCCCGCGAAGGCCTCCACGGCGACGGAGGGGATCGAGTCGAGGAGCTCGAGAGGATAGCCGAGACTGGCTGCCAGCTCGCGGCCCACCGGGAACGGGTGCGCGCCGCCGGGCTGGCGCGCGGCGCTGGAGTAGGCGCTCCGAACGGCCTCGCACAGGCGGGCCTGCGCCTCTTCTGTCGGGAGCGCCCCATCGATGACCATACTGGCCCTCCAATTGGCGTCTCCTATTATACGTGCAGTAGACATCGGTGGCGCCGATAATACCGGCTCCACAGCTGAAGTCAGCCGGTCGGACGAAGCCCGCCGCGACGGTCTACTCGCCCGAGAGTCGCTGCTGGCGCAGGCGCTCGAGCTCGGGCTCGACGTACTTCGTGCGGCACTCCGGGCAGATGCCGTGGGTGAACTGCGCCTCGGAGTGCCCCTCGATGTAGCTCTCGACTTGCTGCCAGTAGTTCTGGTCGTCGCGGACCTTCTTGCAGTAGGAGCAGATCGGCAGGAGCCCGTGGAGCAGCTTCACGCGGGCGAGCGCGTCCTCGAGCTCTTTCACCCGGTCGGCGAGGGTCGCCTGGAGCTCGAGCAGTCGCTCGCCGACGCGGACCCGCGCGTGCAGCTCATCCCGCTGGAAGGGCTTGACGATGTAGTCGTCGGCGCCCGCCGTGAGGCCCGTCACGATGTCCTGGGTGCGCGCCCTCGCCGTCACGAAAATCAGGTAGGGTTTGATCGGCTTCGGCAGCCCGCGGACCCTCCGGCACAGCTCGAGGCCGTCCATGCCCGGCATCGTCCAGTCGAGGATCGCGAGCGACGGCGCGGCGTCGCTCTCGAGGATCGCCAGCGCCTCCTCGCCCGTGGACGCCGCGACGACCTCGTAGCCCCAGCCCTTCAGCGACGTCTGGATCAAGCGACGGATGCCTGGCTCGTCGTCGACGACCAGCACCCGCAGCCCGCCGGTCGGGGTGGGACCGATCGGCATCACACCGCCATCAGGTCTTCGCCGACGACGACGGGCCCGGCGTAGTGCTTTCGGGCGGCGGCGCAAAGCTCCGCCGGGTCGGACGCGGGCAGCAGGTGGGTCATCACGAGCTCCTTCGCGCGCGACTCTTCCGCCACCAAGCCGATCTGATCGGGCTGGGTGTGGTACGAGGCGAGGTCCCTGATCTTGTCCTCGATCGTCGGCCAGCCGCAGCCGGGGTACCACGACGTCTTCGCCATCTCGCAGCATTCGTGGATGAGGCAGTCGACCTTGTGCGCCCAGCGCACGAGGTTCTCGCACGGCCGCGTGTCGCCGGAGACGACGACGCTGCGCCCGTCGCCCTCGAAGCGGAAGCCGTACGCAGGCTTCACCGGGCCGTGCTCGACGAGGAACGCGCTCACCCTGACGCCGCCGGCCTCCATCACCTTACCCTCTTCGATCTCCGTCACGCGGACCTCGGGCGGCTTCCGGTCGTGCATGTGGGCGCGGCGGACCTCGATGTCCCACGCGAGGTAGTCGAGCAGCCGGTCGACTTGGCGGCGCGTCCCCGCCGGCCCCCAGATCTCGAGCGGCGCGTTCTGGCCGACGATCCAGCGCGTGATCAGGAGGTGCCCCAGGTCGATCGTGTGATCCGAGTGGTGGTGGGTGATGAAGATGCGCGGCCAGTCGTAGGGCCTCAGGCCCGCCTGGACGAGCTGCGCGCCGACGCCCGACCCGGCGTCCACGAGGAAGCGCTCGTCGTCGAGCGAGAGCAACGTCGCCGGGCCGCGCCGCCTCGGGTTGGGCGGCGGGGAACCGGTGCCGAGGAGAGTGGCGCGTAGCATGGGACTCCTTCGGGGTCGAATTGCGAGGGATACTAGCACGGGGCGACGCGTCGCCCCTAACGCCGCTTCTTCCTCGCGCGGAGGTCGACCGCGCCGGGCCGGCGGCGCGGGTCCTCGCCCCGAGGAAAGATCTGGGTCTTCTGCACCTTCTGGGTCCCCGTGGTCGGCAAGCTCGAGACGAAGAGAAACCAGCCGGGCACCTTGAAATAGGCGAGCTTGTCCATGCACCAGTCGAAGAGCCGCTCGGCGAGCGCCTGGTCGACGCTCACGCCCGTCATCGGCACGACGCAGGCCATGACCTCTTCTTCTCGGATCTCGTCCGGCACCGCGAGAACCGCCACCTGGGCCACGGCCTCGTGGGCCTGGAGGGCCGCTTCCACCTCGGCGGCGGCGATGTTCTCACCGGAGCGCCGGATGATGTTCTTCTTGCGGTCCACGAAGTAGAGCATGCCGCCCTCGGCCTGCCGCACGACGTCGCCCGTGTGGAACCAGCCGCCGCGCCACGCCTGCTCGGTCGCCTCGGGGTTCTTGAGGTAGCCCGAGAAGAATCCCCGGCGCGGGTCCGGCCCGGCGCAGCGCACGACCAGCTCGCCTTCGGTCCCGTGCGGGACCTCGCGGTCGTGCCCGTCCACCACCCTGCCCTCGAACTCGCCGAAGGGCCGACCGAAGGCGCGGGTCGCGATCTGTCGCGGCTCGTGGCAGTCGCCGTAAATGCGCCCGGTCTCGGTCATGCCCCAGACCTCGATCAGCGGGAAGCCGAACCGCTTCTCGAAGTCCTCGTGGAGCTGGGGCTCGACGCCCGCGCCCATGCCGAACTTCACTCGGTGCCGTGTGTCGTCGGGCGCCTGCGGCTGGTTGAGGAGCAGCGGCGGGATCACCCCGAGGTAGTGGATGACGGTCGCGCGTGTCGCGACCACATCCCTCCACCAGCGCGTGGGGCTGAAGCGCTCGGGCAGGATCAAGCAGTTCGCGGTGAGGATGACGCACGTCGCGGTCACCGCCTGACAGTTCATGTGGAAGAGCGGCAGCGGATTGAGGATCCGGTCGCGGCCCCGCTCGAAGCTGATGCGTCCCCCGAGATCCCGGTACCAGGCACCCGCGTTCAGGTAGTAGAAGTTCGTCAGGATACAGCCCTTGGGCCGTCCCGTCGTGCCCGAGGTGTAGAGGAGGCTGCACTCGGTGTCGAGCCCCGGCGCGCCCGGCCTGGGCGCCGGCCCGGGCTTCGGCAACTTCGTGGGCACCGCCTCGGCGTTCACGACCGGCAGGGGCCTCGTGCGCCCGCGCGCGACGGCCTCGAGGTCGGCCACCCGGCTCGCAATCGAAATCACGAGGTCGGCGTCGGAGTGGTCCATCTGGTAGAGCATCTCGTCGTGTCGGTAATCGGGGTTCACCGGCACGATGCTGCACCCGAGGCCGTTGAGCGCCAGATAGTGGAAGAAGAACTCGGGCCGGTTCTCGAGCAGGAGCGCCACGCGGTGGCCGTGGCCGTAGCCCGCAGCGGCATACAGTTCGCGGAACCTGAGGATCTCGGCCCTCGCCTGAGCGTATGTGAGCTCGACCCCATCGGGGTGGTAGGCACGGCCCGGGGCGGGCGGCACCACGAGGAAGGCGTTGTCGGGCGCCGCCTCGGCGGTCGCCATGAAGGCCTCGTCGACCGTCGTCGCCATCATGGTTATTGGGGTCCCAAGGCCGGGCCGCAACGGCGTAACTCCAATACCGATTGATCCACGGCCGCGGCTTCCTCAAGGGTCAGGGGGCGCAAGCCGAAGCGCACCCTCTCGTACGCGGCCGTGAGTCGTGCGAGCGGCTCGGCGCAGGCCGGGACCGCGGTCTCGACCCGCCGCGCGAACTCTCGCGCCGTTTCCCCGTCGTGTGGGCGGAGCCCGCGGCGCCCGAGTGTCCAGAGCGCCCGCGCGTAGAATCTCGGCAGCGCGGCCCGCGCGCCGGCAGCGCGCCCCGGGCGACGACGGCGGGAGACGAGCAGCACGGCCACGAGCGCGACGAGCGCCAGCAGGACGGCAAGCTCACGGGAAAGCGCACGCCAGTCGCGGAGCTCGGGCGCGGAGAGACGCCACGCGAGCGCCGCCTGATGGAGCTTCACGGCCGCCAGAACCTGGTCCTGCAGGCTCCAGCTGACGACGTAGCGGTACCAGCGCACGCGCAGCGCGTCGAGGTAGAGCGCCACGGCGGCGGGCGGTCCCCCGGGCTCGGTGTCGCCGCGGGGCGAAGGATCGAAGCTCACCCATTCGCCGTCCACGGACGCCTCGACCCAGGAGTGCGCGTCGAGGAGGCGGACGATGAAGTACCGGCCGTAGGGATTCCACTCGCCCCGCTGGAATCCGTTCACTACGCGCGCCGGGATGCCGAGCGTCCGGAGCATGATCGCCAGCGATGCGGCGAAGTACTCACAGTTGCCCGACCGCTGGACGAAGAGGAACTCCTCGACGGGATCGAGCGCCGTCGTCCGCCTGAGCACCCGCGTGTACCGGTACCGGCCGGCGAGGTGCGACGTGAGGGCCTCCGCCGCACCCCGCGCCCCTTGCGTGCCGGCCGTGACGTCTCGCGCCAGCTCCCGGACACGGGCCGACAGCGGCGGGAGCTGGAGGAACCGGGCGCGCGTCGCCGCGTCGAGCGGCGCTCCGCGCCCGGACGCGGCGGACTCGAGCTCGGACCGCGCGATGTAGCGGAAGCGCGCGGCGGCGTTCGGCACGGAGACGCCGCCCGTGTCGTCCACCACGATCGCGTTGGCGCGCAGCGAGAGACCGAGCAGGCGAGGCGCCGCGAAGAGCATGTCGGTGCCGAAGGGCTCGAGGTAGATCTCCTGGACGAGGACGGGTCCCCTCGCCCGGAGGCGCCCGATCTCGAACTGGCCCGTCGACGAGCGCCAGACCTCCGACCGCTCGCCTCGCGCGGCGGACCACGCGTGCCCGTCGTACGTGTCGAGGGCCACGCCCCGCCACCTGAGGTTCGGGAGCCGCTCGGGCTCGACCACCGCCTGCTCGGGGATCTGTACTCGCATGGCGACCGCGCGGTCGGTCTCGATCTCGCCGAACGATCCGAGCTGCACGCGATCAGAGAAGCCGGTGACCATCCGGGCCGCGTGGAGCCTGAGCGTGAGGGCGGCCTGCCCGATGCGCGGGATCACCAAGAAGAGCGCGGCCGTGATGACGAGCGTCGCCACCGAGGCTCCGAGGCTCAGCCCGAGGAGGTCCCGGCCGAGACCGGCCGTCGGCGGATCGAGGCGGCCCATCGCCCGCTCGGACTCGACCGCAACGTGGTAGAGCATCAGCAGCCACGTGCCCAGCACGAGGAACGCGAGGAACACGAACAGGTAGCCGACCCCGAAGGTGAACGGCGCGGCGGCGACCAGCATGAAGAACGCCAGGAACGCGACGTCGCGCAGGTCGCGCACGGCGCTACGCATCGCGAGGCGGTAGAGGAGCAGGAAGAGCAGGAGGCGCACCAGGCCGTCGAGCGTCGAGCTCGCGAGGTAGCCGAGGTCGAGCGCCGAGGCGATCGCGGCGATGAGCACGAGCCCGCGCCCGAGCCCCGGCACCGCGTTCACGCGGTCGCGGAGCGGCTCGTTCCACCACGTCGCGGCCACGGCGACGGCGGCCGCCAGGGCGCCTGCATCGCCGACCAGCCCCGCGAGGTGCAGGGCCGCGAGACCGTCGCACGCGAGGAGGAGCGTCGCGAGGCGGAGCGCCGGGAGGTGCGACACGCTCAGTCCAGCGCCACGCGGATCTCGCGGAGCCGTGAGTCCGACGGGGGGCCCTCGGCCCGCGTCGGCGGAGGCGAAGCGGCGGGCTCATACAAGGCGAGCGCCGTGAGGATGCGCGTGCGCTGCGCACGCCCGCTCCCGAGCGGGACGTGAACGTCGGGCCCGACCAGCGCGACCGCGGCGCCGTCGTGGAGGAGGTGGACGGCGAGCGACGCCGCTTCGGCGAGGCCGTGCTCGAGCCGCTCGCGATCGCGGTGCCCCGTCCCCTCGAGCACGAGGCGGGTGTCGAGCGCCGAGTCGGCTTCCAGCTCGCGCACCATCAGCGTGGCGGACTTCGCGCTCGACCGCCAGTGGATGAGCCGCGGGTTGTCGCCGAAGCGGTACTCTCGCAGATTGTGGAGGCCGTGGCCGCGGCCGCGCCGAGGCGCCGGGGCGCCCCCCGCCCCATCGAGCTCACGGCGCCGGTCGGCGGAGATCGGGCCGATCGCCGGGTAGACGACGACCTCCCGGTTCGGCGCGAGCTGCGCCGTCTTGACGAACAGGCCGAACGGAAAGCGCGTGGCGACCTTGGAGCTCGCGAGCCGCCAGCGCCCCCGCGCCCGCGGCGTCTCCTGCCACGTGATGAGCCGCTCGGCACCCGGTTCCAGCTTGGCCAGATACGCGCGATGACTCCCGCCCAGGCCCTCGACGGTGATCGAGTAGGAGGCCCGCCAGCGCTTGCGGTTGGCTACCCGGGCCCCGAAGAGCGCGAGCTGACCGGCGAAGAGCTCGTCGGGCAGGACGGGCTCGACGCGGACCCGACGGATCGACTGCTCGGAGAGCACGCCCGACACGATGATCAGGCCGAGCAGCATCGAGA
>Ga0137387_10001290_pt1 | contig 12279 bp, 13 predicted proteins | sample SagtaG_3_FD_104909 | JGI IMG/M metagenome (GOLD analysis project Ga0137387, IMG submission 104909) | Vadose zone soil microbial communities from Angelo Coast Range Reserve, California, USA - Sage2_R_115_16 metaG | ecosystem: Environmental > Terrestrial > Soil > Vadose zone > Saprolite | place...
CGGCGACCCTCACGCGGCTCCGTCATGGCCTGTCCTGACCACCGGCCGCTTAGGTAACTATGCCTCCGCCTCCGGGGCTGGGGAGCGAGCGGCAGGTGGAGGCGGTTGCATATGATGGCCGCGTTGGTGTGAGGCTATGGGCGCGTCGGACCAGGGAATCTATCTATGGGTGGAACTTGACAGTCCGGCCCCCCACGGCCCCCCAAGAGCGCTTGTGCCATGGTCGGCCGCAACTGGTCGGGCACCCCGCTACTCCTCCTCGGAGCCGGTGCCCTGCGGGACGACCCGGAAGGCGTCGTAGACGCCGTCCACGCGCTTGACCTTGGGGGCCGTGGGGGCCCGGACTGTCAAGTTCCACCCATAGGTAGATTCCCTGGTCCGACGCGCCATAGCCTCACACCAACGCGGCCATCATATGCAACCGCCTCCACCTGCCGCTCGCTCCCCCAGCCCCGGAGGCGGAGGCATAGTTACCTAAGCGGCCGGTGGTCAGGACAGGCCATGACGGAGCCGCGTGAGGGTCGCCGCGCCGGCGTCCAGCATCGCCCGGGCAGCGTCCCCCGGAGCGGCGCGGAGGAGCCGCAGCGCGCGCTGCACCTGGTGCGGAAGCCGGTACGTCTCCGCAAGCGCGATCCCATCGCTGGCGTGCTCGACCGCAGCGTCAGCGTCGCCAGCGGCCAGCATCGCGGCGCCGCCGGTGACCCGGTCGATCACGCGCCATTGCGGCGCGACGACCAGCGCGGCCGCGCTACGGTCAGGCCGCTCCGCCTCGGCGACCGACCGGCCGACCCGGCCGGTCGCCAGCAGCCCTCGGATGCGGATCTCCCGGATCGAGAACGGGTTCAGCAGCATCGTAAACTGGTCGGTGACCTCCAGCAGCCGGCCTGCCTCGCCGATGGCCGTATCGAACATGCCCATGTCGCCGTGCTCCGCGGCGGCGCGGGCGAGCAGCGCCAGTGTCGCGCCCCGCAGACTCACCTCGTCCGTCATCGCGGCAGCCTGCGACAGGCGCGCGATCGCTGCGGGCACGTGTCCGGCCTTGCGGAGCTCGTTGCCGTGCATGCGCAGCACGTGGCCCTGCAGCGCGGCGTCGTCGAGCCTGGAGGCGAGCGACCATGCCCGTCCCGTCCATCGGGCGGCAACCGCGAGGCGCTCCTCGGGAAGGATGTGGCCGAGCGCGGTTCCCAGCGCGAGCCGGCCATGGGCGAGGAGGAGCAACGCGTCCCGGTCGGCACGGCCCTCCGCAACGCGGGATTCGAGGCGGGCGACGAGTGGGCCAAGCTCGCGGGCTGCGTCGACCGCCCGGCCGGACTGTCTGGCGACCTCGGCGAGGCGCAAGGTGGACTCGGCGAATTGGACCATAGCGGCGAAGTCGTCGGCGTCGTCGGAGGACAGGCCGAGCAGGTGCGGGGGGATCGCGAGCCGGTCGGCGATGTGGGCGAGCAGGCGGATGTCGCGGATCCGGCGCTCGCCACGCTCAAGTCGGGAGATGTAGGTCTGGTCGAAGCCGAGCAGCACGGCGAGCTGCACCTGGCTGAGATGATGCATCGCCCGGTACGCAGCGAGGATCACGCCCGGTTCGCGGGTGGACAGGACCGCCTGGGCGCTCGGGGCCGCCCACACCCACAGCGCCCCACCAGGCGACGACCGGGTCGCCGGCACAGCTGTGGTGTTGTTGTCGCGGGCGGCGGCCTGGCAGAGGCCACAGCGGCTATCCGGGTTGTAGCGGCTGAGCATGGCGCCGCACTGCTCGCACCGTCTTGCTGGCCGCTGGTGCATCCCGACCGCCCTCCCCACCTTGTGGGCGAGCCCTTCGTCTGCTACCCCACTGGCTGTCCGTTGCGCTGGCGGAGCAGCTCGAACCAGGCGGCGACGGACCGCTTGTACCCATCCGGCATTTGCAGACCGGGCACCTCCGCTTCGGTGAACAGGCCCAACTCGGAGTGCTCGCTGCTGACGGTGGGCGCCGAGGTCGTGGTCGTGTGGCACCCGTAGGTGACGATCAGCACGTCGCGGCCCTCGAAGATGTGGTACAGCCACGCATCCAGGATCGGCCCGGTGGTGACGGGCCAGCCGGACTCCTCGCTGATCTCCCTGGCGACGCAGTCCTCGGGCTGCTCGCCGACCTCGAGCTTCCCACCAGGCAACTCCCACTCGTCCCGTTCGTTGCGGGCCAGCAGCACCCGCCCGTCGACCACGACGACACCCTTGCAGGACACCGGAAACGCGCGTGTCGGCATCGGCTGCCCCTACTTGACGGTTGGCTCGGTTCGGCCTGTTCGGGGCGAGAGCCTACCACGCCGAAGCCGCCCTCAACCTGCGGAAATAGCCGATATGCCAGGTTGGCATTTCACCGATCCGAGCGTCGCTCGAAGACTGGGTCTGGCCGCGCGGGCGGCCTCGCACACGAAGGTGGTCGCCATGCATCCAACCGTTGCCCGCTATCACGTAGACCCTCGCCGGCCCGACGCGACCGGCGCGGTACTCGGCTGTCTCGCCACCCATGGGATCGCCACGGTCAGCGGCGTCGTGGACCGGCACGCCGCGCTGGCGCTGGCCTGGTCGGTCGGCATGGTGGTGCCGCACCGCGACGCTGATGCTGCCGGCGTGACCATGCTAGCCGGCACCGAGCCAGCACCGCAGCCCGGCTACGCCGGGTTGAGCCGCCGTCAGTTGACGCCGCACACCGACGGGACCGCTGTCACGCGCCCCCCGACGCTCGTCATGCTGGTCTGCGCCCGGCCTGCCCCGAGCGGCGGCGAAGCGCTTCTGGTTGACGGTCGAGCCGTCTATGCGGCGCTCCAGAAGCACGCCCCCGACGCCGCCCGGGCGCTCACCCGCCCGGACGCCGCCCGGTTCGGCAGCAGCCCTGGGCGCCTTTCCCCCGTCTTCGAGCTGGCCCCCGCCGGCCGGGTCGTCGTCCGCTTCCGCGACGACGACCTGGCCGTGTTCAGCCCGCACACGCATGCCGCGCTGCCGACGTTGCGCCGCCTCATCGCCGACCACACGATCGTTCTACCGCTTGAGGCCGGGCAGGGCTATCTGGTGCAGAACGGCTGGTGGCTCCACGGCCGAACCCGCTTCGCCAGCCAGCGGCTCGCCTGGCGGATCCTTGTCGAGCCGTGGCCGATCGGGCAGGGCATCCCGCTTATCGAACCGGGCTTCGCCCCGCTGGTGTCGGCGCCTGCCAGCACCACGACGTTCCCGGCCCCCGACGTGCCGCTTGAGGAGGCCCTCGATGCCTGACGCGACCCATCCCCTACGCCTCGCGCTTGTCGCGCCGCCCCTGTCGATCGTTTCGCCGTCCGCGCTCGGCGGGCTCGCCGGGAGCCACTCCAGATGAGCGGGAACGCGGCTGACCCGCTGCACGTCGAGAACGCGGGGCTGCCGGCGCTCAACGATGAGGAGTTGTCGGGGCTGATCGAGATCGGCGAGGCCGGCGGGATGTGGCCACGAAGCAGGCTCCACCCACTGGTGGTCAAGGTGCTGCTGGATGCGGCGCTGGTGTGGCCGAAAGGGCAGACCGCGCTCGGGCTGACCGCCCGCGGTACCCAGGTTCTCGCGGTGGCGGCCAAGCGGGCGGTCGGGGATGCGTAGAGCCTGGGCTGCCCTCCAACGCAGGCTGCGGGCCTGCGGGCACTTCCTCCGCTACGGCACGTCGAGATGGCAGTGAACCAGTACCAGCGCTCCAGCCCGCACGACCCGGGTTCGGACACGCCGACCACCACGGCGGCCGAGGTCTACTGGCGCCTTGCGGAAGCCGCCGCCATCCTCCGCCAACAGTCCGGAGCCGGCCAGCCGCCATCCCCCAGCCGACCCCGGACCGGGGAACCGCCCCGAGGCCAGGCCGAGTACCGCTCCCTGGCCTCGGGAGCCCCCGAAGATCTCGCTCGCCGATCGCCAACAGGAGGCCGAATCACATGGCCGCAACCCCGCCAACACCCGCGACACCGCTGGACTACCAGCAACTGGCCCGACTGCTGGATACCGCCGCCACCGAGCAGCAGCAGTTGGCCAACACCGCCGACGACCCGGTCGCCCGATACCAGTCCGGCGTCAACGCCGAACTCTTCGGCGCCGCCCGCCGATGCGCCCAAGATCACGCACGCTCCGGTCGGCCGACCCCACCCCCGCGGTGACCGTCCCGCCCCGCGTTGCGTTGGCCGGCTGGCGGCCGACCGGCGCATCAAGGGTCAGGCGCTCATCGAGGCGGGCCAGTCATGAGATACCCACCCGCACGACGCATCGACGCCAAGCACCCTATCCGCGATCCCAGCGGCCTGGCCGAGCAGATCCTCGGCATCGCCGACACCCTCACCCAGATCCTTGAGCACGCCGCCGCGCAGCGCCTGCCGGTCCCCCCATCGGTCAGCAACAGCGTCCACGAGCTGCGTGGCTGGGCCGCCCGACTCCACCACCCCGGCGGCACTCGTGCGGCAGCCGTGGACGCTACCCGGATCATCGCCTACCTCCGCGGCCTGCCTGACCAGCAGCTTCTGGCCCTGCTGGCTGACCTTCCGTGGGCACGGCTTGACGCACTGTTGGACGCCATCGAGTTGACCGAACACGCTTCGTCGAGGGTGGGCAAACACCCGTGACGAAGACGGCCCGGTCCTGGCCGACACCGCCCAGGGCGCAGCCCTGTCGAGGAGGTCGCCGGTCGCCCTGGGAGCACCTGTGCCAGGACCGGGCCAACCGTCCGAGGCTTGCGGCATCCCCCGGGCCGCCTGCGCGAACAGCGGGACACCGCACCCGAGGAGCCTTCGGACACGGGCGGGCCTTGGAGCCCGACGCGATCCTGCTGGCGGGCCCACAGGCAGGCTTCAGACCCGCCCACCCCCCGCGCAAGGAGAGAAGGAGATCCGCAGATGCCCCGACGATCCCATCCCGAAGTCCTGCGTGCTGCCGCCATCGGCTACGCCAGCCATGGAATTCCCATCCTGCCCGACCAGCCCGCCAACCACCCCCCGCCCGAGCTGACCGCCGGCCCGCCCATCTGCACCTGCCACCGCCGCGAATGCCCAGCACACCCGCTGCACCCACCACTCCAGCTCGACCGAAACCCGAACCCACGGCACGTGGCCCAGGTCGGGCGCTGGTGGGCCGCCAACCCTGATGCCGCCATCGCCACCGTCGCCAGCGCCGCCTTCGACGTGATCGAGGTCCACACCGCCACCCCACCCGAGGCCATCCTCGAATGGCTGTCCCACGTGGGCGCCACGGCTGGCCCGGTCCTGGACGCCGGCCTTGGACGCCTTCAGCTTCTGGCCGCGCCCGACTCCTACCAGGCCGACCGCTACGACAGCGCCACCGCCGCGATCCTGTACCTGGCCCCCGGCTCGCTGCTCCTGCTGCCACCAAGCCCGCTCGGCGACGGCCAGCCGGTCTCCTGGCTGCGGCCCTTGGACCCCAGCGCCGACCTGCCCGACGGTAACGAGTTGTTCTGGTCGCTGGTTGGGCTGCCCGCCAACCGGCAGCTCGCCGACCCGGACATCTACACCTTCCCCGCCCCCCACCAGCAGCCACGCCAGGCCAGCTTAGTGCGATGACCAGGATGCTTCCAGCCTCCTGCTCGGTGGGCGCGGCGCGCTCCAGTGCCCGCGTCAGCGCCGTCGAGCGTCCAGCCGGGCCACACTGGGCCGGCTGGGTGGGACCACGGCCGACCGCGGTCGGCGCGGAGGTCGGGAGGCAGGCCCAGGGCCAGGCACGGACTGGCCCTGGGCCGTCAACAGCCCACCACATCCACCCAGACCACACCCCAGCGGGCAATCCACAAGCCCCCACGGAGGCGCCGGTGCCAGCGAGAACCCCCGGGGAAGGAGGTGGTCAGCCAGGACCTGATCGCATGAGCGGATAGGCTCGTCATGGTCGTGGCGCCTCCCACACCTAGCGGGAGTTTCCGGCCTCACTCCGCCAAAGTTGGCATGAGCAGGGCAAATGATGTATTACCCAAAGTGCGACGAGCCTCGCCGGCCGTGGACCCCCTTCCGTGGCCTTCCTCCGCCCAGTCTGGCCGTCTCCCGGTCAGGCAGTTGGGTAATACACTCTCGTGCTCTCAAACTGGCCACTGACCAGCAGCTTTAGTCGCGGCTCATCACCAAGGCTGGAAACTCCCGCTAGGGTGGGAGGCGCCGGCCTTTCCCCGGAACAGTTGATCCAGCTCAGCGCCCATGTTCAGGGCTGTTGGCGTCGGCGACTGACTGGCGTTTTTCGCCTGTCTGTGCCCGTGTTCTCCAACGACCCGACCAGCGACGACACCCAACAAGCAACCAGGCGACTCGCCCCCGGGACGAGCTCATGATCCTGGTCGTTGCCGGGCGGCCCCACCGCGCCACGAGCACAGGCCCGAGCCCGACCACCGGCCCGCCACAGCGCCCACAACGGCCCCTGCGCGCCGCAGCGCGCCGCCCGCAGTGTCCGTTGCCCTTGGCGTCCGCGCGCCCAGGATCGCCCACAGCGCGCCCGCGCCGCCCCGCCGCCGGCGGCCACGGCCGCCTCGGCTTGCATCAAGACGGGCCAGGGGCACACCACGGGCACGCGAGGGCGCGATAAGGGCACGACAGGCGCAGCGCAAGGGCACCCCGCACCGAACCTACCGAACCTACCGCCGCCACGGACCGCTTACCGGGAACCTTCCCGGAACCTACCGGCAGGCAGCCAGCCCGCCACGACGCCGCCCGACAGCACCGCCGCGGACAGCACGCCGAGGAAGGCGACGAGCACGAGCCTCAGCAGCGCCAGCGGCAAGCAGAGCGAGCATCACCGGCGCCATCGACGTTCACAGACTTGCACTTGGAAGTGCTTGGGTTGCTGTGAGCCTTTGGTGCTTGCTTCGCTGATGGTCCGAATTGCTTGTGTCGCTTGACGGATGCGGGTTGGATGACGACCAGATCTTGGGGGGTGGCTTGGTCGGCTGTGGCAAACCACGGGATCACGACCAACGCGAAGAAGAACGCTGACGGCAGGGTGGTGCAGGGTTGAGGAGACCCGGGGCACGGGCTGTGGTCACTACTCGCATGGTTGAAGGATAAGCGCGTAGAGCGCTCCGTTTGCGCGGCCCGCCGCGGCCAGCCGGGTCACCTGGTGTTGCCCGTCACTGGGAATGAGCATGCAGCCGACGCCCCAGACGGCCACGTGCGGTGCCCCCGAGTTGCGTCCGATGGTCGCCGTGTCGCTCCCGTGCTCGCCCCTGCCGGCCGACTACGGGACTCGCCGGCTGCCGCGGGACGACCAGATGCCGGCCACGCGGCACCATCCGGGCTGCCGTGCCCGCGGACAACCACACGGTTACGGCGGTGACCCGACGCCTGCCGATCACGCGGCACCAGCGGCCGCCCGCGCCGCGCACCCCCTACGAGGAGCCGATGATCCTGGTCGTCCCGCCGCTCGGCGTGGCCGACCTGCCCTGACTGCCCTGATCGGTGAGACCGCTCGGGTCGCGGTTCTGTCCGGCTGGCCGCAAGATTGGTCCCATGCCGACACAGCCCACGACCGCAACACCCCCGGCGCCGGTGGTCCTGCGTGCCCTCGAGGAGGCCGACCTGGACAAGCTGTGCCAGCTCGACACCGAGCCGGCGGTGAGCGAGCCGCACCAGTGGTTTGGGTTCAAGAACCCGCAGGCGCGCCGGCGCCGCTGGGAGGAGGACGGCTACCTCGGCGGCGACTACCGCATGCTTGCGGTCGCCTTGCCCGACGCCGACCGGACGTTCGCGGGGATCGTGAGCTGGCGCACGGTGCCCTGGGGCGTCCCGGAGGGGGCGTGCTTGGAGATCGGTATCCTGCTGTGGCCCGAGCACCGCGGTCGCGGCCTCGGCACCGCGGCGCAACGGCTGCTGGCCGACTACCTGTTCGAGACCACGGCGGCCAACCGCCTCCAGGCCACCACCGGCGCCGACAACATCCCCGAGCAGCGCGCCCTGGAGCGCGCCGGGTTCCAACGGGAGGGCGTCCTGCGCGGCGTCGGCTTCCTGCACGGCGCCTGGCGCGACGGCCTGCTCTACTCCCGCCTTCGCGGCGATGCCGCTCCTGCCGTGTCCTGAGCGACACGGCAGGCGACACCCGTCAGAGCGTGTGAGCGGAAGCCACCTTTGCGGAGCGCCTGGTGCAGGTCGCGGCATTGACCACGCCGCTGCTTGCGTAGGCGGCGCGTGCTCGGGCGCGATGCTCGCGAGGCTGCCGAGCGCGCGGTTCGGGCCGGCGGGCGTCACCACGACCGTGACCGAGACTCCGCAGCGCGCTCTGGCACCCTCGCCCTCCCGCTCACGCTGGCGCCGCGCACCAACGCAGGGGGCCTTCGTGGTTATCCACAGCTCATGCTCGTCTGCGGTGGCCAGATGCGTTCATCGGGAGTGACGCCCAACACCTGGTGGCGTGCCTCGAACGCATCGAACTGCTCGTCGGTGAAGCGGCTGGGGAGCTCGGTCGGCATCGCATCGACGTACCCGTTGAGTACCGCGAAGAAGTGGTCTAACGCCTGCCGGACCTGGGCGACCTCAGCCTTCAGCTCGTGCGGTACCGGCTGCCGCCATAGCTGCGCCCAGGCGTCGTGGGACGCCGCGAGCCGTGCCCGATACTGCCGGGGGCGGCTGATCCCTCGGCAACTCCGGCGGCAGACCGGGCGGCAGATCCCTCGGCAGGTTAAGACCTGCCGAGGGTCTTGGGGCTGTTGGTGCAGGTCAGCGCGCCTTGAAGGGTGGCAGGTGATGCCCCCGACTCATGGAATGGAGCCGGCATCGCCCCGGTAGATGGGAACTGATGGGGCTGTGGCCGATGGACCAGCGTCTACGTGGTCGGGTTCGCCGTCGGGGACTGGACCCTGCCCCCACTGGCTGGGGTTTGGGGCCGCATGCGGCGCAGTGTCATCTCCAGCTCGCCGCCACCCTGGTCAAGGTCTACGCGGCGCAGTGCAGCAAGCCACCCGGGCAATCTTCTTCACATGTCCGGATGCACCATCGCATCGTGCTCATCGATCCACTCCTCCAAGCTCCCCTGATCCAGCCCGAACAGGCTTACCGCGCGAGCGGCTGGCGCATACAGCGCGTAGGATGCCACTGCTACAGCACCCTTGAAGCTCTCTTCGTTGACGGCTGGGCGGTAGTGAATGTGTTGACTGCCTTCGGTCGTCTTCTCAAATCCCTGCCACAGGGCAAAGAGTTCGCCATGTGAGAAGGCGGAGTAGAGGTTGTAGACACCGGCGACATCGACCTCGCCGAACATGTATTTGACGCGACGACTCGCGCTCCGCAACCGCTCACTGCCGCAAACGTAAACACGCCCGTCCTTTGACGGAGCTTCCAGGTCCAGTCTTCGTGAGTACTCTCCAACCTGGGATATCGTCTCGGTGTAGAGATAGCGCTCATCCTCTGGAACACCATCGGCCGCGGCAGCTCGCTGTCCTTCGTCGGCACTTCGGTATCGGAGTGCCTGAAGGCGCCTTACGCGGCCGATGTGCCCGATCCCTGGGTCAAGCAACCACCACGCTTGACTCGTCATCTCTGTCAAGGAACGCGCCAACACCACCACGGGTACCGCCGTGAAGCCTCCGGTCATCAGAGCGGCCATTGCCCTGCCCTGATCCAAGGCTGCGCTGTAGCTCATGGCCGCCAGCGCATATGCCGTACGGACCGGCGATTCGCCCCAGACGCCCGTATGGGCAGGCTGCTCACGTGTGGCCCGCAACTCGCACTCGGCTGGCGAGCCGGGGGCGGGAGCTACGGCGGGGTCGACGAGCACGCTGAAGATGTCGACGGTGTCGGTAAGAAGCTGGGCGTACTTGTTGAGTGCTGACCTGTTCACATCGCAAAGTGTGGTCCCTTGCTATCGCCGCGCGCCATCGCTTTTCATCTCACCCGTGGTGTGCGCTCGCGTAAGAGATGAAGCGAGCGTCCGGCACCGTAGGGCGCCAACCGGTCGTATCAGACGGCACCAGACCCCCGGGAGACTCCGGGGGTCGTGGTCGTGCCCGGTCGGTGGTTACACCAGCCAACGTGGCCGCAGCCGGTCCTCGGCCTGGTGGCGCCCGCCGCGCCCGACCGGCAGCACGGTCACATGCTCCAGGATCGCGCGCAGCACCCGCCGCTTCTTCTCCACACTCCACCGCGCCCACTGCGCCCGGATCTCCTCCTCGGTGTCTGCCACATCCGCCAGCGCGGCAAGATCCGGCTTGGACGCAAGGCGGGCTTCGGCCTGAGCGATGCGCTCCTCGATCGGCGCCTTGGCGATCAGCCACTCCTCGATCGTGAACCAGGGCCGGCCCGTCTTGGGATTGCGCTCACCCTTCAACCGCGCCAGCTCGGCAAGCTCGTGCCTGTCGGCCGCAAGCTGCGCCGCGGTGGCCGGGTCCTCGGCCGCCCACGCACGCATCTGCTGCTGCAATGACGCCGCGAACTCCTCGCCGGCAAGGGTGGCGATGACCGCCTCGTCCAGGAACGCCTCCACCGGCCGCGCGGTGATCCAGGTCCGGTCGCACCGCTCACAGCCGTACGCCTTCTGCGACGCGCCCCGGGAACTGCCCGTCATGCGCCCGCCACAGCCCTTGTGCCCACAGCGCAGCAGGCCGCTGTAAGGGTACGAATGAGGCCGGCCGATCTTCTGCCGGGGACGCCCGGAGAACAGCGCCCGCAGCCGCTCGAAGTCACCCCGCGAGATGACCGGCGCCCACGACGCCTCGCCGATGACCTCGCCGCGATGCACCCGCAGCCCCGCAACCCGCGGGTTGGTCAGCACCCGCCGCAGGGTGGTGGTGTGAAACGGCTTGCCGGTCGGCGTGGTGATCTTGCGGTCGTGCCAGTCGTGGACGATGGCGCCCATGCTCTCGCCCCCAAGCACCCGCTCGGCCGCCTCCCGCACCAGCTCCGCCTCGGTCGGATCGTGGTCGGTGCCGTTGCGCTGGAAGCCGAAGGGGCGGGTGCCGCCCGCGTGCGGCATGCCATCCTTGACCCGCTGGTCGTTCCACAGCATCAGCCGCTCCGCCTTGTGCTCGGACTCCCGCCGCGCCAGCGCCCCCGCGATCCGGAACATCATCCGGCCCCGAGCTGGTGGACAGGTCGTACTCGCCGCACACCGTGGCAAGCTCCACGCCGAACCGCTCCGCCAGCTCGATGATGCGGAGGTTGTCGCGGTCGGGGTTGCGGCTCAGCCGGTCGCAGTCCCACACAGCGATCCCCCGGACCCGGCCCTCCCGTGCCCAGGCAAGCATCTTTTCGAAGTCGGGCCGGTGGCCCTTGAACGCCGAGCGGTCATTGTCCACGAACACCTTGGCGACGTGGCCGCCCTTGCGGGCGACCAGGTCGCGGCAGGGTGGGTCTTGGCGTTCCACGCCGAGGGTGTCGATGGTGCCGTCGGGCTTTCTGGCGTAGGAGATGCGCTCGTAGATGGCCCACGGTGGCTGGTCCATGGCTGTTACCCTCCCTGCATGTCCCGCGACTGGAAGCTATACAGGAAGTTTGACACTCCGAGGAGCGAGCTCCCCCCACCTGGATCGGGCAGGTGAGGGCAGTCGTCTACCGGGTTTCCCGGGCCCGGGTGCTGGTGAACACAGAGGTCGTCGGCGAGATCGGCGCCGGCCTTCTGGTGCTGGTCGGGGTCACCCACGACGACGGCCCGGCCCAGGCCGCCTGGCTCGCCGACAAGGTCGCCACGCTGCGGGTGTTCGAGGACGCCGACGGCAAGATGAACCGCTCGGTGGTCGAGTCCGGCGGCGGCGCCCTGGTGGTGAGCCAGTTCACCTTGTACGGCGACACCCGCAGGGGGCGCAGGCCCTCGTTCGTGGCGGCCGCCCGGCCCGAGCAGGCCGCGCCGCTGGTCGCGGCGGTGGCCGAGCGGCTGGGCGCCGGCGGCGTCAAGACCGCCACCGGCCGCTTCGGCGCGGAGATGACCATCGAGTCGGCCGGCGACGGGCCCGTGACCATCCTGCTGGACAGTGCGCGCTCGTTCTGAGGCGCCGCCATGACCCGCCACGTGCTGCTGGTCCTCCCGGCGGCCAACCGGGTCGACGCCTAGTACTCCAGCCGTAGATCGTGACCTGGCTGGTCGGGAGTGGGCAGGGCGTGCGAGGAGACAAGGGCGGCCACCGCTGATCATCCGGTGTTATGTGGACAACAGAAGATCAGACGGTGGCCGCGGGCCACAGCGTAGACGTAGATCCCGCCTGGTGGCAGGAGATGTTGGAGGAGTTGCTGGGTCGGGTCGCGGGTCGGTTTGGCCGGGTGGAACCACGGCGGCGGGCCAGGGCGTTAGTGGGTGGCCTGCTGGCCGACCTGCCACGCAAGAACTGCTGGA
>Ga0137387_10001295_pt1 | contig 12264 bp, 11 predicted proteins | sample SagtaG_3_FD_104909 | JGI IMG/M metagenome (GOLD analysis project Ga0137387, IMG submission 104909) | Vadose zone soil microbial communities from Angelo Coast Range Reserve, California, USA - Sage2_R_115_16 metaG | ecosystem: Environmental > Terrestrial > Soil > Vadose zone > Saprolite | place...
AGGCCATAAGGCCTCTGCTCGCTCCGCCCGCCGGGGCGAGGCGAGAAACTTGAAACGTCCCGTCGGGCGTTAAATACGAAATGCCCGGTGCCCGGCGTCATGTGGGAGAGGGTCAAGAAATCGAAGTGGCTCACGCCGAAAATCCTCGCGCTCGTCTCGATCCTGTCGCTGTTGGTCTTCGTCTTCTCGGCGTCGAGGGCCCTCGCCGCCACGACGTACCACGTGAAGGTCGGCGGGCAATTCATGGGCTCACCCCTCGCGAAGGGAGGGATGGTCTGGTTCAACGGATACGATCCCGAGTCCATCGTGATCCATCCGGGCGACACGATCACCTGGGACGCGGTCGGAGGGCTTCACACGGTGACGTCCACGGCCCTCGCCACGAATGGCAGTTTCCTCTTCGATTCGAGTCCGCTTTTCACCCCGGAAGGGGCGCTCGCGGACATGGGACCTGGCAAGTTGCTCGCACCTGGTTCCGTATATGACCTCGACACAAGCAGCCTCGCCCTCGGGACCTACACCGTCTTCTGCAAGATCCATCCGGGGATGCAAGGCAACGTGACGATCACCGCGGGCGTGCCGAATCCGTCCATCGTGACGGCGATCGCCGGATGGGGGGATCACGAGTATGCGGTCCAGGCATTCGCTCCGGAGAACCTGACCGTCTCGCGCGGAACGATGATCCGTTGGACGCTGATGAACCCGACGGAACCGCACACGATCACTGGGAGGAATGCGACCAATGCGATCATGTGGGATTCCAGCCCGAACTTCAACCCGCCTGGCCTGCCGCCCGTGATGATTCCGAACACGCCCACGGCTTCGTTCTCGTATAAGTTCGACACCGTGGGGACCTTCGTCTACTTCTGCAAGGTCCACGCCTACCTGATCGGTCAATCGTGGGCCGGCATGATGGGGATCGTCCACGTCGTCCCGCTGACGTCGCTCGACGCGGTGAACGCGGCCATCGGGGGTGCGTCGGCCGTCGGCTACGGTGCCCTGGGGATTTCAATCATCGCCCTCATCGTCGGCGTGTACGGTGTCGTTCGGCGCAAGGGGCCATCCCGATCCCCTCCGAATCCGTAGTCCCTAGGACGAAGGGCCAACGGATTGAAGAGCGCGCCGCGCGATCCCGAGTCGATGGACGACCGACCCGCGGTGGAAGTCCGCTTCTCTCCCGCGAACGAGCCCGGGGAGGTGCGCGGGATGCTGCATCGTCCTCGCGGTCCGACGGTCGCGGGACTCGTGGCCACGCACGGCCGGTCAGGGGATATGCGGAATCGGTTTGTCCGGCGCATCGCCGAGGCTGCGGCAGACATCGGACTCCTCTCGTTGCGGATGAACTTCCGGTACGTCGACGAGAAAGGCCGTGCCTCGCGGGATCTCCGCCGGGAGGAAGAGGAGCTGCGAGGGGCGGTGCGATTCCTCCGGAAGGACATGGGCGACCGTCCGATCTTCATCGCGGGCCAGTCGATGGGGGCCCGGGTCTGCGCCCGCGCGTCGTCGGACCCGGACGTGGCCGGCGTGATCGCGCTCGGTTACCCGCTCCACCCGAGGTTCCGACCCGAGGTCCGGAATCCCCCGGAGTGGCCGCTGATCGTGAAGCCCGTCTTAGTCGTCCAAGGAGACCAAGACCCGTTCTGCGACCTCGCCCGACTGCGAGACGAGCTGACGCGCCTGACCCAGCGCTACGAACTCGTGGTGATCCGAGATGCGGGACATTCGTTCGAGCCGCGCGGAGCGAAGCGGGACACCTTCCCCGAGGTGTGGGCCGCCGTCGACGCCTGGATCCGCGCCAGTCTCTCGTCTGAGAATCAGATCGTCCGCTGACTTGCCTCTCCCGCGGTTCGGAACTTCGGATAAAGCCATCGGGAAGACTCTTGCGGGTCTCGATATGCCCTCCCTCCGCGGTAGGCGTCGCAAGGTGCAATCCCGATGCAAGCCTACTGCGTCTCGAAACGCCCGCCACGAGCTCTGTACCTGGGGCTCGTGATCGTCCTCGGAATGGTCGCGTTCAGCACCGTCGTCCTGAGTCAGATGGGCGGCGGCCTCCTCCGCGATGGAACGTATCTGCGTCTCCTGGGCTACTCGTCCTCGAATCGCGGCGCCTCCCTGACCGCCCTCGGCGCGGCGGATGCGAGCGCGTCTCGTGGCGTCCTCTCCGCCTCGAGCGCCCCCGGTCCGACGCCGGCACCGCCCCGCGCGGACGTCGCCCGGAGCCCCTCGGACGCCCCCGCGAACGCGACGCCGACCCCGGCACCCAGCTCGGACCGGAACCCGGATCCCGTCCATGCGGACGTCCCCGCCCTGCGGGAGGTCAACGAGACCGCCCGCGACCTGGCGAACGGCTCCCTCGATTCCTTCGGGCTCGGCGTCCTCCCTCATGACGTCGACCAGGTCCGCGGTGCGCCTGACCTGATGCACTTCGTCATGCCTTCCAACGACGACGGGAACTGCACATGGAAGAACGAATACACCGCGACGGACGCGAACCACGACGGTCACCCAGAGTACGTCCACGGCCGGATGCTCGGCACCTGCCTGATTGACGCCAACAAGAACGGCATCCCGGAGGCCGGCCTGACCATCGCGCGGGACTTCCAGCTCTGGGACAACGACTCCGACGGCACGTTCAACGCCCTCGCGGGCCGCCAGGGCATCGAGGCCTTCGCGGACCCGAACGAGGACCACGTCCACGAGTACGCGGCCCAGGCCCTTTGGACCCTCAACATCCAGGACGCGAACGGGGACAAAAGGCCGGAGTCCGTCATGGTGACCTTCGCGGGCGAGCAGCGATTCGACCGCAACGAGAACGGCAACGCCGAGTTCGTCCGCACCGTGCACGCGGAGCTGTGCATGGCCGACACCGCGAGCGACGGGACGCCGGATTCGGCGGACATCGAGGTGCATGCCTACCAGACGTACGACATCGGTGACAACGGCACGATCCAGTACCGGGCGGCCCTCGACCTGGCCGCGAGCACCCGCGACGCGAACAACGACGGCCACAACGAATCCGCCCAGGTGAACGTGACCGCCTACGAGGCGCTCGATCGGAACAAAGACGGCTTCGACGAGCTCGCTCGCGGGATCGCGGTATCCTTCGCCGCGACGGACGCGAACTCGAACGGATTCCCGGAGCGGGTTGACGGCCGGATCTATCTGTACGGCCGCGCGGACCCGAACTCGGACGGCGTCCTGGAGGTCCGGAAGGCCCTCGAGGTCACCGCCCTCGCGACGGACTCGAACGACGACGGTCATCCGGAAGTCGCCCGCATCACCCTGACCGGAGCGGTCGTGCGCGACATGAACCAGGACGGCATCGCGGAGTACCGGGCGAGCCTCGACGGGACCTTGGAGGCCCTCGACGAGAACTCGAACGGTCTCTTCGAGAAGGCCACCCTGACGATCCGGGCCGAGGCCTTCGTCGATGCGAACAGCGACGGCCATCCGGAGGACCATTCCTTCGCGACCCTGGACGGCGTCGTCCTGAACACGATCGAAGACCAGAACCCGGACCGAGTCGAGCTGCATCTGGTCGCGACGCAGGAGCTGGACTTCAACAGCGATGGGTTCGTCGATGAGACCCGCGGCGCCACGATCGACCTGCTCGCGGTGGACGCGAACTCGAACGGCGCGTTCGAATCCACGAACGTGACGATCCGTGCGAGCGCGGTCCGCGACGCGAACCACGACGGCGTGCCGGAGTACACGGCCGCCTTCGTGGCCTACGCCGAGGCGACGGACGCGAACGATGACGGCCACCCGGAGCTCGTGACCCTCACGGCCCGCGGCTCCGAGGTCCTCGATCAGGACCAGAACGGCGTGCCGGAGGAGACCGCGTACCTGCGCCTCGACGCCAAATGGACCGACGCGGACTCGAACGGCGCCGTGGAAAAGGTCGACCTCTCGTTCCGCGCGGAGCGCATGACGGATCCGAACCAGGACGGGACGCCGGACACCCACGAATGGATCTCCGTCGAGTACCACGCGGAGGACGCCAACCAGGACGGCACGATGGACAATGTGTACCTCCTCATCGAGAAGCACACGATGCCCGGGTCCAAACCCTAGACCTCCTTACCGGAGCGGCAGAATTCCCAGCCGCTCCCTTTTCCCTTTTCGACGGACGTCCCGAGCGAAGTTTATATACTGTCTATACAGTATAGAATCCGTGCCCCTTGTCACGTTGCGTGTGGACGACACGACGAAAGACGCGATGGACCGGCTGGAAGGCGCCAACTGGAGCGAAATCCTCCGGGGAAAGATTCGCGAGGTCCTCGATCGGGAGGCCCGACGGAATCGGGTCGAGGCCGCACGCAGTATGGATCGACTTCGACGAAAGGCCCCTTCGGGTTGGGACAGCACGGCATTCATCCGAGGGGTGAGGGATTCGCGCTATGGCCCTGGCCGTCATCGACGCTAGCGTCGCGGTCAAGTGGTTCCTCGACGAGGCACATACCCGAGCCGCACTGGCACTCCAATCCGACTTCATCGAAGGTCGGCTCACCCTCCGGGTCCCCTCCCTGTTCCCCTACGAAGTCTTGAACGCCCTCACATCCTCTCGCCGATTCCGCAATCCCGAACTGATCGAAGCCGCTCGAGACCTTGACCGAAGCGACATTGTCACCGTTCCCCTGTTTGGCGCGTATTTCGAGCAGGCCGTAGCCGTGTCCCTTCAAGAGAAAATCACGATCTACGACGCAAGCTACGTCGCGCTCGCCGCCACGCTGGAATGTCCTCTCTTCACTGCGGACGACACCCTCTTGGAACTCGGTCGGCGCGATGTGCGGACGGTTCACATCCAAGACTATCCCGAACGGGTCTGAGGATCTCCCTCGGCGGGCTCCTCGAAGATTTGACGGGCCGCATCCGCGAGCAGGTCGGGGAATCGCTCCCGGTAAGACGAGAGGCGCATCTCGATCGCACCAGGATCTCGCAATCGATACCGCCGGTCCTCGGTCACTTCGATCAACGCATCCGACGAGAGACGATGGAGATACTGGACCAACGTCGCTGAGGACAGGCCGGTGCCCCTCTCCAGGGCGGCGAAGCGCATCGGGCCTTTTTCGAGGATCTCGGAGAGGATCGTCCTCTGCCCGCGGACTCGCAAGGCCGAGATTAGGGTCTGCTCTTCCGTCGAGAACGCGCCCGCGGAAAACCATCGCGCGAAGCGGCCGCTGCGGTGCGGAGTCACGAGGTCGTGTTCCTCGAGGTTCTCCAGATGGTATCGCACCGAGCGAAGCGAGAGGCCGAGCCGCCGTGGAAGCTCGCGCAGATGCAACCCGGGCTCCGCCGCGACCAAGGCGAGGACGCGTTCACGCGAGGTCTGCACCGACTCTCCCATGAGGCCACCCCGTCGCATATAGGAACGCTGCGGCGAACAACGCGATCGCAATCAGGTCCGTCAGGAAGCCAACCGTCTCCTCGAACGTGTGATCGACGACGATCACGGAATGGATCGCCACCGCCACGGCGAAGCGGAGTTCTAGGACCGCGAAGGCTGCGAACGCGAACAGGAGCCGTGGAGATCGGGTCTGCCGGTATGCCTGGCCGACGGCCAATAGCGGGATGATCACCAGGATCGCGCTCGCGATTTCCCACAGGACGTGCATCGCCTCACCCGTCCGCAGGCAGGCCGTGCGCGGCCTTCAGGCTTTCTCCCTCCTCGACAATCCTCTTGATTTGTGCCAAAAAAGACATACCGGAGGGCTGTGTCTCTTTCCACGGAATTCTATGCAGAGGTCCGTTCGAGTGTTGGCTCTTGTCCTCGCTATCGGCCTCGTGGCCGCCCTACCGCTCGCCGTCCGACCCGCCTCTGGGCATGCGCAAAGGACCGTCGGCGAGTACGAGCTCACCGTCGGATGGAGGGACGAACCCGCGGTCGCCGGATACCTGAACGGGCTGGATCTGGGGATCCAGCGCCACTTCCCGAACGGGACGACCGCATGGGTCGTCGGCGTAGCGGGGAACCTCACGGCCACCCTTGCGACCGGACCGGCCTCCGCCGCGAAAAACCTCGAACCCCAGTTCGGCCGGGATGGCTGGTACACCTTCGATGTCGCCCCGACTCGAGTGGGAACGTATTCCGTGCGTCTTAACGGAACGTTGGGAAGCACACCGGTGAACGTGAAGGTCGACTTGGACGACGTGAGCCCGGCCTCGGACCTCGCCTTCCCTCCCGCGAATGATTTCCAGAGTCAACTCGATGCCGCAAATGCCGTCATCACCGGCCTCCAGGGGCAGCTGCTCATTGCCCTCGTCGTCGCATGCCTCGGCCTCCTCGCCGCCGCGGGGGGCCTCGTCGTCGGATGGCGGATGTCCCGCACGCAACGGAAAACACCATGACACGTCGAAGAGTCCGTGTCGCCGTCTTCGTCGGTCTCCTCGGACTGCTCTTCGCCAGCGGCCTCGCCGCGGCCCACGCCCAATATGTGAGCTCGACACCGGCGGCGGGGACGATCCTGCCATCCGTGCCGACGGGCGTCTCTGTGACCCTCTCCGAGACGGTCCAGTCCGGGACGGGCACGATTCGCATCACGAACGAGAGCGGCGTTCGCTTCGACGTCCCGCCGGTGACGTACTCCACGGACGGTCGCACATTGTCCGTGCCTCTCGGACCGGGCGGACCGGGGATTTACACCGTTACATGGACGGCGGTCTCCGCCGTGGACGGCCATTTCACCGCCGGTTCGTTCTCCTACGGCGTGCAGGACAAGAACGGGAACATCAACGGCACGGTGCCGGGGCTCACGTCCGGCGGCGCGCCGGTCTCGCCGCTAGAAGTGGCGTTGCGGTCCATCGGATTCCTCGGCCTGGCGATCGCGTTGGGCATCGGGGTGATGGCGAACTTCATGTGGCTCCCTGCGGGCCGAGACCCGGACGCCCGCCGCTCGCGCGCCTACGGGCTCGCCTTTCCCGTCCTGTTGAACGTGGGTCGGATCGCTGCGTTCGCCTTCGCGGCTTCGACGGTCGGTCTCTTCGCCCTTGCGACCGGCCTCGAAGGAGGCCTGGCAGCCCAGGGACTCCTGAACTCTGCCTACGTCCAATCCGTCGCGGTCCGAGTCGTGCTCGCAATCGGCCTCTTCGCCCTCTTCTCGCGCGCGTTCGCGCAATCCCGCGCGAAAGATCCGGAGAAATCCGGTTGGACGATCCAGGCGGCCATCGGGCTCTCCCTCGCCGCCGTCCTCGCGGCCAGCATCGGCACCCATGCGGCCGCCGTCCCCGTGATTGCCGGGATCGGGGTCGCGGCCGATGCCGCGCATTTCGGCGGCATCGGCTTGTGGTTCGGGGGGCTCGCCGGCATCGTCTCGATCCGGAACTTCTTGCGTGAGCCCGAGGCGACCCCCCTCGCGCGGATCGTCCTTGGCCGATTCTCCCGCATGGCGGCGTACGCGGTCGGACTCGTCCTCGCGGGCGGCATCGTCCTGTCCGTCCTCTTGGTCGGTACCTGGGACGCGCTGCTCGGCTCCACATACGGCTGGGTCGTCCTCGGGAAGATCGCGCTCTTCGCTCCGATGGTCGCGCTCGGCGCCTTCAATCGGTATCGGCTGATCCCAGAAACCGCGGAGGCCGAGAAGCCGACGGAGGCCGTGCGCCGCATCGTCGGAAACGTGCGGTTCGAGACGGGGTTCGGGATTGCGGTCCTCGTCCTCGCGGGCCTGTTGACGGCGATGACGCCGGCCGCGAGCGTGGCCGGCGCGAATCAGGCCGGGACCTTCGCCCTCGACACCGTGAAGGACGGGCTGCACGTCCATTTCGAATCGTACCCGTATCCGACAACGGTCGGGGTGTACACCTTGACAATCCTCCTGAACTACAACACGAACGGGACGGAGTTTTACCTCGGGAGGAATGGCACCATTCAATTCACCCCCTGGGACCCACCAGGTCCCGCGGGACTGAAGCAGAATCTCTCCGGTCCCCACGGGAACCACTTCTTCATTACGACGACCGACCTGTCCAGCCCGGGCCTCTGGAAGATCGATGCGAATTTCCAACGACTCGACGGCTTCGATTTGCGGGTGACGTTCTACGTTACGATCAAAGCAGGTGGATAGATGTGTCGTCTCGCCATCGCCCTCGCGTCGGGACTCGCCCTCGTCCTCGTGGCGCCGACGGTGGTCGCGCACTCACCTGGAAGCCCGCCCATCACGGCGAGTGGCTCCTTCGTCCTCGGGAAAGCGACGGGCAACAATGCCTCGTTCCATGCCTACATCTCCACGCTCGGGATCCCTCCGGGACCCGGAGACACGCTCAAGTTCTCCTGGTCAGCAAACGGTGGGATCGGCCCCGCGATTTCGTTCAACATCCACTTCCACCCGGCGAATAGCACGAACATCTCCCTGAACTACGCGACGACGTACTACAACGCGCGCGCCGATCGCGTGGACGACTCATGGGTCGTGGCGGGCACGGGCCCGTATATGGTCTTCTGGGACAACCCGAACAACGTCTCGGAGACGGTCGCGTATTCCTTTGTCCTCTTGCCGCCGTCCCCGGACCTGACCGTGTTCGTCGTCTTCCCGGTCATCCTGGCGGTGATCGTGCTCCTCCTCTGGGCGGCCCGTCGACGACCCAAGCGACCCGTGTCCTAGAGCCAACGGGAGGAGACACTACATCCGTCCGAACGGGACGGCGGGAAAAAGAGACGGTTCAGAGTTTGTCCTCGTCTTCCGGGGGAAGTTCTTCCGGGGCGAGCTCCTCAGGGGCCGGCTCCGGCTTCTCCGGCTCGGGTTCCGCGACCGGTTCCTCCTCGACGGAAGGTTCCGGTGCCGCGGGCGTTTCCGCGGCAGGCGCTTGCGCCGCGGGTGTTTCGCTCGGAGGCGGGATCTCTCCCATGGCCCACACTTCGGACTTGCGGACCTCGACGCGGGACACGGGATGGATCGGCTTGCAGGCCAGCGCGATCGTCTTCGCCAGATCGCCGCTGATGATCCCCTTCACGAACTCGCCGATCGATTGTTTCGACGCGACGTCCCCGACGGTCTTCGTCATGATCGTCCGGATCACGCGCTGCTTCGCGGTCTGGATCCTCCGGTCCGTGATCGCCATCGGCTTCACACGGACGTTCCAGCCGTCCTTCGTGACGACGTCCACCGTGAGGTCGGTTCGCGTTCGCTTCCGGCGCGTGAGCCGCCGGATGTAATCCGACGTCATGTCGTGACCGACGAACTGGGTGAGCGCGTCCTGGCCCTGCACGTGGTCGACGCGGAACGCGAGCTTGATGTGCATCTTGGCGAAGTCCCCGGTCAGGTCTTGGACCGTGACCTCCGTCACGCGCCCGACGAGCTTGCCCGGATCGTCCGTCGGCGTCTCGCCGAGAGCCTGCTTGTTGAACATCTCGGGCGCGACGAGGTTGTACCACACCTTCGCCTTCCACTTGTCCTTGATCTTCCGGGCGGCGGCGCGGGACTTCTTCTCGGCCATGGAGGAAGCGCTCGAAGGGACGAGATGTACTTAAGGGTTCTCGGGCGGCGAGATTGGTCTTTGACCGAGTCGCGGCGGGCGAACCCGACGGTATCGCTTGGCGAAGAACGCCAGGATCATCGAGCCGAAGATGACCGACGGAACTCCCAGGAGCAAGGCCCACGCGCGCCAATCCGAGGGTTCGGGAATGACGACGAGGACGGACGCGGTCGCAAGCAAGCCTCCAGAATCCCGGACGATCATCCGCACCGTGTACACACCCGGCGAGGCGAATCGGTGAGCCACGGTCAAGTCGGTCGACCAGTTCGTGTCCCAGCGCCAGTCGCCGTCGAAGTCCCAGCGGACCCGAAGGTTCGTCCGGGGATCCTCCCGGTCGGAGACGGCGGATGCGTTGAACACGACCGGCGTGTTCACATCCCAGCGAGTGCCGCCCATCCGCAGATCCGCCGTGGGCCACGTGTTCGTCAGGTTGATCGGGCGGGCCAGAGGGAAGCGGTCGGTCCACGTACCCGTCCCAAACAAGTCGTTGGGCTTGTCTACAAAGCCATCGGGATCCGGGCAGACGTCCTGGGAGATCCCGCTGCATTGGTCCACCGCAGGCCCGTCCCCCCAGTAGTTCCCGCCGACCGGATAGTCGAGGCTGTAGACCGGAGCACGGACGGACATCCAAGCGGCGGTTCCCGAGTGAACGAAGTCGTTGTGATACACCGTCGCGCCGCCCTCGAAGAGAATCACTCCGAGGTCCATGTCCACGAACCGATTGAAGGTGATGACCGCCCCCACGCTGTTGACGACGAGGACGCCGACTTGTCCGGCTTGGAACGTGGCATTCGAGATCCGGACCCGCGGACAGTTCGACACGATGACCTCTCCCGCAACCACCCGGTCCAGGTCGAGGTCTTGGCACCGATTTCGGAAGAGGACAGGGACCCCGTTGATCGTATTGTCCGGCGAGATGACATACGTGTCGAAGATGGCAGGACTCCGGTAAAACGTCCATTCGGAAGATCGTCCCGCACCGGCGAACGGGGAAAGAGAGAGACTCCGAGAATGGAGGATGTTTCCTTGGAAGGTGAGATTCACCACGTCGACGAGCCACACCCCGGTCCCGTCGTGCGGTACCCAGCTGTCCGTCCCAATCTCATTTTCCAAGACCGCGAGGTTCGTCGTGTTGTGAGCCTGAATTTCGTAATGGCCGAAACCCGGCGTATCCAGGGCCAGCCGGTTCCGTTCGATCACCACACGGTCGGAGCCATCGACATACACGCCGACTTCCATGACGTAGCCGGCCGCTCGAATCTCGTTGCCCGCGACCGTCACGTCGGTGGATCCGTCCAGCCACAATCCCGCCTGGTCGCCGAGCGCGGAACTTCCATTCAGGGAGACGTTGTACGAAGAGCGAACCCGGACCGCCGCTAAGGTCGCGAGGGCCGTGATGTTCAAAATCTGAACGTTGCGGACTTGGAAGAGATCGATCCCATCCGCGAGCGGGATCGGGGCCGCTCGATAGACGGTCAAGTTACGGATCAGGAGGGACCTAGTCGTATTCCGAATCGCGATGCCGGGGTTCGTGGACGCGTTGATGCTCCACCCCTCCATGACGTACGGATCCTGCGGAGTCCCGGAACCGGAAACGACCGCATCCGACGTCCCGAGGGCCGCATCGCCCTCGATGAGGACGGGAGCGTGGGCGGCGAGTGCCATGACATGGGGCGGAATCGGAGGACTCCCGGCACTGGCGGGCGCGGGGACGAACAGCAAAGACAGCAGGACAAAGGCCGCCAAAGCCCGAGGCAACACCCCTCAACCCCCCGGGCTCCCATAGCTCCTCCCGAGCACGTGAAGATTGCGGGGGATCGTCCTTCGATGATTCGGACACGAAAAGCGGCCGGGCGTTCTCACGAGAGGACCTGCACGACAAAGATCCGATCCCCCGGAGGGCCGGACACGTATGCGACGCGGTTCGCCTCGAAAAAACGCGCGATCGTCGAGGGCGATAGGACCACGTTCGGGGCCGGGTGGATCTGAGCCCCGACCGTCGTCCAACGTTCCAGGACCAGCGCGTAGTCCGCCCCGGAGACCGTTGCATTGTCCCGTAGCTTCAGGGGCAAGTCGGGGTTCATATGGAGCCCGAACCACATGGCTCCGAGATCCGCGAGGCGCTGGTCCGTCGTCACGTTCCGGGCGCCGAGTGAACCGAGGACGGCCAGGGCGTGGAACTCCTCCGATGTCGTGACGTTCTGGACGCCGAACACGGCGGGCGTGTTCCAAGCCATCGGCGTGGTGGCGATCAGGGAGACGACGAGGCCGGTCGTCAGGAGGGCGCGCGCGAGTCGGGACCGAGCGAGACCCTTCCAGGCGGCGACGAATGCGACCGCGATGAGGACGGCGAGGGCGTAATCGAGGAAATCGAACGCACGGTAAACCAGCAAGAGGCCTCCCGGGTCCAACCCGTGGAGCAATCCGAACACGATGAGCGCGACCGGGGCGACGAGCATCGAGACCACGAGGTCATTGGTCCGGTTCGTCGTGCGTCGCATGAGCTGGAAGCCGGCCACCGCGAAGGCCGCGAAGACCACGATGGCGGGGAGGACTTGGAAGAAGGCGGGCTGCGTCGTCGCGGTCCCGACGAACAGATTCGTCGAGGCGTTTCCCAATAACAGGACGAATCCAAGGACCGGAGGAAGGATCGCCTTCGCCGCGGGAGAAACGAGACGACGGCCGATCCGAGACCTCGCGGGCCGGGCCGTCGGCGCGAGGAGGGCGGTGAGGAGGACGACCACCGCGAGGAACAACACGAAGGCGGCGGGAGCGAGAATGTCGGAAAGAAAGGGC
>Ga0137387_10001301_pt1 | contig 12238 bp, 25 predicted proteins | sample SagtaG_3_FD_104909 | JGI IMG/M metagenome (GOLD analysis project Ga0137387, IMG submission 104909) | Vadose zone soil microbial communities from Angelo Coast Range Reserve, California, USA - Sage2_R_115_16 metaG | ecosystem: Environmental > Terrestrial > Soil > Vadose zone > Saprolite | place...
GCATTGTAGCAATCAGTAATGCGATAACTAACACTCGCATGGTTTAACCTTTATGAATGCCTTACGCTCGCGGCAATACGGGCAAGGTAAATAACCAACGTTATACTCCTCTAACACTCTAGCTCTCTCGCTATACTTCGCCTGTAGAAAGTAACTAATACAGCATGAGGGTATTCCAGAATGGATGCCACACCTAACCTGATCGCTCACAGTAGCTACGCTCTGCTCGCTCATAATCAATCCTTATTCTCTTACTTTGCTACAGACTTCACAATATACCGTCTTATCGCCCTTCCAAACGTGATACTTACGTACATCACATAGATCACGTAGGAATCGCTTAGCTTGGCGTAACTTGGTCCCGTTAGTCATTTCCAATACCTCATTTGACACACCAAACACCAATATGTCTCGATTCCCATATATGGTATTTCGTCATACCGATACGATGGATGGTTGTGAATCAGTGCGTGAATTAGGCGCTTAAACATCGGTCTTATCTACTTGTGTGATCAATTCTCTAGCATCCTGAATATGGTATGGTACGGCACTTTCACCAATGTACCAGTCTACGCACTTACGCAGTGCATTAAGTACACTACGGCAATTCTCTACACTTGACTTTTGGCCGATCACAGCCGCATGTAGGGCAATTCACCTGATACATCCTATACTACGCACTATCACAACTAGTGGAAATACGGTCACCAATGCGGCAAGCAGCGTATACCAGACGATCATGTATTCAAGCATTGTCAGATTCCTTCTCATGTCCAGTGCCTGAGTTACAGGCAGCATAGAACGTTGGGCGGTCAAATCGAGGGTTATCAGCCTGTAGTATTGACGCAATAGCCTTAACATCTAACTCCCATTGTACAAGCTTGTTTGGATTCCAGTTGTTACCGGGCTTCTCACGGTGCAATGCGTCAGCGAGTTTGATGTAGTCTTTGCGGGTCATGTTACTTACCCCTACAATCACGACAGTAAGAATATGGTAGTGCGGGTGCTAGACGCTTAATTGCCTTGTTGCACCCAGCACAGTTGACAGTAACTTTCATTATCCTTGCCCTCCCTCGTCAGATTTCATCATGACCACAGTGCAATCCTCGCATATACCATGTGATGCGTCAAGATCTTTCTTCAAGATTAGACCATACGCGACACCGTCTGTAGTCATTCGATTACACCAGGCGCATTGAGTCTTAAGCATTGATGTAGTCCTCTGCCTCTTTAAAAGTATCAAACTGTGCAACTAGCTCGCCGATGTCCTGCCCGGCAAAGCTAAACGGGCGCATAACAAGAAAGCAAGACCGCATTGTTTCAGGCTTGCCAAACACACCTTGTGTAGCCTCAACGATGTAAAGAGTCTTAAGCATTGTAAGCCTTGTTTGGCTTGCCACAGAACGGGCAGCAGTCAGTCAGTTTCACGAATTTGTCAAGATGAATGTGATAGCCTTTTGGAGTTTTCGTTGTCTCCCTCAAGTTTGGATATGCTCGGTTCATGATTTCGCTAAACACACCATTCTATATTGCATACCAAATGCCATTTGACTATACATAGTAATACATTGAATTCATTGAATTGTAATATTTCGTCAATCAGATTAGGTGGGCTAGATTTGACCATATGACACTAATTGTGTCAGTTGTGTGTCATACTGGCGCGCTATGCCAGTGGCATATCGCTTCTAAGTAGTTGATTAAGTGAGCGCACGGAACCTGAAGTGGAGTGCGCGATCAGGTTATATTGACTTGATACGTTTCTTGCCACGTTTAGCATTCACGACAAAGTAACCTTGTTGAGCTTTCCGGCAATAGTGCGGTTTGTCTAAGTCTATGTAAAGTTTAGTTATATCCGGGCCGATTTGAGGATCATACATTCTCCAACCTTTGATATGACTTTTATACCATAACATTGATGAACGATGACAGAATCGACAACTCACAATCGAACCTGGTATACCGCCAGTGTTGGTTAAATGAGACACTTTCCATTCTACTATCATTTACCTCATTCCTTTCCCCTAATAACCCCTTTTGGGTCAACTAAGTATACTTAGTCTGAGCAGGTGATTGCTCATTTATCTTTCCTGATATCCCACTGACCCACCAGAGTATATAGTATGAGTGGAATGTATTATGCATCATGTCATACTGGCACGAGCAACTGGCAAATGGGCGATGGACGGGGTATAGCCCCCTCACACGATGCAACCCAGCCCCGAATCATACGGTCACTTGCAATAATAAATAAAATCAATAGTTTACGCAATAAAAAATAATGGAAGAGTACTCGACGGATAAAGATATCATATTGATATTGTTATTGTTTATGGCGTTAATACTATCTATTGCGGGGTTAATCAATGTTTCCTCTATGTAAAGATGTCATACATAGTCTTGATATCGTCCAGTGGTATATGCTCGTGAATGCTGTTACAACAACCGTACTTGCAGTTGCTATGTTCCTCAAAAAGTAAAGGGAGAATCAAATGGAATTCCTAACGTGGTTTGAGTTGTCAGCTAAGATCGCTGTTGGTATTGCATTGGCTGAGCCTGCAAAGGCGCTGCTCGATGCGGTCAGTAAGTTTGTCTGCACGCTGTTCGGCCGAAAGTAAGACATAACTAACGGAGGAGGGCACTATGCCTTACGATTACAAGAAGAAAGCTGCTAAGAAAGCCAAGAAGGCTGTTGCTAAGCCTGCTGGTCCAAAGATGCTGCACAAAGCCACTAATGGTGGCCCCGGTGCTGGAACTGTTGAAATCTATCAGACTACCGAGTCTGTTGGTGATAAGGGTACTTGGCGTTGGAGGCTGAAGGCCAACAATGGTAAGACTGTCGCTGACTCGGCTGAAGCGTACGTGAGCCACGCGTTTGCTATTGAAGCTGCGCGTAACATGCTCTCGTACAGTTCTGCCAATACGAACATCGTTGAGCTTCCTCAACCGGTGCCTGCCCCCCAGCGTAGGCCCCGTCCAGTCCCGCGCCCTATTGAGACGCCTGGAGCGCCTAGTGGCCTAACAGCTACTCCAGCCACGGATAAGATCGTTCTTACGTGGAATGCACCGACCACTGGTGGGCCGGTTCAGATGTATCATGTGGAGCGGCGTGAGGCTGCTGGCCCGTTTCAGCTAATCGTGAAGCATAGTGATAAGCTGACGGTGACCACGTATGAGGATACAAAGGTTAAGCCGGGCATCCTGTACACCTATCGTGTACTTGCTCATGGCGTGAATATGCAGCACAGCCCGTTCTCCAATGAGGCGAGTGCGCTGCTGACCATCTCTACGCCTGATACCACGCCCCCGCTGGTTCTAATTACAGCGCCGGGTGACGGTGCGTCAGTTGGCGGAACCATTGAAGTCAAAGTGCGGGCAGAGGATCAGAACGGTATCAAACAGGTTGAGCTTCGTACGGATGGAACCTCCCGAGGGTTCTCATCGACTCCTGTTGAGGGCCGTTACCGATTCATGCTCGATACCAAACTTTACAACAACGGTCAGCATACACTGACCGCTATTGCCACAGACAACGCTGGTAACAGTGCCACGTCTGCGGCTGTGGGGATTCACGTTCAGAACCTGTAATTCGTAACGTAGTTTGAAGTTGACTAACAATCAGGGCCTATAAGGGCAATCTGGTTCACAACTTAGATTACTCTTATGGGCCTTTTTTGTTTATGAATGCAATGGATCAGTTAATCAGGTGTGCGGTGCATCAGCCTATATATGAAGCAAGACTTTGTAATGTATGTATGGCTGATCTTGCACCCTCGTTTGCGTGGTATCACACCAGTTACGGTGAATGCGCTACGTGCAGTTTGAAGTACGAGATAAGTCATAAATCGGATTGTATGAAGCTTATGACTAGATGGGCCCATTGTACCTGTGGCAATTAAATATCGCCTAATTTGGGTAACTGATGGATCTGCCAGAGAGTATGTCTGGAGTTGGCACGGCTCCGTAAGTGCAGCACGCCGTACAGCTAAGAGTTGCAAGCTTCCAGCGGATGCACCGGGTAAGTTTGTGATCGTCAAAACAGTAGAAGATATTGAAGTAGGTTATTATGAGACGCAAGCAACGTAAGCCTAAAGTTGACGAACACGACGATAGCATCAATGACGACAATATCATCGTCAAAGATAAAGATGGTGTATGGCGTCAATCAGATCAGTTGCTATATGGCTTTGATGAAGAGGCTGATGAATAGTGTTTTCAGGGGATGACTTCCATACGATCAAGGAAGCAGTTATCTTCGTCTTAATATGGAAGAGCTTAGAGACAGCTATTGAATACGTTGGTGATATGATTCCCTACATTCGCCGTAAGCGTAACTCTGAAGCTGCGCAACGGTTACAGAAGGCTCGTAAGGATGTCGCTCGCAAGGAGGCACGCCAAGATATCCTCTTGGACCGAGCCCCCGCTCAAGAGATTTCCCCTCCTTCGAGCGATACAATAGAATAATGCCGGGTGGTAAGCCGGTTCAGACTAGAGAACAACAGTCCTTACGAGTACGCGCGTTTGAAGGCTACTTGCAGGGCCATCAGAATCAAGGCCGCAAGCCAAGCTTCCGCGCTATCGCAATGGCTTTAGGCGTTACTGAGAATGCCGTTCGTTATTGGTGTACCAAAGACAAATGGGATGTTAAGGTAGACGCGCTATTAAACGAGAAGTTGGTATCTGCGGCCAAAGGAACCAAAGCAGTAGCAAATCTACTTCGCTCTAATCTGTATGAGAATCTGACAGTATTAAATCGTATTATTAGAGATGACGTGGAGAAGCCGCTAATAAGAATTCGTGCTATTAGCGAATTCGCTGATATCTGTATTAAGCTTAAAGTGATCGAACCTGGTGATCTAGACCAAAAACCCACCGCTGCACTAAGCGGTTTTAAGGATGACGTAGATGCCAACAGCGGGACAAGGGCTTCTGGGGGGATTGGGCCAGGACGCATTTGGGGGCCAGGGACAGGACCAACAGCGACCACAGATGGGAATGTACTCCCGGACAACCACGACAACGCAGAATCCGGGTCAGTCGATTCAATCCCCAGCCCAGCCATCAGTGACGACTCCGCAATCCCCATTGACGGCGGGAGCAGCGGATATGTCGAGCCCACAATCAGGGATGGGAATGGCGCAGAGTTTACAGAGTATAATGGCGCGCGCATTACAAACGGGGCAGATGAACCCGGATCAAGCGAATCAACTTAATCGTGGCGGTATGGGTGTAGGAGTCTGATATGCCAATGGCAGCTGCAATTCCAGCAGTAATTGGCTTACTTGGAGTTGGTGCACAGATGTATAACGCATCTGAGCAACGTTCCATGCAGAATAAGCAGATGCAGCAACAGCAGAAGCAATACGATGCTTCTATGGCTAATAATCCTATAGTTGCCCAGCCAACTCCATCGACTACACAGCCTACAGCGCTACCTGGAACCAATGTGAGTCCCGTACTTGGTGGAGGGTCGCCTGACCTACGTGAGTCTCCTTCAAAGGGATTGATTCAACCCCCACAGTCTCCGTTACAGCGTCCAAGTGGAGGCATGGGTGTCGGGGTGTAATGAATCCGTCCGAGAACGAACTGTCACTCAGTCACTTACTCGGCGAAGCGTATCACCCATTACAACCCGAGTTAATCCTTGCTAAAGAGTTTGAAGTCTGTGCTGTCGGTGGAATGGGAGCCGGGAAGACTTATGCGGCCTGCCTCGCGGCTATTCGCCACGGAGCAAAATATCCGGGAGCTAGAGTCCTCATTGCACGCTTCACGTATGATGAGCTTATCAAGACGACTAAGCATCTCTTCTTCGAGATCGTTAAGTCCAAAGGATTAAGCCGTTACTTCGTCAAACCAAAGACGTGGGACGTACGTGAAGGTACAAACTACGCACGGATGTCGAATGGATCAGAGTTCTTCTTCAGTAACCTGGACAAGTCACTAGACAAACATAAGAACGTCGAGTATTCATTCGTGTTCATAGATCAGTTGGAAGAGATAGAGTTTGAAGTCTACCAGATACTTCTGCTGCGGTGTCGCTTAGGCATATGCCCACCGACTGAACGGCATGTTGTAGGCGTTGCTAACGATGAAGGCGATAACTGGATTCGTAGGCGTTTCCTCACAATGGAACCGCCACATGGGCGCCCTACAGCCGGTGCATCGCGCAGATTGATTCGTGGTACGTCGTTAGAGAACCCGCATTTGGATGAAGGCGTACGGGCGCAATACATGATGCTTGCGCCTGAGTTACAGCGTCGTTGGGTGTTTGCAACGATGGACGCTACAGCAAGTAGATTGATCCCGGACTTCAAAGTTATCCCGACCTTTGACATACCTGGACATTGGCCGCGCTGGATTGGGATTGATCCGGCCAGATCAACAGGTGTTACATGCGCCTTATGGGTAACGGTTAATCCAGATCGTGAAGAGTATCGTGGGGTAGCGCCTAACGCCCCACACTTCTTCAACGAGTATTGGGTTGAAGGTAGAGACGCTGAACTTCACGCCAAGGCAATAAACGGCATGAATGGTCCCTGGAACCCGCGTGCACAGGTGATGGATAAGACAAGTTGGTCATCAGGGATCAAGTCCAGCAAGTATGGTCAATTAAGTGTGGCAGACTTATATATCGGTGCGGGATTGAGCGTTGTACCGTCAACTGGAGACGAATGGGCGAGAGTGATGTTATTCATCAATGCTCACCGTAGAGGATTGACTGTAGCAGATACTTGTAAGCATTTACTTGAACAAGGTCCAGCATATCGGTTAAAGGGCCAGTTATCTCTTGAAGGCCGACCAATGCGAATCGCAGCTAAGGCTAGATTCCATTCTGTAGATGCTGGCGGATATGCGTTATCCCTAATCCCGACCAAAGTAGTGGCTGTGGATAGAAGGGAAACTCGGTATGCGTTTGATATTCCTGAAGGCTTAGATCGTGGCTCAAAGATGCATTGGGAAGAGTATCGCAAGAATCTCCCGATGTATAAAGGTAATGAGTCTGTGGTTGCTTGGGGCGTTGACGAATTAGGCCAAGATGACTTTGCTGACCGTACCCATGATTTGAAGGAAGCGGAAGATGAAGCATATTAATACGATTTGGTACTATCCAAGTTGCTCGCCTTCTTGTAAAGGTTGGCACTTCTTCAAATTGCGCAAGTTTGTATGTAAGTTAATTGGTCATCGCTGGCTTATGGCTAGTTCTGGATTTGAAAGTGCCTGCAAGACATGTGGTGGATACACATTTAATGCTTGAGTGGCTGTTTGCGCCAGACGGTAAGACAGTTGAAGTTCTTGAAGTTGAACTCGCTGCGGAACGTACCGCGCATGAGCGCCTACGGCACGAGCATGAGTTACTTCAAGTAGACTTCAGGCGTGTGATTGACCAGATGGGTAATATGCTTGCTGGTCGCCCGGTAACAGCACTTGAACTGGAATCCGATCCTTATAAAGAAAACGATAAGCTACCTGATGAATGGATGACGCCGGGTCCAGATGAGGTTCCGGACGTTAGAAACTTAGAAGACGAAATGGAGCCTCAAGCTAATGCCGACTAGCGAAATAGTCTCGTCTACACGAGCGTCTAAAGGCTCGTCTAGGCAGACATCCCGCGATAGTCAGCAGGCATCCAATACTTCTAAGGGTGCTGCGCCAGCTACCAACCTTGACCAAGCGCTCGTGCGTGAAATTAAGGAACGCCTTAGTAAACGTCGATGGCTGGTCGAGCGGAACTGGTGGGGAAATATCCTTTACCTCTTGGGAGTGCAATGGGTTGTTTATGACACCAATGCTCGCAGGTGGAGGCAGCGTAAGCTTTCGCCAAGCGTGCCTACGCCGATCACTAACCTATTTAGGGCTACGCTTGATACGGTCAAGTCGGCGATTGCTCAACATGAGCCGAGATTCCTTGGCACGCCAATGCGGGATGATCCTAAAGCAATCGCAGCTGCGAGTACTGCGGATCAACAGTTACAGGTAATTCTGGAAGAGGGCGGATTCCGTAAAGCTCGTAGACGAATGCTGGACTGGTTGATCCCAACCGGCAATGCGTTTGTGGAAGTCATCTGGGACAATTCGCCTGAAACCGGTATGGACCAGGTTCCATATGAGAAGTGTTCACAGTGCGGCGCACAGTATCCACCTGACGAGATTGATGCTGAGAAGCCTAGTTGTCCGCAATGCGGCAGTACGATGCTGACTAGTTCTGAGTCATTGTTCGTTGAGATGCCACGAGGATCAATTAGGTTCGATACGCACTCACCTTTTGAAGTATACATTGATCCTGCGATTGATGAACTTGAGGAAAACCCGTTCCTTCTGCTAGTTGAATCTTACACCAAGGAACAGGTTGTGATGCAGTGGTCAATCGACGTAGAAGCTGACTATGAATACTCTGGTACTGGTCAGATGTTCAAAGAGAACGCAGCGACACTAGCTAGTCCAGGTATTGCGCTACCTCTTGGTGCTCTGAGCGCACAGGATCGCATGAACCGGATCACTGTCTACCGCGCCTTTATTAAGCACCACAAAGAGTATCCAGATGGCGCGTACATCGTGATGACTGCTGCGGGCAAGATTCTAGAGAAGGTTGAGCCGTATCCCTGGAAGCGTAAGTTGACGGGTAAGAAGTTCTACCCAATGGTCCAGTTTAAGTTTGGTGAGATTGGTGGTCGAGCATGGGGTTATACCCCGGCTGATGACCTACTGCCCAAACAATACCAGCTTAATAAAGCCGAATCTCTCTTTACACTGATTATGGCGCGGATGGCTAACCCGGTTTGGTTGATTCCGTCCAATGCCAATCCAACGAGGATTACAGGTGAAATTGGAATCCAGATCGAGTATACGCCGGTTTCAGGCGCTAAACCAGAACGTGTCCCTGGTGCAGAAGCTCCGCAATCGCTTGTCAAATACATTACGGACATTCGTCAGTCGTTTGACGAACTCAGCGGTGCATTTAGCGCCATTCGTGGGCGGCAGGTTGGAACTCGTACACCTGCTTCAACTGTGCAGCAGCTTACTGATAGGGGCTTTGGACGTTGGGCAACGGTATTTGACCAGCTTGAAGAGGGATACGAGGATCTGGCCAGAATAAGTCTTGAAGTCTGGAGACAGAATGCTAATTCACCAAGAGTACGCGCTGTCAAGAATGCTATTGGGAGTTGGACGTTTACTGAGTTCATGGCTAGTGATTGGGACGATGGAGTTGATATTCAGGTTGAGTCTGGTTCAGCGCGGCCTAAGACACAGACGCAGAAACTCCAGACTTACCTGTATCTGGCCCAAGCAGGAATTTTGAACATAGCTGACTCCGCACAGAAGATTAAGATTCTGGAAGATGTTGGGATGAGTAATCTGTTGCCAGGTGTCGAGGAAGATACTAAGGCTGCATACAAAGAGAACGCTGACTTCATGCAGTGGGCACAGCAAGTTACTCAGGCAACAGTTGGAGCAGCAATTAATACTCCTGAAGGCCAACAAGCTATTCAGACTGCAATGAGTCAGATGCCTATTATGGTACACCCGTTGGTTGATGAGCATTCCTTACACTTCTTGACGCACCGTAGACTGTGTTTGACTGAAGAGTTCAAGGCTCTACCAGATACTGCACAGAATGTAATGTTCCAGCACATGCTCCAGCATAAACAGGACCAACAGATGAGCATGATGGTTCCTCAAGCGCCTTCGCCGCCCTCACCACAATCGGCTATGACTGGCGGGGCGGGACCAAGTTCACCAGGATTGTAAGATGGAACGTATTATCCTAGTGCGCCATGGTGAGACGCGGATGAATACATCTCCAGAGATGATTAGAGGCTGGAAAGACGTTCCACTTGATGCCCACGGTAAGGAGCAATCACGTGAAGTTGCTAAGGCTATTAGCAAACATACTCTTGCATCGCGCATTTTTACTTCTGATCTGGACCGTGCGGTCACTACGGCGGATATGCTTAGCGCTCAGTTGAAAGTCCCTGTTGAGAAGATGAAAGAGTTACGCCCGTGGCATGTAGGAGATTATGCGGGAGTTACATTAACTCCTGTAGTGCGAAAGAATGTTGCTGATCTGGTCATTCATTCAAGTGTGAAGGCTCCTCACGGTGAGTCATTCTCTGAATTCATCCATCGTCTCAAGAAGGCGATTGATAAGATCACACACGCTGCACTGACCAGTAATCTTCCTGTTGTAGTCGTGACGCATACAAGAGTTATTAGAGTTTTTCTGACGTGGATTGAATCTGGTATGAGTGGAGTCTTTAAGCAACCACCGTCTACATGGCTTGCTAAAGACGAAGATCCAGTCAAGCCCGGTCAGTATATCGAACTTACATGGAAGCGCGGTCGTTGGACCGCTGGAGAGGCTAAGAATGGCTAAGAGTGAGAAGCCGTACGTTGGTTCGTGGAAGCGGCACGGTGAGCCAGCGATCAAGACTGAGAAGAATAAGTCTGGTCATGTCAGCACGTCTAAGAACGTGATGATTGAAGGTAGGGCTAAGATTGGATGGGATAGTAAAGGACAGGTTACAAGTAGAGTTACTGTTCCCGGCTACAACATGGCAAAAGGTACGCCTGGATACGTTCAATCTGCGGCTAATGCGGCTGAGAGACTGACTAAGGCTGGGGCGCTTGATTGCGGCTATGGTACACAGGATGTCCATAAGTCGCACAGACAAGATGGCTGGACTGGTGGAAAGCCTGAAGTCAAGAAAGACGCTGGGTATAAGAATCCCATGAAGGAGTCTTCGTAATGTATCACTGGTATAGTGCGCTTGTTGCTGTTGCGCTTGTGTATGCAGGATGGGCGTTGCATACGTGGGTTTATCCCTATTCGTACAAGACTAAGCCGCGCGGTAAGAAATAATGCCTCTATCTAAGTATAACGCACAGTTCGGTGGTAAGCCTGGAGCAGCGGCTAAAGCTAAGTCTGCCATGCAAGATTCCTATGGCGCTGATAAAGGCGAACAAGTCTTCTATGCTACGAAGAACAAGAAAAAGAAGCAGCAAGGTAATGGTGATTCCAAGCCCGCTCCTAAGCGCTCTCGTGGTGGGATGGGTGTTGGAATGAACCCCGGAGGAGGATACTAAAATGGCACTCCCGTACGTTCCCTCAGATTCTAGGACTGCTTGTGCGCGGTGTGGCTTCCCGATTGCAAGTGCACAGTATCACTTCCAAGCTATTGCTTCGGGGGATAATACTGCTGCGAAGATTTATAACTTGAAAGCTGCTTCTCCCGCGTCTAGTTACACTGATCTTCGGTATCAGTGCCGCCAAAGCTAATGCCGCGAATGACGCCCGGTCAGCAGTATCAGCACGAGCAAGAGAATAGTGGAAGTAAGAAGGCTAAACGGAAGCGGATTGCTTCTGGCATGGGCGGTAGGACTAGTAAGCCGACGAAACAGCAAGACTTGAGTTCAATGGAAGATCCACAAGGATCAAACGCAAAGAAACCTGCCAAACATGGCATGACAGTGGGGTTAAGATTCTAATGGCTAAGAATGGTGACAAGGACGCTGGGATGGGATTTGGTAAGAAGGGTAAGCAGGATGTTAAAGAGGGACCGGGGCGTGATGCAGCCGGGATGTTCAAGAAAGCTACTTCGCCTTCCTCAGTGAAGTCTTATCTTGGTGAAGGCAACAAGTACAAGCATCAGTCTAATTAATGAAGCAGTTGTTAGCGTTCGTGTTCGCGTGGTGGTTCTTGTATCAGCCGATTGGTACATCTGGTAAATATCTGGCTGGTCCATTTGCACATGTTACTAACTGTGAAGCCGTCCGCGCACAGATGGTGTACGCAGGCGAATGTTTCTTTGACGGGCTAACCCAATAAATTATTCCAGTATAACGCGCTAACCCCTGAGCGTCTAATCGGGGGATTAAGTAGCCTCCGATTGCGCTAAATCGCAAAGGAGATACGTATGCCTGAGCCAGTCGTTCCAGTTGCACCAGTTGTTCCAATTGTTGAGAAACCTCCAGTTCCGGAACATAACCCGTATGCGCCATATGGACTAGACGCACAGGGTAATCCGCTTTCTGGTAAGCCTGTTGAACCTAAGGCTGACCCGATGGCTGAGAAGATCGCTGGCCTTGAATCAACCATTGCTTCAATGGGTGAGCAGCTTAAGGCCACCGATAGCATGAAGAAGCAAATGGCGGTCATTGACAAAGTGGTCAAGGCCGTTAGTGGAGATAGTGACGCTGTTGGTGACCCTAAGCAGTACAAAGCTATCTTTGATGACTTGAA
>Ga0137387_10001316_pt1 | contig 12192 bp, 9 predicted proteins | sample SagtaG_3_FD_104909 | JGI IMG/M metagenome (GOLD analysis project Ga0137387, IMG submission 104909) | Vadose zone soil microbial communities from Angelo Coast Range Reserve, California, USA - Sage2_R_115_16 metaG | ecosystem: Environmental > Terrestrial > Soil > Vadose zone > Saprolite | place...
CGTAGATCACCGGGCCCGCGCCGAGCACGATGACCAGGGTCAGTATCGACTCCCAGCTGAACTTGCCGTACACGCTGGAGTGCGTGACCAGCTCGTACACGGTGAACAGGGCCAGGACCGTGGTGGCGCCGCCGATCCAGGCGACCTTGCGGAGGAACCCGCGGCGCTGGTCCTCGGACATCGCCGAGGTGTCGATCAGGTCGGCGCGGCGCAGCGGCAGGAACAGCGCGGCCACGCCGCCGGCCAGCAGGATCAGCGCGAAGAACAGGCTCTGCAGGGCCACGATGCTGCCCAGGGCGACCAGGCTGGTCAGGAAGCAGAACCCGCAGCCGACGACCAGGACGATGGCGATCGCGATGTTCGGCGCGTGGTTGCGCTCGCTCACCTTGGCCACACTCACCGGCAGCAGCCGGTCGAAGGCCTGGGCGAACAGCACGCGGGTGGTGACGGTCAGGAAGGCCAGGTTCACGGCGAGCTCGGCGAACGGGACCGCGGTGGCGAAGAGGATCTTCGTGATCGGGTCGGGGGACAGGATCATGCCGTAACCCAGGCCGCCGGCCACCGAGCTGAGGCTGGTGATCTTCCCGTAGGCGGCCGGGTTGACCACGCCAAGGTTCGCCTGGGCCTGCATGAAGGTCAGGCCGGCCCGCGCGCGCAGTACCGCCCAGACGCCGACCCAGAGCACGACGAGCAGAGCGATGCTGATGGTCGAGGCGTACAGGTAGGTGCGGCCCGGGCGGCGCAGTTCGCCGCCGACGTAGTAGGAGTACAGCACGCCGTTGTAATTGAGCACCATGAACGGGATGATCGCCACCGCGGCCGCGATGGAGGTGCCGAAGACGACCCCGTTCGACTTCGCACCGGAGATGATCGCGCCATAGGCGCCGGGGTGGTGGCTGTAGTTCGCCAGCGCGGTGACGAAGTCGGCGTGCGAGTGGAACGCCAGCATGCCGATGAGCGCCACGAACGCCACGACCTGCACGACGATCAGCCAGAAGATGATCCGGGCGACGATCTTCACCGAGAACAGCGACAGCGCGGCCACGATCAGCATGAGGATGATGGACAGCCAGGCGATCGAAATATTGCTGGTCAGATGGTTGCCCGCGTTAGCGATCGCGGTGCTGTGGAACGCGGAGCCGAGGCCGCTCAGCATGAACGGGGTGAACTGCGCGGCGAAGTGCGCGTTGGTGGACAGCACGTAGGTGAACACCACGGCGATGCCGAGGCCGGCCATGGACCCGATGGCCGGGGAGACGATCCGGGACAGGTAGACATACTCGCCGCCGGCCCGGGGCACCGCGCGCAGCAGGTGCCGGTAGGCGAACATGGCCACCAGCCAGATGACCGCGGCCACGACCAGCGGCAGGTACATGTCGGCCTTGGCGAAGTCCGTCAGCCCGGCGTTGAAGTTGATGAAGGTGTTGACGACGGCCACCGAGGCCAGCGAGATGCCTGTGGCAGCAGGGATCCCAAGTTCCCGGACCAGGCCGGATGTCTGCCGGATGAAGAGGCGTCCTGCCCCAGAGTCACCAGCTGTGGCGGTTCCCGCCGCTGCGTCGCTGCTTGCCACTGCCTACCTCCAGGCTCCCGCAAGTGCGAATCCTGAGCGGGGCTCACGCGTGAAGACCCAGTTCACCTGCGTGACCCCCCAGGCTGACCTAATGCTTAGCTCGGACAAGAGTTTGTCAATACCTACGTACATACTGCTGTTCCCACAAACTCCTGGGTGCTGAAGTTTTTAGGGCTGGCGGCCTGGAGCGGTGCGCGGCCTGCTACTTGGCCGGTGTCAGCTCGCCGGCCAGGAGGGGGCGGGTGAGGGTGTTGCCGGGAGGCGCGAGGGGGCAGGCCCAGGCCGGGTCGTAGGCGCACGAGGGGTTGTAGGCGAAGTTGAAGTCGAGGATCAGGTGACCGTCGTCGCCGCCGAGGTCCGCGCCCTTGACCGTGTCCAGCAGGTACCTGCCGCCGCCATAGGTCGCCGACCCGGCGCTGGCGTCCTTGACCGGGACGAAGAGGCCGCCGCCGTAGGCGGCCAGCCACCACACGTCCAGGCCGCCGCCACCGGGCAGGTGAGCGCGGCCGATGCGGTCGAACCGGACGATCCCGTCGGTGCCGGTGGCGACCTCCATGTGCGCGGGCGGCAGGCCGGTGTCCACGGCGGCCTCGAACCGCAGCGCCGGGTCGTAGGGAGCGACCGGTGCGCCTGGGTAGCCCGCGCGCTGCCCGGCGGGAATGGGCGAGTCCGGATGGGTGCGCAGCAGGTCATCACGGGTCCGGCGCCAGTGCTGATGCGCGGCGGCGGCGTCCGGCTCGGCGCGGACCTCGGCGTAGAGCCGGGCGACCCTGCGGCGCCAGTCGAGCAGGGTCAGGGACATCTGACCACCTCCACGCTCATGCCTGCCCAGTCCGGCGGGCCGTCGGCTCCGGGCGCAAACCGGACCACTCCACTGGCATGGAATTGGAGCTTACTCGTAGTCCGGTCTGGCCATAGCGTGCCAAGCATGACAGTTACGACGGTTACCGCACCGGCCCCCCGCCTGCTCACCACGCCGGCCCGTGGCCGGGACAGATCACGTCCGAAGCTGGTGACCGGGCCGCTGCTGCTGCGGTTCGTCACCATGCTGGGTGCCTCGGTCAGCTTCTACCTGCTGTTGTCGGTGGTGCCGCTGTACGCCAGGACGGCGGCCGGCGGGAGCGCGGCCGGGCTGGCCACCGCGGCGCTGATGGCCGCGACCGTCGCGGGCGAACTGGTCACCCCGCGCCTGGCGGCGCGGTACGGCTACCGGCTGACGCTGGCGGCCGGCCTGATCCTGATGGGCGCGCCGGCCCTGGCGCTGACCGGCCCGGCGAACCTGGAGATCGTCACCGCGGTGTGCGTCGTCCGCGGGCTTGGCTTCGCCATCATGGTCGTGGCCGGGGGCTCGCTGACGGCGGCGCTGATCCCGCCCGAGCGCCGCGGCGAGGGGCTGGCGCTGACCGGCCTCGTGGCCGGGGTGCCATCGCTGGCGGCGCTCCCCGCGGGGGTGTGGCTGGCCCGCCAGATCGGCTACCCGGCGGTGTTCACCGCGGGTGCGGTCGCCGCGCTCGCCGCGCTGGCCGCCGTGCCCGGCCTGCCGGGCCGCGCCGGGAGGCGGGCGGCACGGTCCCGGGCCGTGCGCATGGCCCGGCCCGCGGCGGTGGCCGGGGGCACGGCAGCGTCCGGGCGGCCGCTTGGCGTCCTGGCCGCGCTGCGGACTCCCGCCTTGCTCCGCCCGGGGCTCGTGTTCGCGGCCACCACCACGGCGGCCGGCATAGTCGTGACGTTCCTGCCGCTCACGTTGTCCCGGGCGGCCGGCGGCCTCATCGCACTGGCCCTGTTCGCCCAGGCCGCGGCGGCCACGCTGACCCGATGCCTGGCCGGCCGCTTCGGTGACCGCACCGGCCACCAGCGGCTGCTGATCCCGGCCCTGGCCACGGCATCGGCTGGCGTGCTGACTCTCGCGGTCACCGGCGCGCCAGCGGCGGTGCTCGCCGGGAGCCTGCTGTTCGGCGCCGGATTCGGCGTCGCCCAGAACGCGACCCTGAGCCTGATGTACGCCCGGGTGCCCGAGGCCAGCTACCCGGCGGTCAGCGCGGTCTGGAATATCGCCTACGACGCCGGCATGGGGCTGGGTGCCGCCGGTTTCGGCGTGCTCGCCGCGGGGACCGGCTACCCTGCCGCGTTCGCGATCACCGCCGCCGCCATGCTCGCCGCGCTCGCCCCCGCACTGCGCGACCGGAAGACGGGCTGACCGGCCGCGGGCCGCACCTGCCCCGACGGCCCGGCCGGACCCGGCCACGTACCGGTGCGGCCCGGCTGAAACCCCAGGTCAGACGTGGTGCCCGTCACCTGAGCCCGGTGGCGGGCAGCGCGGATATCGTCAACCCGGGCCGGCTCGGGTGTCCGGTTATACGTCAAATATCCGTCACCTGACCGATGTCTCTCACTGCAACTTGCACCAGCATTTGTCCTGCAACCGCGAGATCAAGTGTCTCAGCAGGTTGTGCTCTCTCCCCGGGGCTGGCCGGACAGCGTGACGAGCGCTCTCTCGACCGGCTCAAACAGCCTGGTAAGGAAGCAGATGGACACCATGGCGCCGATTCGCCCGACCGCCCTGCACCAGCCAACTCGCCCGACCGCGATGCAGAACTCGACCATGCCGCAGAGCCCGGCAGCGCCGCAGAAACCACTGCGCCCAGCCGTGCTGCAGAAGCGGCGGGTCTCCGTGCCCGCAGCGCCGACGGCACCAGGCAGAGCCCGCAGCCAGGTCCAGGCCACGATCGAGGCCTGGGACGTCCCGGTCGATAAGTCCGTGGCCGTGCTGCTGACCAGCGAACTGATGACAAACGCCGTCAGGCACGAGACGGGCGACACCATCACGCTTGTCATCACCTGCGCCTATGGCCAATTACATGTCGACGTGCACGACACCTCGTGCGAGCTGCCGGTGCCGGTGGACGGGCCACCAGACGCGGAGACCGGCCGGGGACTCATGCTAGTCGCCAGCCTGTCGAGTAGCTGGGGTTATTACCGGACGCCCACGGGCAAGGCCGTGTACTTCACACTCGCCTTCCAGGACGCCGGCAGCAACGGGACCGACCCCAGCGACGTGTGACCGCCGCTCGTGGGCCCGGTGCGTCGCATCGCCCCCCCGCGATTCACCGGGCCCGCCATGCGCGCCGCCGCGTCCCCGCACCCCCAGGCGGGTTGACGCGGCGGCGGCCAGACCGCCTTGCGGGCCGCCGCGGCCCCAGTCACCTCGACGCGGCGGCCCGCGAGGCGTCTCACCGCCGATTCCCCTGCGCGATCGGGCACGCGGGTGGCGCCGACTGAGACGGCGGAGCCAAAGCTGTCACCATGGGAAGGCGGCTTTCTTAACGGCACGCCTGTTCGCATGGATGCCGGCGGCCCATCCCGACCCGGCGGCGGGTAAAGTCCCGGTGTGCGGCTGACGGTGCTCGGGAGCTGCGGCGCCTGGCCGGAGGCGGGCCAGGCGTGCAGCGGCTACCTGGTGGAACACGACGAGTTCCGGCTGCTGGTTGACCTTGGCTACGCGGTCGTGCCGCGGCTGCAGGAACACGTCGCCGTCGGCCGGGTGGACGCGGTTTTCATCAGTCACGGGCATCCCGATCACTGCGCCGACCTGAATCCGCTGCTGCGCGCCCGGGTGCTCAGGGATGACGTACTGCCGCCGCTGCCGGTGTACGCGCTGCCCGGCGCGCTGGACGCGGTGCTCGCGCTGGACCGTCCGGGGATGCTGGCCGGCGGGTATGTGCTGCATAACCTCACCCCCGGCAGCGAGCTGGACATCGGCCCGTTCCGCGCGCGGACCGAACTGCTGCCGCATTCGCTGCCCAATGCCGGGCTCCGGCTGACCGCCGGCAGGCAGGTGCTCGCCTATACCGGTGACACCGGCCCGAGCGAAGGCGTGGCCGACCTTGGCCGCGGCGCGGACCTGTTGCTGGCCGAGGCCAGCTATGCCGATCAGGTACCGGAGGACTTGCGGCGCTACCTGTCGAGCGCCCGGCAGCAAGGCCAGCAGGCCGCGGCCGCGGGTGCCAGGCGGCTGTTGCTGACCCACCTGATGCCGGGCACCGACCCGGCGGCCGCGACGGCCGCCGCCCGGGGCTGGTACGACGGCGAGGTCGGCGTCGCCACGCCCGGCCAGGTTCTCGACCTTGGCTGAGCCCCTGACAACGCGGGCCGGACCGGCGGCCCCGGGCCAGGACTGTGGTCCCGGCCGGGGGCGGTGGCCCGGCTGGGCGGTGGCCCGGCTGGGCGGTGGCCTGGCTGGGGCGGCCGGACCGGGGCGGGGATACTGGGCGGATGAGCGAGCACGCCCACGGCACCGGTGCGGTCTTCGGCGCGGACTTCTGGGACGAGCGGTACCGGTCGTCGGGGCGGGTCTGGAGCGGTAACCCGAACCCGCAGCTTGTCGCCGAGGTGGCCGGGCGGTCTCCGGGCCGGGCGCTGGACGTGGGGTGCGGCGAGGGCGCCGATGCCGTCTGGCTAGCCCGCGCCGGCTGGACGGTGGTCGGGGCCGACATCTCCGGTGTCGCGCTGGAGCGGGCCGCGGGCCATGCCCGCGACGCCGATCCGGCCGCGGCCGCGCGCATCGAATGGCGGCGGGCGGACCTGCTCGCCCAGCCGCCGGAGGCGGGCTCCTTCGACCTGGTCTCGGCGCAGTTCATGCAGTTGCCGCCGGAGCGGCGCACGGTCCTGTTCACCGCGCTGGCCGCCGCGGTCCGGGACGGCGGCATGCTGCTCGTGGTCGGGCACCATCCCAGTGACTTGGACACCGGCGTTCCCCGCCCGCCGATGCCCGAGGTTTTCTATCCCCCCGAGGAGATAGCCGGGCTGCTCGACGGTTCGTGGGCGGTGCGGGCCTGCGAGGCCCGCCCCCGGCCCGCGACCACTACCGACGGCACCGACGTCACCGTCCACGACACGGTGCTGGCCGCGATCAGGACCGCCGGCCCGGGCCCGTCCCGCTGACCCTGCCAGGATCACTGGCGGCCGGCCGGGGGAACGCGGCCCGCGACCGCCCGGCGGCGGCTGGCCCGGTCAGCGTTGCGGGCTGCCCAGGCGGCCGGGGATCCGGCCGGGCCCAGGTCGTGCCGGGGCAGAGCTAGCCGATCCCGGCGAGCGACCGCGCCTCGCTGCGGTCCCGGCAGGCGTGCAGGCCGACGATCAGCCCGTCCCGCATGGTGACGACGTCATAGGTCCGGTCGTCGCCTTGCTGCTGCCGGTGCCGGTCGAGGCCGGGCGTTCGCATCACCAGGATCACCTGGTCGCCGGCCGCGACGACCTCCTCAAGCTCGGAGCGCACGCCTTGCTGGACCTGGCGGCGCACCGCCTGCTCCAGTTCGTCACGGCCGCCGTAAGCCTGCGGCCGCGCGTCATCCAGGCCCGGCTCGAAGTAGGTCCATTCCAGGTCCGGGTCTATGAATTCCAACATGCGTGCGACATCACCCCGGTCGTAGGCCAGGAATGCTTCGCGCACGATCCACTCATTCTGGTTACACATCTCAGGCCTCAGCACGATCATGCCCTAACCGGCCGCCGATGTCTGGCAGTTCGGCAGGTCGCGCAGGCCGATCTGATGGCGTGCCGGAACGGCGCCGCGGTGGCGGCCCGCGATCGCCGGGCGGCGGCCCGGGCAGGCCCCGGGCCCAGCCCCGGTCCCGGACGGTGTCCGGCCTGGCCAGGCCCGCGATGACGGCTGCGAATGACCTGCTCGGGCGGCCCGCCGGCCCGGCCGCCGGCCGGCCGGGGCACGCTCGGCCGCCAGCACGGCAGGGCGGGCCCGCCGAATGGCTGGCAAATGGCGCTCCCGGCCGGGGCCGGGTGCCCGGATCATGCGCCACTGCCAGGGACGCGGCATTGCCGGGAGCATCACGCGCCTATTGATCATGGCCGTGGCACGCATACGGCACCGGGGCCGCGTGCCAGGACATATTTCCGCCCGGGCCCGCGCGGTCGCGGCCGGCTACCCGGCTCCCTGATCGCCCGCGGACCGCAGGGCCGCCTCGCGGGCGATGTCGATCCGCGAATTGACCCCGAGCTTCCGCAGGATGTGGGAGACGTGGGTCGCGACGGTCCGCCGGGACAGCAGCAGCTTGGTGGCGATCTCCGGGTTGGACAGGCCCTCGACCACGAGCGCGGCGACCTTGGTCTCGGTCGGTGTGAGGCTGTCCCAGCCGCTGTGCGCCTGGCGGTGCTTGGCGTGCGGCCCGCGGCGGATCCCATGGGCGCGAAACCTGGCCTGCAGCCGGTTGACGTCCGTGGCTGCGCCGAGCGAGGTGTAAACCTCGACGGCTTTGATGAACGAGGCCCGTGCCTGGTCGCGGTCCTCAGCGCCGAGGAAGTACCCTGCGGCCGCCTCCAGCGCCTTCGCCGACAGCAGCGGCCGGCCGGCGGCGCCGTACCGCTCCGCGGCGGTGAGCAGCCCGGCCGTGTCGTGGTCCCGCAGGCCGCGGCAATACAGCGCGTTCGCCTGCCGGTGCGGGATCTCCGACCCCTCGGCCAGGGCCGCGGCGTGGCCGGTGAGATCCCGCGCGGTGCCCAGGTCGCCGGTCTGGGTGGCGAGCCGGACGGCGTCGGCGAGCAGGTCCTCGATCTCATCGAGTTCTTCGGCGTTTTCGGCGAATCCGGCCGTCAGCACGGCCAGCGCGTCGGCCGGTGCGCCCGCGTGCTCCCGGTCCAGGCTGCGGGCGAGCAGCAGCGTGCCGATCACCTGGGTCCCGATCCGCTCGGCATGCGGTGCGGCGGCCACCAGGTTGCGGCGCGCGGCGGCGACCTCGCCGCGATGGAACCGGATCACGGCGGCGATGCCCAGATCGCAACAGGCCGCCATGGAGTCCTTCAGGTCTTCAGGCAGGGCCTCCACCTCGGCCATCGCCTCGGCCCAGCGCCCGGTGTCGAATAGCAGCTCACCCAGGGCCGTGTGCGCCTGGACCCGGCGGATCACCGTGCCCGCCTGGTCGGCCAGGTAAAGCGCCTGCCGGGCCGCGCCGATGGCCTCCTCATACCGGTCCAGGTTGCCCAGGGTGACGGCCTGGTTGATCTGCAGCAGCACCCGGAGGTCGGTCAGGGCGGGGTCGGCCTCGGTCACGGTCAGCGCCCGCTCGAACAGCGGCAGCGCGTCGGTCATCTGGCCCTGCACCCCGGTCACGATCGTCAGCACGTGCAGCGCCCAGCCCATCGCCCAGTTGTCGCCCGCCTCCGTCGCCACCTCCAGCGCGGCGGCGGCGACCTGGCCGGCTTTCTCCACATCCCCCTGGTAGCTATGCGTGCGGGCCGCGAGCACGAGCAGCCGCGCCCGGTGCCGGTCCGAGATTCCCGGAGAATCCAGGGCACCTTCCAGCGTGGCCAGCGACTCCGCGAACTGGCCGACCCGATTCCGGCACTGCGCCAGCGTCCAGTGGAGGTCGACGAGGAGATCGGGCTCGACAGTATGCGCCAGCGCCCGGCCGGCCACCTGTTCGGCCTCCGCCGTGTCGCCGACCCGGTAGAGGGTGTCCGCGAGGCGGCTCACCAGGAAGTCATGGTGCGCCGAGCCGGCGGCAGAACTCGCGACTGCCCGCCGGAGGAGTTCCGCCGCAACCTGGGGGGCCTGGCCGACCAGCAGGTCCGCGGTGCGGGCCAGCCAGCTCAGCATCCAGTCGTCCATCGGGTCGATCGGGCCGCCGGGCCCGCTCAGTGCGCGGAGCAACTGCCGGGCGACCCGGTCTGGCGGGGCACCGGCCTCGGCCAGCGCACGGCCCGCATCGCGGTGCCAGGCCGCGCGCACCGGCACCGGCACCTCCTCATACAGCGCCGTCCGGATCAGCGGATGCCGGAATCCCAGGCCGTTGCCGAATTCGGCAAGCACACCGGCCGCGCGCGCCTCGTCCACGGCGGGGACCAGGTCCGCCACGCCACGGCCCAGTACGACCGCGAGGTCGGGCACGGCGAAGTCGACCCCGAGCAGGGCCGCCGCCCGCAGCACCTCACGCACCGGGCCCGAGACGAAGCCGAGGCGGTCCGCGATGGCCGCCGACAGGGAGCCTGGCGCCGCAGCGTTCGTCAGCACGGCGGTTCCCGCGCCGGTCACGGTCACGCTCGAACCGCGGGCCAGCGCGCCGACCAGCTCAATGACATACAGCGGGTTGCCCGCTGCCCCCTCGGCGAGGCGCCGCAGCTTGTCATCCGGCTTGCCGCCGACCAGAGAGGTGACCAGTTGAGCGACCGCCGCCTCATCAAGCCCGTCGAGCCGCAGCCGCAGGGCATCACTCGCCACCCGGCGCAGCGCCAGCAGGTCTTCCCGCCGGGGCACCGGGCGCATCATCCCGACCAGCAGCAGCGGCACCTGCTGCACGGTTCTCGCCAGCCGCCCCCACAGGGTGACGCTGGCCGGGTCCGCCCATTGGAGATCGTCGACGACCAGGACCGTCGGCTGTATCGCGCACTGCTCGGCGACCAGCGCCAGCAACTGCTCGGCAAGCGCTGCCGAGACGTCCGTGCCACGATCGGCGGCCACCTCGCCGCGCAACAGCCTGACAATCGTGTTCTGCCGGGGATTGGCCGAGGGCTCGCGGACCCGTAGCCCTTCGAGCAGCGGCAGCAGTGGCAGCGCCTGTCCCAGTTCGTCTCCGGCGCCCCAGAACACCTGGCAGCCGCCACCGGCCTCGGCAAGAGCCGTGCGCACCAGCGTGGACTTGCCGATGCCGGGCTCGCCCTCGATCAGAACTGCCCCGCCTCGCCCGTCAGCCACTTCCGTCACGAGCCTGACAAGAGTCGCGAACTCGGCGTCGCGGCCGATCAGCACATTGGCCCGGGAGACGGTGGGCACGGACCGAATTGTACTACCGGAACATTTTGGTAACAAGCGGCATCATTCGGGCGTACATTTAGCGGCCTGGGCCTTTTTCTGCTACTAATGTCTTTGTTAGCGCTTCCGAGAGGTCGGCGTGCACCTTGCGGCGGGCCTTGCATCGCAAGTATCAGTTGACATTTCACTACATGTCTTCACGACATATTAAATGACATCGTACTCGCAGATGGCAGGCAAATTGTGCGGGCAATTATTGGTATCCGACAATGGGATTCCCTGGCATAAATAGTGGTGATAACTCCAGCAGGCGCCTAGGCGCCTGTGACCGGGGCTGCCCGGCCCTGGCCTGGAAGTTTGGCATGGAGGAGTCATGCGCATCGGGCGAGCAATCATCATTCCCGCTATCGTAGCGCTCGGCTTGGCCGGATCGGCTTTAGTTGGCTCCGCAATGCCTGCGGTGGCCGCGAGCGTGCCCAATGCCCACGTGTCCACGACGGGCATCTTGGTGGGCACCGACATGTACCACCACGCTTGACTGGCCGACCTTCGACAGACGGTGCCGCGGATCTATTTCAATCCGCGGCGCAGCTATCGGTAGGGCCGGGAGGGGCGGCTGAATTGCCGCGGCAAGCCGGTCCGGGCATGAACGGCAGCGGCCCGATTCCGGGCGGCTGAGACCTGCGCGCTGGCGCATGAGGCCGCCATGGCGGCGGGCCGGCGCCCTGGTGCCCCGCGGGCCGGTCCCGCGGGGGCGCGCCAAGGGCCGTACCCGCACCGTCGCCCCGCCAGACCGCGGCGGACTGCCGGGCCCGGCCAGCGGGACCGCACCCGCAGTACCGGAGCATCCCCGCCCGCCGCCGTCCGCGCAGAAACGCGAGGCAGCGGGCCTCTCATCGTTACCTCGTTGCCGTGCTTCTACCGTTTTGCCGCGTACCAAGGTTTGGTTACGCTAGATCCCAGTAGATTGCAACGAAAGTTTCAATCACGAGGTGTGTGGCGCTCCGGTCCCGATCGCGCACCAAGGAGGGACGAGGTATGACCACCGTGCCAGGCAGTCCCACGGTGCGGCGCCGTCGACTCGCCGCCGAGCTGCGCGGAATCCGGGAAAGCAAGGGCAAAAGCGGCGATGCCGTGGCCGCGGCGCTGCGCTGGTCGCCTTCAAAGATCAGCCGGTACGAAAGGGCCAAGACCGGGCTGCAGCCACGTGAGGTGGAACGGCTACTCGACTACTACGAGATCACCGGATCGCGCCGCGAGCTGCTTCTCGCGCTCGCCCAGGACGCCGCCCAGAAGGGCTGGTGGGAGGACTACGCGGACAGCCTGTCCCTCGACTACCAGCAGTTCATCGGCCTGGAGGACGAGGCGAGCTCGATCGCCGTCTGGCACGTTGACGTTTTACCAGGTCTGTTCCAGACCGAGGCTTACGCCCGGCACATCATCGGCACTTACAGCCAGATCGAGCCGGTCACGCCGGGCATGATCGAGCGGCTGGTCAGGGTCCGGATGCGGCGTCAGCACGTGGTGGACCGCGAGCCGGGGGTAGACCTGTCCGTAGTGATCGATGAGTCTGTCCTGCGGCGCCGGGTCGGTGACGAGCACGTGATGCATCAGCAGCTTCAGCGGCTCGCGCACGAGGCTGACCGGCCCAACGTAACGTTGCAGATCCTGCCTCTTGACGGGCCGCACACCGTCTTCGTGGAGTCGTTCGTCATCTTCCGCTTCGAGCCGGACAGCGAGGCCGCGCTCCAGGACGTGGTCAGCACCGAGCACTTGCGAAATGCCTTCTCGCTGGAGGGCGAGAAGGAGACCTATCTGCACTGGATCGCGTTCCAGATGCTCGCCAGGGCATCGCTCGAAC